>Ga0335085_10016919_pt1 | contig 10516 bp, 7 predicted proteins | sample Lox_Sample_45_FD_206712 | JGI IMG/M metagenome (GOLD analysis project Ga0335085, IMG submission 206712) | Soil microbial communities from Loxahatchee National Wildlife Refuge, Florida, United States - Lox_Sample_4.5 | ecosystem: Environmental > Terrestrial > Soil > Wetlands | place: USA: Florida...
GCGCGGCGTGCGCGCGCAGCTGCCGCTTCCTCGCGGATGACCGGGATGGGCGCGCAATTGTGGACCACCCGCAGCACGGAGGCGAACGCGCCGGGTGAGCGGGCGAATTGTCCGGCGACGTAGTGCGAGCAGCAGACCATCCGTCCGCCGGTCAGCCAGGCGACAAACGTGCTGAACACCGTGTAGGCTTTGCCGCCGAAATTCCAGGCCGGGGGATTGCCGGCGTGGGTGATGAGCTGACGTACGCCGGCCAGCCGGGCGGCGCCCAAAACCCACGGTGAGAATCCGTTGGCCCAGCAAATGAGCAGATCGGGGCGGCGCTGCCGGCAGACCTTCCAGGTCTTCGCCATCATCCAGGGAAACTTGGCCCGACCGGCCGGAAAATTATCGCCCTGCGCGAACCAGCTCGCCCGGCGTTTGAGTTCTCCGGTCATTTCCGCGGGCGAGGGATTCAGCACCAGGACCTCCTGCTGCGGATGAGGTTGCGCCAGCCAGTCGAGCGTCAGCTTGACCGTGCCCTCGGCCCGCGGCGTATGGAGCACATGAAGGATTTTCATGGCGTCAGGGCGAGCGCGCCGGCCGGTTGCTTCTGGTCAAGCCCGGCGAGCGCGGCGAGCAGGCGCTCGCCATACCGTTCGACGGTGAACTCCGCGGCGCGATTTTGGGCCGAAGCCGCCAGCGCGCTCCGCCGCTCCGGTTTGCGGAGAAGAAGGTCGAGACGATCCACGATTGCTTTCACGTCGCGGATGGGGACGACAAAACCGTCCTCGCCATCCCGTACCACCGCGCCCGCATTCGGCGTGGTGATGACCGGAACGCCCAGCGCGAGGGCTTCGTAGCACACGGTCGCCGAGCCTTCGCAAAGCGAGGGCAGCAGGAAAACGTCCGCCGCCGCCAGCCGGCGCATGGTCTCGTCTCTCGACACCTGGCCGGCGAGCGAAACATGCGGGGCCATTTGCGCCCGGCCGAACTCGCTCAAGTCGACCCGGCCGAGCCAGTGGAACTCGGCGCGACCGCGCATCGCCTCGGCCGCCTCCCGCACGTACGGCGCGCCTTTGCGCAGGCCCACGGCGCCGATGGTCAGGACCTGGAGCGGACGGCCGGAGTTGCGCTCCCGCTTTTGCGGCGGCGGCGGAGACAGGGTCACGCCGTAAGGCACCACCACGCAGCGCTCGAACGGACCGCCGGCCTGTCTGATTCCTTCCCGGACAAACTCGGAGCCGCAGACGATCAAGTCGGCCAGGGCCCACTCCCGCCGGCCGATCTCTTCAAAACGCCGGTACCAGCCGGCCATTTCGGCATGGATTTCCCAGCCGGGATAGGCGGCGCGCTCGCGCTCGAGAATTTGGTTCTCCACGGAGGGCGGCGCGATGATCTGTTCGGTGAACGCGGCCCGTCCGGCCCGGCGCGCCGCCTGCAACAGCGGCTCGCTGCTCGTGCCGATGGCTCCCACCGCGGTGGCGCCGTCAAATCCGCGGCGGGCGGCCAGACGGCACAGCTCGTGTCCGCTGCGAATGTGGGCTTCCGCCAGTTCATCCGGTCCGCGCGCCCGGCGTTCCCGATAGGCGACCTTCAAGCCCAGCAGACTGTGTGCGGAAACGAGCGAGGACGGGATGCCCTCGATCCGGCGCTGGAGCAGCCGGCGCAGCGCGAGAGGACGGAGGCGTTCCGGCATGGCCCGTAGCAGCGCCGGCCAGCCGCGATCGCCCGCCAGGTCGGTGTGAAAATGCGCCAGCTGGCCGGCCGAGTGCAACAGGCGGGGCACGGCATAGCGCATGCGCGCGCCCAGCTGGATGATCATCGCTTTCATGCCGCCGTCTGATGGAATTTTAATCCGCGCCAAAGCTGCACCGGATATTTCACCGATCCGGTGGTCAGCAATTCCCGCCATTCCTCCACGCAACGATCCCATGTGACCAGCGGCGACCAGGCCCGCGCCATTTCCCGCCGCTTCCGGATCGTGTCCTCATCGCGGAAAGCGGCGCCCAGCGCCTGCGCGACCTCGTCGGCCGTCGTTCCGGGTTCGAAGCGAAATCCGCCGTCGGGCGGAAAAAGGTCCACCATTCCGTCCACGACGAATCCGGCGACGGGGATGCCGGCGCGGAGAAATTCCAGCACGGCGATGCTTGAGGCTTCCGCTTCGGAAAAAAGGCAGCCCAGATCGCATCCGCTGAGAAAATCAAAAAACCGCGACGCGTTTGCATGTTTGTCGATGAATCCCCAATGCTCGATCCCCGCGTCCGGGGCAAGGCCGTCGGGCACGCCGCCCGCGCAGCGGATCACCGTGGGCACGCCGGCGGCCACGAGGCGCTGGCGCACGGCCAGCAAAAAGGGCAGGCCCTTTCGCTTCCAATCCTTGCCGATGAATCCCAGCACGAGCGGGTGGGTGGAGGACGGAACGCCCCGTTCGGCCGGAAATTTCCAGTCCGCCGGCAGGGTGAGATTGGCGCCGGGGCAGATCACCCTCACCCTGGCCGGATCGGCGCCGCACTCGCGCACGGCCGATTCCGCCGACCAGCGCTGGAAAAAGACGAGCCACTCCGCCTGGCGAAACGCCTCCCGCTCGCGGGCCAGACAGTTTTCCCGGACGGACGCGGGCAGGATTTTCTCCAGGCCGTATCGCCCCAGCAAAAGGGGAAAGGTCGCGTCCAGGTAGAGGCACAGCCTTCCGCCGCGGCCGGTGACGGCGGAGGCGGGCGGAAAATGCTGGTTGAACGACAAAACCCGCCCGGCGAGCAGGCGGGGCTCGATCATGGCCAGCGCCCTCGCGGCGAACGCGTCGCTGTATTGGAAACCCCCGCGGCCCCGACCCAACAGCAGCTGCTGCAAATTCCAAATCCGCCGGGGCCAGGCCAGGCTCCGCAGGTCCATGCGCCAGGGTTCGGCGTTCCATCCGGCCAGGCGGATCGCCCGCAGGAAATGGTAAGGAATGCCGCTCCAGCAGTTGATGTCGCCCGCGTCGCCGATCGTTGTGACGCTGTCAATCATGCCATGATGTAGTCTGTGACCCGCGCGTGATAGAAGGCGGGATCGTGCCGGCTGACAATGTGCCGCGGACCGAGGGCGGACGCCCGCTCCCCCAATTCCTTGTCGCGCAACGCCGCGATGATTTTTTCCGCACAGTCGGCCTCGTCACCGGGACGGAAGAAGCCGATCAAGCCGCTGCCGTCGTCGATTTCGCGCATCATCGGCAGGTCGGAGGCGAGGCAGGGGAGGCCGGCCGCGAGGGCCTCGAGCAGGGAATTACCCAGGCCTTCGCGCATCGTGGTCGAGTAGACAAAAAGCGACCAGCGCCGCAGGTGGCTGTACACGTCCTCGACATAGCCCAGCATTCTGACCGACGACTGCAGGCCGAGTGTTTCGACGAGGTTTTCCAGTTCGGAACGGGCGGAGCCGTCGCCGATCAATTCCGCCTTCACTGCGATCCCGCGGGCGCGGACGAGGGCGAGGGCGCGGATGAGGGTCGGGTAATCCTTGATCTGGTCCATCCGCGCGACCATTCCCACCACGGCCGGCTGACGCTGGTATTGCCGCATGGCCGCCGGCGGCAGCTGGGAGATTTCGACCGGATTGTAGATGACGCGGTTCTCGAACCGGCTCCAAAAGCCTGTGGCATAGGAGGCGCGCACGTGGTTGGAGCAGGAAAAGAGCTTGGTGTCGACCTCGGAGCGAAAGACGAGCGCCTGGGCCTGAAGCAGCGCCTCGGCCAGCTTGCCTTCCGCCCTGGGGTTGCCGAGGTGGATGCCGAGCTTTGCCTCCGCGTTGCGCAGCGCGTAGCGGATCAGGGGCACGCGGATGCAGCACCAGAGAATCACCAGGTCATAACGCCCGCGACCGACGGCCCCGCCGAGCACGCGGGCAAACTTGACCCGGGGGCTGCGGAGAATCCGCAAGTACTGGACGTCGACGCCGCTGCGCCGCCACCGCGGCTGCATCGCGCCCGGCTCGTCGAGCACGAGGAGCGTGTTGGCCGCCGAGCTGGCTTTGAGGAACTGCAGGCAGTTGGTGTTCGTTCCGCCCGCCTCGTCCACATTGGTGATGTGCAGGATCTTCATGAAGGCAGGAGCCGGTTTTTGATCACGCGGAACAGGATCGCGGGCAGGCTCCGCAGCACCGTGGGCAGGGGCCAGCGCAACGGATTGGATTTGATTTGATAGGTGGCGGGATGGACGAGGTTGAGAATGGGTTTTCGCGCCTTCCAATCGCCGCCGAAAAGCGCGCTCAAGGCTTCCTCCCGCCGGTCGACGTAAACGAGGGCGTTTTGTTTGTAATACTCCGCCACTTCCCCGCGCTCCCACACCCGCGGCCGGATGCAGTCGTATACCTCGTAGCCTTCGCCGGCAAAGAGTCCGGCCCAGTAGGACTGCCACTGCTCGTTGACGTGGTCGACGCCGCCCTGGCGGGGAATCGCGGCCGAAAACAAAACCACCGGGGCGTGGACGCAAAGCGAGTGCACGAGAATGCCGGCCGCTTCCGCGGGAAGATGTTCGCCCACCTCCATGCAGATGGCCAGATCGAAGCGCTCGCCGAGATTGAACGGCCGGCACAGATCGTGCGCCAAAAACTCATCGCTTCCGACCAGCAATTGCCCCCGAGAAACGTAGTCGCCGTCGACGCCCTTGTATTGCGTGAACCCCAGCGCCTTCGCCGCCTGGCCCCACGTGCCGATGCCGCAGCCGACATCGAGCAGGGTGGCGGCCGGATAGATTTCCCGCAGCGCGCGGAGAAGCGCGTTCGCGGAGGCCGCCGAGACCGGTGCGTTGATTTCGTAGAATTCCTCGTGATAACTCGTTTTCATGCGGCTTTGGTGGACGGTGGGCCCGGCGTGACGGCCCGGACGATCAACTGCCCGAGCTCGCGCATGAACGCCGCCCGGCCAAATCGTTCCTCGGCCGCGGCCCGGCATCGGCTGCGGGAAATATCTTTGATGCGGGGGATCGCCGCCGCCATTTCTTCGACCGAGTCGCAGAGGAATCCGGTTTGCCCGTGCGTGATGACCTCGGGCGTGGAGGCCATCCGCGAGGCGATGACGGGAACCCCGCTCGCCAGGGCCTCGATCATGACCCGGCCGAACGGTTCCTGCCATTGGATGGGAAACAACAGGGCGGTGGCGCCGGCCACCAGTCTGACCCGCAGGGCCTCGTCGTACGGGCCGACGTATTCGCAGGCGGGCCCGAGATGAGGTTTGACCGCGGTGGCAAAATATTCAGCCGCGCCCGGCTCATCCGGTATGTTGCCGGCCAGGACCAGCTTGATGCCCGCCCGGCGGGCGGCCTCGATCGCGAGGTGCGCCCCTTTGCTGGGGGTGAGCCGGCCGAGAAAAAGCACATAGGGCGGCGCCGCCGGGACCGGCGAAAAGGGAATGGCATCCGTGTCCACCGCGTTGTAGATCACGGTGAAGTGGGCGCATTCCGAATGGCCCAGGATGTGAGAATAGCTCAGGGCCACGAAAATATCCCCCTTGTTGCGGCGGCGGAATATATAATCCGGATCGTGGCCGGAGATCGGATTATGAAACCAATGTATGACCGGTTTTTTCATCAAATAGACGATTTGCAGATAATCCATCCGGCCGTGGTTTATGACCACATCCGCGTCGAGGGCGGCGCGCCAGGCGATGAATTGAAACCAGGCTTTGCGATAGGCCCGGCTGTAGTACCTGGCGGATGGCGACCGGTGCACGGTTAAGCCGCCGCCGTAGTCCTTTGATCCGGGGGCGGCAATCAGGTGAACGTGATGGCCCTGGTCGGCCAGCCAGCGGCACATCAGATCCGTTCCCCGTTCCGTCCCTCCGTAGCTTTTTGGCGGAACGGCCAGTTTCGGATCGGAAACGATGAGTATTTTCAGCCGCCGGTTTTCCTCGCCGGTCGGCCGATGTCCGTTTTCAGCCGCGTTGTTTTCAGCCGCCGCAGTCCGGCGTTTGGCCGCGATCGCTTCCGGCGGTCGACGGGCGGGGAGCGAGCCGTTGACCTTCGCCGGCGGGGAGACGGTTCGGGTCGAGCCGGCGCCAACCCGGGCGATCAATTCCTCCAGCTGGGCCATGAAGGCGGGTTCGCTGAACCTTTCCTCGACACTGGCCCGGCATTCCTGCCGCGAAATCTCACTCGCGCGGTGGATGGCCGCGGCCATTTCCTCAATCGAGTCGCACAAGAACCCGGTTTTGCCGTGGGCGACCACTTCCGGGGCCGAGGCGATCCGCGAAGCGATGACCGGCGTGCCGCCGGCCAGGGCCTCGATCATGACCAGGCCGAACGGCTCCATCCATTGGATGGGAAACAGCAAGGCCGTCGCGCCGGCCAACAATTTGATCCGGGTGGCCTCGTTGTATGGACCGATATATTCGCAGTTCGCGTCCAGGTGGGGCTTGATGGCGGTCTCAAAATAAGCGCCGACGCCGCGTTCATTCGGCACGTTTCCGCCGATGATCAATTTGATCTCCGCGCGCCGGGCCGCTTCGATGGCGCGATGAACCCCTTTGTCCGGGGTGAGCCGGCCGAGAAAAACCACGTAGGGCGGCGTGGACGCAGCCGGGGAAAAAGGAATGGCTTCGGTGTCCACGGCATTGTAAATGACCGTGAAGCGGGCGGCCTCGGTGTCGCCGGCTACCTGGGAGCGGCTGACGCCCACGAAATAGTCTCCCTGCCGGCGGCAACCGAGGACATAGGGAATCTCGCGGCCCGTGAGGGGATTGTGAAACCAGTGAATGACCGGTTTGCGGGTCCGGTAGATGATCTCAAGATAATCCAGACGGCCGTGATTGATGATCAAGTCCGCGTCCAAAGCCGCGCGCAGGGCGATGAGTTGGAACCACGCTTTGCGACAGGCCCGGCTGTAATAGGCGGCGGAAGGCGCCCGGTGAACAATCAGCCCCCCGCCGTAATCCTTCGATCCCGGTGCGGCCAGCAGGCGCACGGTGTGGCCGTTTTTCGTCAGCCCGCGGCACATGAGATCGATTTCCCGCTCAATTCCGCCGTACTTCACCGGCGGAACCGGCAGAACCGGATCTGCGATCACCAGGATTTTCACGGATTGGTTGCGTTGGACCCGCCGCTCATCAGTCACGTGCTTTTGATCGCGGGAGCAAAGAAGCGCTGCCGGAACCGCCGTCCGAGCGCGACGGCCTCGTCGGGCGCGACCAGCTTCAGAGCCAGGACCGCCGCGAGGTAGACGGCCGCGCCGATCACGCCGGCGATTCCCAGGGCGACCGCGGTCGTGAGCGGGTCGCGGCTTCCGCCGGCGCGAACGATCAACGTCGCCGTCGTCGCCGCCGTCGCTGTCGCCAGCCCGAGCTTCAAGGCGAAAATCGGAGCCGGAAAACAGCCGCCGCCGAGCTGCGCCCTGATTTCCCGCCGCAGGACCCAGAAGCAGGTTGCGCCCGCGGCGCCGATCACGCCCGCGCCCACCGCGCCGAGCCCGAACCAGTGCACAGCGAGCGCCACCAGCACCATGCCGAGCAGGCCGTTGCCGATCTCCGCAATCGCCGCGTTGCGGTGGCGGTTCAGCCCGGTGAGAAGATATTCCCCGCCCATGATCAGGGAGCTCGCCACCGTGATCGCCGCCACCGACGCAGCCATGGCGGGACTCAGCCACAGCCGGCTGTGCGTCCAGAGCCGGATGAAGGTGTCGCCCAGCGCGAAAAACAAACCCACGCCAAGCCCCGCGAGAAGCAACGCCCGCTCCAGCGACTGGCGAAAGGCGTTGCGCACCCAGTCCTTCGCGCCGGAAGTCCACGCCTCGCCATAGGCGCTCTGCATGCTCGAATTCCAGGAATTGATCGGGGTGAAAAACAGCGACAGCAGGGTGGTGGGGACAGTGTAGAGCGGCACCGCCGCCGGGCCGAGAATGGAGCTGATGCCCATCGTCGGAGCCGTGCCCCCCGCGGTCCGGCCGATCTGCAGCAGGAAGCTTTTGGCCCCGGTGCGGAGCTGCGTCCGGTATTGTGCGCGATCGGTCCACGAGCCGGCGGCGAAAACCCACGGATGCCGGCGCCAGACATGGAAGACGGCCGCCGCCCCGCTCAAAATCGTGAAGGCCAGCTGCACCAGCATCATCGCCGCGACGTTGTGCGTCAGCCACGCCGCGATCATCATGCCGGCCAGGCCGAGCAACCGGCCGAGGCCCTGATAGAGTCCGGTCCAATATCCCTCCTGCAGGCCTTGAAAGAGATTGTAGAAAATGCCGAATTGGAGCGCGATGGCCAGCTGCGCTCCCGCGATCAAAACCAGGCGGTCCGCCTCGGGATGGTGGGCGAACATCGGCAGCCGCCAGCCCGCCGCCGCCGCCAGGCGGATGATGACCAGCGCCACCGCCACCACCAGGCCGGAACCGGCGGCCAGGACCATCGCATGCCGGACGACGTGCGCGATCTCGGCCTTGCTGCCCCGCCCGTGGGCCTGCGCGATCAGGATCATCGAGCCCCAGCTCAGGCCGGCATCGGCAAAGTTGAGATAGCCCATGAAGGCCATCACCGTCACCATCAGGCCGTAGCCTTCCGCGCCGACCGTTCCCAAAAAAAGAGGAATGGCGACGAGCGACAAAGCCTGGGCGGTGTAGCCAAAGGCGGAAACAACCAAGGTGGAGCGCAGTGCGCGGCTGATGCGGTTCATGGTTTCAATGAAAAAATTTCGCCAGGTCCCCGCCGGTGAAGCAGCGCCACAAAACCAGGGGCAGCGGCCGGAACCAGTTCACCTGGAAATGCTCGAAGGTGAAAAACACCGGCGTGAACAGAAGCGCGATCACGAGCCAAAAAAGCCGGACGCACAGCCCGTCCGGCCGCTCCTTCGCCAGCCCGTCCGCCGCCAGGAGCCAGGCCGGCGTCATGTATCCAATCGACCGTGACACATCGGCGACGCACGCGCTGGCGAGAACGCCAAAGCCCAGAAATCCGGCGAAGACCGCGGCCGGCGCCCATTTTTTTTGCCGGCACAGCAGCCCGGCGAAGGCGATCACGAGCCACCAGGCCCAGCGGAAGGAGAGAAAGACGTTCAAGGCCCAGACCGACCACGAGCCGAGGTGCGGCCGGAAGGTTTTGAGATCGGCGTCGATGCCCTGGTAAACGGCGGGCGTCGGAATGCCCGGGCCGATCCATCCCACGCGCAGTCCGTGGCGAAGGACGAGATAAGCGCCCAGCGCCAGGCCGGCGGCCAGCAGCCACCGCGCCGACTGGCGGATCCAGGCCGTCGTGGCCGCCGGGGAGAAATGCCAGCAGAGAACGAAGGGCAGCGCCAGCACCATGCGTTCGTCGTTGATCAGGCCGAGCAGGGTGGCGGCAAAGGTCCAGCCCGCGGCCGGCGTGAGCAGCATCGAGGCGGCGAGCAGATGCGACGTCGTGTCGGTGTAGCCCGGCTTCCAGTTGGACCAAAACAGGGCGAACGACAGTGCAATGACGACCGTGGTCAGCGCCGCGGCCGTCGCCTCCAAGCGCCGGCGCAGGACGGCAAAACAGACCGCGAGAAATCCGACATGGACGAGATAGGGCGCGGTGAGCGCGGCCCAGGCGGGAAGATGCAGGATCCAGGCCAGCACCGGCATGGTCAGCCGGTAGGCGAGGATCGGCTCGCCCAGATCGCGGGCCAGCGGATTCCGGCACAGGCGCAGGTAGTCGGCGCTGCGGCCGACGGTCGTGAACCCCTTCCAGCTCCAGATGAAAAAAGCCGGACTGGCGACGAAGGTGGAGAGAGCCCAGGCCGCCAGCCCGACCTGCCACGCCGGGGCGCGGCGAATCGCCGGTCCGATGCGATCGAGCAAGCGGAAGGCCGGGCGCTGCAGTGAAGGGGCGGGCATGGCTTCAGTTTCGCCGGTAGTCGCCGCGGCTGAAATATTTCTCCAGCCAGACGTAGGCGCAGATGAAAAAATAGCGGCTGCCCATTTCCTTGATCTTCAGCTTGGCCTGGCCGAATTTGCGGTTTTCCCACGAGATCGGCGTCACGGTCCAGGAATAGCCGCGTACGATCGCCTTGAGCGGAATTTCCACCGTGAGGTTGAAATGCGGCGCGAGCAGCGGGCGGCAGCCGTCGATCACCGCCCGCCGGTAGGCCTTGAACGCATTGGTCGTGTCGTTGAGGGGAATGGCAAAGACGCTTTTGATGAAAAAATTTGCCGCGCGGTTCACCAGCAGCTTGATCGGCGGATAATTCGCGACCCGGCCTCCCTTGATGAAACGGCTGCCAAAGACGCATTCATAGCCTTCGTCGTTGAGCAGACGCCAGTACCTCACCGCGTCTTTGGGCGAGTCGGAGGCGTCCGCCATCATGATCACGACCGCATCGCCCCGGCTCTGGTTCAGGCCGTGAATCACCGCCCGCCCGAACCCGTGCGGCCCGTGGTTCTGCACCGGCGCCAGCGTCGGAATTTCCTTTTCCCGCAGCGCCTGCAACAGCGCCCAGGTTCCGTCCTTCGAACCGTCGTCCACGACCACGATCTCATGCGAGATTTCCGCGGCGGAGAAGGTGGCGTAAATGTCGTGAAGCGTGCCCGGCAGGGAAGCCTCTTCGTCGCGCGCCGGTATCACCACTGA
>Ga0335085_10016921_pt1 | contig 10515 bp, 14 predicted proteins | sample Lox_Sample_45_FD_206712 | JGI IMG/M metagenome (GOLD analysis project Ga0335085, IMG submission 206712) | Soil microbial communities from Loxahatchee National Wildlife Refuge, Florida, United States - Lox_Sample_4.5 | ecosystem: Environmental > Terrestrial > Soil > Wetlands | place: USA...
GACCTCCTGCCCCAGGAGCCGGATGCAGGTGGTGGCGTCCTGGTTGCTCACGAAGCCGTCGCTGGCCCAGAGTCCCAGGATGGACGGGCGCGTCTCCTCGAGGAGCCGCCGGAACTTCGGCAGGACCGTTTTCGGGGTGCCCGCGATGATCTGCTGGTCGCGGAGCTGGTCCTCGAACGACGCGGCCCGCGGATTCGAGCCGCGCCCGACCGCGTATTCCACGAAGGCCTTCCGGTACGACGGCGAGAAGTAGCCGGAGGGGCTCGACCACACCGGGTGCGCGAGCCCGGTGAACTCACCCTGCATCCACATGAACTCGCGCGCGTTGGCGAGCGCCTTCTCCTCGGTCTCGGCCACGTGGCAGCGCTGAAGGTACCCGCGGTTCTCGGGGCCGCCGGTGTAGCCGGCCTCCGCCGCGACCGAATCGTACAACTCCCAGATCTTCTTGGTCGCGTCGATCGCGGTGCTGAGCGCGATGTACGGATAGCGCTGGCGCGCCGCCCAGATGATCGTCTCCTTGCTGAGCACGCCCGGGATCCAGATGCGCGGGTGCGGCTTCTGCAGGGGCACCGCCCACGGGTTCACCACCCGGTGCTGATAGTGGGTGCCCTCGAAGCGGAACGGGCCCTCCTGGGTCCAGGCCCGGACGATCAGCTCGTGGGCTTCCTCGAAGCGCTCCCGGTTGTAGGCCGGGTTAACGCCGGTGGCGAGCTGCTCCTGTCCGCCGCCGCGGACGAATCCGGACACGAGCCGCCCCCGAGAGACCATGTCGATCATGGCCAGCTCCTCGGCGAGGCGCACCGGGTTGTCGGCGAGCGGCAACGGGTTGCCGAGCAGCACGATCTTCACCCGCTTGGTCACCGCGGCGAGGATCGAGGCAAACACGTTGCACTTGGCCTGCATGCAGAAGGGAGCGTTGTGGTGCTCGTTCAGCATGATGCCGTCGAAGCCCACTTCCTCGGCGAGGCGGTAGTGCTCGAGGTACTCGTTGTAGAGGCGGCTGCCCGCGACCGGGTCGAAGTGACGGTTCGAGAACATCAGCGCGGTGGCTCCCCGCTTGCGCCCTTCGTCGGCCGGGTAGGCCGACATCGGCTGCTCGGTGAAGTACATGAGGTGCATGGGATCCCCCGATCAGGACTCGGCGACGAACTGCGCGATGAGCTTCGCGAGCGTTTCGGGCTGCTCCATGTCCAGGAAGTGCCCGGCCCCGTCGACCACCGTGAGCCGGCTCTTCGGCAGCGCGCGGGCGTACTGCTCGCCGCAGCCGACCGGCACGATCCGGTCGTTCCGCCCCCACACGATCAGCGCGGGCGTCTGCACGCCGCTCAGGAGCGGCGGCAGCGTCGGGTTGTACATGTAGGGCTTCCAGGCGATGCGAAACGTCATCTCCCGGTTCAGGTCCCACTGCTCGAGCTGCGGGGTGGGCGGATCCGGCGAGAAGAGCCGGTCGAAGGCGGCCTGGTCCTCGAAGCCGGCTCGCACGTAGTCGATGTAGCTCACCAGGGCCTGATCCAGGATCTCCCCCTCCCCGGGCTTGATCCCCATGGCGCCGACGAGCACGAGCCGCCTCAGGGCGCTCGGCGCCATGGTGGCCATCTCCGCCGCGATCCAGCCGCCGAAGCCCAGGCCGACCAGCGAGACGTCGGCGAGCCCGCGCACGGCGAGCAGCGCCTGGTAGGTCACCGCGACGTCGCGCACGCTACGCATCCACGCCGGGCGCTCGGAGCCGTCGTACCCGGGGTGCGACGGCAGCAGCACCGTGAAGCGCTGGGCGAGCGCCTCGTAGAAGGGCAGCTGCTCCGGGGTGCCAATGTCGTGATGCAGCACGAGCAGTGGGGCGCCGCGGCCGGCCGTACGTAGTCTTACGGAGGAGCCGGCAACGGGGAGCGTCTCGGTGGTCCACGCGAGCGTGGAGACGGTGGAGGTCATGGCGGCGACGCTATCAAATCGGCCGTGGGGCCGCAAGCCTGGCCACCAGATCGATGGCGAGGGCCAGCACGATGCACGCCGCGGCGAGAGAGAAGAGCGGCAGATAGTCGCCGCCGCGCGCGAAGAGGAACGAGAAGCCGTAGGCGCCGGACGCTTGCCCGAGCGCGAAGGCCATCGTCGTCACGCTCCACGCCGCGCGCTGCCCTTCCGGATCGTGAGGCACGAGATCGTGCACGCGTCCGAGGACGAGGGGCACGATGCCGGGCACCGCCGCGCCGGCCACCAGGCTCGACACGACCAGCGAGCCTGCGTCGGTGGCCACCGTGGGCAGCAGCACCGCGGCGGCCTGGAGCGCGAGCGCGACCCGGAGCGCGGGACCGAAGCCGATGCGATCGGCGACGGACCCCGCCAGCGTGGGCCCGATCACCGCGCCCAGCCCGAAGACGACCCAGTAGCGCGCCCCGGGCTCGATCCCGCGGCCGAGCCCTCGCGCCACGAAGTCGACGAGGAACACCATGTGCGGCACCAGCCCCGCCGCGTTCAGCGCGTACTCGACGTAGAGCGCGCGGAGCGCGAAGCCACGGAGGGCGAGCCGGCCCCCCGTGGGACCCGCGACGGTGACGGAGGCCGGGTCTGGCGGCCAGCCGCCCCAGGCCAGCGCGGTGAGCAGCAGGGAGAGCACGCCCAGGCCGCACCACGTCTGCACCAGGCCCGCCTGCAGGAGCAGCGGGACCAGGGTTCCCGAGGCCGCGATGCCGAGCCCCACCCCGGTGAAGATGGCGCCGCCGGCGAGCCCACGCCGGGCCGCCGGCACGTGCGGCAGCACGGTAGGGGCGGCCAGTACCATCAAGGCGCCGCCCGCCACGCCCGAGGCGAAGCGCCAGAGGAAGAACCAGGCGAAGGAGAGCGGTGTCGCGCACGCGAAGAACGCGACGCTCACCAGGAGCATCATCCCGCGCAGGATCAGCCGCGCGGACAGCCGCCGGGCGAGCGCGCGCGCGCAGAGCGCGCCGGCCAGGTAGCCCGCCAGGTTCGCGGCGCCGAGGTAGGCGGCCTGCGACGATGGGAACCACCCGCGCGTGATCAGGGCGGGCAGGAGCGGCGTGTAGCCGAAGCGCGCGAGGCCGATGCCCACCAGGGTCGCGCAGAGGCCGGCGAGCGTGGCGCGCCACACTCGGAGCTCGGAGGCCGGGCGGCGGTCGCTCACGACCGAGCCGGTGATCGTCAGCGCGGATGGAAAGCGGCGGGCGGGACCGCGTCGCGAAGCCAGTGCTCCCCGTCGTAGACGGTGAACGCGGGGCGCTCGTCGCCGATGATGCTCACGTGGCTCACCAGCCCCGACTCCGCGCCGAGCCACTGGTGCAGCATGCACGCGGGCGGCTCCATGACGACCGCGAGCCGGTGTGCCGGCGCCAGGTCGAGCGCGAGCTGGTGGGCAGTGGCGGGGCACGTGATGGCGACCGTGCCCGCGAATCGTCGCGTCATCGGCCGGTGCACGTGGCCGCAGATCACGCGCTCCACCTGCGGGTGGCCGCGGATCACGTCGGCCAGCTCGGCCTTCCCCTCGAGCCCCATGGCGTCCATCGCCTGCATGCCGGTGACGAAGGGTGGGTGGTGCATGAACACGAGCGTCGGCCGCGCGGGCGCCTCGCCGAGCCTCGCGTTGAGCCAGCCGAGCCGCTCCGCACAGAGCCGGCCGCCGGACGCGCCGGGGACGTGGGTGTCGAGAGCGATCAGGCGCACCGGCCACGTCTCGACCGTGTAGTGCAGGAACTCGCCATCCTGCGGCAGATAGCCACGATCGGCGAACGCGTGTGCCAGCGGTCCGCGGGCGTCGTGATTGCCGGGGATCACGTAGAGCGGCATGGCGAGACGATCGACGATGGACCGCAGCCGCGCGTACTCCTCGGGCTCGCCCCGCTCGACCAGGTCTCCGGTGGCCAGGACGACGTCGGGGCGGGGGCTGAGGCGGTTGAGATGGGCCACCGCCCGCTCCAGGTGCTCGGGCGTGCGAAAGTGCCGGTCATTCGCGCTCCCTGGAGTGCTGATGTGGGTGTCCGTGATCTGGGCGATGAGCATGGCCCGATCATACATTGACGGAGCGGGCGAGGAAGAGAAGGTCGTGCGGGAGACCGGCAAGATCCTGGGGCGCGCGGTCGACGGGCGCGTAATGGCCGCGTCGTCCCGGTGAGCGTCACGTGCACGCGCGTCGCGGTCACCGGGGGCCACACGAAGGCGGTGACGGTCTCGCTCGGCGCGCCTGTTTCTCCTGGCGACGTGGGCGCGGCCAAGGGCGCGGTGCTCACCGCGGAGTGGCTGGCCGCGGACGGACAGCTCTGACCGCGGCTTGACTCGCTGCCGCCTTTCTCCGATAGTCGGACGCGGCAGGGCAACCATTCGATGAGACGGCACCGGGAGGAGACCCAATGGCGGGAGCGAGCGCGCTGAAGTACCAGGTGGTCGAAGGCTGGGAGCAGCTGCCGAAGGGCTACGTGCACCGCGACGTGGCGGGGGTGGCCGTGGATTCCGAGGACCGGGTCTACCTGATCTGCCGCGGCGACCACCCGATCATCGCGTACGACCGCAACGGCAAGTTCCTTGGCTCGTGGGGCGAAGGCCAGTTCACCTACCGCACGCACGGCATCACGGTCGGCCCCGACGAGATGCTGTACTGCACCGACGACGGCAACCACACGGTGCGGAAGTTCACCCCGAAGGGCAAGCTGCTGATGACGCTCGGCACGATGGACAAGCCGGCCGACACCGGCTACGACGGCAAGGACTACCGGACGATCACGAAGCCGGCCGACGGCTTCAACCGGCCCACGAATCTCGCGGTGGGTCCGAAGGGCGATCTCTACGTCTCGGACGGCTACGGTAACTGTCGCGTGCACCAGTTCGGTCCCAACGGCGAACGGAAGCGCTCGTGGGGTGTTCCGGGGACCGGGCCCGGCCAGTTCTATCTCCCGCACGGCATCGCCGCCGCCGCGGACGGCCGCATCTTCGTCTGCGACCGCGAGAACGACCGCATTCAGATCTTCAGCCCGGATGGCGAATATCTCGCCGAGTGGACGGACACCCAGCGGCCGACGCACCTGGTCTTCGACGCGCAGGGCCGCGCCTACGTCTCCGAGCTGTGGTGGCACAAGGGCGACCCCGCGCCGCGGCAGGGCCGCACCATCACCGAGCCCCTGTACGGCCGGGTCAGCGTGTTCGACCGCGACGGGCGGCTCCTCACCCGCTGGGGCACGCCGGAGGCCACCGCCCCCGGGAGCTTCGCGGCCCCTCACGGCATCGCGGTGGACTCGCGCGGCGACATCTACGTGGCCGAGGTCACCTGGACCTTCGCGGAGAGCCGGGGTCGGGTGCCGGCCGGGTGCCACACCTTCCAGAAGTTCACGCTCAAGGGCTGAGGTCTGCCGCGTCCCGATAGGCTGCTCGGGCTCATCGGCGGCTTCAAGCTCGTCAAGGGGGTGTTCTTGCTCGCGGTGGGCGGGGCCGCGATCTTCTTCGCCCACGACGAAGGGACGCGCCACCTCACCTTCTGGCTGAGCCGCCTGCCCCTGCACCCGGGGCAGCACTGGCTCGAGCCCGCGCTGACGTCCCTTCTGGCGGTGAGTCCGCGACGGCTGGAGCAGCTCGGCGGAGCCACCTTTGTCTACGCGGGCGTGTTCCTCACCGAGGGGACCGGCCTGCTGCTCGGCCGGCGCTGGGCCGAGTGGCTCACCGTGCTCGTGACCGGCTCGTTCCTGCCATTCGAGGGGTACGAGCTGCTCGAGCACGTTCGGTGGAGCCGCGCGCTCCTCATCGCGGTGAACATCGGTGTCCTGCTCTACCTGGTGGCCCGCTTGCGGGCCGATCGGCGGTTTCCAGCCGAGATGAGGTGACCATGACCTATGAGCCGAGTGACAAGATCGGAGCCCTGACCGACGAGGAGGTGGCCATGTTCCTCGACGAGCCGTGGAATGGTCGCATCGCCACGGTCACCCCCGGGGGATGGCCCTACGTGGCGCCCGTCTGGTATCAGTTCGAGCGCGACCGGCGCGCGTTCCTGGTGGTGGGGCGCGAGCGCGCCCAGTGGGTCGCCCACATCCGCGTGAACCCGCGGGTGGCGTTCCACGTGGCGGACGATCTCCACGCCCATCACACGCGGGTGCAGGTCCAGGCCCACGCGCGGATCCTGGAAGGGCCGATCGCGCCGAGCGCGAGCCCGACGCTGCTGGAGCTGACCCATCGTCTCTCGCGCCGCTACCTGGGGCCCGACGGGCCGCGCTACGCAGAGCACACCCTTCAGCGGCCGCGCGTGCTGGTGCGCCTCGAGCCCGTCCGCTGGACGACGTGGACGGGCCGGGAGTGGCACGCGCGCTATCGCTGAAGCGTCAGGCGTCGTTCGACATCAGCCAGCGGATGAGCCCCAGGAGGAAGATCCCGATGCCGACCATCAGCGGGGTCCAGTAGGCGGGCACGTGCATGACTCGAATCACCACGATGCAGAGGCCGACGAACGATACGATGAGCCCGGCCACCATCAGGTTGCTGCCCGACCTGCGCGCCACGCGTGAGCCCCCCTGCCCCGGTCTCTACAGTCGGCCCTGCGGCTCGACCCGCTTCCAGTAGGTGTCCTTGTTGAGGATCTTGTCGCCGCGGAACTCGTAGATGTCGCAGCCCTGGTAGTTGAGCACCTCGCCGTCGGCGCCGGTGCCGGTCACCATCCAGACCGACACGGCCCGGTTGCCGGTCACGAAGTGATCGATGTGATCCCATCGCATGCCGCTGATGACCTTGAAACGGTCGGCGAGCACCTTGCCGATCGCGTCCCTGCCGTGCACCCGGCGGCCGCACGGCTCCGGTCCCCGGGCCATGAGGAAGGTCGCGTCGTCGGCGAAGAAGCTCAGGATCCGGTCCACGTCGCGGCTGTTGAAGGCGGCGTTGATGTCCAGGAGCAGGTCGATGCTGGGCCCGGTGGTGGCGGTCGAGGTCGTGGTCATGGACGACACTCTGCGCGAGGGCAGCCCGGAGGTCAAGCCCGGGTCCTGACGCCCGGCGGCTGGACGGCTAGAGCGTCGGGGGGCTCGGCGGTGCGGCGGGCAAGCAGACGTAGCCGAGGCGCGCCCCCGGGTCCCGCGCCGGCGCATCCGAGAGCCGCATTGCCCGGGCTTGGCAGGCCTCGGCGGATGGAAAGCGGCCCACGACCTCCATCCGGAGCGGGGCGTTCGCGGGAACGAGCTCCTCCCAGAGCAGCCAGTCTCCGCTGGCGGCTGCGGCCACGCCGACGAGGAGCAGACAGGTCAGGGCAGCGGCTCTGTGGTCCACGCTCGCCTCGTCGATCCTCCTCCGGTATCATCCGTGCGTGCTCGGTTCCTCTGGCGAACGGATGACGGCCGGTGATCTGTTGACGCTCGAGGAGCTGGGGCTATTCCGGCGGACCTCCGGCTGGCGTGGCGGGCTCATGGTGCTGCACGCGTGGGCCACGATCGTGGGCGCGGTGGCCCTCCACGTCGCCTGGCCGTCTCTGCTGACCCTGGCGGTGGCGGTCGTGGTGGTCGGAGGGCGCCAGCTCGGGCTGATGGTGCTCATGCACGAGACGGCGCACTGGCTCCTCTTCCCCGATGCGCGCCTGAACACCTGGGTGGGCACGTGGCTGTGCGGCGCCCCGGTCGGCGCCGACCTGCGCGCGTATCGTCGCCGGCATCACCTGCACCACCGGCATACGCAGCAGCCCGAGGACCCGGACCTGACGCTGTCGGCTCACCTTCCCCTTGCCCGCCGCCGGCTGCTGCTCGCGCTACTCGGCGACCTGTGCGGCTGGACCGCGCTGTGGCGCGTCGCGGCCTGGTCGCAGGCCGGTGGGATCGTCGCGACCTGGCGGCGTGCCCGGGCTCCCCTCATCGCCAACGTGATCCTGTTCGCGTTATGCGCCTTGGTGGGCGGCTGGTCGCTCTACCTGCTGGTGTGGGCTCTCCCGTGGGCGACGTGGTATCAGCTCGCGACCCGCATTCGCGATATGGCCGAGCACGGGATGGTGGAGGATGTCAGCGATCCCCTCCGTCACACGCGCACGACGCGAGCCGGCTGGCTGGCGCGCGTCGCCCTCGCGCCCTACTGGGTCAACTACCACCTCGAGCACCATCTGATGGTCTTCGTGCCGTGCTGGAAGCTGCGCCGGGTCCATGCGCTCCTGCTGGCCAAGAACCTCGGCGGCCGGATGGAGCGAGCCGGAAGCTACGTCGAGGTGATCGGCCGCGCCGCGGGCTGATGCTCGAGCCACCACCGGGCGATGTCCGCCCGGCGGGTCAGCCAGACGCCGGGGAACTGCTTGACGCACTCGAGAAAGCTGGCGAACGCAGGCGATCGGGCCGGGCTCCCGGCGATGCAGCAGTGCAGCCCGATCGACGCGGCACCCGGGCCGCCTCCGCGCAGAGGCAGTCGAACGCCGACCGGCATGTTCACGGGGTACGCGTGCAGCCCCAACACCCGGGAACTGCTGGTCGAGGAGGGCGGCTTCCTAGGCCGCCGGCCCGTGGTCCGGATGAGTGACTCGACCATTGCGTGCAACCGGTGAACCGAATACGTTCTACCCGGAGGCGGACATGCTCCTGCTGCTGAGGCTGGTCATCAACGCGGTGGCCTTGCTGGTCGCGGCCTGGCTCGTGCCGGGGATCTACCTGAGCGCGGCGAAGGGCTCGTCCACGCCCCACGACTGGCTGACCCTGGTCATCGTCGCGCTGATCTTCGGGGTGGTCAACGTGATCATCCGCCCGATCGTGCTGCTCCTGACGCTGCCGCTCACGATCCTGACCCTGGGCCTGTTCACCTTCGTGGTGAATGCGCTGATGCTGATCTTGACCAGCTGGATCGCGGAGGGGATGGGGCTGGGTTTCCGGGTCAGCGGCTTCTGGGCTGGGTTTCTCGGGGCGCTCATCGTCTCGGTGGTCAGCTTCGTGCTGAACCGTCTGGTCACCAAGCGGGACTGACGGGATCAGCGGCTTTCGATCTGGACCCCCCGCTGGAGGAGCGACCGACCGCCTTCCACGGCCGAGGCCGCCTGGGGCCGCGGAAGCTCGCTGGTGATCCGGGCCTTCATCCGGTTGACGAGCTCTCGGTAGGAGGAGACCCGGATGACATGCTCGAACTGGGCGCGATAGCTCCCGACGAGGCTTATGCCGTCGATGGTGACGTCGCGCACCATCCAGCGCCGGTCCCGGTAGACCATGTCGTGCTTGAGCAGGACCAGCCGTCCGCCCCGGCCGAGGATGGCGGTCTGCACGGCGGCCGTATCGCGATTCACCGATTCGTCGAGGTACTGGACGGTGACCCCGGCCCCGTTCACGTCTATCTCCGCCACCGACGCGATCCAGTGTACGAAGCCGCGCTGCACGAAGTCGCCGAAGATCCGGGTGAACTCGCTCTGCTCCGCCGGGGTGCGGGCCTGCCACTCCCGCCCCAGGGAGCGCTCGGCGGCGGCCCGGAAGTCGAACACGCGGCTGAAGAGACCGCGAATCGCCGCGAGACGCTCGTAGGGTCGATCTTCGGTGGCGGGATCCTTGAGGATCTTGTTGGCCTCCGCGAACACGCCACGGAGCATGTCGGTCGGCGTGCTCGCCTCGCTCGCGCCCGCCCCGAGCAGGGCGGCGAGGGCGAGCATCAGGCAGACGACCAGAGGACGAAGCAAGAGTTTCATGGTGCTCTTCAGGACATCGTGCATTGGCTGTGCCACGGTCGGGAGGCCGCCCAGCGGAGGTAGATCGAGGTAGAAGCGCTGAATTCAGGCGCATCGGGGCGCCGCGGTGCGCAGATGCAACACTGCGCGTGTACGGATTGACAGCGCTGGAATCAGGAGGGGGATCGCATCAGTAGAGGTTCTTGCGGTAGCCCTCCTGGAGGCGCTGGTCGAGCTCCTCGACCGTCATGGCGAGCCTGGCGTGGTCGTGGAACATCTGGGCCGGTGACGCCAGCCCCTCCCGATCGGGCCACCGCGCGGGCTCCCAGAGCCCGGAGCGCTTCACGCACTTCGCGCAATGGAGGAAGGATTCCTCGACCTCCACCACGATGGCCAGCTGGGGCGTCTTGCCCTGAGCGGCCAGGCGGCCGAGCCACTCCGGGTCGCGCACGATCCGGGCCCGCCCGTTGACCCGGAGCGTCTCCTCGCTTCCCGGCACCAGGAAGATGAGCCCGATGCCCGGGTTCTCGAGAAGGTTGCGCATCCCGTCGAAGCGCTTGTTGCCGGGCCGATCCGGGATGAGCAGGTGCCGGTCATCCACCACGAGGACGAAGCCCGGGGCGTCGCCCTTGGGGCTCACATCGCACCGGCCGGTCCGGTCGGATGTCGCCACCAGCACGAAGGGCGCGCGGGCGATGAAGGCCCGGCAGTGATCGTCGAGCCGGCCGATGTCCTTGCGCAGCGCGACTTCGGAGGGCTCGCCCATCAGCGCGCGGAGCTCGTCCAGTGATGTGACCACGTCCCTGAACTCCGGCGCCCCGTTGTCTCCGCTCATGCCCTCGCCTCCATTGAAGATGCCCCGGATCCTTCGTGACGTTCGATAGTAGCGTCAAACCAAGGGCGTATTCCAGCACGTCCCGTGCGTT
>Ga0335085_10016922_pt1 | contig 10515 bp, 14 predicted proteins | sample Lox_Sample_45_FD_206712 | JGI IMG/M metagenome (GOLD analysis project Ga0335085, IMG submission 206712) | Soil microbial communities from Loxahatchee National Wildlife Refuge, Florida, United States - Lox_Sample_4.5 | ecosystem: Environmental > Terrestrial > Soil > Wetlands | place: USA...
CGAGGCCTTCCACGAGCTGATCGTCGACCTGCCCGAGAACTCCGTCGTCTCGGAGCTGTACCGCCGCCTGAACGCCCACCGGCTGACGGAGCGCGCGTATCTGACGCTCGACGTCTCGGCGGCGGGCAACTCCTCGGCCGAGCACACGGAGATCGTCGCCGCGATCGAGGCCGGTGACCTGCAGCGCGCGCGGGCCGCCGTCCGCGCGAACGCCGAGACCGGCAAGCGGCTCGCGATCGAGGCGGTCGAGGCCGCCGGAGGCGTGCTCTGACCGCGCTCGTCGAGATGACCGGGATCTCGAAGGCGTTCCCGGGCGTGGTCGCGCTCGACGGCGTCGACTTCGAGCTGCAGCCCGGCGAGATCCACGCGCTGACCGGCGAGAACGGCTCGGGCAAGTCGACGCTCGTGAAGATCCTCTACGGCGCCCTGCAAGCGGATGCGGGCACGATCCGCGTCGACGGCGAGCTGGTGAGCTTCGCCAGCCCGCGCCAGGCGATCGAGCACGGGATCGTCGCGATCAGCCAGGAGCTGACCCTGGCGCCGACGCTGACCGTCGCCGAGAACGTGCTGATGGGGCGGCTGCCGCGGCGCCGCGGCACGATCGACTGGCCGCGGACGCGCCGGCTCGCCCGTGAGGCCCTCGACCAGCTCGGCGTCCACGTCGACCCGAGGCAGCGGATCGATGACCTGCCGCTCGAGCTGCAGCAGGAGGTCGAGGTCGCCCGCGCCGTCTCCGCCAACTCGAAGGTGCTGATCCTCGACGAGGCGACGAGCGCGCTGTCGGAGACCGCGACCGAGCGGCTGCTCGAGCGCATCCAGCAGCTCCGCGACCGCGGCGTCGCCGTCGTCTTCATCTCGCACCGGCTGCGCGAGGTCTACAGCTGCTCGTCACGCTCGACCGTCCTGCGCGACGGGCGGCTGATCGGCACCGTGCCGCTGCCCGAGACGGGCGAGGCGCGGCTCGTGCAGATGATGGTGGGGCGGCAGATCGAGGACCTGTTCAACAAGCGGCAGATCGAGCACGGGGAGCCGGTGCTCGCGGTGCGGAACCTGACGACGGAGGACGGCTCGGTGATCGACGCGTCGTTCGAGCTGCGGGCGGGCGAGATCCTCGGCGTCGCGGGGCTCGTGGGCTGTGGCAAGAACGAGCTTGCGCTCGCGCTGGGCGGCGCGGCGCACTCGACCGGGGAGGTGCTCGTGCGCGGCCGGCGCGTGAACCTCCACTCGCCGTCGGCCGCGATGAGCGCCGGGATCAGCCTCGTCCCCGACGATCGCAAGCGCAACGCGATCCTCCCGACCCGTTCGGTACAGCACAACCTCTCGGCGGCCTGGATGGGGCAGCTCTCGAAGCTCGGCGTCGTCAACCCGCGCGCCGAGCGCCGGCTCGCCTCGGACGCGGTGCAGCGGTTCTCGGTGAAGACGGCGTCGCTCTCGACGCCGATCGTGAACCTGTCGGGCGGCAACCAGCAGAAGGTCGTGCTCGCGCGCTGGTTCGCGCTCTCGCCGGACGTGATCGTGCTGAGCGAGCCGACGCGCGGGATCGACGTGGGCGCCAAGAGCGAGGTCTACGCGCTGATCCAGCAGATGGCCGACCGCGGCGCCGGGATCCTGATGATCTCGTCCGAGATGCCGGAGCTGCTCGGGCTCGCCGACCGGATCCTCGTGATGTTCCGGCACCGGATCTGCGCGGAGTTCGAGGCCGCGCACGTCGCCGAGGAGCAGATCGCGCACGCGGCGCTCGGCGGGGAGGCGGCGTGACGGCAGAGGCAGCGCCCCAGGCCGCCGGGCGGTCGGGCTGGCAGAGCGCGCTCGGCCACGCGCGGCGACTCACGCGCGGCCGCTACACGGGCGTCCTCGCCGGCCTGATCGTGGTCTGCATCTACCTCTCGCTCACCGAGCCGGTCTTCCTGCACTGGGCCAACTGGGAGAACATCATCCGCACGGAGTCCGTCGTGCTGACCCTCGGCATCGGCATGACGTTCGTGGTGCTCACCGGCGGCATCGACCTCTCGATCGCCTCGGCGACGGTCGCCGCGGGGATGATCCTCGGGATCACGGTCAAGCACGGCGGCTCCTGGGAGCTCGGCTGCCTGGCGGCGATCGGCTTCGGGATCCTGCTCGGCCTCGTCAACGGCCTCGGGATCGGGGTGCTGAAGATCCCGTTCTTCGTGTTCACGCTCGGGACGCTCTCGATCTACCAGAGCATCGCGCTGCTGACGACGAACGGCGCCACGGTCTCGCTCTTCCTGTACCCGCGCTTCAACGAGATCTCGAACATCGCCAACGGGACGGTCGGCCCGTTCCCGACGATCCTGCTGATCGGGATCGGGATGTACCTGATCGGCTCGTTCGTGCTGCACTTCACGGCGTTCGGGCGGTCGATCTACGCCGTCGGCTCGAACATCGAGGCGGCGCGGCTGACCGGCGTGAAGGTGACGCTCGTGCTGATCAGCGTCTACACGATCTCGGGCCTGACGGCGGGGCTCGGCGCGATCGTCCAGACCGGCAGGCTCACCGGCGCGGGGCCGCAGGTCGACCCGAACCTGCTCCTGACGGTGATCGCGGCGGTGCTGATCGGCGGCACCGCCTTCACCGGCGGCGACGGCGGCCTCCTCGGCACCGCGATCGGCGGCCTCTTCCTCGGCGTGATCCAGAACGGCCTCGACCTGAGCAACGTCTCCACGTTCTGGCAGGGCACGGTCAGCGGCCTGATCCTGATCTCCGCCGTCGGCCTCGGCGTGCTCCGGCACAGCAACGCGCGCATGTGGCTCCAGCGCCGCCGGCGGGCGCGCAGCGGCAGCGAGGAGGCCGCCTGACGTGTTACATGTCGCACTCTCCCCCCAACCCGTCCCGCGCACTGGAGGTAGCTCGTATGAAGTTCCGTCGCATCCCGCGCAGCCTCGCGGCTGTGCCCCTCGTCGCGGCGCTCGTGCTCTTCGCCGTCGGTCAGGCGTCCGCATCGAAGTCCGCCGCCGGGCTCCTGCTCGGCGAGTCGAGCCCCGTCCTCTCGAACCCGAACCAGCAGGCGATCGCCCACGGCGAGGATCTCGCCGCGAAGCAGTTCGGCTGGAGCGTCAAGCACCTCGACGCGAACCTGTCGCCGAGCAAGCAGGTCTCCGACGTCGACACCTTCATCAACCTGAAGGTGAAGGGGATCATCACCTGGACGCTCGACCCCGGCACGGTCGCGGCCGCCTACAAGCGGGCGCTCTCCAGCAACATCCCGATCATCGACTTCGGCTCGACGAGCAACGTCACGTCGACCGTCTACGACGAGCGCGGGTACGGCTGCAGCATGGGGATGAAGTCCGCGAACTACATCAGCTCGCGGATCCCGCACGCGAAGGTGCTCGTGGTGGGCGGGCCTCCGGTGCCGTCGATCACGAACTACACGAACTGCTTCATCAAGGACGCGAAGCAGATGGGGCTCACGGTCGAGGAGGTGCAGAAGAACGTCAACGACACCGCCGCGACCGCGCAGCCGATCGTGCAGGCGATGCTCACGAAGTACCCGGACACCCAGGCGATCTGGTGCTACAACGACCCGAGCGCGCTCGGCGCCGGTGCCGTCGTCAAGTCGTCCGGCAAGAGCGTCTGGAGTGGCAGCAACAAGGGCATCATCATCGAGGGCGCGAACGGCTCCGCAGACGCGGCCGCAGGGATCAAGCAGGGCGTCATCACGGCGACCTGGGACCCGCAGCCCGACCAGATGGGCCTGCTGTCGGTCGAGCTCCTCGCCATGAACCTGAAGGACGGCAAGCCGCTGTCGTCGCTGCCGAAGCTGATCGTCGTCCCGATGAAGGTGTGGGACGCCTCCAACATCTCCGGCTACGTGGATCCGCTCAAGCGCACCGTCAAGGTGGGCGCGATCCCCGCCGCCTGGATCGTCAAGAAGTAGACCTTCTCGCCGGGGCCGGAGCTCGCGCTCCGGCCCCGGCCTGTGTAGACTTGGCGTATACATGGAGACCACGACGATCAGGGTGACGGCTCAGACGCGCGACCAGCTGAACTCGCTCGCCCGGCGCCGCGGAACCTCTGCAGGAGAGGTGGTCGCGGAGCTCGTCCGCGCGGCAGACGACGAGGCGCTGCTCGCCGAGGCCGCAGCGAGCTGGAGCCGATTGGGCGAGGACGCGCGGGCGCTCTCCGCGTACCACGCCGAATCCGACGAGCTCGCCGGCTTCGGCGACGTTCTGCCGGAGTATTGAACGCGTCTCCCCAACGAGGAGACGTCGTCTGGGCCGACCCGGATCCGACCCGCGGAACAGAGCAAGCGAAGCCACGGCCGTTCGTCGTCGTCTCGGTCGACCAGCTGAACGCTTCACCGCTGAGGCTCTCCCTCGCGGTTCCGCTCACGCGGAGCGACTTCGGGAATGCGCTCCATCTCCAGATCGATCCGCCCGAAGGGGGACTCGTCGAGACGAGCTTCGCGATGCCGGAGCAGCTGCGTGCGCTCTCGCACGAGCGCGTGTCGCGGCGTCTCGGCGAGGTTCAAGGGTCGACACTGACCGAGATCCTCCGCCGCTGCCGGCTCTTGCTGAGGGACGCATGAGCGACCGGGGCGCGAAGCGCGACCTCGTCGGCTACGGCGAGCACCCGCCGGATCCGCAGTGGCCCGGGGGCGCGCGGGTGGCGATCAGCTTTGTCCTCAACTACGAGGAGGGCGGCGAGCGCTCCCCCCTGGACGGCGACGCTCTGACCGAGCCGATGTCGCACGAGATCGTCGGCTCGCCGCCGATCGACGCGCGGGTGCCCCACATCGAGTCGATGTACGACTTCGGTGCGCGCGCCGGCTTCTGGCGGATCCACCGGCTGTTCACCTCGCGCGGCCTGCCGCTGACGGTCTACGCCGTCGGGCAGGCGCTCGAGCGCAACCCGGAGGCCGCGCGCGCGATGGCCGCAGCAGGCTGGGAGGTGATCGGCCACGGCTGGCGCTGGATCGACTACCTCCAGGTGCCGGCGGACGTCGAGCGCGAGCACATCCGCCACACGAACGAGACGATCGAGCGGATGACGGGACAGAGGCCGGTCGGCTGGTACACGGGCCGGATGAGCGAGCGCACCCGCGAGCTCGCCGTCGCCGAAGGCGACCTCCTCTACGACTCCGACTCGGTCTCCGACGAGCTGCCCTACTGGGTCGAGGTCGCGGGGCGACCGCACCTCGTCGTCCCGTACACGCTCGACTGCAACGACTTCAAGTTCCTGCTGCCGGGCGGCGGGTTCGCCGACGGCGGGAGCTTCCACCAGTACCTGTCGGACACGTTCGAGCAGCTCTACGAGGAGGGCGGCCGGCTGATGAACGTCGGACTGCACGCGCGCATCGTGGGGCGGCCGGGGCGGGCGCGCGGCCTGGCGCGGTTCCTCGACGAGATCGCCTCCCGTCAGGACGTCTGGGTGGCGACGCGCGCCGAGATCGCACGGCACTGGGTCGCGACTCACCCGGCCGACAGCCGGTAGGCCATGCGGCCTTCGCCGAGGGTCTCCGACGTCGCCATCGTGACCGCGTCCTCCGGCAGCGACGCGCTCTCGTAGCGCACGACGCGGCCGTCGAGGCTGACCCGCCAGGCGCCGCCGGCGGTTCGCATGACGCCGAGCTCGACGCAGCGGCCGAACCGGACGCGGCCGAGATCGCGGAAGCCGGAGCGCGCGGTCTCGGCGTACGCGTGCGGCTCACCGCCGTCGCTCATCACGCCGACCTGGATCCACGCCTTCGCATCCGGGGTGCTCGCGCCGAGCCAGAGCGCGACGTGGCCGTGGTCGACGTGTGCCCTGTAGAGGCAGGCGGTTGCCGAACGCACCCCTCGCTGGGTGTCGGCGTACGCGTACGCAGCCGCTCCGTGCAACCTGCATCGACACGATGAAGCCCTCGCCGGACGGACGGCGCTGCGCCGGCCGCCGGCCACTCTGGTCCATGGGAGCTCTAGGTTCGCGTGAGCAGGCGCCCGACCGCGTCGGCGACCGCCCCGGGTCGTTCGAGCCACGGGAAGTGGCCGCAGGCTCGCACGACCTCGACGCTCGCATCCGGGATCAGCGCCGCCGTCTCGGCCGAGCAGCGGACGGGCAGCGGGTCGTCCTCGCCGTGGACGAAGAGCGCCGGCAGCCGCGCAGAGGGGAGGCCGTCGACGAGGGTGCGCCGCTCGAAGTGCTCCTTGACCGAGGCGTCCGTCTGTTCACCGCACTCGACGCCGTACCGGGTGAGATAGTCGGGGCCGGCCAGGCTCGGGTCGGAGAAGTAGTACGGCCAGATCAGGTGGTGATGCTCGAGCGCGGCGCGTTCGCGTTCGTCAACGCCCAGGTCGGGGTCTTCGCTGCGCGCCTCGAGCTCCTCGGCCTGTGCCCATCCGTCGGCCGGCATGCGCGTGCGGAAGTTCTGCCGGAACTCGCCGAGGGCGTCACCGACGGCGCCGAGAGGGTCGATGCAGACGATCCCGAGCAGCCGCTCCGGGTACGCGACGGCGAGGTGAAGAGCGAGCTGCCCGCCCCACGAATGGCCGATCGCCCAGGCCCGGCCGATCCCGTGGGCGTCGAGCACCGCGACCGCATCGCGGGCGTGGACCTCGACCGAGTAGGGCGGGCCCGCGTCCGAGGGGCCGACCCCCCGTTGCGTATAGCGCAAGGTCGTGACCAACGATGCGAGCTCGGCCGCAAGCGGCGCGGTGTAATCGGGGACGCCGGGGCCGCCGTGGAGCAGGAGCCCGGCAGGCCCCGACCCACCGGCGGCGCCGCGCAGGCGGCACCCGTGCACCGACACCTCGAACTGGCGTTCCTCCACCGCCCGACTCTAGTCCTCCTCGCCCAGCTCCTCGCACTCGAGGCACACCCACTCGCGATCGCGCGCATCCTCTGCGCTGAGTGCTGCCGGAACCATCGTCACGCCGCAGCGCGGGCAGATCGGGGGACGGTCGTCCTCTTCCACGCGACCCGCTCCCTGCGCTCAGTCGTTCGGCTGGACGACGATCAGCGAGTTGCCGTCGGGGTCGCGGAGCCAGAACATCGGCGGCACCGGCCCGCCCCAGCGGGTGACCGCGTCGTCGACGTCCGCGCCCGCGGCCTTGAGCGCCGCGTGATCGGCGTCGACATCGTTCGTGTCGAGGCAGATCCCGGTCTGGGAGCCGCCGGCCTCCTGACCCTGCGGCGGCGGGGCGAGCGCGATCGTCGTCTCGTGGCCCGGGATCGCGACCTCGACCCAGCGCATGTTCTCGCCCATGGGCGTGTCCACGACCTTCTCGAAGCCGAGCGTCTCGACGTAGAAGTCGATCGCGCGGTCGGTGTCGGCGACCGTGACGCATACGCGGCCGACCTTGGTGACGTTCAGCTTGTTGGCGAGCTTGGACATCTGGAGCCTCCTCTTCGTCAGATTCGAACTCTATGACGCCGGCCGAGCCCGAAACTCATCGGTGCCGACGAGATCGGCGACGCGCCCTGCGCCGACCTCGTCACGGAGGAGCAGGTAGAGGCGCTCCTCGGGGTCGTCCAGTGGTGCAGGAAGCTCGAAGCCGCGCGGGGCGCCGATCGACACGAGGAGCGACTCGCGGGAAAGGACGCGCGACTCGAGGTCGCGGATGCCCTTCTCGACGAGCTCCTCACCGGGAAGGTGCCGCGGCTCAAAGCGCGAGTTCATCTAGATCGCCACAACCGCGACGCCCGGCATCGCATCCGTAAGCGCGCGGAGATCTTCGGCATCGCCGGTGAGGAGCCGGACACGCTTCCCCGCACGCTCCGCCGTGACCGCCACGATCGCGTCGATGGTGTCGGAACGGCCCGTCCGCCCGAGCAACTCACCGGCGGCTTGGCCGATCTCTCCGGTGACCGGGTCCTGATACGCGTCTCGGAGAAGCGAGCTGATCAGGGCGTCCCTTCGCTGGCCTCGCAGCACCTCGGTCAGGGTCACGGCGCTGACGCGAATCGGAATGCCCAGCCGCTCCGCGAGCGAGAGCTCGGCGAGGACGCGAAACCCGCCCTCGAGCGCCGCGCTGATCGCACCCGAGTCGAGGACGATCCCGTCGGGTGCTGGGACGGCTCTCAGTCGCCGTCGTGGCCGAACCATTCGCGCCGCGTCTCCTCGAGCACGTCCTCGGGGATCGGCCCGTATCTCGCCTCCTGCTGCGCCAGGAAGTCGCGGAGGCCCTCGCGCCGTACCTCAGCCTCGAGGACCTGCGTGATATAGGCCGAGAGACCCCGAGCGCCGACGCGGGCCTTGACTCTCGTCAGGAGCGGCTCGGGAACCGTGATCGACACCTTGACATAGCCGCCGGACACGGCGTAATCCTACCAGCGGTACGATTGTCTCTTTCAGCCGTGTCTCAGAACGGCAGCGGCTCCTCCGAGTGGATGACGAAGAGCTTCACGTAGGTCTCCTCGATCTCCCAGACGTCGTCGACGCCCGGCGGGAACCAGCAGAAGTCGCCCGCCTTCAGCCGGTACGGCTCGCCGCCGGGCGGCTTGCAGAGCACGCTCCCGCGCAGGAAGTAGAGCGTCTCGCCGCTGTGCGTCCCGGTGAGGAGCGACGGGCCGAGCCGCTCGATCCCGACCGCGACGCGCTTGTCGTCGGAGAGGTAGAGGAACTTGCCGGCGTACTCGACGTCCTCGCCGGTGACGGTGACGCCCCACTGGCCGGTCGGGAGCTCCCACGGGTCGAGCTCGAGCGAGTCCGGGTCGCCGATCTCGAGGATGTACTTCGTCAGGAGCTGCGTGCTCACCGGGTGAGGTAGTCGGTGACGATCTTCGCGAACTCCTCGGGCAGCTGATCGGGCGCCGGGATCATCCCGCCGGGCAGGTCGACCATCTCGGCCTGCGGGAGATGCGGCGCGAGCTTCTCCGCCTCCGGCGCTGCGAACGGGTCCTCGGTCGGCTTGATGATCAGCGTCGGGCACTTGATCAGCGGCAGCTTCGGCTCCATGTCGTAGTGCGCGACGGTGAGGTGGCCGCCGCCGGAGCGGTCGCCGGCCTTGATCGCGTCGGCGACGAACCGCTCGAGCAGGTCGATGTCCTTCGGGTAGAACGGCGCGCGCATCTGCCACAGCTCGACCAGGTGGGAGCCGTCGAGCTTGCGCTCGACCTCGTCGACGGGCGGCTTGTCGCCGTACAGGCGGCGGTGCTCGTCGTCGACCATCGCCGGTGCGGACAGGATCAGCTTGTCGACGCGGTCGGGGAAGCTCGCGGCGATCTCCATCGCGATCACGGCACCGGTGTGGTGGCCGACGACGGAGGCGCGCTGCACGCCGAGCGCGTCGAGGACGCTCACGGCCACCTCGGCCCACATCTCGATCGTGTCGGGGCCGTCGCCGCGCGGCTTCGACGAGTCGCCGAAGCCGATCGTGTCCATCGCGATCGCGTGGAAGTGCTCGCCGAGCAGCGGGACGACGTCGCGGAACTCGTCCCACGACCGCGGCGTCTGGTGGAGGAGCAGCACCGGCTTCCCGGTGCCCGCCTGCGCGACGTGGATCGTGCCGGCGGGAACGGTGACGAAGGAGCGGTTGACGGAGGTGGCGACGGCGGCCATCGGACTCCTTTCTCGGATCGATCGCGGGCCTCGCAGACTACGCCTTAAGATGCGCCCGTGACGGTGAGACCCCAGGACCTGGGAGGCCGCAAGGGCTTCGGCGCCGTCACCGTCGAGGCAGACGAGCCGGTCTACCACGACCGCTGGGAGGGCACGGTGATCGCGGGCATCCTCGCGACGATCATGGCCGGGCTCTACAACGTCGACCAGTTCCGCGCCGGCATCGACGAGCTCGAGCCGCTCAGCTACATCGAGATCGGCTACTACCGCCGCTGGCTGCACACGCTCGAGGTCAACTGCGTCAACGCCGGCGTCTTCTCGCCGGAGGAGCTCGAGGCCCGCATCGCCGAGCTCGCCGCCGGCGCGCCGCTGCCCGCGCGCGACGACCCGCGGCTCGTGCAGGCGCTACGGGAGCTGATCGAGCAGGGCGCCTCGAACGCGCGGCCGGTCGCACGTGAGCCGCGCTTCCGTCCCGGCGACCGCGTCCGCGGGCGCGTGTTCCCAGACGCGCGGCACGTCCGCATCCCGGGCTACGCGCAAGGGAAGATCGGGACGGTGCACGTCGTGCACGAGGCGTTCGTCTTCCCGGACACGAACCTGCGCGGCGAGGGCGAGAACCCGGAGCACGTCTACGCCGTGCGGTTCCGCTCGCGCGACCTGTGGCCCGACGCGGACGAGGGCGCGTCGGTGCTCGTCGACCTGTGGGAGAGCTACTTGGAGGAGACATGACCTACGCCGCGTTGCGCGCCCGCGCGATCGAGTCGCTGCTGATCGAGAAGGGCTACCTGACCGAGGAGGCGGTCGACTACGTCGTCTCGGCCTATGAGCAGGACATCGGGCCGATGCGCGGCGCACGCGTGGTCGCGCGCGCGTGGGTGGATCCCGCGTATAAGGAGCGGCTGCTCGCGAACGCGTCGGAGGCGGCGAAGGAGCTCGGCATCCAGGGCTTCGTGGGCGAGAACCTGATGGCGGTCGAGAACACGCCCGAGGTGCACAACGTCGTCTGCTGCACGCTC
>Ga0335085_10016923_pt1 | contig 10515 bp, 10 predicted proteins | sample Lox_Sample_45_FD_206712 | JGI IMG/M metagenome (GOLD analysis project Ga0335085, IMG submission 206712) | Soil microbial communities from Loxahatchee National Wildlife Refuge, Florida, United States - Lox_Sample_4.5 | ecosystem: Environmental > Terrestrial > Soil > Wetlands | place: USA...
GCGATGGCGCGTCCCACTTCCTCCGGACTTCCTCGCCGGCCGATAGGGGTCAATCGCAGAAATCGCCCACTTGCCCCGGACCGCTTGATTTCGGTCACCGCGTCTGCGCTGGTCTCGGTTTGAATATCCCCAGGCGCAACACAATTCACCCGAATGCCGTACGCTGCCAATTCAATGGCCATAGCTCGAGCCAACATCACCTGCGCCGCTTTGGTGGCGCAGTACAGACTGGCGTTTTCCTGCGCCGCATAGGCGCCGACCGAGCTCACGTGAATGATGCTCCCTGATCGCTTGCTGTTAATCATGTGCCGCGCCACCACCTGCGAACAGTAGATGGTTCCCTTCAAATTGGTATCCACCACGCGGTCAATCAAGTCGATACCGGAGTCCACGAATGGAGCGAGCGCAGCGCGACCCGTAGCGCTGGCATTGTTCACCAGAACATCGATTCCTCCCAGCCGCTCAATCACGGCCGCTATGCAGCGCTCGACTGCGGCGTGATCTCGGATGTCGAGCTCCATTGCCATCACGTCTGCGGGTTTCAGCCTCTGGACTGCATCGCGGCCACGTTGCGCATCGCGTTGCGCGATCAGCACGCGAGCGCCGCGTTCGGCAAGAACTTTCGCCGTGGCGAACCCAATGCCGGTCGCCCCACCGGTCAGCATAGCGACTTTGTTCGATAAGCTCATAGTGGATCGAGTGGATACATGGGTCGCTCCAGGCGTGTGTAATGGAAACCGCGCACATCCGCCGCCGAAAGACCGGGAGTATCCACTTCTATGATTTTCCTGGCGATCGGAAGATAGGCCGCGCGGTACGCGATAGCAGCTTTTACCACAGCGATGCGTAATTTCCCGGGCTCAATGCCCAGCGAACGAAGCTGCTGCAAATTCCACATTGGCATGCGCCGCTCGGTAAGCACAATCGTGATTCCGCCGGCGTCGACCACCGCAGTGCGCCCCTGATCTTCCAGCACGCCGTTGCGCATTGGGCCCACATTGCGATACAGGCCATTGCTCAGTAACCGCACTACACCGGTGATCTCCACCGGTTCGCCATGATGACGATCACACTTGGCGCCCACTTTCAGGGTCACGGTTTTCCGCACACCAGCAGCAATGCAGGCCGCTACCGCTTCCCGGTCGCAAAGCAGAACCAGCGCATCGTGCGCTCCCTGGCGCAATAGTTCCTGGAGCAGAATCGTACCGTCGCCCGGAGTTCCCGCACCTACGTTGTCACCAACATCCACCAGCACAGTAAGGCCGTCCGCGTTGCTGATTGCTTCCTTCACCGCCGTCGCAGGCAGGGGAACTTCGCATGTAAATTCCGCCCGGCGCTGCCAAACCAAGTTCGCCAGGCGCTCCGCCACGGCGAAGGCGGCTTCTCCGGTTTCGCCAACCGCCAACGCCGCGAATCCGGACTGCGGCACATCGGTATAGGGAAAGCCGGCGGCGACCGTAACACTCACAATTCCACGCAAACACTCACAATCCTTCGCCGCAGTCATGATCTCTGCCATCGGTCCACGTTCGGTCGACTGCCGCAAGATATGGGGAAGCAGCGGGCGCCGCACCAGCGCCATTTCAGGGCGCAATCCTTCGCGCAGCATTCGGCGCAGAATGTCCGCCGCCTCAAGCCCGCGCTCCACCTGGTCAATGTGCGGATAGGTCTTGTAACCCACCAGCGCGTCCGGCCACCGCATCATTTCCGGTGTTAAATTGGCGTGAAAATCAAGCGTGACCACGAGCGGCATTCGCGAGCCAAGAGCCGCCCGCACCCGACGAAGGATTTCTCCATCCGCATCTGGATACCGATCGGAAACCATCGCCCCATGCAAAGAGAGTAGCACTCCATCCAGTGGAGAAGCGGACTGTAGCCGCTCCACGAGATCATTGGATAAGGCCTCGAAAGTTTCGTCTGTCAACGCGCCCGACGGCATGCCCCAAGCCATGAGTGTGGGAATCATCTCGAAACCGAAACGCTCTCCACCCTCGAGAAACCCTGCCATCTCGGAGGAGGTCCGCCGCCAGTTGGGCAGGATTTCCGCACCGCGATGCAGTTGACTCTCCGCGAAGCGCTCCACCGTCATGGGCTGCGAAAAGAATGTATTCGATTCGTGATAGATGCCGCCCACAGCTACGCGCATCATACTTTTACCTCGAACAATTGAGCGTCGACGTCGGCCTCATGGAGTAAGGCCACCGGGTTCTCGCGAGTCGCGCTCAGAAGAGAATCTGGATCTTTAAAACCGTGGCCGGTCACCAGACATGCGACGGTTTCTCCCGAAGCAATCCATCCCTCGTTGCGACCGCGTACGCAGCCAGCCAGTGCCGCTGCCCCTGCCGGTTCGCACCAGATGCCTTCCTCGCGCAGCAGCTCTCTCTGTGCCGCGAATATCTCCTCGTCAGAAACTGCGATGCCGTGTCCACCGGAAGCTCGCAATTCCGCCAGCGCTATGCCCGCATCAATATCGAAAGGAACCGCCAGGCCGCTGATACGAGTCGTGCTGGTGACGGGCAGAATTTCTGCGCGGCCTTCATCAAATGCCGAAACCACGGTGGCGCAACCTGCCGGCTGCACGGCATGCACTATCGGCTTCCTTCCCTTGACACGAGAGAACCCGCGGCACACCGCGGTGAATAGGCCGCCACCACCCACCGGCACGAAGACATGATCGATTCCATTCGGGGATTGGACCGTCAGCTCGCCGGCGATGTCTTCCACTCCCCGCATACCCTTCGGACAGAAGCGATAGGCGGAAACCACCAGCGGAATCGAGTTCTCTTTCGACATCTTCCTTAGGCGCCGATAAACATTCTGCGTCACTTCCGGCGAAGTGATGAAGTCTTTTACACGGAAGACACGCGCTCCATGCCCCAGCATCTGCTGCAGCTTGCCCGAGGGCGCTGATTCATTGACCAGAATGACACAGGTAATTCCATAGCGCGCGCTGAACGCCGCCAGTGCCGCGCCCGTGTTGCCAGAAGATGTCGCGACACAGGCGTGGACTCCACGACGCAGGACCTCCCTGATTTCCGCGGCCACGAAGCGGTCTTTGTATGAACCGCTGGGATTGCACATTTCCATTTTGAACAGCAGCCGTACGCCTAAGCCGGCACTTACGCGCGCGCTCTCCACCAGCGGGGTGTTGCCTTCGCCCATGGTTGCCGCCCGTTTCAAAACAACAGCCCTTCCTGCCCGATCTGCCGCCCCAGAAATCCCTTGCCAACCTGCTCGATGGCGCAGTCGAGGTGGCGTTGGCCACCGCGCAGCGTGAACAACCCGTGTCCTGGGAACAACCCTTCTACGTCCAACCCGGCCAACTTGCGAAGGTCGGCTCGGTATCCCTTCATTCCCGAGCCTTCTGCATTGATGACGCCCAGCACACCGCCGTAAAAAACCGCATCCCCACAAAAGAGCCAGGGGGCACCAGAAAAGCGGGTGAGATAGCAGAATGAATCCGCGCTATGGCCGCGCACGTGAAGGGCAGTGAACTCCAATCCGGCGGCGGAAAGTGTTTCGCCATCGCGCACCACAATATCAACCGGACATGGATCGAGGTAGCAATCGGCCGGGTAGATTCCCTGTTCGCGAGCCGCCCGCAAACCGCTGGCGTCTTCGTCGCCCAGTTCGACAATGGCCTTTGACATCTCGGGCACAATCACCGAGCACCCGGTTGCCTTCCGAAGCGAGGCAGCTCCACCGCAATGATCCATGTGGGCATGGGTAAGAATGAGGGCAGTAATAACATTGCCGGGGAAGGCGTAACCCACGTTGTTCAATACACGGTCGGTGTGGGTCCCGGCCCCCGCATCGATCAGAACCACGCCTTGAGTCCCACGCAGAGCGTAAACGTGGCAATCCAAGGGGCCTGACAGCCCGAACTGCAAGCTTGCCACTAGGGCCAAGGAGTCGCCAATGCGCATAGGTCGTCGACAGTATACCGCAGGACGCAGGTCAATCAATCCCCTTGCGAAGACCGCGGCCAAATTTTTTCTCTCGACAACGGGCTATTTTTCACGTATTCTGTCGACGGTCTGCAAATTTGAATGTGACTTTGGCTGTGTAAGGGGTTGACGCAAAAATGTCCAAACTTGTTGGTGTCGTTCCGCCCATCGGCACACCTGTTACCGAACAAGACCGAGTCGATGAAGCCGCTTTGCGGCGTCTTACCCGCTACCTGGTGGATGCCGGGGTTGATGGGATTCTCGCCAATGGCACGATGGGAGGCTTCGCCTTCCTTACCGACGAAGAGCAGATTCGGGCCGTCTCGGTGGTAGTCTCGGAAGTCGACGGGGCCATACCGGTTATGGGTGGAATCGGAGAAACCAGTAGCAGCCGCGCGGTGCGCAAGGCCAGAGAAATTGCGCGCGAAGGCGTAACCCACATTACGATCCTTCCGCCCTATTATTTTTTCGCCACCCAGGATAATCTTTACGCCTTTTTTTCGGAAGTCGCGGCAGCAGTGGATCTCCCGGTTTTTCTTTACGATAACCCTGCGTTAACGAAGAACCATATCCATCCGGAAACGGTAGCGCGGCTTCGCCAGGACATTCCCCACCTGGTTGGGATTAAGGAGAGCAACCAGGATTGCGCCAATTTGCTGAAACTCATCGAACTGAATGGAGGTGACGATTTTTCCATACTGACAGGTAGCGAATTTCTGATCGTCGTGGGATTGCAAATGGGCTGCGACGGCTTCGTGGGCGGTTTGCACAACATTTGCCCGCACATCGCGGTGGCGCTCTACAAGGCATACCAGCAAGGCGATTTAAGGGGCGCGCGGAGTTACCAACGCGAATTGGCCGCCACGTGGGAGCTTTTCCGCTATGGCAATATTTGGGGAGCGTTTGATGAAGCGCTGCGTTATCTGGGTATCGCTGAGCGTGCCACTGGCGCGCCCTATGTCTCTAAACTGACTCCCGAGGATACCGCCAAAGTGCACGCCATCCTCGACGAGTACGTGAAGCCTTATTGCGTGGTTACGACCCGGTAGTAGACAAACTGGAAAACTTCTCCGGCTCGTGATAACGGACAGAAAGGTGAGTCACCATGACTTGTTCGGCGGTCTGTTCTGTCCGGCCGCAGATAAAGTCCAACAAAGGCCGGTGGGAGTCCAATACCATGCGGAGCTTCTCCCCCCGCAACAGAGTGCGGACCGAATGCGCAAACAGCGGAGCGGTCAGGCTGGTGAGAATTTTCTCCAGATATTGGTTACCGCTATAGCTCCAAATCGTGCGATGGAACTCAAAGTCTACCCTCATGGAGAGTTTGGCCGGTGAGGGCTCCATGTCTTCAATGGTAACCAGCAATTGTTCCAGCTTCTTTTCGCGCTGCGGATTCAAATGTCTTTTCGCCAGGCGCAGCGCCTCCGCCTCGAGAACAACCCGCAGAGCATTTATTTTTTGTATGTCTTCATCGTCCAAACTAACCGCGTACATTCCCCTGCGTGGAATGTTGACGATCAAAGACTGCTCCTGCAGTTGCTGTAAAGCTTCACGGACCGGCGCCCGGCTGACGTGCAGATCGCGCGCCAGCTGGCTTTCATTCAATCTCTCACCGGGCTTAATCTTCCCGGTCAGAATGGCGTCAGCCAGCACTTCGACGGTGCGATCTTTGAGCGTTCCGTTGTTTTTGATGGGTTGAAATATGGAATCTCGCGGCAAATCGTCCTCCTGCGCAAATCTTCCTGTTCTCCGTCGACGGTACCTCGCAACTTATTGCCTGTCAAGCGCTTCTGATGCGCCATTGCCGGTTACAACTTACAGAAATCAGTCCTCTCGGTTTATTACCGCTTTCAGGCCGGTACCGCGGAGAGTAAGGTGCCTGAGTTGAGCAAGCTAATGGATCAAATCTTTAATCCCAGGCCAGTGTTTGACAGGGCACGCCGGAAATTTCTCCAGCAGGCTGCCGGGCTCGTGGCCGTTATCCCCACGGCGAATGCGGTTTTAGAGCCTAGGCAGGAAGCAAAGACCGCTCCGCATGGGCTTTCCGCGTCTCCTCCAGACATGATCCCTATCCCCGAATACATGGTGTACGCGCCACTACCTGACGGACGGCTTATCGGCGTGGTTGGCGAAACGCACGATGGCCATGCCGTCGCCCGTTATTCGGCGGACAGCGGAAAGACATTCAGTGAATCTGCCCGGCTGTTCCCTCTGGATCTCGCCCAGGGCAACTGGTCCATGCACAACGCCTTTCTCGATCGCGATGGCGAACTTCAGCTCATCTACACCAACGATGCCAATACCGTCAAAGAACGGCGGTCATTTTACGACGTGCACTATGATATCTGGCACGTCCGCTCAAGCAACTCACGGACAAGGTGGTCGTCGCCAACTCCGGTCTGGCAAGGCTACGCCGGCTCGCTCCTTTCCTTCGCCCAGCTCCGCAACGGCCGAGTGCTGTTGCCTTTCACCTATCGAACCCCCCGTACTTGGGGCAATCGGGGTGAAGGTTTCAATGCCTTCGCTTTTATGGGCCGCTTCAGCTCCACCGCAGCATACTCGGACGATGACGGTGCGACCTGGCACGTCTCGCCCAGCGAACTTAAGGAACCGTCGCCACAAATTGGCGATGATGGCGGTAGAACCTATCGCGTTGGAGTTGAACGATGGGCGGATTTGGATGCTGGTTCGCACGCAGTGGGGCCGCTTCTATGAGTCATATTCGAGCGACGGCGGCGCTGCTTGGACTCCGCCTCTTCCATCGAGTATTATCTCGGGAAACTCGCCTTGCAGTTTCATCCGCTTGCCTGACAATCGAATAGTGATGATGTGGAACAACAACCTGCGCTATTGCTACGCGAACGGCGGGCGGGCAGTGCTCCACGCAGCCATCTCAGAGGACGACGGTCGCAGCTGGCGCGGTTATCGCGAAGTGGCCGCCAATCCGTTGGCCAAAGAACCGCCGCCACCCGACGGCGATCATGGCGTCAGCTACACGGTGCCGGCGCTGGCGGCCGACGGCCACATTGTCACTTCGCTTTCCCTTGGACCTGGCGGCGGCGCCTACCTGTTGCGGCTCGATCCCGAATGGCTCTACCGAACCACACGCGAGGACGAATTCTCCGGAGGACTTTCTGCTTGGCAGACATTCGGAACGCGAGGAGTGGCGCTCGCAGTCCATCCCGGCTTGCCCAATCGACAAGTCCTGGCTATCCGCAAGCCTGACGTAAATTGGCCCGCGGGTGCTGTTTGGAATTTCCCGGCTGGGCGGCGCGGCAAACTCCGCATCCATCTCATGCTGCTACCGGGCTTCGGCGGAGCTTTGCTTGGGCTCACCGATCATTTCTCCGTCCCCTTCGACGTCGAGGATCAGTTTCACAACGTATTCAATTTGGATTTGCTCTCGGGCGGAGCCTTGAAAGACGGCGGACGCCTCGGTCTGAACCACTGGCACGACATTACTTTCAGCTGGGATATCGATCAGCGCCGATGCCGGGTTGCGACGGACGGCCGGGAGATTACCTCGCTCACGATGCGCCGCGACACCGTAGGGCCATCGTACCTGCGCCTGCGGTCCACCGTGCCGGGGCAGGATCAGAGCGGAATGCTGGTCGAATCCGTTGCTGCGGATGTGGCTGAGAGCTGGACGCGAGGCACTAACGGGACGTAGAGGATTGTCGGGATACAGGAACCCTAGAGTCCAGAGACTAATCGCGCAGCTGGCTGACATACCATCGATCGAAATGATCGCAGCCCCACTCCAGGCTGGAATAGGGGCCTGGTTCATAGTGAGTGGAATTCACTCCCTGTTGATTCAGCTCACAGAGTTGCCAGTCCTGTTCCGCGGTCGCGCGCCATACTGCCTCAACGCTCTCAGGATCGTAGTCAATTCCTTCTCGTGCGTCTCCGCGCACCAGCCATTGCATTTCGACTTCCGTAAGTTGCGGCTCCAGCGGCGTGAAGCGCAGAGTAACCGCATGATCGCTACACACTTCCGCCAAAAGGTTGGGATAGATTCCGACACCTACCACTCCGACGTCACGATCAGGAAGATTCCCCATCAGGGGCGCCACGGGTCTGCCATCCAGGCTTTCGCTGACGGCTCCGGGATGCAAGGCGTAGCGGTTGACTGAATGATAAGTGCCCTCGTGGAACGGCTTGCCATCGGTTGCAAGTCCCCATTTGCGCCAGCGACTCTCTTGCGCGGTTTGCACCCTGCGGGCACGCTCCGTCGCGGTGGCCGAAGTGGCGGCCGCCGCGCTGATGACCGCACCACAATACTGGGGGTGCGAACCGGGGCAGTGATAGCACTCCCGCGCATTTTCGTCGATCAGCTTCCAGTTGGAACGCACTCGGTATCGCCGCGTACTGCAAACCTTGGCATCCGCGAGATGATGGAACGTGAGATGAGCTCTCAAGTCGCATTCCACCTCGGTAAAGTCCGCCGGCTCGTCACTCAGACAGACGAAGATTAGGCCTTCGACGGCTCGCACGTGCGCGGCATATAGGCCAAATTGGGCGCCGTCAAAACCAGACGCCATGAAGCGCGAAGCCACCAGACCACCATCGAGCCCGTAGACCCATTGATGATAGGGACATTTTAACCGTTCGACGTGCCCGGCGCCTTCGCCACAGATCCGTGCACCGCGATGGCGGCACACGTTGTACAAGGCGCGAAGCTCATTCTTGTGGTCCCGCAGCAATACGAGGGACTCACCGTCAATCTCGTAGGTAAAGTAATCGCCTGCCCGCGGAATCTGGCCAACGTGTCCGGCAAAGAGCCATCGGCGACGAAAGATGTGGCACATCTCAGCGACAAAAATCTCCGGGGCAACGTAAAACGGACGGGCCAGAGACCACCCCAAGCGGTGTGAGGCGAGAAGATCCGAGAGAAGACTGGACGGCGGGTGGTTGCCGGTGGTCACGCAAAAGTCCCACTAAAAGAAAAACTGTCGACAGAATACATGACCGTGCTGTGCGCGTCTACCACGTGGCCTGCATCTGCGTGCTAGTCACAGAAACGCAGACCACTCTTACTGGCCGGCTGTACTCCATCAAAAAGTCTGCAATGGGTGGGAAAAGGGAAGTACCGTGCAATGGTGAAGCTCGAACCACTCGACATCCACGGGCGGACATCGGATGAAATGCCAACCCGGATCCACATGAGTACGGATGAAATGGCGAAGCGTACTTGAGCCCAGGGCAGAATCGACGTGGGTTAGATCGAAGTAGAACAATACGACCCGGTAACAGGGAATTCTGTTCCTTGTGGAAAATGGCCGTACGCGCATGCCGATCGGGAGTTGCCTTACCGTTGGTATGACTACACCATTCCGGAAGAGTTTTCCTGAGGTGGTCGACGACATCAACCCCAAAGCTGACGAACTGAAATATACGCCGCAGCGTAACTGGGGCTATTTATACGAAACTCTGGGGGAATGGCAGTCGTGGAAACTTAGTCTGGACCCATGTGCAACAGGGGAACAGCCTTTCGTACTAGGCCATCTACTTTAACTTGCTGGATCCTGGCAAGGAGCCGGACGCTCTGCCGCGTACCGCCTTTGTGGGCGACGGCACGGAGCGCGTCGAGGAAGCCGCTCCAGACACGTATCCGCAGCAACTCGGCCGCATTGACATGGTCGACTGGAACGGAGATGGCCTGCCGGATCTCTTAGTCGGCGGAGAACGCGGTGGACTCATTTGGTTTCCTAATTACGGAACTAGAGAGCGCCCGGTTTTCCCTTACTCCAAGTTGGTATTCGCAGATGATGGGAAACCGCTGGATGTGGGTTTCAGCACCACTCCCCTAGTGATCGACTGGGATGGCACGGGGTTCAGGACCTGCTATGTGGCGCGGAGTGGAATCGCGCCGTCTGGTACAAAAACGTCGGCACCAATGCTGAACCTAAACTCGTTTACAAAGGGTTTATCTATACCGACGATGGCAAGCCGTTTCAATTGCCGGATGAGCCGGTTCCCGATTCAAAAGGCGTATGTAAGGCCGACTATCATCCCGTGCTGGCGGCGGATATCAATGGCGACGGGAAGGTCGACATCCGGGCTGGAGGTTATGTTACGGGACAGACCTATTTCTTCGAGAATAAAGGATGGAACAAGGATCACACGCCGATCCTTCACTCCGATGGCAAGGTTTATGCTGATGGGAAGCCGCTGGATGTGGGCTGGGCGGCATCGCCCACCATCGCCGACGTCAACGGGGATGGATTGCTGGACATCATCACGGGCGATATGCCGATGACGAAAGACGGAGGCGATTCCGGGTCCGGCGAGAATTTCCTTTATTACTTCAAGAACGTCGGCATCAAGAGCAGTCCTAAATTCGCTAAGCAGAAGTTTCCCGTCAAGGGCACATTCCCAGTTGGCAGGCTGGCTGCTCCTCGATTAGTTGATCTCAATGCTGATGGCCTGCTCGATTTAGTCGTGGGGCAGGTCAGAGACCTTTCCATCTACTACGACGTGGGAACCAAGACGGCCCCTCTGTGGGAATAGGCCCCGCATCTGCCAGGAAAAAGGCAAACGTTCCCGCTCTACGGATGGAACACCCAGA
>Ga0335085_10016924_pt1 | contig 10515 bp, 9 predicted proteins | sample Lox_Sample_45_FD_206712 | JGI IMG/M metagenome (GOLD analysis project Ga0335085, IMG submission 206712) | Soil microbial communities from Loxahatchee National Wildlife Refuge, Florida, United States - Lox_Sample_4.5 | ecosystem: Environmental > Terrestrial > Soil > Wetlands | place: USA: Florida...
AGCAGCCGCTCGAGGTTGGGCGCTGCTCCTCCACCCAGGTGCCGTCTTCGCCGTGGAGGAATCCGCGCCGCGCCACGGTCACCGCCACGTTGAACGAGCCCCAGGCCGCCCGGGGGCACTTCCTCCACAGCGCGCCTTCCGCCTCGTCGAGCGAGGCACGCGCCGCCTCGACGTCCACCCAGGCGTCTCTCGGCAGCTCGAGCTGGTAGCATCCGTACTGGGCGCGGATCGCGAGGGGCGGCGCGTCCCGGGCGGCGAGACCACTCGTGAAGGGACGGAGCTTGCTCACGAGGGCCTTGAGCGACGTCTCCCACGACGGCGGCGCCGCCTCCATCCACACCACCTCGGCGAGCGCGTCGCGGGGCACGGGCCGGGCCCGCTCGCACACGAGGTAGGCGAGCCATTCACCAACCTTCCTGCGACGGGAGGTCCACATCATAGGAGGCACCATGACGGAGAGGAAGGACGGCGTCCGGAAGGTGATCCAGTGCCCCCGTGGCCTCGTGGTCGAGGCCGACGGGGACCAGGCGCTGGCCATGGCCCGGCCGGCCTGAACTCTCCGCGAGAGGAGGACGCGATGGCGAAGGTGCTGCGGTGCTCTGACCTCGTGAAGGGCTGCTCGTTCGAGGCGCGGGGGACCGAAGAGGAGATCCTCCAGAAGGGGCTCCCCACGCCCGGGAGACCCATGGGATGCAGGTCACCCCCGAGCTCGTGGCCGCCGTCAAAGGAGCGATCCGCGAACGAGCCGGGGCGGGCGTCGTGACGGAGTTCCTACGACGGCCGCTGGTGGCGCCTGGGCACAGCCCGTAATCCGTTCATCCGTCGCCACTAAGAGTGGATACCGAGTCATAGGGAGCCGGCGGAAGGCCATAAATCGAGTTATAGACCCGAAGTCGCCGAATCAGCCAATATAGGCCTCCAGCATCCGAGAACAAATCTGGAGGCGCTCCCATGCCGATTCGCGCCGGGCACCGCCGTGCCCGTCTGCCCCTGGCGATCGTCGCCGTCCTTTCCTCGTGGCTCTCCGTCTCCCCCGCGCGCGCCCAGGACCCCGCGACCGGTGACCTCACCGGCCGAGCGACCGACGCCTCCGGCGCCGCGCTCGTCGGGGCGCGGGTGGTCGTGACGCGGACCGCCACCGCTTCCGTCCGCGAGACCAGCACGGACTCCGCCGGCCGGTACACGCTGGCCAACCTCGCGCCGGGCGAGTACCGGATCGTCATCGAGGCGCCCGGCTTCGTCCCGAAGACGCTGGAGCGGGTCGTGGTCGAGGTCGGCCGCCGCGCCCCGGTGAACACGGTCCTCGACGTGGGCGCGCGCGCCGAGGCGGTGACGGTCGAGGAGCGCGCGGTGCCGGTGGCCACGGGCAGCTCGCTGGTGGGCGGCGTCGTCTCCTCCGCGGTCGTGGACAGTCTTCCCCTGAACGGGCGGAACTTCCTGGAGCTCGCCTTCCTCATGCCCGGAAACGCTCCGGCCCCCAACTTCGACCCCACGAAGACCGACAGCGTCGCCCTCTCCTCCGCCGGCCAGCTCGGCCGCGGCGGCAACATCACGATCGACGGCCAGGACAACAACGACGACGTCGTGGGGGGGCCGCTCGCCAACCTGCCGCAGGACGCGGTCCAGGAGTTCCAGATGGCGACCAACCGCTTCTCGGCCGAGCAGGGGCGCTCGGCGGCGTCGGCGGTGAACGTGGTGACGCGCAGCGGAGGGGACACGCTCTCCGGCTCCGCCACGGTTCTCGTCCGCGACGACTCGCTGCAGGCCCTGCCCGCGACGTTCGACCGTTCCTCGGGTCCGGCCCCGTCCTTCTCGCGGCAACAGTACTCGGCCGCCGTCGGGGGGCCGATCGTCCGCGGGAAGGCCTGGTGGTTCGCCGCGGCCGAGTACCGGAACCAGGACGCCGTCGTCCAGGTGGGCGAGCGCGACACCGCCACCCGCACGATCCTCCACGGCCTCGCTCCGGCACCCCTCGACGATTTCCTCGCCACGGGTCGCGTGGACGTACGAGCCTCGAGCGCGGACACCCTGAGCCTCCGCTACGTCTTCGAGAACCAGGACGACACCGGGGCGAGCACCCTGGACCGGGCGATCGGCTCCGCGTCGCAGCGCCAGGACTCGCGGAACCGCCACCACCAGGGTCTCCTGACCTGGACGCGGACGCTCTCGACCAACGCCGTCAACACCCTCCGGGCGAGCTACAGCGACTACCGCAACTCGATCGACCCGGTCTCGCCCGGCGCCCAGCTCACCTTTCCGAGCATGCAGGACGGAGCGAGCTTTCGCGTGCCCCAGGCGACCACGCAGACCCGCTGGCAGGTGGGGGAGTCGCTCTCCTGGGTGAAGGGCGCGCACACGCTCCGGTTCGGGGCCGACCTGTCGCGCACCAGCGGCGCCTTCGACCTCGGCGTCTTCCGCGACGGACGCATCGAGTTCGTCCAGGACTTCCCGCAGTTCGACCTGAACCGCGACGGGAGGGTGGACGACCAGGATCTGCTGTTCGCGGTGACGCTCCGGAGCGGGAAGCCGGACCAGGACCTCGTCCTGGACGGCTGCGACAGCACCTACCTCGCCGGGTTCGTCCAGGACGACTGGCGCGTGACCCCGCAGCTCACGGTGAACGCCGGGCTGCGATGGGAGATGGACACCAACGTCAAGAACATCTCGGGCTACTCCGGCATCAACCCGATCGTGAAGCCCTTCCTGCAGGGTGACCGCGGGCGCGACTACAACAACTTCGGCCCCCGCCTGGGCTTCGCCTGGACGAACGCCAAGGGCTCCGTGCAGATCCACGGCGGCTGGGGCCTCTACTACGACCGCGTCACCCTCGAGATCATGTCTCTCGAGCGGGGGCTCGACGGCCGCGCGCTCCCGATCGAGGTGCGGGCGGGGAACGTCTACTACCTCGACCCCGCGACCGGCACCCTGCCCCCGGGGGCGCCCACGTACTCCAGCCCCTTCACCGGGTTCATCATTCCCGGGGCCGGGGCCTCGGGCATCAACATCATCGACAACACGCTCCAGAACCCCACCGTGCAGCAGCTGAGCGTGGGGACCCGCTTCCAGGTGCCCGGCAACGCCGTACTCGAGCTCGACTACGTCCACAACCGGGGCACCCACTTCATCATCGGGCGGCCGATCGGCGAGGTGTACAACCCGGTGGTGGGCGGACCGGACCGCGTGGTGAACATCGAGTCGAGCGTCGGCACCCGCTACGACGGGCTCCTCGCCTCGGTGGAGAAGCGATGGGGGCGCGGCCAGCAGCTCCGGGTCTCGTACACCCTGGCCAGCGCGCACAACTACGTCAACGACGACCAGATCCCCTTCGGCGCCGGCCCCATCGACCCGAACGACCTCCAGCGGGAGTACGGCCCGACCCCGAACGACCAGCGGCACCGCCTCGCCCTCTCTGGCTCCTTCCTTCTGCCTCTCGACCTCCGCCTCTCCGGGATCTGGACGATCGCGTCCGCGGTCCCGATGGACATCCTGCTGCCTGACGGGTCGACGCGCGTCCCCACAATCTCCCGCAACGCCGGCGGCCGCGTGTTCAAGACCGCGGCGGACCTGAACGCCTACATCACGAGCCTCAACGCCTCGGGCGGCGTGAACGGCGTCCTCCTCCCGCTCGTCGGCGCGGACGCGCGCTTCGGCGACTCTTTCGACTCCCTCGACCTCCGCCTCTCGCGGGCCTTCAGTGTCTCCCGCTCCGTGAGCCTGGAGGGGATCGTGGAGTGCTTCAACGTCTTCAACGTCACGAACATCCTCGGCGTGTCGAAGTCCAACTACTCCGGCTTCGCCAACGTGCTGGCTCGCGACAGCTCCGATCCCACCGACCCCGGCTACCTGCGCTCGTCGTCCTTCGGCCACGCGCTGACCACGGCGGGAGGTGTGTTCGGCTCGGGCGGGCCGCGGGCCTTCCAGCTCGGCCTGAGGATGCGGTTCTGAGCCCTGAGGCGCCGCCCGCCCTCCCGCGGCGGATCACTCTCCCCGCCGCCACGGCCCTCGTGGTGGGGGGAACGGTCGGGGTGGGGATCTTCCTCACCCCGGCCGGCATGGCCCGGTCCCTGGCCTCGCCCGGGCTCGTCTTCCTGGTGTGGGCCTTCATGGGAGCGGCGGCCTTCTGCGGGGCGTTGAGCTTCGGGGAGCTCGCCGCGCGCTACCCGGAGGCGGGAGGCTCGTACGTCTACCTGCGCGAGGCCTGGGGGCCGGCCGTCGCCTTCCTCTACGGCTGGAAGTGCCTCCTGGTGATGGACCCGGGGCTCACCGCGGCCCTCGCCACCGGACTCGGGGCCTACGCCGCCGCGGCTTTTCCCGGCCTCGCGCCGAAGGCCGTTGCGCTCGGGGCGATCGCCGCGGTGAGCGTCGCCAACCTCCTCGGGGTGCGCCTCGCGGCCGCGATCGGCCACGGCCTCGCCCTCGCCAAGATGAGCCTCCTCGTGGGACTGGTGGCCTGGGGCTTCGCTTCTGGGGCGGGCGACGCCTGGCACTTCGCCCCGTTCCTCGCACGCCAGCCCGGCGCGCCGCCCCTCGTTCCTGCGCTCGCCGGGGCCCTCGTCCTCGCATTCTTCTCGTTCGGAGGTTGGTGGGAGGCGGCGAAGCTCGCCGGCGAGGTGCGCGACCCGCAGCGCGCGGTGCCCCGGGCCCTCGCCCTCGGCGTCGGTGCGGTGACCCTCCTCTACGCGTCGGTGAGCGCGGTCTTTCTCTACCTCGTCCCCATCGGACAGGAGGGCTCACCGGAGGACTTCGCGGCTCGCGCCGGCGCCGCCCTCTTCGGCCCGAGCGGCGGCCGAGCCCTCTCCGCGCTGGTGGCTCTCTTCGTCCTGGGGAGCCTCTTCGCCTTCATGACCTTCGCCCCGCGGCTCTACTACGCCATGGCGCGGGACGGCGCGGCCCCGGACCTCGTTTCCCGGCTGGATCCGCGCACCGGCGCGCCCGTGCGGGCCATCGTCGTGCAGGCCGGACTCGCCGCCGTCCTGGTGGCGCTCGGGACCTTCGAGGCCGTGGTCGCCTACTTCGTCTTCGTGACCGTGGCCTTCCTGGCCCTCACCGTGGGCGGGCTCTTCCGGCTGCCGCCGCCGTCGGCCGTTCCCCGCGTGCCCGGCTGGCCGATCACGCCCCTTCTCTTCCTGACCATGCTGGCCGTCACCCTGGCCCTCCTCGGCGCCGGCAACCCGCTGCAGGCCGCCCTCGGCGTGGCCGTCGTGGCCGCCGGCGTCCCGGTGTATCGTTTTCTCGTCGCCCCCCGGTGTGATTCCCGACCCCAGCCCGTCTCCGAGGAGGAAGCCTGATGGCCTGGATCAAGACCATTCCGTTCGCGGAAGCCGACGAGGCCCTGAAGAGGGCCCTCGAGGCGCAGAACGCCCTCTACCCGAAGGAGTACGAGCGGAAGCCGGGGGACGAGAGCGAGAGCATCGTGGCCAGCCACACCCTCATCCCGGACGCCCTGCACCACGCCTTCGCCACCTTCGGGGCCCTCATGTCGCCGTCGCTGCCCCTCAGCCGGGCTCAGCACGAGATGATCACCACCCGGGTGTCGACCCTCAACCGCTGCCACTATTGACTGGACTCTCACGCAGAGTTTCTGCGTGCCGTGACGTTGGACGAGGCGTTCGTGAAGGCGCTGGTCGAGGACTACGAGCACGCGCCCCTCACCCCGGCCGACCGGGTGATGCTGGACTACGTCGCCGTGCTCACGAAGGACGCGACGCAGGTGACCCCGGGCCACCACCGCCGCCTGCGGGAGGCGGGCTTCGACGACCGCGCCATCCTGCAGATCACGTTGATCGCGGCCTGGTTCAACTACATCAACCGCGTGGCGGACGCCCTGGGCATCGGCCGCGGCCCCGCCTGACCGGCGCCCGGCCCTTCGCGCGTTACCATCGTCGGGAGCCATGCCCGACGACCCCGCACGACCCGACGACGACGCGGCCGGCGACCGCCTGCGCGCGTACCGGGCCAAGCGGTCGGCCGACCGCACCCCGGAGCCCTTCGGCGGGGCGGCGAGCGTCTCGCCGGACGCGGTCGCGCCGCCGGCCGGGGAGCTCGCTGCGGAGCCGCCGGCCGGTCCCGCCTGGGCCCGGCCCCGCCTCTTCTGCGTCCAGAAGCACGCGGCGACCCGGCTGCACTACGACTTCCGGCTCGAGATCGGCGGCGTGCTCCGCTCGTGGGCCGTTCCGCGCGGTCCCTCCCTCGACCCCAACGACAAGAGGATGGCGGTCGAGGTCGAGGACCATCCGGTCGAGTACGCCGACTTCGAGGGGATCATCCCCGAGGGCAACTACGGCGCGGGCGAGGTGATCGTGTGGGACAAGGGCCTCTGGGTCCCGCTGGAGGACCCGGAGGAGACGCTGCCGAAGGGGAAGCTCACCTTCGAGCTGCGCGGCTACAAGCTGGGCGGCGCCTGGCACCTCTTCCGCACGAAGGGAAAGGGCCGGGAGGCCTCCAAGGAGTGGATGCTCGTCAAGCGTCACGACGGCTGGGCGAGCGCGACCCGGGCCCTGCCTCAGGAGTCGATCTACTCCGGCCTCACCCTGGAGGAGATCCGGACGGGTGGCCAGCGCGCGGCGGAGCTGCGGACGGAGCTCCAGCGGACCGGCGCGCCGCGCGAGGAGGTGCGGGCAGGGGACGTGAAGCTCATGCTCGCGGAGACGGCGGAGAAGCCCTTCACCGACGTCGGGTGGCTCTTCGAGCTGAAGTACGACGGCTTTCGCATCCTCGCCGCGCGCGAAGCCGGTGAGGCCCGCCTTCTCTACCGCCGCGGCCGGGACGCCACCCCCCTCTACCCGGAGATCGCCCGCGCGCTCACGGCCCTGCCCTTCGGCGACCTCGTCCTCGACGGCGAGATCGTGGTGCTGGACGAGGCGGGGAGGCCGAGCTTCCAGCGCCTGCAGCGCCGGGCCCAGCAGCGGCGGACGGCCGACATCCAGCGGGGGGCTCTCGAGATGCCGGCCACCTGCTGCGCCTTCGACCTGCTGGCCTTCGAGGGATTCGACCTCCGCCCGCTCCCCCTCGTCGAGAGGAAGCGCCTCCTGCAGAGGCTCCTGCCGCGCGCGGGCCCGGTGCGCTTCCTCGACCACGTGCCGGAGCAGGGCGAGGCCTTCTACGCCGAGGTGACCCGGCTGAAGCTCGAGGGCCTGATGGCCAAGCGCGCGGATGCGCCCTACCGGCCCGGCCGATCGTCCCTCTGGCTCAAGCTCCGCGCCGAGCGCGTGGACGACTTCGTGGTGGTCGGCTTCAGCGAGCCCCAGGGCGGCCGCACCGGCTTCGGCGCCCTCCATCTCGCGGCCTTCGACGGGGGGACGCTCGTCTACTGCGGACGTGCCGGGAGCGGCTTCGCGGAAGACCAGCTCGTCGCCCTGCGCGAGACGCTCGACGCCGAACGGCGCGAGACTCCCGCGTGCGAGGGCCCGCTGCCCGCCGACCGTGGCCACGTCTGGGTGGAGCCCCGCCTCGTGGCCGAGGTGCGCTACCTCGCCTGGACCGACGAGGGCCTCCTGCGCCAGCCGGTCTTCCTGCGTCTCCGCGACGACAAGCTGCCCCGTGAGTGCACGGTGCCCCAGGGACGTCCGGGCCTGCCATCCCGAGGAGAACCGCTCGATGCTGGCGACGAGCGAGCCGACGGAACGGCAGATCCCTCGGGACCCGGCGCGGACACGGTCCCTCGGGAGGACATGAAGCGCGTCCCCTTCTCGAACCTCACGAAGGTGTTCTGGCCCGAGGAGGGCTACACCAAGGGCGACCTCATCGAGTACTACCGGGCCATCTCGCCCTGGCTCCTGCCGTACCTCCGCGACCGCCTGCTCGTGCTGACCCGCTTCCCCGACGGCATCAAGGGGAAGAGCTTCTTCCAGAAGGACGCCCCGGGCTTCGCCCCCGGCTGGGTGCGCCTCGAGCGGGTCTGGAGCGAGAGCGCCCAGCGCGACATCGACTACTTCGTGGCCGGCGACGTGGAGTCGCTCCTGTACATCGCCAACCTGGGCACGATCCCGCTCCACGTCTGGGGGAGCCGCACGACCGACCTCGCCCACCCCGACTGGTGCATCCTCGACCTCGACCCGAAGAGGGCGCCCTTCCTCCACGTGGTGCAGGTCGCGCGGGCGGCCCACGACCTCGCGGAAGAGATCGGCCTGCCGGCCTACGTCAAGACGTCGGGCTCGACTGGCCTCCACGTGCTGGTGCCGCTCGGGGGCCTCTGCACGTTCGATCAGTGCCGGCAGCTCGGGGAGCTGCTGGCCCGGGTCGTGGCCGGCCGGCTCCCCGATCTCGCGACCACCATCCGCCTCCCCAACGACCGCGGCGGCCGCGTCTACATCGACTTCCTCCAGAACGGCCACGGCAAGCTGCTCGCCGCCCCCTTCACCGCCCGCCCCGTGCCCGGCGCCCTCTGCTCCGCCCCCCTCCTCTGGGACGAGGTGGATGAGACGCTGGCCCTCTCCCGCTTCACGATCCGCACGCTCCCCGAGCGGATGTCGGCCCTCGGCCACGACCCACTCGCCCCGGTCCTCACCCGGAAGCCGGACCTCGTCACCGCTCTGGCGCGCCTGTCGGCGCGGTTGAGCGGCTGAGCGACCTTCTCCCCGGGAATGAGCGAACCACATTCGCCCGCCCGGCCCGGCCGGAGCGCCTGGGGATGACTAGCTCAGGCCGACGACCGTGATGTCGACGGTACGGGACCGGCCGTCGGCGGGCTGCCACTGGACGAGGATCGGGCTCTGGTACTGGCCGCGCACGAGGCGCGGCCGGGCCAGCTCCTCGTCGTGGGCGGCGAGGAAGGTGACTCGCCGGGAGCGGAGCAGGCGTCGGGCGGGCACGGCCATGAGCTTCGCCATCGCCCGCTCGAACGCCGAGTGGTCCCAGTGCAGGGCCTCGACGAGGGAGTTGAGGAGGCGGGGGACGTCGTACTTCGCGTAGTTGACCGTCTTGGTGGGGATCGAGAGCGGGTCGTCGAACATGTGGCGGCCGCGCTGGGCGGCGAACCGGAGCGGGTCCTTCAGGACCTCGACGAGATCGTGCCGCATGAGCATCGTCTCGTACTCGTTCACGGTGAGGCCGACGTTCCGCTCCGCCGCCCCGAGCGAGATGTCCACCCGGCCCTTCTCGAGCCCCGACCCCGCGAGGATGTCCTGGATCCTCTCCACGAGGCCCATCTTCGGGTCGGCCAGGTTCACCGAGTCGATGGGGTGGTGGGAGACCGGCACCGTGAACGACTCGTGGGCCACCACCCGCTCGTCGTCGTAGGCCACGATCGTCGTCTGCCGCTGCCGGCGGGCCGCGCCGTTCGTGCCGTCGAGGTCGATGAAGTACACCGGCGCCGGCGGGTCGTTGCGGTAGGTGACGCAGTTCCGCATCCCCGAGCCGATGAAGGTCAGATGAGAGTCGGCGTTCCTCGGCTCGACCTCCTTCTGCTCCTCGGAGAGCTCGGTGCGCAGCTCCATCTGGTCGTGCCGGTAGGCGGCGTCGGGCGGAAAGAGGGCGTGCCAGGCGTCGAAGAACTGGGCGAGGCGCCCACGGTGGTGGTGCATCCTCCCCGCGAGGCTCTGGTCGAGGTAGCCGGCGGTCGTGTGGAGGGAGCAGTAGAGGGTCTTGCGGTACCGGCGCAAGAGGTCTCCCGCCCCCGCCGCGATCTTCTCGTTGACGTCGATCGCCTCGAAGCGGCGGCTCGGGCTCAGGGTGAGACGGATCTCGGTCGGAGCAGTTGCCATCGCGCCAGCCTCGATTTCTACCACAAGATGGGCGCTCCGGTCAGCCTCGGCCTGAGCGGTCGGTGATCCTCCGCTGAGGGCGCGGTGATAGGATCGGCCTGACGTCGCTCTCGTCGTCGACGACAAGGCCAAGGGCGATCAGGTCGAGCTCGTCGGCAAGGACAAGATGGAGGGCCGCGACGCCGGGAAGATCAAGGTCACGAAGAAGGACGGCGACGTCGGCGACTTCAAGGAGGCGGGAGGCTTCCTGTGGCGGCACTCGATCCAGCTGGGGGCCAAGGACCGGCCGGAACGGCAGACGATCACCGTCTCCAAGATCGCGATCAACCCGACGATCGACGACGCGCGCTTCAAGATGCCGGCGCCAATGCCCGCGGAGGCGCCCAAGGACGAGGGGCATGTGAGGGAGGCACGATGAAGCGCGGGGCGTCGTTGCAGGAGTGGCTGGAGACCTTCCTCCGGGACCACGACGGGGTCGCCGGCACCGTGCACGTCCTCTCCGGCAAAGGCGTGCTCGAGCTGGCCGCGGCGGTCCGCATCCCGGAGAAGGTGCAGGAGATCGTCCGGCGCATTCCGAAGGGCAAGGGGATGGCGGGCCTGGCCTGGGAGCGCAACGAGCCGGTCGCGACCTGCAACATCCAGTCGGACGAGAACGGTCCCGTCCGGCCGGGCGCCCGGGCGATCGACGCCCAGGCCGGCCTGGCCCTGCCCGTTCGTGACGCGCGCGGCGAGGTCCGCGCCGTCGTGGGGATCGCCTACCGCGAGGAGAGGACGTTCCGCGAGTCCGAGATCGCGGGCCTGGCCGCGGCGGCGG
>Ga0335085_10016925_pt1 | contig 10515 bp, 7 predicted proteins | sample Lox_Sample_45_FD_206712 | JGI IMG/M metagenome (GOLD analysis project Ga0335085, IMG submission 206712) | Soil microbial communities from Loxahatchee National Wildlife Refuge, Florida, United States - Lox_Sample_4.5 | ecosystem: Environmental > Terrestrial > Soil > Wetlands | place: USA: Florida...
TGTCCACCGGAGACACCGCTACCGTATCGGCAAGCTGGGAATCGATCAGCGCCAGCGTCGCCCTGGCGCGTTCGATATCGGCGCGGCGCTGGCCGATTTCCTGCTCGCGGCGCTTGATCTCCAGCGAGTTCGCCTCCGCGGTCTTGAGCGCGCCCTGCGCCCGCTCCACCTGTCCCTTGGCCGCGTTCACCTGCTCGATGCGCGGCCCGGCCAATACCAGCGCCTCGCGCTCTTTGGCGGAGTTCAAGGCCGCGGTCGCGCTTTCAAAACGGTTGCGATACTGGTCATACTGCGCGGTGGAGATATCGTCGTCTTTGTATAGCTTCTGCGCGCGCTCCCAATCGTTCCGGCTCCGCTCCACTTCCGACGCCGCCGCGTCCACAGACGCCTTGGCGTCCAACTTCTCCTGCGGGCGCGAGCCGTTTCGCAGTTCGGACAACCGCGCTTCGTTGGAGGCCAGGTCGGCATTGCGCGTCTGGATGTCGGCCGAGAGGCTGGCCTTCTGCCACTGCAGGGAGGTCTCCGTCTGCGCCAGTTGCGCCTCGGCCGATTGGATGGCCGCCACCTGCGCCGCCCTCTGGGCCACCAACTGGTCGCGGTCCAGCCGCGCGATCAACTGCCCCTTCTTTACCGCGTCGCCTTCATCCACCGTGCGTTCGATCAGGCGCCCCGCCGTTTTGAAGGCGATGTTCACCTCGGTCAGTTCGATATTGCCGGAAACGACGATCCGGTTCTCGGCCTGGCGGTTCCGCCCGCGGTACGCGTAAATGCCCGCGGCCGCGGCCGCCAGAACAACCACGATCAGAATTCGTTTCTTCATTGCACTGTGCTCCTCACCTTGCCCATGGACTGCGCCAGATCGATTCGCGCCACGTTATACCCGTACAGCGCCGTCGTCTGGTTATCCAGCGCCCGTTCCAGCCGCGTCTGGGCATCGGTAACTTCGATACTGGTGGCGACTCCCGCCTCGTAGCGCCGCCGCGCCTGCGCCAGTTCGTTCTGCGACAACTCCACGCCATCTTTGGCCACTTTCACTTCGTCGTCCGCCGATTGCAGCGCGTCCAACGCCAGCCTCACATCCAGCTCGATCTGCTCCTTCAGATCGGCGGTACGCACCTGTTCGGCGCGATACTGCGACGCCGATTCCTCGCGGCGCGCATCCCGCCTGCCGCCATCGAACAGCGGCACCCGCAAGGAAATACCGATCGTCCGGGTAGGCAGCGAACTATCCAGCCCGCTGCCGATGGAGCCGTAGTCGCCGAATGCCGCCACCGAGGGCACCCGCTCCAGCTTGGTCGCGCTGGCCGATAGCCGGGCGTTCTGTTCGCGGTTCCGCTGCGCCTGGTAATCCGGCCGCGTCGCCAGCGCCTGCGCCTTCGCCTGCTCCAGAGTGACCGCATCCACCGGCAGGTAGCCCAGCTTGTCGGTCAGATCGAGTTCCGTGTCCAGGCTGGCGCCCATGGCCCGCAGCAGGCGCAGATGAGCGCTGGTCCTGGCATTCTGCGTCTCCAGCAGGTGCTGCCGGTCGTTGGCCAACTGCACTTTGGCGCGCGTGATTTCGATGCCGGTCCCCGTGCCCGCCGTCTTTTCGTTGTTCGCCTGTACCAGCAGCGCCTGGCTCAGTTTCACGTTGGATTGCGCCGTGTCCCTGTCGGCATCGGCCTTGATCGCCATCAGGTACGCGCGCGCCACTTGCGCGGCTACCTGCTCCCCGGCATTCTCCGCATCGCTGCGCGCCGCCGCGGCTCCCGACCGCGCCGCTTGAAAGCGGCGGATAGAGCTGAAGTCGAAGATCGTCTGCGAGGCCGTGACGCGGGCGTCGAGCGTACTGAAAGGGCCCACGAACGTTGGAATCTGAAAGGGAAACCCCGGCGGGATATTGAACTTGATCCCCATTGCCGCCAGGTTCTCCGTGCGGCTTTGGTAATTGAGCGAGCCTTCCACATCGGGCAGCAGCGCCGCGCGGCTTTCCAGCGTGCGGGCCTGCGCCTGTTTCAACGCCTCCGCCGCCAACTGGATATTGGCGTTGCCTTCCGGCGAAGTGGCAATCTCCACCGCCCGTTTGAGGCTCAACGAAAGCACCGGCCGGGTCGGCGGATCCGCCGCCATCGCCGCCGCCGCGGCCAGCGTCATAACCCATGCATACTTCATCGCTTCCCTTCTTTCCTTCCGGCTGACGAAACAGGCGCGTGAAATCCGGCGATCAGAAACGTGATCAACCGGTCGATTCGCCCGCCAAAATCGCGTGTATCCCCGCCGATTCCGGTAAATTCGCTCCGCCCGCACATGGTGAACGCCATAGCCCCGAACATGAAATGCATCCGCCAGCGGAATTCCTCGTCGGGCAACTCGGGAAGGGACCTCCGCAGCGCGCCGGTGATGCGCTCGGCAGGCTCCCGGAAATGCTTTTCCACGATGGTTTGCAGCATCCCTTCCGACATCAGCCGGCCCATCAGCAGCACAAAACCGGGGTCGCCATCCGCGGCCTCTGCCATCGGCAGAAACCATGCCTCCAGCACCTTTTTGACACTCAGGGGACCGGCGCCCGCCTCGCTTTCCAGCCGGTCCAGCAGTGTCATGCGCTCCTTATTCACCAGATCCGCCTTGCGCGCGATAATCGCCGCGAGCAGGTCCTCTTTGGAGCCGAAGTGATAATGGATCGCCGCCAGATTCACCCCGGCTTCGGAGATGATGTGGCGCACGGAAGTGGCGGCGTATCCCTGGCTGCCGATCAACCGCTGCGCACTGTCCAGAATCTTCTTCTTGGTATCGATCATATTTTCAAACGACTGTTTTAATTATACGTATGAATCAGGCATTGTCAATAGATATGAAACGCGGCACCGAAATTGCTCACCAAAGTGAGGGAGTGCGGTGCCGTTGTATGCGGCTTCGCCGCTCGGAGGTTAAACGCTTTATGATGAATTGGATTTCAGTCGTGTGGTGCAAAAGGATGCACACCAAGGCTATGTGGCCGATTCACGGCCGCTACATTTGTCCACAATGTTTACGTACATACCCTGTTGCGTGGGAAGAACCGGTCGTCACCAGGACCGCCACGATCAGCGGCGGCGCACCCCAAACGGAGCTCCAACACTCCACCGTTTCGCTCTACCAGTAGTCTGGTAGGATGGTGCTCTGCGCCTGGGCATCCACACTTTTACCGCTGTATCCCTGGAGAAAGCCGCGCTCACCGCGTCGGAGTTGGGCGCCAACACGTTTCAAATTTTTTCCGCCAGCCCGCGGATGTGGCGCGCGCGTGTGCCCGATCCTGCCCAAGTGTCGAAATTCCGCGCCGCCCGCGAACGGTTCGACCTCTATCCGCTTGCCATCCATGTCAATTATCTGGTCAATCTGGCCTCCATCGATCCGGTGATCCGCGCTAAATCTATCGGCGGTTTTCGCGGAGAACTGGAGCGTGCGGCCGCCATCGGCGCCGAATTCCTGGTACTCCATCCCGGCAACTGCCGCGGGCGCTGCACCGAAGAAGGCGTAACCAGCTTCTCGGAAGCATTCTGCGAAGCCGCCCGCGGCTTTCCCCCCGGCAACCTCACAGTGTTGCTCGAAAACACCGCCGGAAGCGGCGCCAATCTCGGCAGCACCTTCGAAGAGCTCCGCTCCATTCGCAAGCTGGCAGGGGAGCGCACCGGGTTGCCCATCGGCTATTGTCTGGACACCTGCCATCTGCTGGCCGCGGGCTTCAATATCGCCACACCCCTGGGTCTTCGTGCCACGATCCGCAGCGCGGAAGAGTTGCTCGGGCTCGAGCACATCCACCTGATTCACGCCAACGATTCCAAAACCCCGCTGGGCTCGCGCGTCGATCGCCACGCCTCCATCGGCAAAGGCCACATCGGGCTGGAAGGCTTCCGCCGCATCCTGCGCCATCCCAAACTCCGCTGCAAACCCTTCATCCTCGAAACCCCCATCGACGAGCCAGGCGACGACCAGCGCAACCTGGACACCCTGAAACAACTCGCGCAGATTCGGAGATAATAGTATTGTTTTGGTGTTCCCGCGCTTTGCCCCGGTTCTGCTGTGCGCGGGCCTGTTATTGGCCCAGACTGAGTCCCCACAACCGCGCTGCCGCGTCGAAGGTACCGTCCTCAACACAGCTACCTCGCAGCCGGTGGCCGGCACGTGGGTCACCCTTCGCGCGCGGTCCGGCGTCTTCGCTGCAGTCAGTTCCCTCACCGACGCGCAAGGCCGCTTCGCCTTCACGGACATCTCCGGAGGCGCGTATTGGATCGAAGCGCATCGCGATAATTTCCTGAACGATTCAGGCGCTCCGCTGACTCTGGCTCCTGGTGAAGAGAAGAGGGATCTGGTCCTCCGCATGACTCCCTACGGGGTCATCGCAGGACACGTCCGGACCGAAGAAGGCGATCCCATCTCGAATCTGCGAGTCGACGCCATGGTCTACGAACACCGCGCAGGTGGCCGGCAGTTGGTGTCCCGGAGCAGCACCACGACCAACGACCTCGGCGAGTACCGCCTGTTCGGCCTGATTGCCGGCAAGTACTTCCTCCGAACCGAACAGCGCAACACGCCCGGCGCCGGCGAGATCTACCCTGCCGCATACTATCCCGGAGTGACGGATGTTTCCGGCGCGGCGCCCCTGGAACTTGGCGCAGGCCAAGAGTTTCGCGATAAAGATCTCGTGCTGTACCGGACCCGCACATGGAAGATTCGAGGGAAAGTCGCCATGCCCCCGGGCGCGTCGCGGATTGTGGTGTCTCTCAATGAGAATGGCATGACCAGCACAGTCGTAGACGAGCCAACCGGCGCGTTCGAATTGCGCGGCGTGGCCCCGGGCGCCTATATCCTGACCGCCTATGGGGGTGCCGGCGAGAAGACCTATATCGCGCGACAGCCCATTCAGGTCACGACCGCTGACATCGATGGCATCGCACTCCACCTTGTGCCCTACCTCGATTTGAAAGGGGTACTTCGCATCGAGGGCCCCACCAGCATCAAGCCGTCGCAACTGAGAGTCGGATGGCAGGGAAGCACCAGTGAGGTCAGGGAGGACGGGACTTTCACCTTTCGGGATCTGCGGCCGGACCTGGATCGACTCACAGTCAGCGGCGCCGAAGATCTGTTCATCAAGAGCATACGCTGCGGTCCCGCCGATGTCACCGAATCCGGGGTGGACCTGACGGGTGGTGCCGGTTGCGACCTTGCCATCGCCCTCAGCGCCAACGGCGGACAAATCGAAGGCTCTGTGGAAGACGACCAGGGACGACCGGCCAAGGCCGCCACTATAACATTGGTAGCCCAAAATGCGCGGCGCACCGATCTTTTCAAGCAGACGACTTCCGATGCCGTGGGCCATTTTGAATTCGCGGGCATCGCCCCCGGAAGCTACCGCCTGTACGCCTGGGAAGCCGTGGATTTTAATGCCGTGCGGTACGATCCCGACTTCGTCAAGCCTTACGAAGCCTCCAGTCGCGGCCTCGCGATCGGGGAAGGTGCCCGGGAAAATGTGAGCCTCAAACAGATCGCCAAATCCGCGGCCCGCTAGCTTGCTACGATAGAATTTAAGCCCAACATTTGAAGCCTTTATGCCCGAAAAGCCCTACGACCATACCCAAATCGAATTGAAGTGGCACGAGCGTTGGCAGAACGCCGGGTTCTACAAAGCCGAGGAGAACTCCGCCAAGCCGAAATTCTACGTGCTGGAGATGCTGCCCTACCCTAGCGGCACCCTGCACATCGGGCACATCCGCAACTACTCCATCGGCGACGCGCTGGCCCGCTACAAGTGGATGCGCGGCTTCAACGTACTGCATCCCATGGGCTGGGATGCCTTCGGCCTGCCGGCGGAGAATGCCGCCATCGCCAACAATACGCCGCCGCGCGATTGGACCCTGCGCAACATCGCGGCCATGAAGAAGACCCATCGCCGCTTCGCCTTCAGCTACGATTGGGACCGCGAAGTCTCCACCTGCGAGCCCGAATACTATCGCTGGAACCAGTGGTTTTTCCTCCAGATGCTGCAGCGCGGCCTGGCCTACCGCAAGAAGGCGCTGGTCAACTGGTGCCCGCAATGCGCCACCGTGCTGGCCAATGAACAGGTGGTGGAAGGCTGCTGCTGGCGCCACGAAACCACACCCGTGGAACAGCGCGCGCTGGAGCAGTGGTTCCTCAAAATCACCGCCTATGCCGACCAGTTGCTCGACGACATCCGTGGCCTGGAAGGCGGCTGGCCCGAGCGCGTGCTCATCATGCAGCGCAACTGGATCGGCCGCTCAGAAGGTGCCGAGATCGATTTCAAACTGGCTGAAACCGGCCAGCCGATCCGCGTCTTCACCACCCGCGTGGACACGATCTACGGCGCCACCTGCGTGATTCTGGCGCCGGAGCATTCGCTCGCCGAACAACTGCTGGATGCTGCCGGCAAGACCCAGGCCAAGGCCATGGTGGATGCCCGCGCCAATCAGGGTCCGGGCGATGTGCTCAAGGAAGGCTTCTTCACCGGACACTACGCCGTCAATCCGTACAGCGGCGAGCGGGTGCCCATCTGGGTGGGCAACTTCGTGCTGATGGGCTATGGCACCGGCGCCATTATGGCGGTCCCGGCGCACGACGCGCGCGATTTCGAATTCTGCCGGAAGTACGGCATCGCCGTGCGGCCCGTGATCCGGCCGGCGGACGGCGAACTCGCGGTCGAGCCGGGCATGCTCGAACCGTATGAAGAGTACGGCGTGGTGGAAAATTCCGGCGCCTGGTCCGGCCTGAGTTCGGAAGAAGCGCGCAAGAAGATGGCGGCGTTTGCCGAAGAGCACGGATTCGGCAAAGCGGCCGTCACCTTCCGCATCAAGGATTGGGGCATCTCGCGGCAGCGCTATTGGGGCACTCCCATTCCCGTGATTCACTGCCCGAAATGCGGCGTGGTGCCCGTCCCGGAATCGCAGTTGCCCGTGGTGCTGCCGGACCGGATCGAGATCACCGGTACCGGCCGCTCGCCGCTGGAGAATGTGCCCGAGTTCGTCAATGTGACCTGTCCGCAGTGCGGCGGCGCGGCCCGGCGCGAGACCGATACCATGGACACGTTCATCGATTCCTCCTGGTATTTCTACCGCTACTGCGATCCGCACAACTCCACGGCGCCTTTCGATTCCGCGAAGATCGCCTACTGGTTCGAAATCGATCAGTACATCGGCGGCGTGGAGCATGCCATCCTGCACCTGATCTATTCGCGCTTCTTCACCAAGATGATGCGCGACCTGGGCCTGATCGCCAACAGCGAACCGGTGCGCCGCATGTTCACGCAGGGCATGGTGATCGCCGAAGGGGCCAAGATGTCCAAGTCCAAAGGCAACGTCGTGGGCGCGGACATGCTCGCCGAAAAGTTCGGCGCCGATACCGCCCGGATGTTCGTGCTCTTCGCCGCGCCCCCCGAAAAGGAAGTGGACTGGCGCTGGGAAGGCGCCGAGGGCATCTACCGCTTTCTGGGACGCGTCTTCCGGTTCGTGACACGCACGGCAGGCTCGGGCGGCAGCGGCGCGAGCGACCGGAAGGTGCTCCGCAAACTGCATCAGACGCTGAAGAAGATCACCGAAGACTTCGAAACACGCTGGCACTTCAACACCTGCATCGCCGCCGTGATGGAACTGGTCAACGTACTGTACGACGAAGAGAAGAACCTCGGTCCGGCCGTGTTAGCCGAAGTGAACGAAAAACTGGCCCTGCTGCTGGCGCCCTTCGCACCCTACCTGGCGCAGGAGATCTGGGAAGAACTGGGCAAGGAAGGTCCCGTCTTCCGCCAAAGCTGGCCGGCCTTCGACCCCGAACTCGCTAAAGAGGAGGAGGCCGAAATCGTTATCCAGGTGAACGGCAAACTCCGCACGCGCATCTCTGCGTCTTTCGGCACGCCGAAAGAAGAACTCGAAAAGCGCGCCCTCGCCGATGAAAAGGTGCAGCCATTCCTCGCCGGCAAGCAGGTGGTCAAGCTGATCACGGTGCCTGACAAACTGGTCAACATCGTGGTGAAGTAAGACCGTTTGCGTTGTAGTCACAATGGGACTACAATCAAACCAGGGGAGACTGTAATGAACCACAGCGACACATACGTCCGGGCGCGAATCGATAGCGCAACTAAGGAGCGGGCCTCCGATGCCCTGGAGGCCATGGGACTCTCCATTTCCGACGCTATCCGCTTGCTGATGGTGCGTGTCGCCGACGAACGGCGGTTACCATTCGAAGTCAAGGTGCCCAATACAACGACCCGTAAAGCGATCGCGGAACTGGAAGCCGGAAAAGGCAAACGCTTCAAGAGTGTGGGTGCACTAATGGCCGACCTGAATGCGGACGATTGAACAATTTATCGCAAGCCCGACGCCGGCACCTTGCGTCTCGCGCGTCTTGGTTCTCATAGTGAGCTATTCGGTTGAGGCGGCCACCAACTGCACCACCGTTTCGATGTGATACGTCTGGGGGAAAAGATCGACCATGGTCATCTTTTCCATGCGATAACCGCCGGACGTGAGCGCGGACAGGTCGCGTGCGAGCGTCGCCGGATCGCAGGCCACGATCGTCATGCGCCGCGGTTTCAACTCCAGCAGGCGCCGCACCGCCGGTTTGCCCAAACCGGCGCGGGGCGGATCCAGAAGCACGTAGTCCGGCGCGGCGTCCAGCTTTTCCAGGTACGCTTCGGTGGAGTCGCGCACCGTGCGCACATTGGCCAGCCCGGCGCGCTGCGCGTTGAATTCCAGATCGCGCACAGCGCCCGAGCCCGATTCCACCGCGGTCACCTGACCGAAGCGGCGTGCCAGCGCGAGCGAAAACAGGCCAACTCCGGCGTAAAGATCCAGGGCCGATTCCCCACCGCCTTCGAAATCGAGGGCCGTCTCCACCAGCTTATCCGCCAGGTAGCGATTCACCTGGAAGAAGGAATTGCGGCTCACGCGGAAGCGCGATTCCCAGTCGAGCGCACCCTGCACCATGCCCGGAATGGTTTCGGCGCACCAGTCGAAGAAGCGGCGCGACACCGGCCGGCGTGTCTCGATCACATTCAGTTGCACGCCAGTTTCATCCGTGAAGATCTCAAGCGAATCCACGAAATTCGGCCAGCGCGGATCCGCCGCCATCACCAGCAGCGACGCGATGGTCTCATTGATCTTCGGCGATGCGATGGGGCACGAACTAATGGCGCACAGCTTGTGCGACCGCGCCTCGCGGTAGCCCAGACGGCCGCGCTCCACCTGCAACTGCACGCGATTGCGGTAACCCCAGGGCTCGCCGGTGACCACCGAAATCTCTTCGGGCGGCTCCATCTTGCCCAGACGCCGCAACTCTTCCACCAGAATGGCGCACTTGGTTTCCACCTGGTAATCGTAGGGCGCGTGCTGGTAATGGCATCCCCCGCAGCGGCCGAACACCGGGCACGGCGCAGGCACACGCATGGTGGAAGGCTCGATTACGTTCAGCGTGGCGGCGCGCACCAGGCCGGGCTTTTCGCGCTCCGCCTGCACGCTGGCGCGTTCGCCCGGCAGCAGGTAGGGAGCCAGCACGACGCATCCCTCCTGGCGCGCCAGGCCGTCGCCGCCATAGACCAGCTTTTCCACCGTCACTTCGAAATTGCGTACGATAGGAGTTACCTCTTTCCCTAACCATGAAAACACGAGTCTTTTCCGGCATGCAGCCGACCGGAAATCTGCACATTGGCAACTATCTGGGAGCACTCAAGAACTGGGTGCGCATCCAGAACGATTATGAGTGCATCTTCTGCATCGTCGATCTGCATGCCATCACGCAATACCAGGAACCCAAGGAACTGCGCGCCAAAATCGAGGAGATCGCGGCGCTCTACCTGGCGGCGGGGATCGATCCCAAGACCTGCTCTATTATGGTCCAGTCGGCGGTGCCGGCGCACGCCGAACTGGCGTGGATGCTCACCTGCGTCACTCCCGTGGGCTGGCTGGAGCGCATGACGCAGTACAAGGTGAAGGCCGCCAAGCAGGAATCGGTCGGCGATGGACTTCTGCAGTACCCCGTCCTGATGGCCGCGGACATTCTGTTATACCAGGCCGGAATCGTGCCCGTGGGCGAGGACCAGGCACAGCACCTGGAACTGACTCGCGATATCGCCCAGCGCTTCAATTCGCTCTACGGCGATACGTTCGTGGTGCCCGGCACCAGCCTGCCGGCCGTGGGCGCGCGCGTCATGGGACTCGACGATCCCGAGCAGAAGATGAGCAAATCGGCGACCGGCGCAGGTCACGCGGTGGCGCTGCTGGACCCGCCGGCGAAGATCCGCAAGACTATCATGCGCGCCACCACCGACTCCAACCCCGCGGTGGATTTCGCCGCCGCAGGTCCCGGCGTGCTCAACCTGCTGGCCATCTACCAGGCCTTTTCCGGCGACACCGACGACGCCATGAAGCAGCACTTCACCGGCATGCGCTACGGCGACCTCAAGAAGCAGGTGGCGGAGATGGTGGTCTCGCACCTGGAGCCGTTTCAGGAACGCTACCGGCGCATTGTTTCCGAGCCCGGCTACCTGGCGGGCGT
>Ga0335085_10016926_pt1 | contig 10514 bp, 9 predicted proteins | sample Lox_Sample_45_FD_206712 | JGI IMG/M metagenome (GOLD analysis project Ga0335085, IMG submission 206712) | Soil microbial communities from Loxahatchee National Wildlife Refuge, Florida, United States - Lox_Sample_4.5 | ecosystem: Environmental > Terrestrial > Soil > Wetlands | place: USA: Florida...
GCGGCAGCCGCGGCGAAGGCATCTCGAGGCCATCGCAGAAGTCATTGCGCGCGCCGGCCGCGCGCCGGAGACTACGTAAACGCCTAAAGGGGGGGAGTGAATGCATAGCATTCGAGACATCTTGCGCGACAAAGGCACGACGGTTCGGTCCATCGATCCGACAGTCACCGTGTTCGACGCGCTCAAGCTCATGGCCGACTACGGGATCGGCGCTCTGCTCGTGGTTCAGAACGGCAAGCCCGTGGGCTTATTCTCCGAACGCGACTACGCGCGCAAGCTCGCGCTGCGCGGGTTGCGCTCGAGGGAGACGCCGGTAAGCGCCGTCATGAGCAGCCCCGTGCTCACGATCTCCCCCGACGCGTCGGTTCAGGAAGGAATGCAGGTGATGACCGAGAAGTTCGTGCGCCATCTGCCGGTGGTGGATGGCTCGGGCGTGCTCGGCATGGTGTCGATTGGGGATCTCGTCAAAGCGGTGATTCAAGACCAGGCCGCGCTGATCGAGCAGCTCGAGAGCTACATCGCGCACTGAGCGCATCGCGTCGTTGGTGAGCACGCGTCGTCGACGTCGAAGCATAGACGAAGAATTTATCCGCGAGCGTTCGGTGGAGCGGCGCGCGACTTTTTGAGCGTTTCCCCGAGAAGTTTCCTTCCGCTCGACTGACACGGCAGCGGGTGGCGGACACCGCAACTGTGATCCGCGCACTCAAGCGCCAATACCCCTTCTGCTAGCTTCTCCGCGTTGCACGTAGGCCAGGGGAGCTTACCGCGCGGCCATGAAGATCCTGCTAGTCGAGGACGATTCCGAAGACGCGGAGTTCCTGCGTTTGTCCCTGGCGAAGGACAACCAGACCGTTTCCCTAACGCGCAGCAGCCTGATCAGCGAGGCCGTAACGAAGTTGGAGAACGAGCGGTTCGACGTCGTGCTGCTCGATCTCAACCTTCCCGATTGCCGTGGTGCCGAGTGTGTCGAGCGAATCCAGGAAGCCGACGCCCTGACGCCGATCGTGGTGCTGAGCGGCCACGGCGATGAGGATTTCGCCGTCGAGATCCTGAACCGCGGCGTCCAGGATTACCTGGTGAAGTGGGAAGGGGATGGCCGCGTCACGCTGCGCGCGATCCGGTACGCCATCGAGCGTAAGCGCGCTGAGATCAAGCTCAACTATGTCGCGCGTCTCGATTGGCTCACCACTCTTCCGAACCGGCAGCACTCGCACGACGAGCTCGCTCGCGTGGCGAAGCGCGCGGTGCGCGGTCGCAGGACGATGGCGCTGCTGCTGGTCGACATCGATGGGTTCAAAGCAGTCAACGAGACGCACGGTCGCGCGGTCGGCGACGGGCTGTTACGGGCCGTCGCGGAACGACTCAAGGTCAGTGTTCGCGAGGGCGATTCGCTCGCCCGACTGGGCGGCGACGAATTCGCCGTCGTACTCGAGGACGTCGAAGGTCCCCGCGAAGTCGACGCGGTGGCGCGCAAGATCACCGAAGCTTTCCGAGGGCCTTTCAAGGTTGGCGAGCGGCAGATCGCGAGCACGGCGAGCGTTGGCATCACGATATGTCCGACCGACGGGACGGACGCCGCGACGTTGCTGAATAACGCCGACGTCGCATTGCGTCAGGCCAAGCAGCGGGGACGGAACACCATCAGATTCTTCACGCCGGCCATGCACGAAGAGGTCCTGTCCCGTTACCGACTCGAGGCGGATCTCAAGAGTGCCGTCAAGCAAGGTCAATTCGCCCTGCTGTACCAGCCGCAGCTCCGACTCGCCGATCATCGGATCGAGGCCGTAGAAGCGCTGCTGCATTGGCAGAACCCGGAGCGCACGCTCGTGAGCGCGAGCGAGCTCTCGGTGGCCGAGGAAAGTGGCTGCCTCATCCCGATGAGCGTCTGGGCAATAGAAGAGGTGTGCCAACAGCTCGGACGCTGGCAGGCCGCGAAGGTGCCCGTTCCGCGCGTCGGCATCAACGTCGCCGCCGCCCAGTTCCGGCAGCCCGGCTTTCATGACGCGCTTCGCGGCGTGCTCGACTCGCATTCCGTCGACCCCGAGCTCATCGAGCTCGAGATCACCGAACGTTCGTTGATGGAGGATCCCGAAGCCGCGCGAGACCGCCTGTACGCGCTCAGGGACATCGGCGTGCGGCTCGCGATCGACGACTTCGGCGCCGGCAAGTCCGGCTTCAGTCATCTGCAACAGTTCCCGCTCGACGTGCTCAAAGTCGGGAGCTCGTTCGTCACGGACCTCGACAAGAGCAAGGACGCGCAGATCGTGTGCAGCGCGATCCTGTCCGTCGCGCGCGGCTTCGCGCTCGACGTCGTCGCGGACGGCGTCACGTCTGAGCAACAAGAGGCGTTCTTCGCGAGGCACGACTGCCTGTACGGCCAGGGTCCCTACTTCGGCGCGCCGATCGAGGCCGATCAGGTCGCAGCGAAGATGGCCCAGAGCGGCGGCAAGTCCACTCGCCGTCGCCGGGTTGTGAAAAAGCGCGTCGGCATGAAGGCTGGTTGAGGGATATCCATGGACGCCATCGCACGCAAACGTCCCGAGACGCTCGAAGAGGCGCTGCGCGCCTTGGACGAAGCCGAAGCTCGGCTGCAGAGCGCGACCAAGTTCGACGAGACCGGCATCTTGCGGCTCACGAACAGCGTCAAGGCGAACGAGGACCGCTTTCGCATGCTCGCCGAAGGCGTGCCGAACCACTTGCTGTTTCTCGATCCGCAGCTGCACATCGTCTTCGCGAACGACGAGTTTCTCGACGCGGCGGGTTGGCTCGCGGACAAGGCGATCGGTCTCCACATCTCGGAGATCATGGGCGCCGAGCGCTTCCTGCAACGGCAGCCGTTCTACGAGCGCGCTCTCGCGGGCGAGACCGTGAGCTACGAGTCGACGGGCGCGATCGGCAACGAAACCGGCTACTTCCGCTTCTCCTACCGGCCGAGCCTCGACGAGGCAGGCAAGGTGCGCGGCATCTTCTCGATGGCCACGGACATCTCGGAGCGGCGCAAGATCGAGCTCGATCTCGAGGCGAAGCAGGCCGAGCTCGCGCGCTCGAACAAAGATCTCGAGCAGTTCGCCTACGTCGCGTCGCACGACTTGAAGGCGCCGCTGCGCGCGATCGAGCTCCTCGTGCAGTGGATCACCGAGGGTCTCGCCGGCTACGACGTGAACAACGTCCAGGAGAACCTCGGCCTCCTCGCCAAGCGGACGCAGCGCTTGAACAGGCTGCTCGACGATCTGCTCGCATACTCGCGCGCCGGAAGAAAAGTGGGCGCTCATAAGATGACTGACTCTCACGCGCTCGTGCTCGACGTCGTGCAGCTGCTCAACCCGCCGGAGACGATGACGGTCTCGATCGAAGGGCAGCTACCGAAGTTCGCCACGCACCCGACGCCGCTCGAGACGGTGTTCCGCAACCTCATCAGCAACGCGATCAAGCACCACCCGGGGCCGCAGGGCCGCATCGTCGTCTTTCAGGAGGAGCACCCCGATCACTATGTGTTTGCCGTCGAGGACGACGGCGAGGGCATCCCCGCGCAATACGCGGAGCGCGTGTTCGAGATGTTTCAGACGCTCAAGTCGCGCGATCAGGTCGAGGGCAGCGGCATGGGGCTCGCGATCGTGAGCCGGATCGTTCAGTGGCAACGCGGCCGCGTCTGGTTCGAGCCGGCGCGCGGAGGCAAGGGCACCGTCTTCAAGTTTCAGTGGAAGAAGCGTCAGCCGCTCGCGGCGAAAATGGAGACTCAAACATGGCAAGCAGCAAAGTAGTGACGATCTTCCTCGTCGAGGACGACGAGATCGACGTCAAGGCGCTCAAGTGGGCTTTCGACAAGCTCAAGATCGCGAACCCACTGGTCGTCGCGCGCGACGGCGTCGAAGCCTGGGAAATGCTGAAAGACCTGCCGCGGCCGTACTTGATCATCGCCGACATCAACATGCCGCGGATGAACGGGATCGAGCTGCTGCGCAAGATCAGGGAGAGCGAGGAGTACCGCGACTCGATCGTCTTCATGCTGACCACGTCGAACGACGAGCAAGACAAGATCGACGCGTACAACCTCAACGTGGCCGGCTACATGCTGAAGACCGACATGGGAACGAGCTTCACGAGAGCGATCTCGCTGATCGACAACTACTGGAAAGTCGTCGAGTTCCCTGGGCAAGAGTAGCCCGCGCCGACGCGCTAGTTCGCGAGCGCGAACACCCACACCGCCGCGCCGCGATCCGGCGGGCTCCTCATGTCCGGCACGAGCGGCGCGAAGCTCCCCGCGTGAAATCCGCCCTGACCCGTCACGATCGCGACGTACTGTTTGCCGTCGAGGCTGAACGTGATCGGGCTCGAGCTCGAGACGTCGTTCAGCCGTTGCTCCCAAAGCTGCGCGCCATCGGCGGACGAATACGCGCGCAAGTACCGATCGAACGACGCCGCGAACACGACTCCGCCTGCCGTCGCGAGCACGCCCGAGGTCTGCGGCGCGCGTTGGCGCACGGTCCATAGCGCTTTGCGCTTGCCGAGGTCGATCGCCTCGAGCCGGCCGACCTTCCCGTCGCCGCCCGGCACGGGCCGGATCCCCCAGTTCACGCCCGACGAAAGCGCGCCGCGCTGTTCGCCGCCGCCCGGGATCGGGAACACGTCCATGCACGCCTCGTCGAGCGGCGCGATCAGGATTTGCGTCGCCGCGTTGTAGGACGCGGGCAGGAAGCTCTTCACGCCCGCGCCGTGCGGACAGACGAGCCGTACCTTGCCGTCGCGTTGCGGGATCAAGTCTTGGTTGATGGTCTTAACGCCGGTCTCGGGATCGATCGCGGTGACGATGTTCTGCAGGCCGATGTCGAACGCGAACACGAACTCGCCCGTCTCCGCGTCGACGCCTTCATAGATGCCGAGCTTGCCCGAGGTCACCGCCACCGTACGCTGCGCGCCGAACACGGGCAGTCGAATCAGCTGGCGCTCGAACGCGTAGTCGAGATCCCACTGGTCGTTCGGGAAATGCTGGAAGTGCCACTTGAGCTCGCCGTTGTCGGGATCGATCGCGAGCGTCGAGTCGGTGTAGAGCGCGGCATTCGTGACGCCGGGCTTCTCGATCGCGGGCAGCAGCGCGCCGGTGTCGTAGGTGTTGCCCGTGCCGAAGTAAGCGAGGCCGAGCGCCGGGTCGTAGCTGCCCGTGTTCCAGACCGACGCGCCGCTGCGCTGTTCGACGGGCACGCCGTTCCAGCTCTCGCCGCCCGGTGTGCCAGGCTGCGCGATCGTATGCACGCGCCACTCGATCGCGCCCGTGTCCGCGTCGAGGCCGACGATCTGCGGCCCGCCGAGCGCTGCGCCGACGCCGGTGCCGGTCGTGCCGATCATCACGACGCCGCGCGCGATCAGCGGGCCGGCCGACACGCTCTCGCGGCGCTTGAAGTCCGCGATCTCGGTGTCCCAGACGAGCCGGCCGGTCTTCGCGTCGACGGCGATCACGTGCGCGTCGGAGGTGCCCATGTAGACGTTGTCGCCGTACAGCGCGATGCCGCGCTTGTGGTTCGGCGCGGCGCCTTGCGCGAGCGGGTGCGAGTACTGCCAGAGCAGGTCGCCCGTGCGCGCGTCGAGCGCCTGGAGCTTGTCGCCGAACGCGAACGTAAACAGGATCCCGTCGTGCTCGAGCGGAATAGATTCGTTGGAGCCCGGCGGCAGCGACCACGTCCACGCGACGTGCAGCTTCGCGACGTTTCCCGGCGTGATCTGCGTGAGCGGGCTGAAGCCGTGCGCGTCGTACGTGCGCCGCCACGCGAGCCACTCCTCGGGCGGCGGGTCGGTGAGCAGCGCCTCGGTCACGGACGTGTAGCGCGCAAACGGGTCCGGCTTGTCGACGGGTGGCTTCGAGACGTAGGGCGAGAACGCCATGAAGCTGAAGCCGCCGGCCGGGAGCAGCATCTTCGCGAGCAGCGTCGGGTTCGGCGGCAGCTCGGTGTCACCTGGCACGATGTCGTTCTGCTGCAGCACGTACGCGACCAGCGCGGCGTAGGTCTGCGAGTCGAGCGATCCGGGCGCGCTCGAAGGCATCGTCGAGCTCGCGACGAGCCAGAGCAGGTCGAGCGTCTTGCCGCCGTACTTCTGGATGAACGGCGGGCCCTTGAGAGGCGGGCCGAGCGCGCCGTCGTTCAAGTTCGGGCCGTGGCACGCGACGCAGGTTTGCTCGTAGGCGGCCTTGCCGCGCGCGGCTTGCTCGTCGGTGTAGGTCAGCGCGACTTCTTGCGCCGCAATCGTGGTCGTCACGGCCGAAGCGGCGGTGAGCGTCGCCAGCCAGAGTCTCGAGTCGCGCAAGCCCGTTCGTCCCCCGATCGTTACTTCTTCAGCCTATAGCCGGTCGTGAGAATCCACCAGGTCGTCGCGAGACAGGCCAGCATGAAGGCGGCCGTCATCCCGAGGCTGATCCCGACGCGCACGTCCGCGATCTCGTAGAAGCTCCAGCGGAAGCCGCTCACGAGATAGACGACCGGGTTGAACAGCGTGATTTTCTGCCAAATCGGCGGCAGCATGCTGATCGAGTAAAAGCTGCCGCCGAGGAACGTGAGCGGCGTGATGATCAGGAGCGGAATAACCTGCAGCTTCTCCCAGCTGTCGGCCCAAACCCCGATGATGAAGCCGAACAGGCTGAACGTGACGGCGGTGAGCGCGAGGAACGCGAGCATCCAGAACGGATGCGCGATGTGCAGCGGCACGAACGCGGCCGCGGTCGCGAGGATGATGAAGCCCAGGAGCACGGACTTCGTCGCGGCCGCCCCGACGTAGCCGAGCAGGACCTCGACGGCCGACACGGGCGCGGACAGCAGCTCGTAGATCGTGCCGATGAAGCGCGGGAAATAGATTCCGAACGACGCGTTGCCGATGCTCTCGGTCAAGAGCGACAGCATGATCAGGCCCGGCACGATGAACGCGCCGTAGCTCGTGCCGTTGACCTCTTGTATGCGCGAGCCGATCGCCGAGCCGAACACGACGAAGTAGAGCGACGTCGACAGCACGGGCGCGACGATGCTCTGCACGATCGTGCGAAACGTGCGCGCCATCTCGAACGCGTAGATCGCGCGAACCGCGTGCCAGTTCATGCGGCGGGCTTCCGAGTCACGAGGCTCACGAAGATCTCCTCGAGCGAGCTCTGCGTCGTGTGCAGGTCTTTGAAGCGGACGCCGGCCTCGGCTAGCGCCGCGAGCAGCGCGGTGATCCCGGTGCGCTCGCCCTTGGTGTCGTAGGTATAGATGAGCTCGCAGCCGTCGGCGTGCAGCTCGAGCGCGTGGCCCGCGAGCGCGGCGGGCAGCGCGGCGAGCGGCGAGTGCAGGTGCAACGTGAGCTGCTTCTTGCCGAGCTTGCGCATGAGCTCGGTCTTGTCCTCGACGAGCACGATCTCGCCGCGGTTGATCACGGCGATCCGGTCCGCCATCTCCTCGGCCTCGTCGATGTAGTGCGTCGTGAGGATGATCGTCACGCCCGACGCGCGCAGCGAGCGCACGACGTTCCACATGTCCTGGCGCAGCTCGACGTCGACGCCGGCGGTGGGCTCGTCGAGGAACAGGATCTGCGGATCGTGCGCGAGCGCCTTAGCGATCATCACGCGCCGCTTCATGCCGCCCGACAGCGTCATGATCTTGTCGTCCTTCTTGTCCCAGAGCGACAGCGACTTGAGCACGGCCTCGACGCGCGCGGGGTCGCGCGGCTTGCCGAACAGCCCGCGGCTGAAAGTCGTCGTGGCCCAGACGGTCTCGAACGCGTCGGTCGTGAGCTCCTGCGGCACGAGCCCGATCAGCGAGCGCGCGGCGCGCGCGTCGCGCACGATGTCGTGGCCGTCGACGGTGACGCGGCCCGCGGTCGCGTTCACGATTCCGCAGACGATGTTGATCAGCGTCGTCTTGCCCGCGCCGTTCGGGCCGAGCATGCCGAAGATCTCGCCGCGCCGAATCTCGAGGTTCGTGCTCTTGAGCGCGACGAACCCGTTCGCGTAGGTCTTCGCGAGATCTTTGATCGAGATGATGGAGTCCATTCGTGAGGGCGGGCTCGTAGTCACGGCGCGGCTCCTATCATAGGCGACGGCCGCGGCGTGACAAGGTTCGCGACGTCGAGCTGGTTGCGCGGCAAGCGGACGCCGTGTAACCATCCGGCGCGTTCGACGTCTCGGGCAGGAGCTCGGCCGCCCGCGGCCGGTGCGCTCCCGTCATCCGAATCCGTCAGCTGTTTTTTCGAGCGACCACGAGAGAGCCCGATGAAAAAGTGGAGTGTCCTCGCGACCACTGCGCTGGCGGCGTGCTTCGCGCTCTCACCTTGCGCGCCCGCTCAGACTGCCGCGGACACGACGCCTCACAAGATTCGATTCATCGAAGTCGAGGCGAACGTTGCCCTGGAGGTGTTGGATTGGGGCGGCGAGGGGCCGGCGTTGGTGCTGCTCACGGGCATCGGGGCGACCGCTCATACGTATGATCAGTTCGCGCCGAAGCTGGCAAAGGACTTTCACGTTTACGGAATCACGCGCCGCGGGTTCGGCGCGTCCAGCAAGCCCGATACGGGCTACGGCATTCGCAACCTTGCAAAGGATGTGGAAAAAGTCATCGAGACGTTGAACCTGACGCGGCCGCTGATCGTCGGTCATTCGATCGCGGGCCACGAGCTCGACGTCTTGGGCGCGGAGTACGCGGACAAGATCGCTGGGCTCGTGTACTTGGATGCGGCGTTCGACAACACGAACAAGGAGCCCGACGAATACGCCCAGCTCCTGGCCGCGGTTTCGCCCGCGCCGGAGAGGCCCAAAGAAAGGCCTTCGTCGTACTTCGAGTTGAGCCCAACTCAGAAGATCGGCTACATCTCACGCAGGGAAAAGCCGGACTACGCGGCGATCAAGACGCCGACGCTCGCGATCGTCGCCGTGCCGCGCGACGCGGCGAGTCTCTTTGAGAACTACGCGGAGTCGGACGCTGACACTCGAGCCAAGATGGACAGAATCTTCGCGCTCGACCTCGAACGCGTCCACCGCGAAGAACGCGAGTTCACCGAGGGAGTGAAGGGCTCCAAGGCGATGGAGATCGTCGGGGCCCGACACGACGTGTACCGATCAAACGAAGCCGAAGTGCTCAAGGCCATCGTCGATTTCGGCAAGTCGAACCACTCGTGAGCGAGCTCGGACTCCCGCGCGTCCAGGGCGGCGGTTGGCTCGGTGTCTGACGCCATCGGGCGAGTAACGGGGTCCACACACGATGCAGCGCCAGCTCACGCTCGAACCGATCGGCCACGTCCGCACTTCGCTCAAGTTCAAGGACGAGGCGCCGCGTCAGCCGCGCGCGAGCGAAGGCGTGCCGGGGCGCATCGAGCTCCTGACTGGGAAGAACTACGAGCATGCGCTGCTCGACCTCGACGGCTGGGACTACATCTGGGTGTTGTTCTGGTTCCACCACAACGAAGGCTGGCGCCCGAAGGTGCTGCCGCCGCGCAGCACGTCGGGGCGCAAGGGCGTGTTCGCGACGCGCTCGCCGCACCGGCCGAACGCGATCGGCCTCTCGGCCGTGCGCCTCGAGCGAATCGACGGGCTCACGCTGCACGTCCGCGACGTCGACATGCTCGACGGGACGCCGGTGCTCGACATCAAGCCCTACGTCGCCTACACGGACGCGATCGCCGCCGCGCGCGGCGGCTGGCTCGAGTCGGAGGCGCGTGGGCGGGCCGGGGCGGATCCGGTCGCGCCGTTCGAAGTGGAATGGGACGACACGGCCGCGGAGGAGGCCGCGTGGGTCGAGGCGCGCACGAGCCTCGCGCTGCGCGCGCGCGCGACGTCGACGCTCGCGCTCGGCCCGGAACCGCAGCCTTATCGGCGCATCCGCCGCGACGGCGCGGGCTTCGTGCTCGCGGTGAAGGATTGGCGCGTGCGGTTCAGCGTGGAGGGTCGGTGCGTGCGCGTGCACGAGGTCCGGTCGGGCTATCGCGACGCGCAGCTAGCGCGCGCGAGCAGCGACGGCGGCGACCTCGGCGTCCATCGAGAGTTTCGCGGCGGCCGCTGTCGAGTCCCGCCGTCCGAATAGCAACCTGCCGCGCGCCGACGACGGCGTGGCTACGCGCGCCGTGCGAGGCGTTACTCACTTCGCCGGCAGCACGCGCACGAGCGAGTCGCCCGCGAGCACGTAGAGCGCCCCGTCCGGGCCCTGGCGGACCTCGCGGATCCGCGAGTCGAGCTCCGTGAGCAGCGGCTCCTCCGCGACGACGCGCTCGCCGTTCAGCACGAGCCGCACGAGGCGCTTGCCGGCCATCGCGCCGACGAACAGATTCCCTTTCCACTCGGGGAACAGGTTGCCCGTGTAGAACGCCATGCCCGACGGCGCGATCGACGGCACCCAGAAGTAGATCGGCTCGTCGACGCCGGGCTCCGAAGTCTTACCGCTGCCGACCGGCACGTTCGTGCGGCCGTCGGGTTGGCGCGCGTCGTACTGCACGCCGTACGACACCTCGGGCCAGCCGTAGTCGTGGCCGGCCCGCACGATGTCGATCTCGTCGCCGCCTTGCGGGCC
>Ga0335085_10016927_pt1 | contig 10514 bp, 6 predicted proteins | sample Lox_Sample_45_FD_206712 | JGI IMG/M metagenome (GOLD analysis project Ga0335085, IMG submission 206712) | Soil microbial communities from Loxahatchee National Wildlife Refuge, Florida, United States - Lox_Sample_4.5 | ecosystem: Environmental > Terrestrial > Soil > Wetlands | place: USA: Florida...
CACCGACGCTCCCGATGAACCAGTAGTAATCATCGCCCGGTTTGCGACCTGCACAGCACCGTACAAGCAGAACGAAAATATAATGGAGAGGACAGCGAGAGTAAGCGGTCTCGGTATTTTTCTGCCCACCAGTTTCAGAAGGGAGAAAATAAACCATGCTGCAAAAGGGACAATCGCAAGAAAAGCATTCAGTCGCGCTGCCATTGCGACCGTGAGCGGAAAGAGAGAGAGGCACAGGATTACGCGAGAGCGATGTCTGAGGCCGACTAAGACCAGCCCTACGAAGAGCGTCAGTGTCCCAGCCATGAGGACGTCCTTCCAGAGAACACCAAGAATGGCAAAAACAGTTGGAAAGAAGCCGATGCTGAACATGGTGATTACAGCGTAAGATGTCTTCAATCGGCATGCAAAAGCAATGAGTGCAAGTCCGGACCAGAAGATCAGGTTCTGAAACAGGAGAGGACCAAATGGACTGGGAATTACTTTCAGAATATATTTCCAGAGAAAGCTAATAATGGCTGGTTGTGAATTGCCCTTAACGACACCAATAAGAGCATCTCCATAACATCCCAACGAGTCCCCGGACATGGCACCAGGGTAGAACACGCTACAGGTGATACCTATCCCGACTACTGCTGCCAGAACGATGGCAATCAATCGCGAAGGTTCCCCGCACATATCCGCACAATTAAGTTGGTTGTGAATTTTAGTGCTCATAATATTGAAATATGTATTAAAATATTGGATAAAATACTCAAAGAGATACCGATTAAAAGAAAACCTGTATATATAGAATTGACTTGTTTTCATATTTTTACCAAAAAAACATCTTAAATATTATAATTCAATACAGCATGAAAATTATAGTAATTAGATAAGTCTGAAAACAATCTTTCAACGACCGTTTAATTGACACCAAAATCCTTTTTTCGTTATATTCAATTCATTCTAAGGTAAGATATTCTGAGAAAAATACTGGATGATAAACCTACTCGTGAAAAGAAGTGCACTGCAAGAAGCATAACAGATGAAAATTCTTATTGTTAATCCCCTTCAGGTGCATTTGGTCAACAAAAAAGGGAAGATATATAACAGGGTCTGGACACCGCTGAGTGAGGCCAATTGTGCCGCCCTTCTCGAGAAAGAAGGACATGAGGTTGTTATAATCGATGCCAATGCTGAGCGGCTTGGAGCTGACGAGGTTGCAAGGAGTGCATCCGGATTTGACAAAATTTTTATTACATCATCAACACTGGACAGATGGCAGTGTCCTGTCATTGATCTGGGTCCTTTTTTAAGCTATGTGAAGAGATTGAGGGAAGTGAGTGACGAAATATATATAATCGGTGCACATGGCACGGTGCGGCCTGAAGAAATGCTTACTCTCGCCGGCGCTAAAGCAGTTATCCGGGGAGAACCGGAGCTTACGGTATTGGAGCTTTGCAGGAATAACGACCTCTCAAAAGTTAAGGGAATTTCCTACAAATCAAACGGAGAGGTTATAAACAATGAACCTCAGGACCTCCTTGACCTTGAAAAACTTCCCTTGCCTTCCTTTCACCTTCTTCCTATGGAAAAATATTCTTATGAAGTGTTAGGGAGAAACTTTGTTCTTCTTGAGGGATCAAGGGGATGCACCTCGATGTGCTCTTTCTGCCTCCGTAATATGTATGGAAAGAAATTGAGGGTAAAATCGCCTCAGAAGCTGATTAATGAGATTGAGACGGTGATTAAGAAGTTTCATGTCAGGAACGCATATTTTATGGATCTCGAATTCACAGCGAACCGGGCCCTTGTTGAAGAAATGTGTGATTACCTGATAAAGCAAAAATACGACTTTAAATGGACCTGCCAAACACGCTTTGACCTGATAGACGAGGCGCTTTTGGATAAGATGAAAAGGGCTGGATGCGATCTTATCCACTTTGGAGTTGAAGCAGCCAGTGACGTGGCATTGAAATCCCTCTTCAAGGGGATTACCATTGAGAAAATCAAGCAAGGCATGAAAATGATGAAGAGGCTTAATATGCGGTCCGCATGTTTCTTCCTGATAGGGGCATTCGGTTCGACTGAGGAGGATATTCAGGAAATTATCAATTTCGCCAAGACGCTTAACCCAACCTACGCCCTTTTTCATATTGCCATACCTTATCCAGGCACAAAGTTTTATACAGATGTCTTGGAGAATGGCGGCTTTTTTTCTGACAGTAATCTGTTCCCTGAAGCCTATGTGGGGAGGGTGCCGCTCAATAAGATTAAAGCACTTACGAGAAATGCATACATCAAATATTATTTAAGGCCCCGATATATTCTCTCGATCATACGTCACGGACAATTAAAATATCTCTATCAGCAGGCAAAGCTATTCTACGGATTCATCTCCTAATGGCTGAGTATTTAAACAGTTTTTAACATGCCGGCAGCCGGCGAGTCATGTCGATCAGCTACACCGCAAACTACTAATCATCAATATAGAGTTTTATACGTGCGATTATCGACACAAAAATACAATAATCCAATCGACCATATATTGTTGTGGGCATTTAGTGCGGGGACATATGAATCGAGGGAGCCACATCCTGGCCCCTCGACAACCGCCAGATCTTAAGTAAAGGACGCCCCCCGGCTGTCTTCACCGTTACAGCATCGCCCGTCTTCCACGGGGCAACGGCGTCACCTGCAGAATCGGCCGCTGGCTTGTGAATTGCACGCACAGGGCCGGACAGATAATCCCAATCATAGTCAACAAAAAAAACATCCCGAGGCGAAATCGCAGTTTCATTATAGATTCGAAGCAGATCAGACCTGTCGTCATGTTGGAAATATCTGTAGAAGACCTTACCCAGGTTCTTTATTTCCAACTCTGAGTCTTGAGAGGCTAGATACATAAGTCCAAGCTCGAGCCTTGATTCACCCACAAAAACAACAGCCGCTGATTCTGGATGTTTGCGATGGTCCCTGATGAAATCAAGAACCATGACTTTAGGTTCTCGAATTGAGGTGCGATAATCAAGAACAGCAGAATTTCCCCCTTCATATAATAGAGGGTGCATGTATCCAAGATAAAAGGAGATCAGCCAGATAGTGCCTATTGATGCAACAACAAAGGGTCCCCATTTCTCTTGCTTAAAGGAGTCACAAATTGCCTGAATAATAAGAGAAATAATAATGCAGGTTGGGATAACAGCCCAGAGCAAGTATCTTTCCCTGTATATTGCCGCACCATCCAATCCAAAGCTTAAGTATTCTGAAAATAAGGCAAAAATAAAACTCGCCAATACGGTAAATTCATTTATTTTTCGTTTATTCCAAAATATCCAACCCCCAAATAAAATACAGAAAAAGAAAAATCCAACCATAATGGGAGTGGCTTCGGCAATCGGTCCTCCCGAAAATGTTGCGTAAATCCACGGTCCTCCAATTGTTTGTATGTATGCGCCAATAAACAATATTATGCCTCTCAAGCTAAAAAGCCTTGATATGATAATTGCAAATATATTTGCTGCGTCGATAGTAAACTGTTCGGCCGCCATAATAAGTGCTCCGATAACCCCTACGCAAACAACTAGAAAAATGACAGCAAGCATTACCTTATGAGTAAACTTTCGGGGAAAACGCACATAATTATTTTGCGATTGCAAAAATAATAGTGGCATTACCATCATTCCCACGAATATTCCTGTGGGATGAGAGAGAAAAAGTAAAATCATAGAGAGAATGCCTAAAATTCCTCTTTGCGTAAATGCAAAGCCTATGACGAGTGCAGTTAATACCGGAACATAGGCCGGATCCCAGCCAATTCTTGAGTACGAGATCATGAGAGGTGAAACCGCAGCCAATATTGTGGATGATATGGCGACCGATGACCCAAATTTACGATAAACAAACCAAAAAACTACAGGCAAGGCCGCAATTCCGGATATAACAGCCGGCACCCTTACGAGCCATGGTGCCGGACTCGCCAACTTTACAAATGGCCATAGTAGTATGGGCCCAATTGGGTCCAAAAGTGGACGACCAGTAGCGGAAATGTACCAGAATACAATCGGTTTCCGAAACCACTGCATGACTACCTCTACCTCGTCCGGATTCAAACCAGGGAGAACATTTAAACGAAACAATCTAAAAAATGCGCCGGCCATTGCAATTGCGAACATCGCGGCGAAGTACCGTTGTTCAGTCCTGTTCACCATTACTCTTTAATACCGGCGTGATGATACGCGCCCATCTTTCTTATCAAGGGAGAGATCTCAACATGTCAGTCAGAGCCCCTAAAAAAAAGGCCGAATATAAATTTGTCACCAGTTTGAAACCCCAGTAAACTACCCCGGACTTACGTCCGGGGCTTTAGGCCCGAATGCAAGCTTCGCTTGTCCTAAGTCTTCTTGTTCTTGATATCTCACGTAGTTCCGAATCGTGGCCTCATCCAAGCCCACTGTGCTGACGAAATACCCAGCCGACCATAGGCCACCTCGACCATAGTACCGCTTTCTGATGAATTCGAATTTCTCTCTTAACGCCCTTCCCGTATTCTGCTTCATGATCTGTACAACCTGCGCTATACTGTATTTCGGTGGAAAGTTCACCACTATATGCACATGGTCCGGCTGGATATTTCTTTCGAGATATTCAATCTCTGGGTGGTGTTTCCTCACCTCGTCCAGTTTCGTCAGCATATATCATCTACGCCCTTTATCAAAACTTTGTACCGGTATCGAGGTATCCATACGATATGGTACATGCACCGGTATACACTGTGGGCTTGTCTCCGGATTTCCATCCTGCATTCTAGCACACCCCCGAAGACTTAGGAGCCCCACTCCATCCCCGGACTTACGTCCGGGGGTTTTCGTCGGTGGAACTAATATATAAAATTGAGACGCAAGGTTTAGCGGCCTCTTATTAAATTGGACTTCACCAGCAACAAAAAAGAATCGGTTTCTATGAGGAAAAGATATCGGAAAATGCAAAAAAAAAGCAAGTGGGAAAAATTGCAGTGTCTTTCTCTAAAACTGAAAAATCTGATGTGTAAATGGTTATGACGGAATCCCAAAACTCATGTCTGCTTCGCATATACTGAAAACAAAAGCCATTATATTCATATATAGTGCTCAAGAACAGCCTTATAGAGATCACTGTTTTTGTATTGTATAATATCGTGAAATGTCATCGCGTCGATCAACTGTCTGCGATATATCTGAGGAGGCCGCCATGGACATTAACTTTCAGCGCGCTGTAGACCGCAGAGTCGGGATTCCGATTTGTAGATTACTCTCGACTTGGGAGAGGCTGCGTGGAAAGAGATCCCCAGTCACACCACCACGCAGAGTTCTTGTAATCCTGCTATCTGAAATGGGGAGCCTTGTTTTGGCCGTGCCGATGTTTGCGCGGCTGAAAGAGCTCTATCCGGAGGCCTCTCTGCACATCTTGATTTTTGCCAAAAATCGGCAGGTCCTTGATCTGCTGGATGTGATTCCTGCGGAAAATGTCATCACTATAAGCGACCGCTCGTTGTCGGTGTTGACCGTAGACTGCATAAAAGTGCTGCGCAGTTTCTTTGCCAACCCATATGACGTGGTTATCGACTGTGAACTGTTCGCCCGGATCAGCAGCATCTTTGCCTATATGTCAGGGGCTGCAGTGCGGGTCGGATTCCATCCCTATTCTCAGGAAGGGCTGTACAGGGGCTCTTTTATAAACAGGCCGGTACTATATAACCCCTACAGGCATCTGACCGAACAATTTCTGACCCTGGTTGATGCTGTCGAGTCCTCCACTGTGCCAACAGCAAAGGACTCCGGCCGCGTCCTTTTCGCTCCACCTAAGCAGTTGCAGTTTCCGGAAGACGAGCTGGAACAGATTGGCAAACAGTTGTTCGTCGATTTCCCTAACCTTAAGGGGAAGCGACTGGTCTTAGTTTATGCAAGCGGAGGGCTTTTACCGATCCGTGCCTGGCCGCTTGAATCGTATTTTCAGCTTTGCAAATCGCTTCTGGATGAAGGGGTTGCCGTCGGCGTCATAGGCCTTCCGGAGGACAAGCCGTACGGAGAAGCTATCAAGAACTATTGCAGGAACAAGCATTGCAGCGATTTGACTGGTTATACACGGTCAGTGCGTCATCTGCTGGGAATTTTCAATTTTGCGGATCTTCTGATCAGCAATGACAGCGGGCCAGGCCAGTTTGCTGCCCTGACACCAATCCCGTCGATCGTTTTTTTCGGACCTGAAACCCCGGTTCTCTACGGGACCCTTAATCCAAACTCCTACTGTTTTTATCAGCAAATACCCTGTTCACCCTGTCTCACAGCCTACAACCATCGCAATTCTCCATGCGATGGTGATAATCAGTGTCTTAAGCTGATAACAACTGAACAGGTGTTGTCCAAAGCTCGGGAAATGCTGTCCAGGAGACCCCCACCTTATGAAAGTCACCCCGCGATATGAAGGCACTTAGATATCTTGTCCGGGTGCATCTGGTATTTCCTTCGAGTGACTATTTCTGCACACGCCTGAAAATTAGCTCGTCTCCTACGGTTTCGACCAGCGTATAGTGTTCCGCGATTGAGTTGTCAAGAAACTTGGCGGCATTTCCTGAAAGATACCACACCTTCTCTCTTTTCACAATAAAAAGCGGCTTTTTGTCGAGGATCGCGGCAAGTTCGCCTTCAGTGGATGCTTGAGGCCCCAGAAAAATCTTCAAGAAATATTCTTTGCCTATAGTCGATGGGTGACTCACGGCCCTCGATATGGGCGAAACGCCCAGCAACCAGTAAACTATGGGGTCTGTCATCATATAGATCGGCTCGTTGTTGGGATTGTTAGCGGAAATATATGACGCAATTCTGCGGCTTTCATCATCGAGCAGGGCCTGGTGTGACAGTAATCTTGATCCAACCCATGCGTACTGGCTCAAAAGAGGCCGGGCAGGCGCTGTGAGTCCAGCGCAAAGAATAATCAACAGAGGTACTTTCGGCAAATAGGCCCGGACAGCGCTAAACAAATATCCCGCAAAGAGAGCCATGTAAGGAATGACCTGGATCAGGTAATGACCATAATCTCTGCGAGTGGCAATGACGGACCAGAATACGCTCAAAAGGAATACAGTTATCAGAATAATCTGGCATCTCTGATCTTTATGAAAAGCCTTCCAACGCGCAAATACCACGGGAACACCTAGAAGACATCCCAGCCACAGAAGAGCATTCGACCGATCGAAACCGGCTGTAAGTATCGATAGCATCCCGCTGTCAGAAGATTCCCGCACAAAACTCAACGGAGCAAGAAACACGGCGCCCATAAACTGTTCTTCATTGCCCGTCAAGACATAAGGCATAAAGACTATCAGAAAAGGCAGAATGCCGCCTATTATATAGGCACATGTACAGCGCAACAATGTATGCACTCCCCGCCTTGAAAGCCGAGCTGCGATAAAAAGTACCACGGCTACATCAAGATAGGCAAGATTTGCTCGCACTAAAGTCGCGACAGACAATAACACACCTGAAAAAAAAACTTTCTGCCAATTCGCGGGCCCTCTTAACAATATCAGCAATGCTCCTGTTGCCGGGACCAAAGCTATTATCTCTGTCATCGTAGGCTGGCCTTGATTGTCCGGACAAAGGCTGATGAATACGATTGTAAGTATTCCAGCCACAAGACCTGCGTCCCTGTTCCACACCAGCTTACCGATGCGCCAGATCATGTAAGCAGTCAGGAATACACAGATTGTACCGGCGATACGAACAAGAACAATCGACTTCCCTAAAAGTAGTACCAATGCAAAAAAAACAAAGACGAGTGGAGGTTTATTATCCCAAAGAACGGTATAGGGCAGATTACCACTTAGAAGGCTCGCCCCCTGATTTATAAAAGAGCTTTCATCCCAGTCAATCACTGATTTGAAATAATAGGGAAAACGGACAAGAAAACTGAGAAGTATAAACAGAAATATAACCGACCAGGTATGTTTTCGATTATTCTGTGAAGAGGGGACTTCCCCGGTTATCGGCAATCTGAATTGCTTCATCTTAGCCACCCTTTAATAAATGCTTCTTTTGATACAGACTCAGGATGCAGAGCAAGAGAATACATAGAATAAGCGTGATCGTTGAAATCAACAAACCCTTAGTAAAATTGGGGGGGGTGTAATAGAACTCAACTCCAACATCTACCGGATTAACACTGACCGATACCAGCCCGGTCGCATCATGCTGGGCGGCAACGTCACGGGAAGATCCCGGCGCATAAATAATTCCACGCCAGCCCTTTGAATAATTCTGATTCAATCTAAGGATGTCATGCTTCTGTGTTTCGAAAGCAACTTTAACTCTGGACATTGTCCATTTCTGAATAACAACAGGCTCACTGGAATTTTCAAAGTACACCTCGCCCCTGTAAAGAGGACCATCAATACTGCGTACGTCACCCCTCTTCAATTGGAGGTTCTCATATCCTTCCAACACGCCTGAATTGCTTTCCAGCAATGGGTAAAGATAATTACGCAATCGAGGATTTTCGCTGCCGATCGTTTTATACCTCAAAGCAAACTGCTCGAATTGCGGTAATTGGACAGGACGCCCAATAAACACATCACCAAAGAGTGACCATCCAATCACGACAAGCTCCAGGTATACAGCCACTGGAATAACCCGTGTAATGAAAATCTTCAAAAACCGTCGGTCAGTCGCATCAATCCACTGACACAGCCAGCCTAATCCACGGCCTGCAGCAAATGCAAGGACAAGCACTAATGCAGACAAAAAACGCGTAGAAACATGCAACTGGCCGTATAAAGGGAGTCTTTTAAGCATTGCCCATAAATCAATGCAAGAGCCGTTGCCGAGCATTATTATTGCGACCAGAAAGCCTGCAGAATAGAGAGGCCAATGAATCCTCCAGAAGATCACCAGCCCGGCAAAGGCCAACGCCAGGCCGATGTAAGTGATATACCCCCCATACTCATGCCATTTGTATTCGGCCAGGCCTATACCCTGCAAGCGCTTATAAATACTCATGACTTCAGATTCAGATAGCGCCTTTAGTAATGGATAGTATTTACGCTTTGGCATCTCGCTATTCCCAGGGGTTGAAACACCAAGTCTGCCATTTTCCTCCATGTAGTGGGTCACCTGATTGAGAATGACCTGGTGAGGATTGAGAAACATGTCGAAAAAACCGATCGGAGAGAATCCGTCTGCTTCAACCTGCCGGGGATTGTCAGTAACAAATGAGATTTGCGGCAGAAGCTTCACAGCAGATAACAGAAGCGTCAATATAAATATGCAAACCCAGGACAGGACAGGTCTCCATGTCCCTCTTCTAATACTGTAAAGTAACGCCCAAACAGACAAAAAAGGGATATAGACGGCAATAATATATACTGAGCCAAAAGTCATGACTGAAGCAAGCAAAAAGGCTGTAATGATAATAAATTTCGCGTCCGTCTCGATACTGAGCAGACAGAGCATGAGCCAGGGCATTAGTCCAAGAACACACCACTCCAGATGCCCTTCAGCAATGTGCATTACAAAGTGTGAACTCATAATAAATACCACACCGCCTACAAAACATCCCGGGGCCGGAACCCGCCATCGGCGCAACAGTGCGGCCATACCGGTAGCGCCCAGTACCATAAATACAACGGCTTGGACCCGGAGGCCCAATGGCGCACCCAGTAACAATACCAAGAGGTACCATGGAGAGGGGAAAGGGGAGTCCGGGTGAGCGAGCAGAACAGTGCCGCCGTTGACGTAGGGATTCCAAAAGGGAAGCTGGTGATCGCGCAACAGCGCCAACCGGGGTGTCTCATAGCGAAAGGAGAATTGATCCCAGTCATTCCTGCCATAGTTGTTGATTCCGTTGAACAAAGGAGCACAATAAAGCAATGAAGCAACTATTAGTGCAAGATACATCCCCCGCGCACGCTGAGCGTCATTTTGGTCCGTTATTCCAATCCTGTTAACCAATGTTATGAAAGCTCGGCTCAGGACTATTTACAAAAATCCTGCAGATATGGAGAAAGGCAAAGACAATGTTGAGAAGAAAGAAATTGCTGAAAATCTCTTTGGCCACAAGAACCGGATGACTGAATACGAGAGGCTTCAGGTACGTTGTCTCATACAGATAGACCCGAAGATCGATCATCGACTGACCGCCCAAAAGAAACTTTTGCAGCATATTGAGGGCTAAAACAACCAGGAAAACAGCACCGATGTATTGCAAAAGAACATAGATTTTCCGTCTTTCTCTTTCCACTGCGAACAGAGCAATCGCAAAGCAAATTAGCGTTTGAGCAAAATCCGTAACCACAACGCCAAGCGTCAGCACTCCAGCCGCGACCCAAAGGCCCGGATAGATCCTTCCACGCTGCAAGGTGAAGAGGAACAAGAAGTATGTAATGATGATTGCCAAAGCGCTAAATGAATATGATTCCGGGAGGGAGCTGAATAATAACTGGCTTGCAGAAAGGCCGAATAAGACCGTCAGAAGGACCGATGAGGCGTGGTGCTGCGTCA
>Ga0335085_10016928_pt1 | contig 10514 bp, 9 predicted proteins | sample Lox_Sample_45_FD_206712 | JGI IMG/M metagenome (GOLD analysis project Ga0335085, IMG submission 206712) | Soil microbial communities from Loxahatchee National Wildlife Refuge, Florida, United States - Lox_Sample_4.5 | ecosystem: Environmental > Terrestrial > Soil > Wetlands | place: USA: Florida...
AGCGAGAATTCGGGGTGCCCCATCCTTCTCGCAGTCTCATCGCGAGAAGGGTGGGATAGCACGCCCGCCAACCCACCACGAACGAGCTACAAACTAAAGTCCGCCCGCAACGTCAGCAGCGTAATCTCAGGACGAGATCCGATACGGGCCGGTATTCCAAGCGTTCCAATGCCGCGATTCACATACAACCGCGCCGTCCGCGCCGCTCCGCCAGCCATCGGCAACTCATACAGCCCTGCAATGTATGGCGTCATGAACTTCGCCGGGTTCCATGAGCGGTGAACGATCTCGATGGCCACTTGCCCGCCGTGAGTATGGCCGGCAATCGACAACTCGATCCCCTCTTCCGCAGCGCGGCGAAACGTATTGGGATTATGCGACAGCAGAATATTCGGCATGTCGCGCCGCACCAGCAAATCGACACCCTGAAGAGACGGCAGCCTCGATCCCGTCAGTTGAACATCGTGCTGGTAGTCGACGCCGATCAGGTTGAAGGCAGCGCCGTGCCACGAAATCTGCGCAGCCGATTTCCTCAGCAGCCGCATGCCGTGCTCGAGAAAAAGCCGCTCGGCATCGTCTTCAACTCCAGCATAGATTTCATGATTGCCGTTGCAACCCCAGGTGCCCAGAGGCGCCCTCAGCAGGCTCAGTTCGGCGATGCACGCTTCCAGCGGATCCCCATAACCGGAAACGAAATCGCCGGTAATGACGGCCAGATCCGCATTGAGGCCCTGCGCCATTCGCACCGCGCGCCGAATCTCGCGCATGGGCATCAAGTCTCCGGCATGGATGTCGCTCAGTTGAACAATGCGAAGGCCGTCAAGCTCCCCGGGCAGGTTCGCCATCGGCACATCGACGCGCACAACCTCGAAATTCAGCCGCTCGATCGCATATCCATAGGTCGCGGCTATAAATGGCGCCGCCCGCAGCGCCAAGCCCGCGTAGCGAAACACCGAGCGTCGGCTTGGGTCTTCGGGAGCGCGGCTCGTGCGCACAAGCAATCCGCGCAGCCGCATGCCGCACCAGAGAATCAGCCGTATCAGCTTCTCGCAAAGAAACGTGAACGTGGAAGTAAAGATCCAGAGCTGAATAGTCGGCGCCACCCAGTCGATCAGCCGATCAGGGAGAATCCTTTGCGAGATGCGATCGTAAAGAACCAGCGCCATCATGACGACGGCCAAGCTCAGAAAGGCCTTCACCAGCAGACGCAGCCAGCGGTCTTTCAAGCGTCCGCTCAGCCTCCAGCCGCGGCCAATCCAAAACTGCTGCGGCAAGATTAGCAGAACGATAAGAAAACACCTGCGAAGAATAAAAGCGATCGGCATCCTTACTCCAAACAAACTGCGTGCGGCGAAAATCTTACCGGATGCCCCATATCCGGATTTTCGGACATGGGAAAGCGCGAAAGTTGGCTGTCCCACTCTTCGCCACCCACGAATCTGCGGGTGCCCCATCCTTCTCGCAGCCTTATCGCGAGAAGGGTGGGATAGCACTCCCGCCAATTCACCACCAACAAGCTAGTAGCTAGGAACTGCCTCCAGCGTCATCACCTCAAACGGCCTCATCACAAACCGATGCGGGACACCCGCATCCAGCCTGATTTCCTCTGCGCCCTTATCAGCCACCCACGGACTGTCCGCGCGATAAACCCGCGCCGCTCCTGCTGGCAACTCAAACGCTTTCTCCACATCGAGCGAGAACTCTTGCGCCTTGTCCGACGGATTGCGCAGCACCACGATCCCCTTCTCCGGCGTCCATGCGGCCCATCCGTACACCTCCAATTTTGCTGGATCGCCGCCGATCCAATGCGTGTCCTTCATCAGGCTTGCATTCTCCCGCGACCACTTCGCGGCCTCGGCCAGGTCGTCCCAGTTCTTCTGCGTCAGCAGACCCGGCGTCACGTAAAGCTCTTCGAGTTGCGTGCCCTCGCCAAAGTAGTCGCGCACCTCGTCGCGAAAATCGTCGCCCGGATCGGTATCCAGATTCTTCGCCTTCTGCGCGTAGATGATTCCATGCAGCATCAGCGAGTTCAGCGGATACAGCGGTCCGCCCTGCACAATGTTCTGGTAAGTCTGCTCATCGCGGTAGGTAATCCACTTCTGCCGCCAGCTTCCAACGCCGTCAAAGCTGTGATCGTCGCCGCCGCGCCAGATTGAGTCTGCATACCGCAGCCAGAACGGAGAGGGCTTCGTTCCGGTGGTCAGGTTGATAAAGATATCCGGGTCGCGCTCGCGCAGCCTCCCGATCAGGTGAATGGCCGCCGAGAAATCGCTGTCGAACAAACTGCCCGGAAACACCGTGCTCGCATTGCCCGTGCCGTCGAACTTGAACTGGTTCACACCGTACTTTGCAATCATGTCGAGGCACGTTTGCTCAAACAGCCCGTAGTACTTCGGCGCGGAGAGCGCAAAGCCGCCGTTCACCGTCTCATAGCCGGCTTTTTCTCCCGCCTCGATCCGCTGCTTCTTCGCCGTGCTGTAACCGCCCCACGGCGATAGCCACGCCCCGATGCCGAATCCGTAGGAAGCCGCAGCTTCGTGGACCTTGGTAAACCCGTTCGGCAATCCGGGATTGAAATGCCACAGCGTCGTCGTGTCGTCCCATCCATCGTCAAACAGAAACGAGTCGAGCTTCACTCCACGCTTGCGCACCAGTTCTTCGCCGTAGGCGTGCACGCGATCCAGCGCTGCGGCCTCGTCAAAGCGATTGCCATATCCGATGTCGTACCACGAGTTGTAATGCAGAAAGGTGCGGTACGGATGCGCCCGCTCCTGCTCGATGTAGCTCAAAAACTCGCGCCGCATCTGTCCCGGTGCGGCCACGCCCACCACCGACGAATACGCAATCGAGTTCCCCGCCTCCAGCGGAAGAGTGCGCGCAAGCAGCGCCGTCGCGCGCCCATCCGTGACTGAACTCGATGAGAGCGGCGACTCGAATCCGAAGAAGAAATTGCCCTCCACCAGCGGCGATCCAGCAACCGTGCCCACCACCTTGGCGTCCGGCGCCGCAAAGTCGAACATGCGCACCTCGGCCAGGTCCTCCGGCTTGCCAACTGCTTGCAGCGTCACCTCCTGCCGCAGATAATTCGCGCCGTCGCGCAGCACCGCGCACCATCTCGCCGAAAGCGACACATTGTCCAGCGCAAGGTCCGCGCACAGGCGCTTTCCCGCTACTTGCTCCGCCGCGCGCGATGCGCCGCCAACCGGCTGCAACCGCGTCTCCAAAACATCGCCGGCAATCTTCATCTGCGAAGCCGCAATCACGCGGCCATCGCGCAGCTTCACGCTGAACGCTTCTCCTGGTGCCAGCATCCTGCCGTCGCCGGCATTCTTCAACCACGCAAAACGCAGGCTTCCGTTATCCACCGCGAACCGCGCCGTCAGCCGCGGTCCGCTCAGCTCGTAGACTCGCGCCTTATTGCCCTGAGCCAGTGAATGTTCGGCGGCAAATCCTCCGCCCATTGAAACCAGCAACAACGCGATCGCAACAGCTTTCATTGCCACAACACCTTTCCCGCGCGCAACTTTAAAGCCCGCCACAAACAAGCTAATCGCTGACAGCCAATAGCTCAAAGCAGCTTTGCGCTTGAGAAGGGTGGGACAGCACTCCCGCCAACCCACCCCAAACAAGCTGATGGCTGACCGCTGATTGCTGAAAGCTGTCTTTAATAAGCCTGCAATTGATCCAGAGGAAGATGTACGCGGAAGCACGTTGAGCCCGGCTCGGAGCGAACGCTCATGTGCCCCTTATGCTTGCGCACGATGCGCATCGCGTTGTCCAGCCCCAGGCCGAGACCTTGTCCCGGCGCCTTGGTGGTGAAGAACGGCTCGAAGATGCGCTCCTGCAGCTCCGGCGGAATGCCTGGGCCGGTGTCCCAAATCTCCACCAGCATCAACTCGCCTTCTATCTTCACTGCCAGCCGCAGCCGTCCCTGGTTGCCCAGCGCGTCCAGCGCATTTTCAATCAGCGCAGTCCACACCTGGTTCAGTTCGCCGCCATAAGCGCTGATGCGCGGCAGGCCCGGCTCATAGTCGCGCTCCACTTCAACGTTGCTCATGCGGCTCTGCAACATCTGCAGCGTTGCATCCAGTCCGGCCGGCACATCCACTTCAAGAATCGGCGCTCGGTCCATGTTCGAATACGCCTTGATGGCATCAATCAGGTCGAAGATGCGCGCTGTGGAGTGCGCCAGCGTTTGCACGGAACGCGTCGCCCTCAGAAACCGCGCAAAAAACTGCAGCGTAATGCTGGTCTCCTTCTCGCCCGCCAGAATCGCATGCAGATTGTCCAGGTCGGCGGTCGTTGCGCCGTGCTCCGCCAGTTGCGGAGCGACTTCCCACGCAGCCTCGCAATGAATCCCCTCAAGCCAGGTGCGAATTGATTCTTCGCGCGCGATGAAGCTCAGAGCATTCTGTTCCTGCCCTCCGTGAGCTGTGCCGCGTTCGATAATACCTTCTTCCCATACCTGAATGCCTTTGATCTGCTCCTCATTCAGGCAAAGCTTCACAAACCTGAACCGGTTGGCCCGGTTCGCTCTAAGCGCTTCCGCCAGGCTTGCCGCAGAACTCTGCGCAGCCGACGCGGGATTGTTGAGTTCATGCGCGAGATTGCCGGCCAGCTTGCCCAGTGCGGCAAGCTTCTCAGCCTGCTGCTCAATGCGCGTCACTTCTCGCACGCGATCAAGCAGCGTCGATACCACCCGCTGCGCCATCGACGGAATTGCCTGCAGCATCTCAGGGAAGATCTCCTTGGGAACCTGCAGCACCCAGACTGGCGAAATGGCAAAGCCCTGCCCTCCGTATGTCTTCATTCGAGAGAATGGCAGAACGCCCGTCATGTGTCCCGCGCGGCCGATGAACAGCGCCATTGGCCCGCCACGCTGCCGGCGAACGTGGATCTCACCCTTCAGGATCAACATCATGTTGGCCGCCGGCGCGCCCTCTTCAAACAACACGTCGCCGGCGTTGGCCACAAGCTCCTGCCCGTGCCGCGCCAGCCAAAGCCGGTCTTCAAGCGACAATCCCTGTAGGGGGCCAATGCGCAGCAATGCTTCGGCAATTTCTTCAGTCGGGGTAGGATTGGCAGGCGTCGTTACGGCTGGGGAAAGCAACCTGAAACCTCCGCAAGAACTCTCACAGAATAGCTGATCGTAGCTCACAAAACTCGCAAATTTGTGTCTGTAACTATACCGGAACGCCTCGTTACTTCTCAGTTAGCTGGTAACCATGCCAGATTGCGTTCGCCCGCCCTGCAATGTGATCATCGCCCTCAGGGGAATGTCGCGAATGTCATTTGAGTCATTCAATTTAGCCGAAATGGGCACTTTGGTACCTGTTTCGACAGGTTGTCTAACGGTTTCCTTACAAACCTCTCTTAACTTGCGTATGTACGCACCTGATTTTGGCGTCTAACTAGATTGAATCCGGAAAAGGTGAACGTGAGTCCGAAGGCTGCTCTCATAACAAAGCAACCCGATGCATCGAGTCGCAGGATGCTTTTTCTTATATTTCTCGTGGCATTGGTTCTGCGCATCGCGGCCATTCCATTCGACTCCTTTGAAGATCTGACAGACGCGAACCACATCCACGCCTGGGAACAGGGCAATGTGGCGCGTTCGCTGGTGGCCGGTCACGGCTTCGGTAGCCCCTTCCAGTCCGATCAGCCATCGGCCGTCATGCCTCCGGTCTATCCGCTCATCGTCGCAGTGTTCTTCCGCGTCTTTGGAGTGCAGACGGCAAGTTCCATTCTCGCCATTCACATCTTTGATTGCGTCGTCAATTCGCTCGCCTGCATCCCGATATTTCTGCTGGCGCGCAAGAATTTCGGTGAGCGCATCGGCCGATGGTCCGCGTGGGCCTGGGCTGTCTTCCCTTACGGAATCTACTTCTCCGCCGCGTGGGCATGGTCGACTCATCTGCTGCTGTTCGGCCTCTGCTGGCTCCTTTATCTCTCGCAAAGCATGGAGGAGTCTCCGCGCCTCGCGCTGTGGGCGGGCTTCGGATTGCTCGCCGGCATCACTGGACTCTGCGAGCCCTCGGTGCTCGCTGTTGTCCCCTTCGTCATGCTGCTCTGCGCAGTCAAGCTGGCCCGCTCGGGAAAACGCTGGCTGATGCCTGGCGCAGTTGCTTCTCTCGCGCTGGCCGCGGCCATCTCACCCTGGCTCATTCGCAACGCCATTGTCTTTCACCGCTTCATCCCCATGCGAGACAGCATGGGGCTGGAGCTTTGGATGGGCAACAACGGAAACAGCGTTCGCTTCACCAGCGACGAGATCCATCCATTGCACGACATGAACGAACTGGCCGACTACAACCGTATGGGCGAGCTGCAGTACATGGATCACAAGGCCCAGCAGGCGCAGGCCTACATCGGAGCCCATCGCCAGTGGTATGCGTGGATGTGCGCCCGTCGCGTGGTTTATCTATGGACGGGCTACTGGAGCTTCCGCCATCCTTACCTTGAACAGGAACCCACTGATCCCGAGAACATTCCCTTTGCGACAGGGCTGACCCTGATGGCCTTCACCGGTCTCGTCCTCTTGTGGAAGCAGAGCCGCTTCAATGCGCTTCGATTTACCGCCGTGATGTTCGTCTTTCCGATGATTTACTACTTCAATCATCCGGAGCCGTATCACATGCGCGCGCTCGATCCCCTGATTGTCATGCTTGGCTGCTTTGCGCTCATCACCTGGCGCGAGCGCGTCAAGGAATCCGAGTCCATTCCCGCAACCGCTGAGGTCGTCGCGGAAGCCTGAACCCTCACGCGCGCGAAGTACGATGATTCGCAAACACGCGCCCCGCCGTCCAGTCGAAGGCAGCTCCGGCTGCCTTCTTTATCAATCCGAGTTCGGTTGGATAGAAATAATCCGAGTCGAACCAGCCGCGCTCGCGGTAGTACGTGTAATCTCGCTTGTCTTCGCTCAGCGTCAGCCGCACGCTCGTGCGTCCCATCCTGAAGCCCATCAGTTGAAAGAACGACGGTACAGGCAGCTCAGGCTTCATCAGCCGCTGATGGAACCGCCTGCTTTGCGCATCAATGGCCTTTTCCATCTTCTCGCGATCTTTGGCCGTCATTGGCTCCAGCGCCGTTACGCAGCTGCCCTTCACAACATTGAAACCCAACCCGCCGCCAGCAAAGCGGAGATACTTCTCCACCTTCCCGCCGCCATAGATCCCCTGCGCAACAATGCACGTAAACACCTTGCCGTGGAAACACGGGCGATGAAAGACAAATCCCAGCCTGTCCAGCAACAGCTTCATGCGGCCCGACACCTGAAACGAGTAGTTCGGCGTCGCAAACACCACACCATCGGAATCGAGCATCTTGCGTAGTAGCCTGTCGCGGTCGTCCTTAAGCGGGCAGAACTCCTCGCCGCGAAGAAAGCACACCTTGCAGCCATTGCACGGCTGAATCGCAAAATCGCTCAGATACAGCATCTCGCACTGCACATCACCGATCGCGCTGAGGTTGTCGAGGAATCTCCGGGTGGCCTGGAAGGTAAAGCCCTTCCGGCGTGCGCTGCCCATAATCGCGGTAACAGTCTTCATAGCCAGGGCCTCCCTTCACTGCGTTCCCGCCGCGAATTCAATCGCGGCCGTCAATGACTGGAAGTGATCCGTGGTCCGGCCGCCGCGTGCTCAGAACGAAACGTCCGCCGGCTCCGTGACCCGCAGCACGCTCTGATCGCCTGTCTTTTGTTTCCACGCAGTGCGAATGGAATCAATTTTAGCTCTGTTTTCTTCTGAGTCGGCGCACAGGATGATCAGCACCTTTGAGCGCAGCCGCTCCACATGCGTGCCGCCCTTGCCCTGCCATTGGCCATAGACGTCCTGAACGCTGAGCCCGAAAGGAAAGCGCGGCGTCACTTCGCGGTCGAGAAACGCCCGCCAATCCGCCTCGCTGATCCCCTGCTCAGGGTGATCGGCCGGTCCGAGGCCGAAATACAGTTTCGTGTCCACCCAGCCCTGAGTCGATCCTGGTTTTTGCGTATCGCCACTTAGCGTAGGAGCGGTCGCTGCCGCGGCAGGCGCATGGTGCTGAACGCACCCTACCGGCAGCAGCGCAATCAAAAATAACAGCACGCCAGCGCGCAGCAGCATTCGTCTCCTAGCTATAACGGTCTTAGGTCCCAGATCCCTGACCCCTGTATCACTTCTCCACTTCAACGCCCCGCCAGAAGGCGACAAAGCCCCTTATCTTGCGGGCTGACGGTTTGGGATCGGGGTAGTACCAGGCTGCGTCGGGATTGTCCTGCCCGTCGATAAACAGGCTCAGGTAGCGCGCCTGGCCCTTCCAGGGACATGTCGAGGTCGTGCTGCTCGGCCGAAAATACTCCCGTTTCAGACTCGACTCCGGAAAGTACACGTTCCCTTCCACGGTTTCTGTCACGTCACTCTCGGCTATGACTTTGCCGTTCCAGATCGCTCGCGCCATACCAGTTCCCGCACAGCCCCTCGTGCGGCCAACAGGCCACAGAGAAACTGTCGGATACGACACTACCAGAGATTTCGTGGCGTGGCGAGTCCTCGGAGTTCCTTTTTTGATCGAGCTTACTTGGCTGCTTCGATTGCGTCGATATGAACGCTCTTGGCCGTATCGTCTGTGGTTGCGGTTACGTTTACCTTGTCGCCATAGAAACCCTTAACCGCTTCCGGATTGTCGATGGTCCAGACGTTCTTGCTCTGATCGACCAGCACGGGTTTCATGCCGCCTGCAATGCACTTTTTCACGCACTCGGAGCCGGTGCCGGCATGTTTCGCACCGCACATCGAGTCGGAAATCCAGCCACTGATCTTCGACGAATCGGCCGCCTTGGCCGCCAGAGAGGCAAGTGCAAACGCAGCTACCACAAGAATGGATACACGCTTCACGATCTACCTCCTAGGGGAATGGGGAATCAACGATCGCTAACATCATCCTCGATCCCTGTGCCGTTCGACAAGTGTTTTGAGGCAAGTACTTTGTTCATATTGAAAAAACCGGCCCCGGCGGCTTCTATTGCACAGGCTGGGCCGACATCCGCTCGCGGATCCCTTCGACCGCCTTGAGAATCCCTTCATAGCGCTGTCCCGCCGTCGAAAACCGGTTCACCAACTCCGACGTCTTCGTCAGGAAGGGCGGATTCTTCTCCCGGATTCCCTCCAGAATATGGGCAAACTTGGCCAGCAGGAAAAACCCCTCGCCGTTCGTATCCACAAACAGTTCCGCTGAAACGGCTCCGTGCAGCACCAGCGCGGCCGCCATTTCCCAGTAGCTCAGCACCTGGCGCAGATGCGGGTTGTGGGGATGTGCCGGGTTCTGCAGCACCGCGAAAACATCGTCCACCGTATTCGGCCAGAATTTCCCAATCACCCAGGCGCGGGCTTCGCGCATCACTGCTTCGGTTCGTAACTCGTACAGCTTCAGAATGATGTCGGCATCCGCCGGCGTCGCTAGCATTCTTTCCATTCGGGCCCCCTCCGAGCGCTCGCACCAATACTACCGGATCGGACCGGCCGAGTGCCTCAACCATGCGCCGGGTGCCACAAGTCCGGATTTTCGGACATGAGACAGCACGAACTCCACCCAAACTCAAACAAGCTATTAGTTAGAAGCTGCCTCTCACGCCGAAACCAGCACCTTCTTTTCCCCAGCGCTCTCAACCACCGGCCCATGCGTTTCAGCCGTCGGTGGCGGCGGCGCATCCCCAATCCTCTTGGAGTAGCTGCAAACCACCTTTGCGCCCTCTTCGGCCTCCGCCGCCTTGGCTGCGCCCTTCTTGGCGCGCTTCTTCGGCGCTGCTTCTTCTTCAGCCGGCTTCTTCTTGTTCGGGCACTCCAGGAAGATACCCGACTTCAGCACCTTCTCCACCAGGTACGCGCTGCCGCACTCCGGGCACTTCTTCGCAACCGGTTTCAGGTTCGAAGTAAAGTCGCACTTGGGATAATTCGTGCAGCCCCAGAACACATTTCCCCGCCGCGCTTTCCGCTCGGCCAAATCGCCGGTTCCGCACTTGGGGCACTTCATGCCCTCAATCAGGTTCTGCTTGATGTATTTGCACTTTGGGTAGCCCGAGCAGGAAACGAACTCGCCATAGGCGCCCTGCCGCAGTACTAGCGGTTTGCCGCACTCAGGGCAGTCTTCGCCGGTCGGCTCAGGCGGCTTCTGCTGTTGTTTCTGGCTCAGCTTCCTGAAGGTCTTGCACGGCGGATCGGCGTTGTAGTCCGGGCAGCTCATGAACGGACCGAACAGCCCGCGCCGCATCACCATAACCTTACCGCAGTTCTCGCAATACTCTTCCGTGTCGCCCGCTTCCTGCGCCTCAGGCGTGTTCAGGTCAGGCTTGGCCGCAATGTTTTCCTTGGTGAACGTGCAGCTCGTCGGGTCCTTCTTGTTGTAAGCCGAGCACGCGTAGAACGTGCCGAACTTGCCCCACTTCAGCACCAGCGGAGATCCGCACACCTCGCACTTTTCGCTCGTCACCTTTTCCAGGCGCTTGATGTTCTCCATCTTCTTGCCGGCCACTTTCAGCTCAT
>Ga0335085_10016929_pt1 | contig 10513 bp, 10 predicted proteins | sample Lox_Sample_45_FD_206712 | JGI IMG/M metagenome (GOLD analysis project Ga0335085, IMG submission 206712) | Soil microbial communities from Loxahatchee National Wildlife Refuge, Florida, United States - Lox_Sample_4.5 | ecosystem: Environmental > Terrestrial > Soil > Wetlands | place: USA...
ATACAACCCACAAGATTGCCTCCAGAGCCTGATGGAGAATGGCAGACAGCTCCCACAAAGTGCAGGAACGCATCATCCACAACAGTTCTTGAGGTTCAGATGAGCCAGGTACCCTTGAGGTTGGGGGAAATTGGCAACACAAATGGATTCTTCGCTTGAAGAAAAAAGAGGAGTTCACAGGCATCATGAAAACATGCTGCCTGAGAACTCCTTTCCCCAGATCTGCGTTGTTTCTGTAAACATGATTGTGGAAAACTGCACTTTCGCACAAGAGTACACAGGGACGATGAATGAAAGTAACCTCACCTTTACTGTTTAGTTATGTTCATACTTCTTCTCGAAGAAGCTGCTGTGCGCGCTTTTATCCGCTGACCCCAAAGAGCTTCTAAGCGCCGACATCGAAAGTTTGATGCGGTTGTCGGCGCCGGTCTTGCGCATGAGCCGCCCGACATGAGCCTTCACCGTCCGCCTTCCGATCCCCAAATGGGACGCAATCTCGCGCGTAGAGTATGCCTTCAGGAGCAGATCAAGAACCTGTTGCTCCCGTAGCGTAAGCTGCGGAGCATCGGCAGCGGGCGCCGCGCAAGGAACCGTCAGCAAGCGGTCAATAAGGCGGGAAAGCAGGTAGCGAGGCGCCCAAATCGAACCCGTGGTTACAACCTCTATGGCTTGGCGAATCACCTCAGGGCCTGCGCTAGAGCCTAGGTAGCCCCTGGCCCCTGCAATGATCGCCATCAAAACCAGTTCCTCGTCGCCGTCCGGACCGATCACAATGAAACGCACGTCCGGGCGAGTCCGGCGAATAGTCTCCAGGGCCTCAAAACCGCCAAGAATAGACTCCAGATCGACAACAATGTACGGGATATTGGCGAGGGCAAGCAGCTCGGGCAGGTTCCCAACTACTGGAACCAGCCTCTGTTGCGTATGCTGGTCGAAAATACTGGCAAGGCCCGCCACGCGGAGTGGTTCAGTCGACAGCACTCCAATGCGAATGGGGTCTGAATTCGTAGCGTTGGTCGTCACGGCGTTCCCTTCGGCACTCAGCATGTTCAACGACGAACGGCACGATGGTTACACCGTGGCCCAAAAACATATCACACCTTTACCGGCAGACAGGCGCTCTCGGAGATTACCCAGCCTACAGAGCCCACCACTCCGGCTCGAAAAGGGTGACACCCAAGTATGATGCCATGGACCTCACCCGCGCAGTTGGTCAAAACCGCACAAAAGCCAAAAAATTGCGGGAATGGCCGCAAGGCTTGCTCACCGTTCATGTGGGTAAACAGAGTGAAGGTTTTTGAACATCTCGATCAGTTTCAAAAGAGAAAATTCCGGCTTTTTTCATTCTACTGTTCCCTAATCGCAGCAAAATCTGTAGTATGAGCGATGTAGGTCGTACGACTGAAGGCAATACAAGTTCACGGCGAGCGAGGACACTCAAGTGATCAAGCAGGATATCGTTCATCACGTGGTCGAGCGTACGGGTCTGCCACGCACCAAGGCAGAGGCGGCAGTAGACACTGTCTTCGAAGGCCTGAAGCAGGCCATGGCAGCCGGCGAGCGCATCGAACTGCGCGGATTTGGCGTTTTCAGTGTGCGCGCGCGCAAAACCGGCATCGGCCGCAACCCCCGCACCGGGACTGAGGTCAACATTACTCCCGGTAAAGCTGTACGCTTCAAACCCGGCAAGGAGCTCCATTCGCTGGAACCGGGCGTTTCCGGAAGTTAAGGCATCTTCCCTTCCGCAGTTCAAATTGGCCCAGTTGGCCGGACGGAATCCAGTGGGCGAATCGGAGCAGCCATCCTGGCAGTAGGCCGCCCGTGCGTTCCGCAGTGAATGGTCAACTGTCTGATTCGCCGGTCTCCTGCCTCTACATCAGCCGCAGTGCATCCACATCCACAATGAGGTTGCGCCGCGGTATGCCGGCTTCTCCGGCATGTGCCAGCATCTCCCGGAGCGCTGCATTCAGCGCCTTGCGTGATGCGGCCTTAAGAATCATATGGAAGCGGTAGATTCCCTTGATGCGGGCGATGGGCGCGGCGCACGGACCCAGCACGCGCACAGTTCCGGCATTCTGGCTTACTTTCTGGCTTTGGACGAGATACTTGCCTAAAGTCGCCGCCCAACCCGCGGCCTCCTCCATCTTTTGCGATTGCACCAAGACGTTAGCCAGCACGCCGAAGGGCGGGTAATGCATCCAGCGGCGGTACTTCAGTTCGCGCTCGGCAAAGGCCGAATAGTCGTGCGCCGTAGCGGCCACAATCGCATAATGATCCGGATAATAGGTCTGCACCACCACGCGTCCCGGCAGCTCTCCGCGGCCGGCACGCCCGCTCACCTGCGTCATCAGTTGAAAAACGCGCTCGGCGGCTCGGAAATCGGGCATGGAAAGCGCGTGGTCGCAGCCCACCACGCCCACCAGCGTCACGCTGTGGATGTCGTGGCCCTTGGCAATCATCTGCGTCCCCACCAGCAGGTTAATCTCGCCCGCGTGCAGCCGCGCCAGCAGTTGCTCCAGGTCGTAGCGTCCACGCACTGTGTCGCGATCCATGCGGCCGATCCGCGCGCCGGGAAAGATCTCCGCCAACCGCTCCTCGCCCTGCTGCGATCCTGCGCCAAGATAGTAAAGGTGCTCGCTGCCGCACTTGGGGCACCGCGCCGGCACCGTGCGCCGAAACCCGCAATAGTGGCACTCCAGCCGCTGCCCCGCTTGTGCAAGACCGGAATCTTCTGCCGCAGCTTTGTGATGCGTCAGCGCGATGGCGCAGTTCTCGCACTCCAACTTCTCCCCGCATGCGCGGCAGATCACGGCAAATGAGTAGCCGCGCCGGTTCAGCAGGATCAGCGCCTGTTCGCCGCGTTCAAGGGCCGCCCGCGTCTGTTCCACCAGTGACCGCGAAAATAGTTGGTCCTGGCCGGTCTCCTTGAATTCGCGGCGCATATCGATCAGTTCCACTTCGGGCAGCGGCCGATTCATCACGCGGTCGCCGAGCTCGATGCGCGTGTACTTGCCCTGCGCTGCGTTCTGCCAGCTCTCGAGCGACGGCGTTGCCGAGCCCAGCACCGCCACCGCTCCCGCCAGTTTGGCGCGCATTACGGCCACGTCGCGCGCGTTGTAGCGCGGCGTCTCCTCCTGCTTGTAGCTCTGGTCGTGCTCCTCGTCCACCAGGATCAGGCCGAGATTCGGCGCCGGCGCAAAGATTGCCGAGCGCGTGCCGACTACAATCGGCGCATCGCCGCGCAGAATGCGCCGCCATTGCTCGCTGCGCTCCTCAGGCGTGAGCGCGGAGTGCAGCAGCGCCACCTTCTGCCCGAAAGCCTGATCCAGCAATCCCGCCATCTGCGGCGTCAGCCCAATCTCGGGAACCAGCAAAATCGACGCCAACCCGCGGTCCAGCGCCTTCTGCATGGCGGCAAGATAGACGGCCGTCTTTCCCGAGCCCGTCACTCCATACAGCAAAAACGGATGGAACGCCCCTAGCCCGGCGGTAATCGTCTCCAGAGCTCCGGTTTGTGCTGCGTTCAGGCTGAACGGCGCAGTTGCGGGCGTCAGACCGCCCAGCCGGAATGCCTCCGGCCGCTCCTCGATGCGCACCATGCCGCGCCGCACCAGCGTCTGCAGCGTGGACGAGGGTAGTTCACGCCGCCGCAACTCGGCCAGCGGCAGCTCGCCGCCGCCAGCCTCCAGCTCCGCAAGAATTGCCTCCTGCTTCTGCGTCAGCCTGGGCTGCTCCCCCTCGCTGGCCAGTACGGCAAAGCGCTCCATGCGGCGGGCATCGCGCTCCGCGGCCGCTGTTTCGCGCGCAATCCACTTCTTGCGCACCATGCCGGCCAGAACCGGCAGCGAAGCCGCCGTAGCCGTACGCAGCGTGGACACTCTCACCGGCTCGCCTGATGCCAGCCGCTCCAGCACCCGGCGCTCCATGTCCTGAGACTCTTTTGGGGGCTTCGGCTGCCGTCGCGCGCCAGTGCTGATGATTCCCTGCCCCGTACCGCCATCTAAGCTGCTCGCCAGTACGTCACGCCCCAGATCTGTCAGCCGGTAGTAGACCGTGCGCCGCACCTCAGCCGCGAGCGGCAACATGGCGCGCAGCACTTCGCCCAGTGGCGCGAGATAGTACTGCGCAATCCACTCCGCCAACTCCAGCAGATGCGGGCCCAACAGCGGCTCCTCGTCGAGCACGGCTTCGAGGTAGCGCACCTCCATCTCCGCCGGAGCCTTGGCGTCGAGCGCAGTCACCACGCCGATCAGCTTTTCGTTGCGAAAGGGCACAATCACGCGTGCCCCGCGCAGTGGCCGCTGCCCCACGCGCACCCCATAGGTAAACGTGTGGTCTAGCGGAACCGGCAACGCGACTTCGCAATACGCAGGCATGGGAGACAAGATTCAGTGTAGGGGACGCGGCTACACCGGATCAGGAATTTGCGCGAGCCGAGTCGATGCTCTCAGGACCGTCTTGCTCCGCAGGCACAGAGAGCGAGCTTTGTTTGCCCTGGAAGCCCAGAGCCCAAGGAAGCGGCCTTAGCTTGCCTGGAGTGGAAATCGCCGAGAAGGGCCCTAGGAAGTCACACTCGTTTTCTAGCCCGCCGCCCCCGCAAACTCCCCACCCCACCGTGCATAGAATTTTCCCCTCCCGGCGCATACTATTCCCATGACCGGACCGCGCGCGGCAGCTTCTTCCCGCCGAGTTCGCATTCTTGCGACCCGGAAAAGGTCTGCTGCCATCTGGCTACCGATGTCTTAAAGCGAGAAGCTGATAGCTGAAAGCTACCACTAAGTCCTTAGTTTTGACGATTTTAGGAAGTAAGCCATTTGTTTTCAATGGGATGGAGCAAAAGGTAAAAGGTACAAGCATCTGAGATAAAACCACTTAGCTCCCAAAAAAGGGGGGAGGGGGAGGGGGCAATGGTGCGTGGCTCCGACGTCAGAATAGACGGGGTGGATATCCGACACTGCGACGAAGGCTGAAGGGATGGTTATGCACCGGCGATGTAAGTTCGTTTCCATTTAACGCGGGGCCGTACGACGCAACGCACTTTCACGCTTTAAAATTCACTCGTGATGAAACCAAAGCCCGCTCACATCGCCGCCTCCGCGTCCCACTCCACTACGCGTCTTGCGCACCCCGTCACGCTTGCTATCGACATCGGCGGCTCTGGAATCAAGGCCATGCTGCTCTCGGCCGCGGGCAAGCCCTTCAGCAATCGCGAGCGCGTCGTCACCCCCGACGTGCCCACTCCGAAGGCCGTCCTCAAGGCGCTGGACATTCTACGCGCACGGTTGCCCGGCTTCGATCGCGTCTCGGTGGGCTTCCCCGGCGTCATCAGGAATGGCGTCACGTATCTCTCCGTCAACCTGCATCCCAAGTGGGCCGGCTTCCCTTTGCAGCGCGAGTTGGAAAAGCGCTGGCGCAAGCCCGTGCGTGTCGCCAACGACGCCTCCGTGCAGGGCTACGGCGCCGTCAAGGGCCACGGCGTGGAGTTGCTCCTGACGCTCGGCACCGGCATGGGCTCGGCGCTCTTTACCGATGGCAAGCTTAGCCCCGGCCTGGAACTAGGCCACCACCCCTGGCGCGAAAAAACCTATGAGGACTATCTGGGCCGCCGCGGGCTCGATAAATACGGCAAGAAGCAGTGGAACAAGCGCCTGCGCGAAGTCATCGAACAGACGGCGGCTACCTTCAATTGGGACCATCTCTACCTGGGCGGCGGCAACACCAAAAAGATCGACTTCAAGCTGCCGAAAAACGTCTCGATTGTCTCGAACCGCGACGGCATCATGGGCGGCGTGGCGCTCTGGCGGGAAACGTCTGGCGCGCCATTTTGACAAGTGACAATTTGCACTTTACGGTACATTTTGTGATAAAAGCTTTAAGCATCGCGGTCTCAAACGGCTTTATGAATCCGGAGATCCGCGTGGAATCCGGCCCGATTTTGCGGGATGATGTTGAAGATATCCTCACCCGGCTCGACAGTGCAGACACTCCGCAGGCGATGAACCTACCCGGCTATCGCTTGCACTTGCTAAAGGGTGATCTGAAAGGTTATTGGTCCGTCACTGTAAAAGCGAACTGGCGCATTGTCTTCCGTTTTGAGGGGGTGGATGCATTTAACGTTGAGTTGATTGACTACCACTAGGCTGATCGAGGAACAACCAACATGCCGATGAAGAATCCCGCTCACCCAGGACGTAGTATTCGAAATGCTTGTCTTGAACCTCTCGGGCTTTCAGTCACGCAGGGAGCCGAGGTTCTTGGCGTCACTCGACAGGCGCTTAACAACGTCATTAACGGCAAATCCGGCATCAGCCCGGAGATGGCCATTCGCCTCTCAAAGGCCTTTGGTAGCACGCCGGAGACATGGCTGCGGATGCAGCTCGCCTACGATCTCGCTCAGGCCCGCAAAAACGAAGCCAGGATCAAAGTGAAACGGTTGCGCGCCGCTTGAGAAAAGTGCATGCCGCGCGCTGAACGCCGGCTAAAGCGGGCGTCCCAGCTCTCAACGCCCCGGTGCCTTCAGCCCCAGCTCCTTCATCGCAATCTGCAAATCCGCCCACGCTTCCTTTTTCTGGCGCGGGTCGCGGAGCAGAAACGCCGGGTGATAGGTGACGATGAGACTCATGCCGCGAAAGGCATGCACGCGTCCACGCAGGCCCGCGAGCGGCTGGCGAGCGCCCAGCAGATACGTCGCAGCGGTCGCTCCCAGCGCGACCAGCACCTGCGGCCGCACCACGTCAATCTGGCGGAAGAGGAACGGCAGGCAGGTGTTGGCTTCATCGGGCTCGGGCGTGCGATTGCCCGGCGGCCGGCACTTGACCACGTTGGCGATGTAGACCTCTTCGCGCTTGAGCCCCATGGCCGTAATCATGTTGTTGAGAAGTTGCCCGGCGCGGCCCACGAAGGGCAGCCCCTGCGCGTCTTCATCGGCGCCGGGGCCTTCGCCCACAAACATCAGCCGCGCGGTGGGCGAGCCGTCGGCAAACACAATGGTGTGGCGGCCCGTGTGCAGCGCGCAGCGGGTACAATCGCCAATCTCGCTGCGAATCAATTCGAGCGCGGCAGCACGATCCGCGGCGGGAATGGTGGCGGCGATTTCTGGAGGTGCTTGAAATCCTTTACGCGGCCTGATAGCGGGCTCCTCTCCGAAGAAGTTAGTTTGTTCGATTGCGGGCGCCAGGGATTCTACTTGCGCCGGCACGGGTTTGGATTCGCCTGCTTCAGCGCCTTCCGCATCTGCCATGGCGGACCGCGGCTCAGGCGCGCCTGTTTCCAGCGCCTCCGCCGGCACATCTACCGCCTGTCTTCGGTAGAATTCTGTAATTCCCAGATCGCGATAGAACCGCATGCGCTCGTCAAGAGCGTCACGGGTGGCGGGGTCGAGCGTGCGCGGCAATGCAGTTACTCCACAATCAGCTGACGCCGCGCTGCACGCGTAGGAACGCTCTCGCTCAGGACCCGGTCATGGATCGCTTTTCGATCGCGCGCCGCTTTCGTATCCTGCTGCTCATCCATCTCGAGCATCACTGGGCGCTGGCAGCGCAGCGTCAAAATCTCGTCGAGAATGCAGTCTGCAAGCTGCCGCTTGTGCATCTTGGGCAGCTCGACGGCGGTAGCCGGGGTAAGAAACGTGGCAGCATTGGTGTCTGAATCGATGCCTACGTCCTCGCCGGCAACATTGTTGACCACAATCGCGTCTGCGCCTTTCTTCAGCAGCTTGGCGCGGCCGTTTTCCATCCAGTTTTCGGTTTCAGCAGCGAAGCCCACGATGAGCTGCCCCGGCTGGCGGCGGCGTACCGCCTCGGCCAGAATGTCTTCCGTCGGGGCCAGTTCGAGCGTGAGCGGACCCGTGCGCTTGAGCTTCTGCGCAGAGACCGTTACGGGCCGATAGTCGGCCACGGCGGCCGCCTTGATGACGATAGTCACCTCCGGCATGCGTTCGAGAACCGCTTTCCGCATCTCGTCTGCGGTGGTCACTTCAATAAGTTCGCAATGCGCCGGCGCGCGCAGGCTCGACGGCCCGCTGACGAGAATCACCTTGGCGCCGCGGCTCGACGCGGCCTCGGCCAATGCATATCCCATCTTGCCGCTCGACCGGTTACCGATGAAGCGTACGGGGTCGAGCGCCTCGCGCGTGCCGCCAGCGGTAACAAGCACCGCTTCACCGGCGAGATCGTTGCGGCGGCCGAGCGTGCCCAACACGGCTTCGGCAATCGTCTCTGGTTCTGCCATGCGGCCTGCGCCCACCATGCCGCATGCCAGTTCGCCGGTTCCCGGTTCCACGATGCGCACCCCGCGCTGGCGCAGGATCTCTAGATTCTCCTGCGTCACCGGATGGTTCCACATGTTCACGTTCATGGCTGGCGCAACCAGAACCGGCGCGGTAGTGGCGAGATACATCGTGGAAAGAAAATCATCCGCTATGCCGTGAGCAAACTTCGCCAGAATATTGGCCGTGGCCGGAGCCACAACCAGTGCGTCCGCCCATTGTGCTTCGGCGATGTGGTCGATGCCGTTCTGCTCGGCCGCGCCATCACCTTCGTCCCATTCTTCCCACAGGCTGGTGATGACTTTGTGGCCGGTTAGCGCGGCGAAGGTGAGCGGCTGCACAAATTTCTGCGCCGCCGCGGTCATCACCACGTGCACCTCAACCGTCCGGCGCTGCAAAGCGCGCACCAGTTCTGCCGCCTTGTATGCGGCAATTCCGCCAGAGACGCCCACGGTAACTCTCATGATGTCGATTGTAGTCCAGGTGTCAGGTCGCAGGGGGGCGGCTTCACGGGGCAGGGCGTCTGCGGTTAACGATGATGGGTGCGGCAAGCAAGCACACGCGTTTAAGCGTCATACGCAAGCCACTTCATCCATATTCAGGACGGGCTTGCCGATCACTGAAACCTGACACCTGAACCCTGTTTCTTAGCTCACTATGATTGGGATAGCAGGGCCCTCGACGAGCGGCTTGGTGACCTCGTCATCGTTCTTCACATAGGAGATCTTACCCGCGTCAATCTCTTCCTGCGCAATACGGCAAGCCTTGTTAGAGTGCGTAGGGATCAGCGCCTGGGATCCGTTCTGCAGTTGGCGGGCGCGCCGGGCTGCCACTAATACCTTGCGATAGTTCGAATCGAAACTGGTCTCAATCGTCATCGGAGTCATCTCCAAAGGGAAGTTGTTGCTGCCCGGTAGCACCGTAGATCCCGAAGGCCTCCAGCACAGGTTTCAGCCGCTCCTGCGAGTTCTCTTGCCGGCAGGCTACGGCGACCTCCAACACGCGCCGGGAACGGAACGCGATCGGCTCGCCATTGCGATAGAAGCGTTCCGCCAGCACAATGGCTTCCAACTGAGCTACTGCACGGTCCAGAATGTCATTGATCAAAATATAACCGTAGTCGCGATATTTCTCAATCTCGCGGCTGGCCTCGCCGAGCCGGCGGTAGAGTTCACCCTCGTTCATCACCCCCTCGGCGCGGCTGCGATTGCGCAGGCGGGTGCGCAGCACCTTGGGATTCGGCGGCAGCACGAAAATGCTCACTGCCTCAGGCATCTTGGCGCGTACCTGTGCGGCGCCCTGCACATCGATGTCGAGCATCAGGTCGTGATCGGCGGCCAGCGCCTCATCGAGCGACTGGCGTGCCGTGCCGTATAGATTTCCGAAGACCTCCGCGTGTTCCAGAAACATGCCGGCATCCAGCATGCTCTGGAACTCCTCGCGCGAGGTGAAATGGTATTCGCGCCCATTTTCTTCCGAACCGCGCGGGGCGCGCGTCGTCCAGGAAATGGCGAAATCGATGCTGCTCACCTGCTTGCGCAGCTCGGTTACCAGCGTACTTTTGCCCGAACCCGAGGGCGCCGAAATGATAAACAGAATGCCTGCCACCTACGGTTTTTCCTTTCGCCGGTCTTTGCCGATTTCTTATTCCCTTGTTCCCTCGATCCCTGTCTTACTCCACATTCTGCACCTGTTCTCGTGCCTTCTCGATCTCCGCCTTCATGGCCAGCCCCAGTTCCGTGATGCGTGTGCCTTTGCCGCTCACCCCGCCGGTCTTCGAGAGCAGCGTGTTGGCTTCGCGATTCATCTCTTGCAGCAGGAAGTCGAGCTTCTTGCCTGCCTCGCCATCGGCGCTAAGCAACTCGCGAAAATGCTCGATGTGCGTGGACATGCGCGCCAGTTCCTCTGAAATGTCGCTGCGTTCCACCAGAACCGCCACTTCCTCCAGCACTCTCTGCGGGTTGAACTCCGAACCCACGGCAGCAGCCAGACGCTGCGCAATGCGCTCCTGGTAGCGCTGCTCGATCTCGGGGCGAAGCTCCGCCACGCCCTTGGTAGCCTCAGCCAGCCGGTCGAGCGTGCCATTCAAAATTGCTTCAATGGCCTGGCCTTCGCGGACGCGCATGACTTTCAGTTGTTCGAGCAGTGGCGCGATCTGCTCCATCACGCTGGCTGCAAGTGCGGCCAGGTCGTCGCTGCCGTGGTCCTCTGCCTGCAGAGCCCCGGGCAGGCGCAGCGCAGCGTTCA
>Ga0335085_10016931_pt1 | contig 10513 bp, 6 predicted proteins | sample Lox_Sample_45_FD_206712 | JGI IMG/M metagenome (GOLD analysis project Ga0335085, IMG submission 206712) | Soil microbial communities from Loxahatchee National Wildlife Refuge, Florida, United States - Lox_Sample_4.5 | ecosystem: Environmental > Terrestrial > Soil > Wetlands | place: USA: Florida...
AGTTCGATCCAGCGCGCTTTCCCGATCCGGACGGGTGGATCAAGGCGATCCATGCGCAACACGCGCACCTGATGATCTCAGTGTGGGGCAAGTTCAACCCGAACACAGAAAACGCAAAAGAGATGCTGGCTGATGGTTATCTTTACTTGCCAAATCTCAAGGAAAACATTCTCGATTGGATCGGCCAGCCCTACACGTTCTATGACGCTTTCAATCCCGGCGCGCGCAAACTTTTCTGGTCGCAGATCAACGCGCACCTTTTCTCAAGGGGCGTTGACGCATGGTGGATGGATGCGACCGAGCCGGATCTGCTGCCTTCGCCACCGACGCTGGAAGGCCAGCGCACACACATGGATCCCACGTACATGGGCACCGGTTCGCGCATGCTGAATGGCTACGCGCTTGAGAACAGCAAGGGTGTTTACACAGGGCAGCGCGAAGCAGCTCCCAACCAGCGCGTCTTCATCCTCACGCGGTCAGGATTTGCGGGCATTCAGCGCTACTCCACTGCGATCTGGTCCGGCGATACCACGTCCACCTGGACCGCGATGGCGAAACAGATCGCGGCTGGTCTGGGAGCGAGTATTTCAGGCCTGCCTTACTGGACCATGGACACTGGCGGCTACACCATGCAACGGAAGTTCGAGCATGAGCCGATGACCGCGGCCAACCAGGAAGAGTGGCGGGAACTGAACGCACGCTGGTTTGAGTTTTCGACGTTTACGCCGCTCTTGCGCGTTCACGGCGAGTTGCGACACCGCGAGATGTGGACGATGGGTGAGGCCGACTCGCCGGCATTCGACGCCGAATTGAAATTCGATCGTCTGCGCTATGCGTTGTTTCCCTACATCTACTCGATGGCCGGCTGGACCACGCAGCGGGATTACACAATGCTGCGCGCGCTGGTGATGGATTTTCCAGAAGATCGCACCGCACGCGAGCTGAACGGCGAGTATATGTTCGGGCCGGCTCTGCTGGTTGCGCCCATAACGCAATACCAACAGCGCAGCCGTTCCGTGTATCTCCCGAGCAGCGCACAGTGGTACGACTACTGGAGCGGACGGCCTGCGGGTTCGGGCAGCATTACCGCTGCGGCACCTTACAACGAAATACCGGTCTTCGTGCGCGCCGGATCGATCATTCTCTACCAGCCGGAGATGCAATACATTGGCGAGAAGCCCGCCGACCCGATCACGCTGTACGTCTATGCGGGGGCCAACGGCCGGTTCACATTGTATGAGGATCAAGGCACGACCTTCGATTACGAGAAGGGCGTTTTCTCAGAGATTCCGATGCAGTGGGATGACCGCTCCCGCACGCTCACCATCGGCGAACGCAGCGGCACATTTCCAGGCATGTTAACGCAGCGCACGTTCCGGGTGGTGCTGGTTTCCAGGGAGCATCCTGCCGGCTTCCCATTCACTGCGACCGAGGCCAGGAGCGTGGAATACAAAGGTGAAGCGGTCCGGCTCGAGCTCCACTAGGGCGAAGCTGGCAGCCATTTCGCAGGCCAACGATCTGAAGAAAGTGCGATATTCATGTGCGGTTCAGCTAGACGACGTTCTCTTGGTTTAATGTTTGGAGTTTTTCTTGCGGTGCTCGTTGGATCGCTTTGGGCGCATACGCAACAGCCGCCACCGCGCCGGATTGTTACGGACATCCGCAAGACGAGCGGCCCGGTCGATCGTTTTTTCGATCTGTCGGTGGGCTCCGATTACCCCGGAACGCTGATTCGCAATGACAGCCAGGCCCAGCTCAAGCTGGCGGTGGATGAGCTCGGCTTCCGCTATATCCGCTTTCATGCGATTTTTCACGATGTGCTGGGGACGGTGAAAGTAGAGAAAGGCAAGACCGTGTATGACTGGACGAAGATCGACCAGCTTTACGATGACTTGCTGGCACGGCATATTAAACCATTTGTAGAGCTCGGCTTTACTCCCGAGGCGCTTGCCACCTCGCAAAACAGCATTTTTTACTGGCACGGCAACACATCGCACCCCAGGCCGGATGGCTGGCACAATCTGGTCGACGCTTTCATTCGTCACATTGAAGCCCGTTATGGACAAGACGAGGTGCGCACGTGGTACTTCGAAGTCTGGAACGAGCCGAACCTCTCGGGCTTCTGGGAAGGCGCGGATCAAAAGGCTTACTTTGCTCTGTACGACCTGACCGCGAAAACGGTGAAGGGCGTCGATCCGGCTCTGCGGGTTGGCGGCCCTGCCACGGCCGGTGCGGCGTGGATCCCGGAATTCCTTGCGCACGTGAAGACGGTTGGCGCTCCGATCGACTTCGTGACGACGCACACGTATGGGGTTCTGGGCGGATTTCTCGATGAACAGGGGAAGAGCGATACCAAGCTCGATCCTTCACCGGATGCGATCATCGGCGACGTGCGGCGCGTTCGCGAGCAGATCTCCGCTTCGGCGTTTCCCGGGCTTCCGCTGTACTTTACCGAGTGGAGCACGAGTTACACGCCCCGCGACCCAGTCCACGACTCTTACATCAGCGCGCCGTACATCCTGAGCAAGCTGAAGGCGTGTCTGGGACTCGTGCAAGGGATGAGCTACTGGACTTATACCGACCTATTTGAGGAACCGGGACCGCCGACCGCATCGTTTCAAGGCGGATTCGGGTTGCTGAATCGGGAAGGCATTCGCAAGCCGGCCTATTTTGCTTACAAGTACCTCCATGCACTGGATGGGGACAGTGTGACTGCGGATGATCCCGAGGCGATGCTCGCCACGAAGGATGGGAACCTGGCGGCGGTGATCTGGGATTTCGAACAGCCGGATCAGAAGGTGAGCGATCGGCCCTTCTATACCAAGGTCATTCCCGCGCACGTGGCCGCGCCGGTTGAACTGCGGGTTAGCCATCTGGCTCCCGGCGCCGCATACCGTCTCGAGGTGCATCGGACTGGATTCCACGCGAACGACGCGTATACCGCTTATCTTGAGATGGGATCGCCGAAGGATCTGACGCCAGCCCAGGTTGCGCATCTCAACGATTTGACGCGCGACCTCCCGGAGACGGATCGAACGTTGCGCAGCGGACCGGAAGGCACGATCGAGGTGACGGTGCCCATGAACAGCAACGATGTTGTGCTGGTGACGCTCAAGCGTAGCAAACGGCGCTGAGGCGCGCGTTGGAGGCGGATCAAGAATCATCCAGAGGAGACGCCGCTGGACGCGGTCAGTGACCCGACCGGTCTGGTAAACTAGATCTTGTATTCACCCAATTGCTGCAATGGCAATTCGGGGGACGTAGCTCAGTTGGTTAGAGCGCTGCCCTGTCACGGCAGAGGTCGCGGGTTCGAGCCCCGTCGTCCCCGCCATCAATCAAAGAAACTCTGCGGTTGATGGCCAACTCCCCAAGACATCCGACTCAAGACTTCGCTAAGACGATTCCAACCCTGGTGTCGGTTGGTGCGGGCGAGTGCCGCGTGCCGCTACTGGAACGCCTGGCTGAGGCCCTGCGGATCGAGGCCGGAGAGAAATGCTCGCGCCTCGGCAGTGAGCTCGGCTTGGGTTGTCGGCACCGGATCGCCGGAATTGGGCCGGGCGGATTGCGGAAGGTCGGGCTGCGGGCGGTCAATGCGAATCATGATGGGAACGGGATGCGCGGTTCCGCCAGCGAGTTCGCTGACCTGCGGTTTGAGAACGAAAAAGCTGAAATGGCCCTTTGAGGCGACCTGCTGCGACTGCGAGCAGGAACCCGGTGTGCAAGCGACGCTGACGACGATGCTGTCTGTGACTCCGTCGTTGTAATAGCCGGTGCTGAGGTCGAGAGAATTACCGTCCGCAGTGACGTACGGCAGTGAAGCGACGCGTTCGGGTTGAAGGCCGCGCGCCAGCCAGCATGAATTTGCGTCGTGATAGTAGACAAAGGGCGCAACCCAGACGGCGAGGATGATCTCGTCGGAACCGGGAGCGGAATAGGCTCCGCTTTCGACCAGTGTTTGGCCGCCGGACTGTTCGTACCATGTGCGCGCGAGCGCGAAGTTGCCGACTTGCTTGGGGAAGCGGGCAAGGGATGCAGCCGAAGAGAGAGTTGAGGACGGCGTGTTCTGATGCGATCGCAGCGCAGAAGAAGGCAAAGCCAGGATCGCGAGAAGCACGAAGGCAAACGCGGCGCAGCGGAAGAACAGTTTCCGCGAAGGCTGCGCAAGATTTTCGAAGCGAGTCTCTGAGCCGTCGTCGGAGTGCGCGCGATCGACGGCTGCGGGCGCCGCTTTCAGGCTTGCGAGACGAAGAAAGATGAGGATCGCCGCGAGAAACAAACAGCTACCGATGGCGTAATCGGCCTGCTTGGCAACGCCCTCCAGCGCGGGATGGCCCAGTGCGATGCGGTAATAGATGACGAGGACGCAAAGACGGAGGAAGTTGAAGAGATATCCGAGCAGCACGCCGCCGATGACGTATGCTTCCCAACGGCGCAGGGAAACCCGCTTGAGATATCCGAGGATGAGAGCCAGATATCCAAGAGTGACCGCACCGCGAATGCCGTCGCAGCCGGGCGCGATGAACATGCCGAAGTCAGGCGAGAACATGAGGCGGAGTTGCGGCGTAGTGGGTGCGAAGTGGATGAGCGTGGCGAAGTCACGCGCGACGCGCGCAGAGATGTTTTGCAGAGGAATATCGATCATGCTGCTGGTGAGCACGGGCACGGGTTGCGAGAGCAACAACAGCGCAAGAGGGAACCATGCCTTGCGCCAGACGCGCGCGCCGGCAAACAGAAGCACGACTCCGCTGCCATAAAGATAGACAGGCAAGGTGAGCGGAATGAGAGAGACAAGCGCACTGCCTGCCGTGAAGAAAAGTTCGGCGCGTTGATGGAGTATGCTGACGAAGAATGCGGCGCCGATCAGAGCCAGACCCCACCAGCTTCCGCGCGATCGCCAGCCGTTTTGGCGCCACACGCGAAGAGTAAGGATGATGCTGGCAGGCGGGATGAGCATGCCGATCGAGCGCAGCGGATCTGTCGTCCAGCATCGCCAGAGCAGTGCGAGCTCGCGCTCGATGCCAAGGCAGCCAACCGCGGCAAGAATGGCCATGGCGCACCAGAGCGCGATGGATTGCGCAGCCGGCCGGCGCGAGTCCGCGACCGGTTCGAGCGCTGGCTGATCCGTTTGCGGTGTTGCGAGTGTCATCACTTAAGCCGACCGCCCCTCGTTGGATATCATCGCATTCCGATGTGCGTCCGCATATTCCGATCTGTTTTACGGCGCTTGCGGCGGGCCTGCCAGCGGCGTTTTTATCGGAGCCGCGACGCCGATGAACTCTGTGAGTGTGTTCTTGCCGGAGTTTGTAAGCCAGAGATTCCCGCTCGCATCGATGGCGACTGCGTATGGATCAAGAAGGGAAGCATCGACGCCGAATCCACTTGAGGGCGAAAGAAATGCGCCGGGAGCCGCGCTCGATGCGCCCCCCAGCTCAGAGAGCGAGTTGCCCTGGTAGTTGGCAACCCAGACCGTTCCGGCACCGTCGACCGCTATTCCCTGAGGACGCAACACGCCGCCGCCGGTTGCGGCGTCGAGCTCGAGGGTTCCGCAGGTATTCACCTCGCTTACGCTGTTGCCGTAGTAGTTGGCGATCCAGATGTTGCCCTTTTGGTCTGCGGCGACGCCCGATGCTCCGTTGCAATCGCAGTCGTAGTTCGTCACTTTGGAGCCGTCCGCGGAGATTTCAGTGATGGGGAGCAGACCTCCCTGATTGACGACCCAGGCGTTGTGGCCAGCGTCAACGGCCAGGGCAACCGGAAACGCGAGCGACGTCCCGCCCCAGCCGGAAGAGCTCGAGATCGCCGCGCCGGTGTTTGATAGCAGCGTCACTTTCGAGTCGCCGTAATCGGCAAACCACATGTTTCCGTTGGGATCGGCTGCGACGCCGATGGGAAAGTAGATGCCTCCGCTGGTGATTGCGGTCGCGATTGGCTGGCCTGAGGCATTGAGCTCGGTCACATCGCCATTGCCGCTGTTCGAAGTGGTTTGCTCGTTGGCGATCCAGACGTTGCCCTGAACATCGAGCGCCATGCCGTAGGATTCGTTGATCCCCGAGCCTGAGATTCCGGCGGGAAAGATCGCGGCGCCAGCCGGAGAAAATTCCGACATGGTATTGAAGTAGTTTGAGGCCCAGATGTTGCCGGAGGCATCCGCAGCGACCGACGCGGGCGAACTCATGCCTCCGCCTGAGACGGTGTTATGCAGCATCCAGTCAGGAGGCGCGGCGGCGAGGGCCGGCGAGAAGGCTGGATTTGCCGAAGCGAGAGTGTAAATTGCCGCCGCATTACTGGCCGGCGCGCGCGCGATGTTGAGCGCGGCATCGAGCGTGTTGCCGGGAGCACTGCTACCGGTTGCTGCGTTGAAGAGCGGAGTGCATGCGCTTCCGCCGGAAGAAGCAGTACATGAGGCGAGCGCATTCGCCAGCGTATTCAGCTTGGCAGTGGGCACGGCGAGCGTAGAGGGAAGGCCGGCTCCAGGCGACGCGCCAGTCGTGGCGTTCACAAGTTCGTTGGCGGTGGTGAAAGCGTTGTCGAGGCCCGTTGTATTGGTGCAACTTGCGCCGACATTTCCGCCGGCCGACATGAAAGGAGCCAATGCCCAGACCGATGCCGCGGTTGTCGCTTCGTTGACGGCAAACGAAGTGCCCGAGGCGATGCCGCCGCAGGGGCCAATCGCCGCCATAAGCCAAAGCGATGAGTTGGCGGAGGACGCCGAGGACGGCTGGCCGCCTTTAGCCAGCAGAAAGACAGGTGTCTGCGCCGAAGGGCAGGTGTAGCCGGCAGCAATGCTGAAACTTCCGTCGGCAGCGCTCGTCGGCGGGGCCGTAAGAAGTGGGCTGGAAGCGGAGCCGTTGCCCGAGTTGCCGGCTGCGTAGAGCTGGACGATTGCGCCGGCGACCGGCTTGTTGGCGGTCAAGACTTGGCCTATCAATGCGACGCCGGCGACCGGTGTTCTGGATGGGCAGGAAGCGGGAGTGCTTGGACTGACGCTTGGGGTGCAGCCCCCACCACCACCGCCTCCACCCCCGCCTGTGGACACAATTCCGCCACAACCGGCGAACGCGGCAGAACAGATTCCAGCCAGACTGGCAGAGATCGAAAGCGAAAGAAGAACGCGGGGAAGGTTCACGGTTGAATTCCCCATCCTATGTATGAGCGGGAGCGTTCAGAGCTAACGCTTGCGGCTGCGTGCTGCCCGCGCGCTGGCCACGAGCGCACCTCCGCCGCCCACAAGAGCCAGCACGATGGTTGGATCCTCCGGCGAGTCAGTGCAACCGGTTTGCGCGCGCAACGGAAGAACGGCGGCGGCCAGCATCAAGGCCAGGAGAAGAGCGTAACGGCGGGTCATTCGGAACTCCTTCTCTTGAACAGCAATCTGTCAGCGCAATACCGGGCGTTGCCGCCGAGCCAGACCCACGGCAATCACCTCCAGAATACACGGAAAAATGTGTTATGTGGCTATGCCACGAAAGGGTTACCTGAGCGATAACTGCCCCGTTTCCCACAGGCTGCGCGGTTTGGCTTGGAATGTCAGCATTACGCCACTGGCCGGTGGTCAAAACCGTTCCGAATCGCGAAAAAGGCGTCCTTCGGCCGGTAATCGCGATCGAACGGTAACGACCGCTGGGGGCGATTGGGCTGCTTGCGATGGTGGGTTGGCCCATTGTTGAGCCAAGTGAACCGATCGCTCAAGTCCCAGGTGAGCACAAGCTTTACCGCAGGATTGGCGAGAGCGACGCGAAGATAGTCGGTGTATGTCTGCGCAACGATGGCGTCACGCTTGGCGGGATCATTGGTGGCGATGTCGTCTTCGTTGACATCCATTTCGGTGAGGTAGACCTCAAGACCCATCTGGCGAATGGCCTCAATGTAGTCGGCGAGGCCTTTGCCGAACGTGTCGGGCTGCGCAGCTTTTATGTGACTTTGAATGCCGACAGCATCGAGCGGAACTTCGCGCTTCTGCATACCGCGCAGCAGATCGAGGATCAGGCGCCTGCGCTCGGCATTGTTCTCATTGTCGTATTCAACGCCATAGTCGTTGTAAGTAAGCTTGGCGTAGGGATCGGCGGCGCGCGCGGTTCGAAAGGCCAGATCGATGTAATCGGGCCCCATTTGCTCATACCAGAATGACTTACGCAAGCCGCCGGGCTGGCCGTCGCTGGGGAGGATTGCTTCATTGACAACATCCCACGACTGCAATTTGCCGGCGTAGTGCTTGCAGACGGTGGTGATGTGGTCGACAAAAAACTGCCGCGTGTGCGGGCGATTCTCCGGGGTCTGGATCCATGCTGGGACGGACTCGTGCCAGCAGAGCGTATGGCCGCGCATCAGCATGTGGTGGCGCTGGGCGAATGCGAGCAGGAAATCGGGACGTGAAAAGTCGAAGCGATCGGGCGCGGGCCGCAGCGCGATCCACTTGAGTTCGCCGGTGGGCACAACAATGCCGCATTGCTCGCTGATCAGTTCAGCAAAGTCTGGATCGTCCTGCACATTGCGAATAATGACCGCGGAGCCGAAGACGAGACCATGGCGTCGGGCGTGTGCCTGGAGCGAGCGCGAAGCCGCGACGTCGTGGAATGAAGAAGGCATGACAGCTGGCATTGCCGAGGGATGCGCGCAACCCATGAGCAACGAAGCTGCTGATCCGGCTGTGACAGTGGCTGCAGCGGCCCGGGCGCTTTCTGCGATGAACTCTCGCCTTGTTTGCATTGGATTCATGCTCCTTTTGGCGACGCACGAAGAACATCGCCGCTTCGCCAGACTTCGGTTGCCCCAGTTCACGTTCACCAGGGGTTCGGGCCGAGCGGCTGATAGTGGACCCAGTCGAAATCGATGGCTCCGGGTTGGGTGGTTTGAGTCGTGTAGGCAAAGAGCGCAGGACGTGAGCCTTTCCACCAACTGAAGTGGATCGGAGTGGGGGCGCCAAGCTGGCGAAATGTTGCGCCGTCGTCAAGACTATAGGAATACACAGCCTGATCGCCGTTCACCTGGATCCGGAGCTGGATGAAAGGCTCGAAAAGCGCCGGCCCGTCCGTTTGGTCGTGTTGATGGAAAAAACTCAAGCGCCGCACGTTTTCAGACTGCACGATTTCAAGGCCGCTGGCGGAGTATTCAAACATGGCCACGCCGGCGTGATCGCCGGGCTTCATCTGGGTCAGATCGATGCGGGCCGTGAACTCGAAGGCGTTGTCCTGCATGGACTGTGTGAGCGTGTTGCGCGCGGAGAGCAAGCCGTCCGCCGGCATGGGGATTAGGCGAAGGTAGCCGGGCCGTGCGCTCAACGACCAGTGATCGTCGTCGGGATTGTGATTCCATTCCCACTGAGGCCCGAGTGTTTTGCCGTTGAAGTCGTCTGACGTCTGCGGGCGCTGGCGCGAAATTACGCTTGAATTGCCGGGAATTGGGCCGGAAGGCGTGGGCTGCCCGGCGGATGCACCATCGGGATCGGCGCCGATCACCGGCCAATCATCGTGCCAGTGTACGGGTTCAAGGTGAACAATCCGCCCGTGCGCGCCGTCGGCCTGGAAGTGAACAAACCATCCGTGGCCGTCCGGCGTTTCAACATAGCCGCCCTGATGCGGGCCGTTGATATTGGTTGAACCCTGGGCAAGCACGACGCGATGCTCATAGGGACCATAAATCTGCCGCGAGCGCAGCACAACTTGGGAGCCACCGCCCACGCCGCCGATGGGGGCAAAGATGTAATAGTATCCGTCGCGCTTGTAGAGCTTGGGTCCTTCAAGGACGGGCAGATGCTCCGGATCCTGCACGATGATCTTTCCGTCGTCGAGTACATGCTTTCCATCAGGAGACATGCGGTGCAGGATGAGCGGGCCGGCGCCGGTCTTCGAGTGAATCAGGTAAGCCTTTCCGTCGTCATCCCAAAACGGGCAGGGGTCTTCGAGACCGGCTCCGGCAATCACGACCGAGGGCTCGCTCCATGGCCCCGTGATCTTTTCCGCCGTGCTCATGTAAATCCCTTCGCTGGGGGTAGGGAAGTAAACGTAAAAACGGCCATCATGCTTTCGAATGGAAGGCGCCCACACTCCTTTTCCGTAGCGATTGCCGCCGATCATGCTGTAACGCGGATCCATATCGAGGCGGTCAACCACGTGGCCGATGATCGTCCAATGGACGAGATCGGTTGACTGCAAAATGGGAATGCCGGGGACGAAGTGAAAAGTGGAAGCGACGAGGTAGTAATTCGGGCCGTCACGGATGACGTCAGGATCGGAGTAGTCGGCGAAGAGAATCGGATTGCGATACATCGCCTGCGCAGCAGGACGCGGAGCCTCGGCTTGCGCTGTTGCGAACGTTGCCGCCAGGCAAAGGCCCAGCAAGCGTTTTCGCAGCCGGCTTTTTGTGAGGATTTCAGTTTTTTGAGTCATCGAGTGGCCTTTACGCTCTGGTGCGGGTTGCTTTTAGAGATAAAGCGGCCTCCGGCTGCCGCTCGACTCGGCACTCGACCAACTTGCCATTACGAATGAAGCGGGGAGCGCGGTGTGCCGCACTCCCC
>Ga0335085_10016932_pt1 | contig 10512 bp, 16 predicted proteins | sample Lox_Sample_45_FD_206712 | JGI IMG/M metagenome (GOLD analysis project Ga0335085, IMG submission 206712) | Soil microbial communities from Loxahatchee National Wildlife Refuge, Florida, United States - Lox_Sample_4.5 | ecosystem: Environmental > Terrestrial > Soil > Wetlands | place: USA...
TCGGGGCGGGACATTTCCCCGGCGATCCACGACCCGTGCACGTCCGGCAGCCGGTCGATCCGCAGCGTGCCGGGGAAAAAGTCCTGGGTCATGACCGAGTAGGCGGTGCCGAACCTCGCGTTCAGCGCCACCACCAGCGCCTCGGACGTGAACGACAGGATTCCGTCGACGTCCCACACCAAGGTGGGCCCGTCCGTGAGCGGGTTGCCGCCGGGTGGCCAGTCGCCGCCCTCCTGGGTGGCCGCAGTCAGGGTGCGGGGGATGTTCCAGGCTGCTTCGAGGAGCGGGAGGCCGGAGACTGAGGCGGCGCGCTGGATGTCAGCCGCAGTGAGGTGTCCCTGATCGCCGTGATCACTGAGCGGTACGAGACATCCGCAGTCACAGCAGATGGCGCACCTCCGGGGATCAGCCGCAGGATCGGCTTCTCAATCCCGGCCATTTCGCTCACTGCGGACCGGCCCCCAGTTGCTTCGGCGGCTGCGCGGGCAGAAGACTGCAACGGCACCTGGGATGAGCGAGCGGGTGCTTGTCGCCGCTAGGGAACGTCTGCCCGAGCGGAATGGGGCTCGCTTTCTGGTTAGCCATGCAGCGCGCGCACACGAGCGAGTCGTTGCGGGTCTGCCATCTCACATACTTCACGCCAGCGGCCTGATAAACGAGAAACGCGGCCCGCCCGGACGCCCACGTGGTTTCGCTGATCGCCACCAGCAGCGCCGACGACAGGCTCCCGAGGATGCCGGCGATGGCCTGGGCGAGCCGGTCAGCGTCCCAGCCTTCGCGGAGCGCCTGGACCAGGACCCGCTGGATGCGGGACATCCTGGTTTGCAGGATCCAGTGCAGGCGCTGCTGCCCGTCGAGGATCAGTTCCTCCAGCGCCGCCTCAGCGCCCTCCACCTCGCCGACACCGAGCACGGCGATAGCGGACGCCCAGCCGAGGGCGAACGCCGCAGCCCACAAGGCGCCGAGGATCGCCACCAGGACGCCGAGGAGGGCGGCGGTGACGCCGATCCCGTTCAGGTACTGGCGGGGCGCTGGCCGCTTGGTGGTCTGCTGCTGGGCAGGCTGCTGCTGGGACTGCTGTGGTGGTGCCCCGCTACTGCTGCGCCGGCGCCTTTTCTTACGTCTGCGCTTTGGGACGCCGCGGCGGTGACGGGGCACCAGGCCTTTCTGGGACAGCCAGCCCTGCGCGATCTGCCCCGCGTTCACCGCAGCGGCGAGCTGGGACGCCATCTGGTGGGCGTATTCGTAGGCGATCTGCGTGTCGGAGTACCAGCCGGGCCACTGCTGGTTGATGAACGCCGCCTTGGCCGCGCCCGGGTCGAGGAGGGCGGTGCCGAGGCGGGTGATCGCTAGTTCGAGATCCGGCGTGGCTAGATCCCCCATGCGGAACTCCTATGCGATGCTTGGAGGATGCGATGTCACCGCAGGAAAGGAGGACGGATCATTGAGGGAGACCTTGCTGGGCAGTGTCGCCCGCCCGCCCGGCGCAACTGGCCCACTTATTGCCGCAACCGATGCAGGCGCTAAAGAAAGACATGCGGGGATGGGCTTCATCCTCACCGACGGACGGTGGGGCATGGGGTGGCGGCCATTTTTCACGCGCATCCAATCGGGGCATGCTGAACTGCTCGCCGTCGCCCTGCTTCTGCTAAAAGGGAAGGCGCCGCTGCCGGAGGTGGTCTTCCTGGACAGCAGGCACGCATGGCGCTATCTGAAGGCGTGGCAGCGGGGAGACACCGGCTGTATGCCAAGCGGTGCCGACCGGATGCCGGTGGGCTGGCATGCAGGCAACAGCGGCAAGGCCCCGACGCTCATGCGCCTTGCCGCGCGAGTCGCCGTACTTCCGGCCATCCGCTTTGAGTGCGTCAAGGGACATGCGGGGCATCTGCTCAACGAAGCGGCCGACTCGCTCGCCTCAATCGCACTGGAGGGCAACCATCTGTCAAACGGGGCGGCGGCCCAGCGCGCGGGCCGGCTAGTGGAGGGCTTTCTTGAGCAGTGGGGCAATGAGCCCCTCCGCCTCAGTTCTTCATGATCTTGACGCAGGCGACGCAGATCAGGCCCACCATCACCGTCAAGGCCACGGCCCACACGATCGAGTCGAGGACCGGGCCACTCATTTGCATCCGCCATTACGGTGGCGCCACCACGACGGGATCTTGCAGATCGTGGAAGCGAGGTAGACCGCAAACAGCAGCCGCGCCACATTCCACATGATCGAATTCCAGAACAGGGCATCTGCGGGCGACATTTAGTGATGGCTCGCCTTCAGCCGCTCCCACTCAGCGTCAGCGCGGGCAGCCGCCTGCTGCACTTGCGGGGTGACTTTGACCTTGCCGCCGAACGCGGTCCCGTGCTTCCACTCGCGGATCGCGTTGATCGCGGTGGCGATGGCGCGGGATTCGCTGTAGCCCTCGTCCCGCATGAGCGCCCGCGCAGTGTTCTGGTGGTACGCAGGCAACTGCTGCATGGACGGGACGTGCTTGTCCGGGGTGTGCCACAGGCCCTCATGCCCGAGCGGGTGGTGCACGGTGGATACGACCGGCGTCTCGGCGCTCTTGGCCAGCGCCCGCCTGATCCGCTTGAAGTCCTCCGCCAGCTCAGGCCGGATGGCAGGGTTGTCTTTCAGCTGGCCCGGATCCCACCAGGCGAGCGCCTCGATCGAATCCTCGTCCGGGTCGTGGTCGGGGTTGTCGATCTCGTCCCGGTCCCCGAACGCGTCCACCACGTCCTCAGACGGGACGGTGAGCACGAATCCGCGGTAGCGGCCGTTGGAGGAGTTCCACAGGCCATCCAGCTCGCCCCCGGGGAGCCGGACCCCGACCTCCTCCTGCCACTCCCTTATGGCAGCGTCCAGGGCGGTCTCATTGTCATCCAGCCGGCCGCCGGGAAACTCCCAGAACCCCGCCGCCGGGTCGTCGTCACTGTCGATGGCCCGCTGGAGCATCAGGATGCGTCCCGTGCTGGCCGCCCGGACCACGATCCCGGCTGCCACCGGGGTGCCGTCTCCGTCCTTCTGCACCTGATAGGAGTGGGTTTCCAGCCAGGGGCGCCCGTTGCCGCTGGCCACCTGGCCCACGTACGCCTCGACCGGCCGGCCGAGCTTGCGGTAGGCGAGGGTGTGATGGTGGCCGTCGATGACGGTCAGGGTGTGCTTGCCCGGTTCGGCGACCATGACAACCGGCTTGACCACGCCGGACTCGATGTCGTGGGCGTAGTGCTCAACGCGCCGCTTCTCGTGGCTCGCGGCCCACGAACCGACGTCCTGGAAGTCGATCCGCGACAACGGCACCGTCTGGCGGGCCCAGGAGGCGTCGCGCACCCAGCGGAGGGCTTTCTTCGGGAAGTTCTCCCGCATCTGGGCGTACACCTCGGCCGCGTCAGCAGGGGCTGCCCCGCCGGCCTTGGCGGCCACGCCGCCGAGTGGGAACCGCCTGACCTCATCGCCGCGATGCACCGACAGGTGGGTGAACGTCACGGGCTGAAGCGGCAGCGGGGGCGGGAGCGGTTCCCCTTCGTCCAGGTAGGCGAGTGTGACGTGGGGCCGCCAGTCCTTGTGCTCACTGGCCGACAGATGCTCTAGGGCGGCCCGGAGGATCTGGGCGCCCGGAATGTGCGCCGGGACATACGCCGGGATCTTCCCGTCGCTGCTCGCGCCCAGCGGGAACGCCGCGATCCCCGACAGCTCACCGGACAGCGGACCCGCCAGTCCCGCTGCAGCAGTCTGGGCTTCCGTGCACGCCTGGGCGAACAGCTCATCACGCACGTCCGGGCCCAGATACACCACTGTGACGTGGTGGTCTGTCACGCCACCGGGCAGCAGGGGAAGGGACCCTTCGGGCAGGTCCAGGGAGATCATGCCCGAACGGGCAGTGAGGCCCGGGGTGCCGCCCTTAACTGCTTTTGGGGCCGTGATCGCCGCCTTCGCCACATCGCAGGCAAGGTCGACCGTCATGCCCTTCGCGAGCGACTCGGCCACCTGCGCCAGCACGCCCTGGGTGAGAGTACGGGGCTCCCACGAGCACACTGCGCCCCCCCGGCGCAGATGCGCCCGCAGGAGCCCCAGCTCCCTCAGCGCCGGCTTGGTGGCCGCGGCAGGAGCGTCTGTGATCACCGGCACGTCGCGGTGAGCCAGCACGGCGCCGGTGACGGCCTTGTAGACGGCCGCGCCGTCGACCGGCACATCGAGGTTGATGTGCACGCTCTTCGAGGCGCGCGACCCGGCCGCCGGCTTGACCCCCGCGTGCGCGGTCGCCCCGGAGTGCGCCGGGGTGCCACGTGAGCCGGTGTTGTTCTGGGTGGCGGTGATCTGCCGGGCCTGCTCGTGCCGCTGCGCCGACGACATGCGGTTCCGCGGCACCGTCGCCGGGCCCGGTGCGCCCACACCGGGGTCGCCGGTGGGGGTGGTGAAGTCCTGCGGCGTCGCGGCCTGCTTCGGCTTCTGCTGCACCCCGCGTCCCGCGCCACCCGGGCCCGGGGAACCGCCCAGCGGCTGCGCGGTCGCCTCGGTGACGCCGGTGAGGGGCACCAGGCCGCCCCACTGGGTCGCCCAGCCGGGGTCGGACGTGATCGGCAGGCCCCACGGCTCGCGGCCGAGTTCCAGCCGCGCCTCATCAATCGACGCGAGCCCGGCGCCGACCTGCTCGACCAGTGCGGGGGTCAGTTCGCCGATGTTCTCGTCGTCCTGGAGGCCCTCAAGCCGGAACTCCATGTCGGTCTGGCCGCACACGTCCTGGATGATCATGTCGAACAGGACGGACTTGAAGAACAGCAGCGTCGGGATGGTGGATTTGCGCTGCCACAGGTCCATCTTCGCCGACGCGGCCTGCCGGGCCGCGCCTGAGGAGGCGGCGGCGATCGACACCTGCGGCGAGATGCCGAGTTCGAACGGCATCACGTCGAAACCCATGACAACCTGCGTCTGCACCAGCAGGTCGAAATCGTCGGCCAGCGGGTTCGGGCGCATCGGCTCGATCTTGCTGCCACCCGGCGTGACAATTACCTTATGCTTCCACGACTGGTCGCCGCTGATCGAGTTGAAAGCGTCCTGCAATTCGCGGATCTGCGACGGCGACATGGACGTGTCACCTGGGGAAAGATACACACCGGGAATGGACGACTCATTGAAGTAGTTGGACTGGTACTGCTGCTTGTTCAGCCCGGACATGATCGGGATCAGCGCGCCCTCGATCGGCGCGAACCCGTAAGGCGTCCACACCCTGGGCATATAGGGCAAGTACATGAGCTGGTCGCCCTTGTACTCCGCCAGCAGCCCCTCCGGGTCCGGGTCGTTCTGCGACTCGATAAGCAGCGTCATGAGATCGACACGGGGCACGCCGTACTCGAATTGCTGGAACGCCGGCGACGGTGGCGCCGGGCGGCCTCCGCGAATGTCAACCAGGGGCTTGATCAGGCTGCCGTCGATCACCTCAAGAGCGGCCAGCGACGTGCCCATAAGGCCTTTGCCTTTCACCCGGGAAGGGTGGAGGAAAAGGGAAATGGCGTCGGTGACGAAGAACTCTTCCAGGATCGCGAAAAACCACGACGTGAAATCGGAATAGTTCGGGTCCGGGCGGCGGAAGAACTTCACCATCTTCGCCCTGCGCTCAGCGAAGTCGGCGGCGGCCCTGTGGTCGCCACGCATCGCCTTCGCCGCCTGGCGCGTCGGGGCGACGTCCCAGCCGACCGAGCGCAGCTCGTTCTTGCGCAGGTTGACGGCGTTCCGGGCGACGCTGTAAAGGTCGCACAGGGTGCGCAGCGTCTGGAACGAGGCGAGGCGGCCGAGGCCCTGCTGGCCTGGCTGGAAGCCCGGCATGTTGTAGCTGACCGGGTATTCCCACCGGCGCGGCTCAGGCCGCTGCTCGCCCTGCTCGGGTATGTCGATCGGCACTGGCTGGATCGGCGCCAGCGGGCCGAACATGCCCGACAGGAACGTGCGCCAGTCCCGCGGCAGCGCGGCGCTCGTCCCGTACTGGTGCGCCCCGTACGTCTCGTTGTACGACATCACCAGCGGCGACGGGCCCGGCCCGAGGTAGGGCGCCGGGTTGTTGCCGTACCCGCCCGCCGACGGCGCCGGGGCAGCGGCCTTGAGGGCGCGCATCACGGCACGGGGGTTAGCTGCCACCTGCTCACCCCCGGTGCGTGGGCTTAGGTGGGCAGTGGCGTTACCCCGGCAGCAAAAGAGGCGCTAGCGCCCGATGGGGACACTGCGCCTGACTGTGAGGCAGTTTACTGTATGCGAGGTACCACACGCCACGTCTGTGCGCAAGAATGTCGGGCGTGTCCGATATGGCGGTCGAGTGGCTGCGGGAGCAGGTGCGGGAACGGCTGTCGCTGTCGCTGTCGCTGACCGCCACCGGGCGTGGCGAGTGGGCGATCCAGATCAACGGAGACTTCGACTACTCCATCTACGCCCGCGTGGACATAACCGCCCATGACGCCGTAGTGGACGTGTGGCGGGAGGATGTGGCCTGCCTTGTCGCTGCCAACGACCCCCGCGACACCATCGCCCGATGCGAGGCGGAACTGGCCATCCTGGACGCCCATGATCGGCCGGAGCACTACTGCCCGCTGCCGGTGCTGCCGAGCGCGCATGGCCAGCTATGGACGCCAGCCGAAGGCCCGTGCTGGACCGTCCGGTCGCTCGCCTCGGGCTACCGTCACCGCCCCGGCTACGCGGAGCACTGGGGAGAGGTAGCCCCACGGTAAGGCTCCCGTTCCCTCTTGCCGAACGCGTGCGCCTGCCGTTACCGCCCGTTAGCTTGGCTGTTGCCATGCCGTCACACAACGTAATGGAAGGGCAAAGGTAGCACCATGGGGGGACATCTCAGCTTCCTGTCCTGGCTCGCCGACGGGCACGCATGGGCGGCCTACGTCATACTCCTGCTCGCCGCAGGCACCCTGATCGCACCAGCTATGATCGTGCCGCTCACAATCTCCCGCACCCGGGGCAAAAGGCGCCAGCGGCAGCCCGTCCTCGCGCCTGCCCCGGAAAGGCCCCCAGCTGCCCGCCGGGAACCAGATGCCAGCGTCTGGTCAGGCCCCAGCACCAGCGAGATGGCGCTCGCGAAACTTCAGTTTGAGGAGCGCGAGCGGCACCGGCGGTCGGCCAGTGCCGCACCGTCCTGGAACCCGTGGGTGTCCCAGAATGGCCAGGGTGGCACTACGCCCGCACCACGATAAGGCCGCCACCGCAGTTTTCCTCGTGGCGGCGTTTCTCGGCTGCCTTCTCCACGAACTGGCGCTGGTCGTTCGCCACCCACGTCTTGCCGCAGAAGACCTCCCCCGACTGGCACAGCATCACGTACGGCAGCCGGATCGGCGCACCGACCACCTGGCCGGGGAGCGCGGTCGACGGGTGGGGGGTGTAGTGGGTGCTCACGGTGATCCTTTCCTAGAGTCCTCCTAGATCCCGGGTCCAGAATGCGGGCAGCCTGCGTCCGTCGGGAAGCCAGGCCCGGCGGCAGCCCTTCCCGTTCCGGAAGTTGGAGCAGCCCAGGAAGGGCCCGTGGCGGGCGCTGTGGCGACGCACGATCATGCCGCCGCAGGGGCAGCGCTCCCCCGCGCTACGTGGAGGCTCAAACGAGACATGCCTGATGCTGTGCCAGTCGTGCCTGATGTGCGGCAACTGGGGCGGCCGACGGACGTAGCGCCAGCGCATCGCTACACCAGCGAGGACAAGGAGCAGCAAGAAGATCCCGGCGCCCAGGACGGCAGTCATGGCTCCTCATCCAGGGTTCCGGAGTTGCTCAGCGAGGATCCGGAAGGCCTTGGCGATGGCCTCGGGCGGGGCGACGGCGAACATGGCGGCGAGTTCGTCCTCGCCACGCTCTCGTGCCGCCCGCGCTGCCATTTCAAGGGGGCTGGGGCAGGTATGCCGGGCGGGATTCCAGCGGTCCTCGCCACAGATGGGACACGGGTCGGGGTCATGGGTCATGGTCGCCATCTACCCGGCTAGAGACACTGGAACACGTAGAGGGAGTGGTGGCCGTAAGGCCACCTAGCAACCGTGCGCCGGTAAGTCACGAGATGAAGCCACGTCCGGCTGGGAAGCGTTGAGCCGATCTCCAGTGGTGCCCATCCGGACGGGAGCATGTAGTGCAGTGAGCGGGTCGTTACCCTTCCGTCGGCGTGCCGACGCTCAACAAGGTCAGGGAGTGCCGCCGCGACCCTAATCGGCTCCGGCCAGGCGACCTCGCCGTCGCCGTCGTGACCAGGGTTAACAGATGCCGTGAAGGGCTCCGGCAGGCTGGCCAGCGCCTTCGCGTTCGCGCGGCGCTCACGATCGGGGTGCGGTTCCTCGCCAACTTCTACTTCCGTCACCGCCACATGGCCACTTGCGATCCAGGAGTGGACTATGGCGAACATGGCGAGTTGCTCGTCAGGCCATGGATACGGGGACTGCCCTATGCAATCCATGTACCACTGAGACCACCGGCCATCCACGAGGCCCGCACCATATGAGTCAAGGGTTTGCGCACCCCCAGGGGATGAGAGCAACTTCCGGAGTGCCGCCTTGGCTGCCACTATGTGTGCTGTGGGCATGCTGTGACGGTAGCGCGTAGTACCGTCATTCCCCCGGAGGAGGACTGCCATGACTGAGGCCCCAGCCGACCACTACATGGCCAAGCTCAACAAGATCTTCTCCGAGGAAGGCGAGTTCCCCGGCCTGATCCCGGTGAGGGAGTATCACCACTTGTGGGCGCTCGCACGCCTGTCCACCCCGGAGCAACTGAAGGCCGCTGGGGAACTCGTTGCCCTGGAGGAACGCGAGGAGTGGGGGGCCGTGGCGCGCATGACCGCCCTGCCGCACCGGCAGGCGCGACGGCTCCTGCTTGGCGACTAGCCCCCCTCCGGGAGTTCGGGCAGTTCGTCCGGCCAGATGATCCCGGTGTCGTCCCACTGGCGCCAGAACGTGACTTCCTGGATGAGAACCCGGTCGCCCTGAGTGGTGTACCTGACTGACCGGACCCGCGGGCAGGAGCGGGCATGCAGGCCGCCACACGTCTGGCACGGGCCCGGGTGAAGTCTCTGGCAGTGCGGGCACGGGTTCCCGGTGGGTGGGGCGGCCTGGACGTACAGGCACCGCAGATCGGCCTCCGGCAGGTCCTCCAGTGCGTTCCCGGCGGGCCGGCGGGCGAGTTCGGCACGGGCCTCCCGCAGGTCCTCCCGGGCGTCGCGGAGCTTGCGGCGCAGCCGCTTAACCTCGGCCTGGGGGTCAGGCGGCATCCGGCCCCCACGGCTCATAGCCCAGCTGGCAGCGGGCGGCGTTGATACTCTGTGCGCCTTCGCCGACTTTCCGTACAGACTTCTCCGTGAGCATGCCTCCTGTAGCCGGGATGTTCACCGCCACCCCAGGTATCGTGCTGCTGCTGGTGGTGGAGGTCCACAGGTGGTGTGGCGCCCCGGTCACCGTGACCGTCGCGGCCGGATGCGGGCCGCCCGCGCCACCGCCTGTCACTGCAGGCACGGCATCGTCGGGTGGGCAGCGGTGCTCGGTCACGTCGGCGCGGATCCATGTCTTGCATTCCGGGCAGCGCCACGGGTCAGCCATCAGGTCTCCTCCGGGGGGTCAGGCGGTGCCGGGCGCAGGCGGTGGTCCCGACGGGCAGAGGTGAAAGGTGGCCCCGCCCTGCCACAGCCGCGATGCGGCCTCGAACCTTGGCCTCCGGCGCGGGAGGCGTTGACGCCCGGCACCAAGATCAATCATCGTCGCTGCCGCCGGATGGGGAAAACTCGGTCCAGACCAGGGTCCGCGCCCTCCAGCTACCGTCGCTGAACTGCACCACGTAGCCCTCGCGGCTCCGGATGATCCCGCCAGCTGGGTACACGGGTAGCCCTGCCCGTTCGCAGGCTTCCAGCGCCCAGGCCACCGCAGCGAGCAGTTCCGGGGTTGTGCGGGCCTTCTTCTTCCGGCGTTTCTTGCGGTGGCCGTGCTTCTTGCTCATAGCTGCGTGATTGCCGTGGGAATCCAGGTGGCCCAGTCGGGCGTCCCGTCCCCGCCACCGGCGAACGTGCGGCCCATGCCCACCGGGTTGCGTACCTTGCCGCTGTAGCGCTCGTTCGCTTCCCGTGCACGCTGGATCTGGAAATCGACCGGCAGGCCGGTGCGTTCCCGCAGGTAGGCGCTGATAGCCAGGCACAGCAGTTCCCACCGCGCCTGCGTCGGGCATACGGTGGCGAATTCCTCGTCGCTGAGCATCAGCCGGACGTCGACGTCCCGGTACGCCTGCGCCTCCCCGTCGGCTGCGGTGCCTACGAGGTAGGGAGGGCCACCGTCAAATGCCCTGCTGATCAGGCGGCACGCCAAGTCGAGGTTGTACATCTCGGTGGTGGTCAGCAGGTCCGTTCTGGCCTTCGCGCTCATTTGGTGAACTCGACCCGCAACCGCACCCGGCCGGCCTTCTCCAGCCGGTACGCCGCCTTCAGCGCCTCTTCCATCGCGCCGAGGCACCGGCCCCGGTTGACGAGCACCACCTCAGCACCCTCCGGCACCCCCCACAGCAGCTCGGG
>Ga0335085_10016934_pt1 | contig 10512 bp, 9 predicted proteins | sample Lox_Sample_45_FD_206712 | JGI IMG/M metagenome (GOLD analysis project Ga0335085, IMG submission 206712) | Soil microbial communities from Loxahatchee National Wildlife Refuge, Florida, United States - Lox_Sample_4.5 | ecosystem: Environmental > Terrestrial > Soil > Wetlands | place: USA: Florida...
GCGACATAGCCCGCCATTGAAATCAGAAACATGCGAAAGGGAAAGAAAATAGGTTCCCTTTTTGCCCGGAACCGCGCTGTTGTTTAGCGCGATTGCCGGATGCAAAAAGGCCCTGCCACAGATGAAACACGGATTAACTTTTAATAAGGGAAACAGGAAACTAGGGAAAATCATTTCCAGCTTCTTCCCTCTAGCGTGGTGTTCAACATGACCCCTAATCGCATCATTCAATATCTTTCTTACCTCACTGAATCTGTCCGAGATGGACATGTTGATTATGGTGCAATCAAACGGAAGAAGACATTGCTCGTCGGTAACGGGATGGTGATACTATTGCCTGCCTCGTTAGTGGTGACCGTGAAATCGGATGGCACCCAATTTGTTGTCTTCAAATCGCCGTTCTGCTCCAAGACAAAACCGCCAGAAGAATATGGCCACGAAACGTAAAGGCTATTGTCCACATGTGTAATCGTCAAAGCGACGAGCGGATTGAACGGCGCAGTAAACATCGTCACTGTTCTGGCAGGCAATGTGAGCCGGAATATGTTGGAGTCGGTCATGCTGGCGTTTCCAATCGTTTCATTGCTGGCGGTCCATTGAACGTAGGCGGCATTTCCGTTGAATACGCCGCTCATCAGTCGAAAGCCATAATCGTTGTAAACATTGGTGCTATCATTGATTGCCCAGACTACCAGACAGGAGGCCGAAGCAAAGGCCCGGGTAATCAATTGACCGGGCGTTGAAGCGCTGGGGCCGTCAATGTCGTCCATATAAACGGGACAGGTATCAAGCAGGTTGGTTGTGAGAGCCTGCTCCATTTCGCCTTGAATCGCGCCTGCGTCCCCAAAAGCCCACCAAACGTAAGCGCTCAACCCGCAATCGGTGCAATCAAAGATGGCGCCAATGTTCTGCTGTGCTTCGTCGATCGCGTCAGCGGGACTGCTTAAACTTTGCCAGTGCACTTCACTGTTCCAGACTGGAAGACTGCCGGCCAACTGCACAAGGTTTTGTAACTTGTCGATGGGACGGTTCTGTGGATAATAGTGTGTGCCGACAATGCCCAGGAGATTGTTCCAGCCATTCTTATTTAAGTTCGTCAGCCAGTTCGTATCGGGAGCGTAATTCTCCGGTCCAATCAACGCTTTTGGCATCGTGAAGCTACGGCTGACGGATAGGGAGGCAAGGTTAGTTATGATCTGGTCGAAGGTAGACGCAGTTATGTTCCCCTCATTGTATGTGCGCTCGTTATCCACTCCCAGAACATCCATTGTGAAACCGTTGCTTTGCATAAACTGCAAATAATCAGCCAGCATCGCGGCGTATTGCGAAGGGATTACGCCGTTGCTGTTCTTGGTCCAGGATGGAAAGCTGTTCTGGCCGTCCAACTTCTTGCTTGCGAACAGAATGACATTGCTGTTGGCAGCACGGGCATTGGTCATGGCAGAAAGCGTGTCACTATAATAGCTCCCAATTACAACTCCGGAGGACGGATGGGCTGGGTCGCTTGCATCGCCATAAATCGGAATACGCAGACAATTCATCCGGTTGGTTACAAAAAGTGTTCGGGCATAGTCTGGTGTGACCCCTGCCGCCTTTCCACCCTCCTTGATGTCGTAACCCCATCCTGTAATCAACTGCCCTGCGGTGTTCGGGTAAATGATCGCATCTCCGCCGGTGGAAGCACAAACCAGAAAAGTTGGAAAAGAGGCCAGACTGACGCATACCACAATCAAACAACAATTCTGCATTTGACTGCGAAAGTACATAAATGTCGAACAATATAAATCCTGGATTACGGGACACACCGACGTGCTAGTGGCTCCGCAACTCGATAACTGGCATAATAACCCAAACCGCCCATAAACTCAAGAGGCAGTCACGTTGGCTCCTGAGAGTGAGCGTATTATTTCTTTCAAATCGCTAATAGCTTCTTTGTGCGTTCTGCCCTTATTTCGTAACATGAAGTAAGTATGCAAGCATCTGAGAATATTGCTGGTTCGCTGCATTCCCAGCGAGAAGCTGGTTCGTGCCTTTCAGCAGAAAGAATCGCTATAAACGACTAGGCGCTTTGGGTTGAAGCGCAGTTTGCATAAAAAGAGATTAAATTGCCTGGCACGTCCTGACAAGTTAAATTATTATCCGCTTGTCGGACAATTCTTCCTGCTTTCTTGCCTTCCAACTTGTTCTTTTATATCGCCAAGTTCCGGCTCAAATCACTGACATGGCCAGCGGTCCCGACTGCGGGCTGGTCAGGCCGCGCCGGGTCATCCAACATGCGAACGTTTTTGGACTGCGCGGACGTGTCCGTGCTTTTAAAGCGGCGACATGTCGCCGCATTCCAAGACGCTTCGCGTGCAATTCGTGTCAATCCGTGGAATCGGTGTCAAAAATTCCTTCGTTGCCTTCGCGTGCTCCGCGCGCCATTTTGGAAACGTGAACGAGTTGGGCAAATTTCTGGTGATTGCCGGGCTGTTGCTGGCGGCGGTGGGCGCGTTGTTGTGGTCAGGCATCGGCAAAGGCTGGCTTGGCCGTTTGCCCGGCGACATCCATTATTCCAAAGGCGATTTCAGTTTTCATTTTCCCATCGTCACCTGCCTGATTTTGAGCACGATCCTGACGTTGCTGCTGTGGCTGTTCAGGAAATGATGAATAAGGAAGGCAGTTTCAAAAATGAATAAGGAAAGCAGGAAAACAGGAACAAAAGGGATAAATAAGGAAAGCGGGAAGGCAGGAACAAAAACAAAAATGTGAGGCAGGAAGGCGTGAATAAAAAACCTGATAAAAAAATTTCCTTCATTCCTGAATTCCTTATTAAGATCAACACATGAACAAATTGGTTCATGAGGAATTGACGGGAAAAATCATCGCCTGCGCGATTGAAGTGCATAAAGCGCTTGGTCCGGGCTTTCTGGAATCCATTTATGAGTCTGCGTTGGTGGTGGAGTTGAATCGCGCAGGGCTGAAAGTGGAAAGGCAAGAAGTGCTGCCCATCCGTTACCGGGATGTTTTGGTCGGCGAGCATCGTTTGGATTTGCTGGTCGAAGACACGATAATCATCGAATTGAAGGCAATTTCCGCGTTGGAGGATGTTCACTTCGCAATCGTGCGCTCGTATTTGAAAGCCGCCAGGCTTGAAAACGGTTTGTTGCTCAACTTTGCGACCATGCCGTTGACTGTTAAGTGTGTCATTTGTCAGCCGGGTTGACGTTGGCGGTTAAAGTTTCCTTTATTCCTGCTTTCCTTATTGAATTTTTCCACGTTTGTTCTTATGTTCCTCGTCATGGAACAGACGCAACCGTCGCAATTGGCGCAATACATTCCAGTGCTCATGCTGCTCGTCGTGGCCGTTGGTTTCGCCGCGGGCACGCTCATGGTGTCCGTCCTTTTTGGCAAGTATGGCAAACGCACCAAGGCCAAGGACATGGCTTACGAATGCGGCAAGGACCCCATCGGCGAAGGCGGCGCGCGGTTCTCGGTGAAGTTTTATCTCGTCGCGATGCTGTTCATCCTGTTCGATATCGAGGTCGTATTCATGTACCCGTGGGCGGTCGTTTATCGCCAGATGCTTGCCGACCACGCCACGCGGAATTTGATTCTCGGTTCGATGGTGTCGTTCCTGTTGATTTTGTTCGCCGGTTATATTTACGCGCTCAAGAAAAAGGCGTTCGACTGGAAATCCTGATTCACCGCAGAGACGCCGAGGCGCGGAGTTTCATGGAAAAATAATTTCACTCTGCGTCTTTGCGCCTCTGCGGTTAATGCTTTTATGGATTCAATCAAATTCGGAACCTCCGGCTGGCGCGGCATCATCGCGCGCGATTTTACCTTCGACAACGTCCGTCTCGCGACTCAAGGCATCGCGGAATACCTGAAGTCCAAAGTCCAAGGGCCAAAGTCCAAGGTTGTCATTTTGGGTTACGACACGCGGTTTCTGGGGCGTGAATTCTCGCTGGCCGCCGCCGAAGTGCTGGCTGTGAACGGACTCAAACCGCTCCTCTGCAATCGTGACACACCCACGCCGGTCATCGCGCACACCATCCGCCATCGCAAGGCGGCAGGCGGCATCAACATGACCGCCAGCCACAATCCGGCGGAGTACCAGGGACTGAAATTTTCCACGAGCAACGGCGCGCCGGCCACGCCTGAAGTCACGAAACAAATCGAGGCGAATATCGCGAGACTGCAATCGGAGAACTGGTCGTTCAAAAATTCCGCCGTTATTGGCACATATCATTGTCCGACTTTTGATCCGCAGCCGGATTATTTCAAACAACTCCGCAAGCTCATTGACTTTGCCGCGCTCAAGAAGGCGAAGCTCAAGGTGGCTGTCGAATTGGAATACGGCACTGGTCGCGATTATCTCGATAAATTGCTGGAAGGCGTCGGAGCGAAGGTCACGGTTTTTCACGGCGAGATTAATCCGTTGTTCGGCGGGCATCATCCCGAACCGAATGCCGCTGGCATGGCCGATGTGAGCAAATTTGTCCGTAGCGGCAAGGCGCAAATCGGCCTCGGCCTTGACGGTGACGCCGACCGGTTTGGCATCGTGGACAAAGACGGCACCTGGCTGACGCCGAACCAGATTCTTGCGCTGGCGCTCTATCATTTGAAAAAGAATCGCGGCTGGACCGGCGCGGTCGTGCGCACCGTGCCGACGAGCCATCAGGTGGATGCCGTGGCGGAATTGCTTGGGGTGAAGGTCCATGAAACGCCGGTCGGTTTCAAATACATTGGCGCGCTGATGGAGAACGAACCGATTATTGTGGGCGGCGAGGAGTCCGGCGGCCTGAGCGTCAAAGGTCACGTGCCGGAAAAAGACGGCATCCTCGCCTGCCTGCTCATGGCCGAACTCGTTGCGACCGAAAAGAAATCCCTCGGCCAGATTTTGAAGGAACTCTCAAAGACAATTGGCAATTTTTACACCGACCGTATCAACGTTTCATTCGCGCCAGAGAAGAAGGATGCGTTGCTCGCCAAGCTTGGCGGTGGCCTGAAAAATATCGGACCGTTCAAGGTGGAAAAGTTTATCACGACCGACGGATTCAAATTTCTCCTGCCGGGAAAAGAATGGGTGGCCTTCCGCGCCAGCGGCACGGAGCCGCTCATTCGTTGTTACATTGAGGCGAAGTCGAAGGCGAACTTGAAGAGGCTTCAGGCTGCTTGTCGAAAAGTATTGGCGTAGCGACGATGAGGCGGTGCAGGATGCGCAAGAACAACAGTGCTGGTTTTGGTTTACTGATTAGGAAGGCAGGAAACAAGGAACCGATTTTCCTGATTTCCTGTTTTCCTTATTAAATTTAAGTTTAAGAGCAACGAAGATTCCTGCTCAAGATTTCCTTGGTTTGCGGAGCTTTACCACTTCGGCGTGGGTGAGCACCACATCCGGATCGCGTTGCAGGGCCTGGAAATAATGACCGGAAAATCCTTCGTTGGTTTCCGAGGCCACCAGCAGGAGTTTTGATTGGTGAACCAAGGCATCCACTTTGGCCACGGTCAACGGTTCTTCCGCATCCAGGGCTTCGTCCGTGGCGACGATGAATTGTGAAAGCGGCTGCAACCAGGCAAACCACGGGTCGTTGGTCAGGAGTTGCAAAAAATGGTTCGGCGATTGGATTTTGCCAATGGTCTTTTCGTAACTCACGCGCTCCGAGTCCACCAGTGCCTTATGCAGCTTTAGCAAGGCATGGCGCAGTTCCGTCAGGCGTTGTCGGATGCCTTCGGGTTCGGTAGCGTTGGTTGTTTTTCTTTTCACAAGGCAAGCCGGGTTTGGCATCCAGACAATTACACACGGCCGGTGCAATTTCAAGAATTGCCAATCAAAATGCCGGCCAGGAAAACCAGAGCGCCACCAAGTGCAATTTGCAACACGGCGGAAACCAGAGGCGTGTCCATAAACCGATGCCGCACCCACGAAATGACGCCAAGCTCCACCAGCACGACGACCACGGCTACGGCAACGGCGGTTTTCAAATTTGGAATCAAAAACGGCAGGGTGTGGCCAAGGCCACCAAGCGCGGTCATCAGGCCGCACACGAGTCCGCGCGCCCAGGGATGGCCGCGTCCGGTCAGGCTGCCATCGTCGGACAACGCTTCGGCGAATCCCATGCTGATGCCCGCGCCGACACTCGCGGCCAGACCGACGAGAAACGTCTCCGGACTGCTGTTTGTGGCGAATGCGGCGGCAAACAACGGCGCCAGTGTCGAAACCGAACCGTCCATCAGCCCTGCCAATCCCGGCTGGACCACTTGCAACAGGAACAACCGTTTTGCCTGTGCTTTTTCGTCCTCGCTCAATTTTGTTTGCGCGATTTGTTCGGCGGTGTGGGCGTGGTTGCGCTCCTCTTCCGCGAGGTCGCCGAGCAACTGGCGGATGCCGGTATCAGTTGTGCGGCGGCCGGCGGCCTCATAAAAGCGCCGGGTTTCCACTTCCATGCTCTCGGCAGTCTTTTGGACGGTTTTCAAACCGAGCGGCCGCACAAGCCAGACGGGTTTCCGGTCCACAAAACCGCGCACGTCCTGCCGCCGGATATGCGGTACATGGTCGCCGAAGCGGCTTTTGTAAAGTTCCAGCAGGCGATGACGATGGCCGTCCTCCTCGCGCCGCATGGTGCGAAATTTTTCGGCTTGCTCGGGATAATTTTCCTGCAAACCGTCCGCGAAATCTTCGTAGATGCGGGCGTCTTCCTCCTCGAGTGAAATGGCCAATGCGAGGATTTCCTGTTCCGTCAGGCTGTCGAATGTTTTCATAAAGAGGATTATGTTTCAGACGGTAGGGCCGCGCTGCTGCGCGGCCTGTTTTAAATCCCGGCGGCGCGGCAGCGCCGCCCTGCCGATTGAGATTTGAACTTTCATAAATACGGTGAAAATAACCGCGCGACGGCGTCGCGCAATCGCGGCAGGAACGGCCGTCCATCCACCTCGGCCAGGGTCACTTCGCGCGCGTGGCGAAGTTTTTGTTCAATCACCGATTCCATTCGCTGCGCGAACTCGCGGCCATAACACTCGACATTCAGCTCGAAATTCAGCCGCAGGCTGCGCGTGTCCCAATTGGCCGATCCAAACAAAACCCAATGGCCGTCCACGATCATCAATTTGGAATGATCAAACGGCGGCGGCGTCAGCCAGAGGCGGCAGCCGTGTTCGAGCACCTGCCACCACATCGCGCGCGACGCCCAATGGACAAATGGCAGATTGTTCCGGGCGGGCAGGATGACGTCCACGCGCACACCGCGCAGCGCCGCCAGGTTCAGCGCCGAGATCAGCGCCGGGTCCGGCAAAAAATACGGCGTAACAATTTGTACGGACATTTGGGCATCGGCGAGCGCGGCCAGCAAAGCCCAGCGCAATTTATGAAAATCGCCGTCCGGGCCATCAGTGATGACGCGCGCGATGCCGTTGCCACAATCAGCCAGTTCGGGGAACCAGGCGTTGCCCTTGAGAACTTCCTTTGTGCAAAAGGCCCAATCGTTGGCGAACGCCTCCTGCAATTGCGTGACGACCGGGCCTTCGATGCGGAATTGCAAGTCCTGCACCGGGCTTTTGGTGGGGCGAGCGTCCTCGCGAGCCGTTGTCGGTTTTGGGTTTGCCAGACTCGGCTCGTCAGTAGCTTCGCCCCACCTAGCGCCGAGAATGTTTCCCTGGCGGATGTTCATGCCGCCGGCGAAGGCGGTTTTGCCGTCCACAATGAGCAGTTTGCGGTGATTGCGGAGATTGATGGTGGCCACGCGCCAGGGCGCGAAGATTGACGACGGCAGAAAGCGTGCGAAAGGAATGCGCGCGTGTTTCAATTTGTGAGTGATGGGCGGCCACGAATAACGCGTGCCGGCGGCGTCAATCAGCACGCGCACCTCGACGCGGCGTTGGACGGCGCGCGCGAGCGCTTCGACAAATTTTTGTCCGCTGGGGTCATTGTCGAAAATGTAGGTCGAAAGCGAGATTGTTTTTTGAGCCGATTCGATGGCGGCGAGCATGGCGGGAAAGGCTTCGTCGCCGTTGACCAGCGGCTGGATTTGATTGCCGGTGGTCAGCGGCCGCGCCACGACGCGGCCCACGATGCGCGCGAGCATTTTCAGGTGTTCGGCGTCGGCGTGCAGCGGTTCACCGAGGTCTTCGGGGACGGGGCGGCTGAGGGTGTTCTGCACGCCGAGCGAGAGCGCATGGCGGCGGACGCGATTGACGCCCAGCGCGAGGTAAAAAATTGAACCGAGCAGCGGCAGGAACCAAATGAAACCGAGCCAGAGCGTGGCGGCGCGGGAATCGCGCTTGTGCAAGACGGCATGAATGGAGGCAAACAAAGCGGCGAGCAAACTGAAGCCCGCAACCAAGTCCGGCCAAAATCGGTCAATCCGGTCGAGCCAGTCCATGCCTTTTTATTGGTTAAACCGCGCTCCAACGCAAGCGTTGTGTGCAAAAACGTAAACGCCGCAGCGGGCGCAGGGCGTCCGTGCGGCGACTCGGTTCCATTTTTAGCGGCGGTCTATGACCGCCGCGTTCTTTAAATTTTGCGGCGCTCATAGAGCGCCGCTACAGCTCAGGCTACGGTGATATCTTTGTCCAGATAAACGTCCTGAATCAGGTTTAGCAGTTTGATGCCTTCCTTCAGGGGACGTTGGAACGCTTTGCGACCGGAAATCAAACCCATGCCGCCGGCGCGCTTGTTAATGACGGCGGTTTTCACCGCCGCCGCGAGGTCGCCCGCACCCTTGGATTCGCCACCGGAGTTGATGAGTCCGGCGCGGCCCGCGTAACAGTTCAGGACCTGATAACGGCAAAGGTCAATCGGATGTTCGCTGGTTAATTCTGTGTAAACGCGCTCGTCAGTCTTGCCGTACTTGACGCCGCCGGCGTTCAGCGCGTTGTAGCCGCCGTTGTTCTCCGGCAATTTTTGCTTGATGATGTCGGCTTCAATCGTAACGCCGAGATGATTCGCCTGGCCGGTCAAGTCGGCGCTCACGTGATAATCCTTTTCCTTCGTTTTGAACGCGCTGTTGCGCAGGTAGCACCACAGAACGGTGGCCATGCCCAGTTCGTGCGCACGCTTGAAGGCGAGGCTGGTCTCCACGATTTGACGCGTGGATTCGTCCGAACCGAAATAAATCGTCGCCCCGACGGCGACCGCGCCCATGTTCCACGCCTGTTCGACTTGAGCAAAGTAAACCTGGTCAAACTTGTTGGGATAGGTAAGCAGCTCGTTGTGGTTCAGCTTTACGAGGAACGGAATCCGGTGCGCGTACTTGCGGGACACGGCGCCGAGCACGCCGAGTGTGGAGGCGACGGCGTTGCAGCCGCCTTCCATGGCCAGTTTCACAATGTTTTCCGGATCGAAATAGTCGGGGTTCTTGGCAAAGCTCGCGCCGCCGGAGTGTTCAATACCCTGGTCCACCGGCAGGATGGATACATAACCCGAGCCAGCGAGGCGGCCCGAGTGGAAGAGCGCCTGCAGGTTGCGCAGCACCTGGGAATTGCGATCGGTCAGCGTAAAGATGCGGTCCACGAAATCCGGTCCGGGCAGATGGAGCCGTTCCTTCGGCACGGTTTTGCATTTATGTTGCAGGAGGCCTTTGGCGGAATCCGCCAGCAATTTTTCAATTTCAGCATTCATAGTTTATCAACCTCGATCAATCCGATGTCTTGGCGTTGAGCCGTTCAAAAGTCAGACTTCAACCGTTTTGGCACAATGAACGCAAGCTCAATTTTTCGTTGGGAACAGCATAAACGCCGATAACAGCCGCGGCTTGTTTGTTTTTGTGATTTAGTCACCGGATTTTGCCAGCGCAGTGGAGGAAAAATGAGGCGGAATGTTGTGTCGCTTTATTTGTCGAAGCCGAGCACAACTCCACCCAACGCAAAAGATTGCCAAAGGTGCACAACTTTTGCATCCTGCCGGTGATATAATCTGGGATTTTTAACGTGAAGGGTTTCTCCAGTTTTCTGACCTTGGGGTTGCTGGTGGCGGTGGCAATGATGATTGCCTGTCCGCGAGCTGGCGCCCAACAATTTGGCCTGTCTGTCACCCCTTCGTCAGATTCCATCCTGGTCAGCAATTCGGTGACTTACACGATCGTGGTCACAAATCTGGGAAGCACACTTAACGATACCTTGGTGACCAATTTTATATCGCCGGGCCAAACCCAAACCATTCAGTACACTGCCATGGTCAGCCAGGGGACCAACTTCAGCACCACTAACGCCGTTGTGTTCGAGTTGGGCCCATTCGGGGCAGGTGTGGCGGCGGAATTGATCCTGACACTCACGCCAACGGCGGCTGGATATTTAACCAATGCCATAACAGTCGCCGACCCGATTGACACAACCAATTGGGTTTCCACCAATGTGATTGTTGACGTGACCAACAGTGTTCCGCCTGAAGCCGACCTTGGCGTGATGATGACCGGGCCAAAGCAGGTTGTCATCACCAACGATTGGATGACCTACGGAGTCACCGTCACCAATTTGGGGCCGAACGATACGTCCAATGTCATTCTAACCAACACCATTCCGACAGGTGTGTTG
>Ga0335085_10016935_pt1 | contig 10512 bp, 8 predicted proteins | sample Lox_Sample_45_FD_206712 | JGI IMG/M metagenome (GOLD analysis project Ga0335085, IMG submission 206712) | Soil microbial communities from Loxahatchee National Wildlife Refuge, Florida, United States - Lox_Sample_4.5 | ecosystem: Environmental > Terrestrial > Soil > Wetlands | place: USA: Florida...
GAACGCAAGGAATTTCTGACGCCCGATAAACTGGTGCCGGTCAACGGGTTGCCTGCTCAGTTGGCGGCCGCAGCCACCGAAGGCAAAGTCAGCGTTCTGGATAAGGCGCGGGCGATCTACGACTACGTCTTCGACAACATGCGTTATGACAAGAGCGGCACGGGCTGGGGACGGGGCGATGTGCTCTACGCATGCAACGCGAAACATGGCAACTGCACCGACTTTCACTCCCTTTTTATCGCGATGGCGAGATCCCAGGAGATTCCGGCGCGATTCGAGATCGGATTTCCGCTGCCGCTGGACAAGCACTCCGCAGATATTGCGGGCTACCACTGCTGGGCAGACTTCTTCGATCCCGCCCGCGGCTGGGTTCCGGTGGATATTTCCGAAGCATGGCAAAACCCGGTGAAGAAGAACTACTTTTTTGGAGCGCTCGATGAGAATCGGGTGGAATTCAGTACGGGGCGGGATCTGGTTCTGAATCCCCGGCAGAGCGGACCGCCGCTAAACTATTTCGTCTACCCTTATGTGGAAGCTGGCGGCAAGCCCTATGTGAATGTCTCGCAGGCTTTCTCGTTCTCCGATGCAACGGGAGACGGGACCGGGAAGTAGGCGGGCCTGGAATATTCGCGAGGAACTCTAATGAGTCTCCGTAGTCGGTTGTGGAACTGAGGGTTGCTGGGTCGCAGCTTCGGGTTCGGCGTTGTGACGGACATCGGCGCCGCGCACCCAGAAGATCACGTCTTCGGCGATGTTGGTAGCATGGTCGGCGACCCGCTCCAGGTTGCGCGCAACCAGCAGGACATCAAGCGCCTGCCGGGTCGAACTGGGATTTTGGTTCATGGCTTTGACCAGCGCGATGAAGGCCTCGTCGCGCATGCGGTCGACCACGTTATCCATCTCCAGGACGGCGTGAGCCAGTTCGGCCTTGCCTTCGATGAAAGATTCCAGAGCCCGACGCACCATGGCAGCGGCCGCAGCGGCCATGCGGGGAATGTCCACCGGCAGATCGACCGCCGGCAGATCCACCATGTCCATGACCCGCTCGGCGATATTGACCGCCTGATCGCCAACCCGCTCCAGGTCGGAATTGATCTTGGTGACGGCGAGAATAAAGCGCAGGTCCACGGCCATGGGCTGCTGCATGGCGAGCAGATCGAAAGCGAATTCGTCGATCTCGCGCTCGGCGATGTTGATCTGGGTTTCGCCCTCCAGCACCTGATGGCAGCGCGCCAGATCGCGGTCTTTGTAGGCCTGGCAGGCGCGGTCAACCGCCTGCTCGGCCAGCCCGCCCATGCGGAGTAAGCGGTTGCGAAGTTCGTCAAGTCCCTGATGAAAACGGCTGCGCATTATCCAAACCTGCCTGTGATGTAGTCTTCCGTCCGTTTGTCTGACGGAGTGGTGAAAATCTTCTCCGTTTTATCGAATTCGATGAGGTTGCCGAGAAGGAAAAAACCGGTAAACTCCGCGACACGGGACGCCTGTTGCATATTATGCGTCACAATCACGATGGTGAACTGCTCTTTCAACTGAAAAATAAGCTCTTCGATCTTGCCTGTGGAAATCGGGTCCAGCGCCGAGCAGGGCTCGTCCATGAGCAATACTTCGGGCTCGACCGCCAGGGCGCGTGCAATGCAGAGGCGCTGCTGCTGGCCGCCGGAAAGGCTGGCGCCGGACTTTTTGTGCATGATGTCCTTGACTTCTTCCCACAACGCCGAGTAGCGCAGCGAGCGCTCGACGATTTCCGCAGTGCGTTTGCGGTTGCGGAAACCATTGAGTCGCAGACCGGCGGCGACATTACCGAAGATGGACATGGTGGGAAAAGGGTTCGGCTTCTGGAAAACCATGCCGATGCGGCGTCGAATGGCCACCGCGGAGGTGCCGTTGTACACGTCCAACTCGCCGATGCGCACGCGTCCGGTAGCCCGAGCGTCGGGAATAGTCTCATGCATGCGATTGAGGCAACGGACGAAAGTCGACTTGCCGCAACCCGAGGGGCCGATCACCGCGGTGGCATGGTTACCGGCAATCTGGATGTTGATGTCGCGGAGAGCCTGCGTCTTGCCGAACCAGGCGTTCAAATGCTCCACCTGAATGCCCACCCCCATGATCAGTTCGCTCCCTTCATCATGCCGCGGCTGGCGGCGATGCGCACCGCCATAATGGACACTACGATGAGCACGATCAGAATCAGCGCGCCCGCCCAGGCCTGGCGATGCCATTCGTCGAACGGAGAAATGGCATAAACGAAAATCTGCAGCGACAGGGCGGCGGTGGGCTGATTCAGCTTCCAGTTCCAGTACTGGTTGCCGAAGGCGGTAAACAGCAGCGGGGCGGTTTCTCCTGCGACCCGCGCGAAGGCCAGCATGACCCCGGTAATCACGCCAGAGGTGGCGGTTCGCAGCGTGATAGAAATCGTAGTGCGCCAGCGGGAGACGCCGAGGCCGTAGGCGGCTTCGCGCACCGTGTTGGGGACCAGCAACAGCATCTCTTCGGTGGCGCGGGTAATGATGGGAATCATCATGATGGCCAATGCCACGCCGCCGGCGAGGGCAGAAAAATGGCGCTGCGACAACACGACCAAGCCATAGGCGACGATGCCCACGACGATGGAAGGCACTCCGTTCAAGACATCGGCGGTGAAGCGGATAAGGTTGCCGAAGCGATTGCGTCCGTACTCGGCAAGGTAGATGCCGGCGCCGATTCCGATCGGGACGCCAAAGGAGGAAGCGATGCCGAGAATCAACACCGTGCCCGCGATCGCGTTCGCCATGCCTCCCCCAGGCTCACCCACCGGCTTGGGACTCTGGGTGAGGAAAGCCCAGTTGATAGAGCCGATGCCTTTGTAGACCAGATATCCGAAGACGGCGCCGAGCGGCAACAGTACGAGAATCACCGCCCCCAGTGCGGCAAAGGTCACGGTAACGTTCTTGGCGCGACGCCACCAGCTGACCGGAGTCGCGGACAGTCCGAGCTCGGCAGTGACGGAATGCTCAGGCATGGCTCCTCGCCGGGGTGCCGCGAGTGACGGTCCAGACCAGGATCTGGGCCAGAATATTTACGACGATGGTCACCAGGAACAGGGCCAATCCGATTTCCACCAGGGCGCTGAGGTAAAGATCTCCAGTAGCTTCGCTGAATTCGTTGGCAATCACGCTGGCCATGGTGTAGCCGGGAGCAAACAAAGAGCGGGCAATTTCCGGGCGGTTGCCGATCACCATGGTGACGGCCATGGTTTCGCCCAAAGCGCGCCCCAACCCGAGAATCACGCCGCCCATAATGCCGGCGCGGGCGTTGCGCAGAACGCCGGTGCGAATCATTTCCCAGCGGGTAGCGCCCAAGGCCAAAACGGCTTCGCGCTGCTGTTGGGGAACCGCGGTCATTACTTCGCGAGTAATCGAAGAAACAATAGGGACGACCATGATGGCCAGGATGACTCCGGCGGCCAGCATGCCGATGCCGAAGGGCGGACCATCGAACAGGCCCGTCCAGCCGAAAGCGCTCGCCAAGAACGGCTGCACGTAAACCCGCAGAATGGGTACGAGCACGAAGATCGCCCACAGCCCGTAGATTACGCTAGGGATGGCGGCCAGCAGTTCGGTGGTGAAAGCCAGCGGGCTACGCAGCCAGGGAGGCGACATTTCGGTGATAAAGACGGATACGCCGACCGCGAGCGGCACCGCCAGCACCAGCGCCAGCATGGAGGAAACCACGGTGCCGTAAATGAACGGCAGTGCTCCGAACTGGTCGTTGACAGGGTCCCAATCGCTGCGAAAGAAGAACTGCCATCCGAAGGCATGCCAGGAGAGACCGGAGCGGATTGCGAGCTCGTAAACGATCAGACCAACCAGAGCCAGAACTGAGAGCGCGCAGGCTAACATGAGGCCGTAGAAAACCTGGTCCGCCCACCGGCCCGTCCAGGAGAGAACCAGCAACTGCGGCTCCTGGACTGTAACCGTTGGCGTTTCAACAGGTTGCGGTCCAGGCAAAGGCGGCGCCCCCCAAGGTTGATTGGCCATCAGGGGCACGGTACCAAAATCTTGTTACAGGAGTGTTAAAATGGGTGCCGGTATTTCCCCAGTCGGAAGGGTATCCGCGGGTCTGCAAGAGTCGGAATAGAGGGTTGGGCGGCCAGCAGTTTCGATCTTCCCTGGTATTTGTTAGTCCCTTCGGTAATAGCTGTTTTTAGTCTCATGCCATTTGATGCCAAGCGCAGTCGTGTTGTCTTCCAAAGCCTAAACCGGCAGCTAGGCAAGCTGTCGAAGAGCCCGTCTTCGGCCAGCGTCCATAAGTTTCGCACCTACAGCCGGCGGGTCGAGACCATCCTGGGCGAACTCGTGGCCGATCCCAACCGCAATCAGAAAAAGCTGCTCAAACTGTTGGAGCGCTGGCGGCGGAAGGCGGGGCAAGTGCGCGATCTGGATGTGGAGATCAGCGCTCTGGGAAATCTGAAAGTGCCGGAACCCGCCGGACAGAAGGCGCCGTTCATGCGCGCCCTGGCGCAGGAACGGGAACGGCGGGAAAAAAAGCTGGCTAAATCCCTCGACCGCGAAAGCCTGCGCGAGGCAAAGCGCCGCTTGAAGCGAGCGCTGCGTGATCTCGAGATTCCGGAGAGTGCCGACCCTATGGCCATGGCCACACGTCGCCTGGCGGAGCTGGGCCGGCATAGCCCGTTCACAGAGAAGACGCTGCATCAGTACCGCATTGCCGGCAAGCGGGCGCGGTATCTGGCTGAACTGGCCGGCCATGATCCCAGCGCTGAACTGCTCGTCGCGCAATTGAAGCGAATGCAGGACCAGATCGGCGACTGGCACGACTGGTGGAAGTTGACTGAACGGGCAGAAGCGCTGTTTGGAGGCGCTTCCGATTCAACGCTGGTAGCGATGCTGCGTAACCTTACTCGAGCGAAGTTTCGCCAGGCGATTGGCACACTTTCGGAGGCACGCTTCGGCTTGTCGCCACAGACGGCGCGCAAGGCGCCGGAGGCAACGGCTGGGCCAAAGGCCGCGGTGGCATAGAGCGCTTTTTCATTTTGTTTTTCCGCTACTCGTGAGTCTTCTCTTGCCGCTTGTTCTCTTGCTCCACCTGAGTCTGCTGCGGATGTCCGGCAACCATGGCGGATCGTTACCCGGCGAGGGCGAGCAATTACGTCCAGATTTCTGCTCTGCGCGCTGGTTTCCGGTTGTAAACTGATGCGCTCTCCTCATGCCGACTTTTGCCGCTGTCGATATCGGATCGAATTCCGTCCGCCTGAAGATCGCGCGTCTGAGTAGCGGACGCCTGCGCGAAATCCACGAGGATCGCGAAGTAACGCGGCTGGGAGAATCCGTGTTTCGCAGCGGATTTCTCGATCCCGACGCAATCGCCAATACGGTCCGGGTGCTGCGGCGGTTCCACCGGGCAGCCCAGGAGGCCGGCGCCGACTCGGTGCGCTCGGTAGCCACCAGCGCGCTACGGGACGCGCGCAATTCACAGGCTTTTCTCGAATGGGTGCGCTCGGCCACCGGATGGAAAGTTGAGATCATCTCCGGGCTGGAAGAAGCCCGGCTAATCCATCTGGGGCTGGTCTCGACTCTCCGAGTCACGGCGGCGCCCATCGTGATGGCAGATCTGGGCGGCGGCAGCTGCGAGCTGACCATTTCCAGCAAGAATCACATCCGTGAGACGGTGAGCCTGCCGCTGGGCGCGGTGCGGCTGACCAATGAATTTCTGCACCATGACCCGGCCCGCAAGCCGGAACTGCGAAGCCTGCGTGGATTCGTGGAGCGGGAAATTGGCCGGATTTCCGAGCGCATCATGCGGGCGAAGCCCAAAGCGGTGATTGCGACTTCGGGAACCGCGGACGCATTAGCCGCGGTCTGCCATGGGCTGTACAAGACCAAAGGATCACGGGCGGCAACCGTTTCGCGAGCGCAGTTGCGGCATATTGCCAAGATGCTGGCCCGCCTGCCGCTAGTCGAACGCCGAAAACTCTCGGGCGTTGGCCCCAAGCGGGCGGAGATCATCGTGGCGGGAGCGGAGGTGTATACCGGACTGCTCGAAATCTGCCAACTGCCCAGCTTCCGCTATTCGCCGCTGGGCCTGCGCGACGGTCTGTTGGCCCAGATGGCGGCGGAATACGACCGGGGAACGCGCTCCGGCAAGCAACTGGAATCGGAGCGCTGGGATTCTATCCGTGCGGCCGTAGAACACTATCACGTGGACATGGACCATGCGATGCAGGTGAGAAATTCGGCCATGCAGCTGTTCAGGGCGCTGAAGCCGCTGCACCGGCTGCCGCCGGAATACCGGGAATGGCTTTCCGCCGCGGCAATGCTCTATGAGGTCGGCGACTACGTGAACCGTAACGGACGGCATCGGCACACCTACTACATCATTTCGCATTCCGAGATACTGGGCTACACGCCGCAACAGAGGCGAATTATCGCGGCGATCGCGCGTTATCTGGGTAAATCTCGGCCGGCGCCCGGGGATGGTCCGATGAAACTGCTGTCGCCGGCGGATCGCGATTGCACACGAAAGGCCTCCTTGCTGCTGCGTCTGGCGCGGGCATTCAACCTGGGCCGCAGCGGAGCAGTGCGCAAAGCCAACGTGCACGTGCGCAACGCAGAGATCGAGATCACCATGCTGCCCCGGCCCCGGGCCAGCGTGGATTTGGAACTGTGGGCAGTGGAAAAAGAAAGAAGTTATTTCCGCGAAATTTTCGGCCGGGAACTCTCCGTGGCAGCAGCGTGAAGCGTGCGCAGGATTTTGGGGGTCAGGCACCATTGCAGAGCGGCCGAATTGCGGCCCAGTTCCACTTTGGCCACCGCTCCCTTCTTCAGATCAACGACGGCCTCGCATCCGGTTTCGCTGATGATGCGGCCCACAAATTCGCTGAGACTGGGATTGTGTCCCACGACCATGATGGATTCGCGCTTGGCGTACTTATCGAGCAGACGGCGGAAATCAGCGAAGGAGGCGCCCGGGCGAAGCGCATCTTCCAGTTGCAGCTTGCCCTCGTAGCTGAGTTCGTTCCCTACCAGAGAGGCGGTTTGCGCCGCCCGTTTCAGCGGGCTGGAAAGCATGGCGTCCACCTGCACGTCCATCGCGGCTAACGCGCGGCCGACAACACCGCACTGCTCCACACCGTCCCTGTCGAGTCCCCGTTTTTCGTCCTTTCTGGGATTGCTCAGGCTTTGGCCGGCAGAGGCGTGACGCAGAAAATAGAGGATCATCCTGTCTTACCGTTCCTTTCCCATGGCAAGTCGACGACGCGGGCGCAGCGCGGGAACCGGAATCGCATCCAGGCTCTGCTTCCCCTCCGCCAGCGCCACCAGAAATTCCTGAGCGTTGAACGCCGCCGCGCCCGCGGGAGGTTTGCGCTTGCCCTGGGATTGCCAGGCGCGGATATATGAGCCGTCCTTTTGCAGAAAGCGTGCTTTCACGTTATCCGCCAGAAACGCCTCGAGAATCTCGTGCCGCACCCGCTCCCGTAGAAGTTCGTCGTGCAGCGGAAATACCACTTCCACCCGCTCATAGAGATTACGCGGCATCCAATCGGCACTTCCCAGATAGATATCCTCCTGGCCGCCGTTGGAAAAGTAATAGATGCGGCTGTGTTCCAGGAAGCGCCCGACGATGCTGCGCACGCGGATATGGTCGCTGACCCCGCGTATGCCGGGTCGCAGCGCGCAGATGCCGCGCACGAGCAGATCGATTTCCACCCCCGCCTGGGAGGCCCGGTAGAGCGCCATGATGATGTTCTTGTCGAGCAGAGCATTCATTTTGGCGATGATGCGCGCGGGCCGCCCGTGCCGGGCATGCTCGGCTTCCCGCGCAATCAGGGCCAGGCAGTGCTCCGCCAGGTCCAGCGGCGCCACCATCAAGGGTTCGTAATTGGGGTGTTCGGCGTAGGCTGTGAGAAAACTGAACACGTCGTGCACCGCGCTGGTGATTTCCGGGGTGCAGGTCAGCAGGCTGAGATCGGTATAGAGGCGAGCGGTGCTGGTGTTGTAGTTGCCGGTGCCGAGGTGAGCATAGCGGCGGGTGACGCCATCGGGGTCGTGGCGCACCAGCAATGACATTTTGCAGTGCGTTTTGAGGCCTACCAGGCCGTGAAACACCTGTACACCGGCATCCTCGAGATCGCGCGACCAGCGGATGTTGGAATCCTCGTCGAAGCGCGCCTTCAATTCCACCACTGCGGTGACTTCCTTCTTTTCCGCCGCTGCGATCAAGGAAGGAACAATCAGCGAGTGCTCGCTGGTGCGGTACAGCGTCTGCTTGATTGAAAGCACTCGCGGGTCTTCCGCGGCGGACTCGATGAAAGAAACCACCGCGTCATAGGAATCGAACGGGTGATGCAAAAGCACATCGTGGCGGCGCAGTTCCTCGAACAAGTCTCGTGATTTGGCCGTAAGGCGCAGCTCGCGGGCGACGAACGGCTTGAACTTCAACTCCGGATGCTCGGTCTGGTCGTAGACGTTGAACAGGCGCGAGAGATTCACCGGACCATCCACCGGGAACACCTGCCAGGAATCGAGATCGAAATTGGTGCGCAGCCGCTCGATGATTTCGGGATCGGCGTCAGCCTCGATTTCCAGGCGAACGGCATCGCCCTTGCGCCGGTTGTGCAGTTCGGTGCGCACCGACTCTAGCAGGCTGCGGGCTTCCTCCTCCGCGAGATACAGATTGCTGTTGCGCGTGACCCGGAAAGCGGCGGAAGAAATAATGTCGTAGCCGTGGTACATGCGCGCGGCATGATAGGCGACCAGATCGGCGAGAAAGATGAAATCGTCCGTGTCATCGGAGGGCAATCGCACCAGCCGGGGCAGGGCGCGCGGCACGGTGACCACTCCGGTGTAGGTCAGCGAAGATCGGCGGCGGCGGCGGAGAAGAAATGCCAGACACAGGGCTTTATTAATAACCCTTGGAAAGGGATGCGCCGGGTCGACGGTAACCGGAGTCAGCAGGAGATCAAGCTCACGCTCACAGTAGTCGTCGACGAAAGCGCGGGCGCGGGCATCCAGTTCGTGCAGGCTGAGCACGCGAATGCCGTTTTTTGCCAGCGCGGGGCGCAGATCCTCATTCCAGCAGCGATATTGCTGCGCGACGAATTCGTGCGTCATGCGCGAGACTACATCGCGCTCTTCCAGCAGCGTGAGGCCGTCCGGGCCGGCCTCGGTATAACCATCCTCAATCTGCTGCACCAGCCCCGCCACCCGGACCTCGAAAAATTCATCCAGATTGTTGGCGGTGATAGCGAGGAATTTCACGCGCTCGAGCAAGGGATTGCTCTCGTCCTCGGCTTCCTGCAACACGCGATGGTTGAAGGCAAGCCAGGAGGCCTCGCGATTGATGTAATAAGCCGGGCTGTCGAGCGAAATGCGGGCCATCATTCCTTTTGGTGGCAGGCGTAGATTCAGGGCGCCGCCGGTCCCCCGACAACTACGGGTTCCTCAGAATGCAACTGCGGGTTACAACGGATCCCCCGCCGTCCGGCGGGACTCTCCACTACGTTCACCGTCACCATTGAGTATAAGCCAGCAGAAAAACCTCAGCGCACTGGAAACCAAATCCAGATTCAAGTTCCTGGCACATAGAACAACGAGCCCGGAGCGAGGGGGCAGCCCGGTCCCAGGTTGAGGTGTGGCCGTCCAGAAAACTTAGAACTGCTGTAAAAGCGCCCCTGTTCGACGCGAGCAAATGCTACCCGGAGAGCGGGCACCCGGGCCGCCTGCCCACAATTGCGCATGTGTAGGCTTGTACGTTTTCGCTGTTACAGCACGGTGACAGACTGGTAAATTTTGGGTGAAAAAACAGAGGAAGTTGCGACGACCAAGGCGCACGGGAACTGGACGTGCCGCGCGCCGAGAAGATATCCCCATCGGCCCTTCGGTAGTGGGTCAGTTTGAATTTTTCTTCGCTCAAGCATGCTCTCCGTGGCATCATGAGTCATGGTCGGAAAAGGGAAACGTCCACGCGACACAAATCAACTCGCCAAATGGATAGTCGATCAGTCGATAGGTGAAATTTCGGACCCAGACAGCGGCAAGAATCCAGCCGCTGTCGCACTGGGGCGATTAGGCGGACTGAAGGGCGGGAAGGCGAGAGCGACTAAACTGTCTTCTCGGGAACGCAAATCCATAGCCGAAAAGGCAGCAAAGGCGCGCTGGTCAAGGCATTGAAAACATGGAGTATTACCATGATTACCTTCGTTTTTTGTTCCAGACTTGCATCTTTTGATGGCCTGTAGCATCATATCAGCAAGACATACTGCCAGCTGAAACGCTGGCGCCGCTCTGGACCCAGAGCCTAACTGGGCATCTAAAGCCGCCTTTCGAGGCGGCTTTTAGCTCTTCTAGCGCATGTAAAGCGCTTTCCCCTTCGCACAGAACATCGCCGTCCGTTCATCAGTTAAATACGAAGTCACGATCTCTACGCGAGGATTGAATTTTGGTCCGAACGTTGAAGTGAAAACCAACTTTATTTTCGACCCACCTTTGTCGTAGACGTATACGAATACTTCAT
>Ga0335085_10016936_pt1 | contig 10511 bp, 7 predicted proteins | sample Lox_Sample_45_FD_206712 | JGI IMG/M metagenome (GOLD analysis project Ga0335085, IMG submission 206712) | Soil microbial communities from Loxahatchee National Wildlife Refuge, Florida, United States - Lox_Sample_4.5 | ecosystem: Environmental > Terrestrial > Soil > Wetlands | place: USA: Florida...
AGCGGTCATAGGGCTGGGAGAAATCCTGGAAGTCTTCGCCGAAGAATCCCACGCGCAGATCCTTTTCCCGCGGCGTATAACCTGGCGCCGGCAAAGCTACAAACGAATGGTGCTCGCGAATGCTGACCGTGTGCGGATCGGGCTGGTTCAGGTCGCTCTCGCCATCGCTGGTGAAAGTGAGTAAAGCTTCCACTTCGGTATTCAGCGGGAAGGTTCCGGTGTAATCGAGATCGATGATGCTGCGGTCGGAATCGAGCCGCCAGCTTGCAGCTTCGGGGGACGAGCCGCGAACCACCCGGCCGCCCACGGCGCGAAAGGGATGGCGAAGCTGCGAGAGCAGGCCAAAGGCATCGCGCACCAGGAAAGAATTGGCATTGACCAGAAGGGTGCCGTCCTGCTCGGCCTCGATGGGCAGCGCGCCGAGCACCGAGACCGGGAAGCTCAAGTCGACGGAATGCTTCAGATCGGCGCTGCCATTGGTGGCGCGGAAGCCGGTGTTTTCCTGAATGACAAGAACTTTATTGCCGGCACGCCGCAGGCGGCAGACCGCGGAAGCGCCGAAGGAGCTGCGATCAGCGAACATTTCCGTGGAACCGATTCCGCTCCCTAGCGCAGTGAAATAGAGAAATTCGCGATTGAGTGCCGAGGGAGAGATCTCGAACAGCAGTGCGCCTTTCTTGTCGTCCCAATAATAAGGAAAGAATCCGTCCTTCTTTTCCAGGCCGGCCACGCGAGCAGCGACGGTGGACTTCTCCGCCGAAGCAGCCTGGTTCTGAGCTTGGGTGAGCAGACAACAGGAAAGAAGAATGACAGCGCAGATCGCTGGTTTCATAGAACTTGTTTTATACATCATCGTGCGACCGCGATCCAAGCAACTCGACTGCCGCTCTCCGCTCTCTTACACTTGCTCAAGAAGGCCTATGCAGAAACTCAAGATAAAGACGCACAGGAAGCGCGAAGTGGTGGACATTACGGATCGCGTGCAATCGCTTCTCATGAACGCACGCAGCGGGATTTGCAGCCTGCTGGTGTTGCACACGACAGCCGCGTTGACGACAGCAGACCTCGATCCTGGCACCGATCTCGACCTGCTGGATGCGTTCGAAGCCTTGATCCCGAAGTTGGCTTACAGGCATCCACACAATCCGCAGCATGTGCCGGATCACATTCTTTCCGCCCTGATTGGCACGTCGGTCAGCTTGCCATTTGAGGAAGGCAGGTTGATTCTCGGGACGTGGCAGCGGGTGGTGCTGATCGAACTGGACGGGCCGCGCGAGCGGGACGTCGCGGTGACGGTTTTTGCGGAAGAGTCTTCCCAGTAGCGCGTCCGCCCGTCGCAGGTTGGCCCCGCCGCCCCGACCCGTTATGATGAGAGAAAGGCCGATTGCGGAGAGGTGGCCGAGTGGTTGATGGCTCCGGTCTTGAAAACCGGCATACCTGAAAAGGTATCGGGGGTTCGAATCCCTCCCTCTCCGCCATGGGTTGTCCGCTGTGACCCTTCCTTTGCTGATCGTCAGCAGTCCTTTCTTAAACCGTCGCCTGCATCCAGAACTTCAATTGGGCGGTTTTGATGTCGCCCTTGGCATCGAAATACCAGCTGAGCCATGCCTCTGGTGTCGATTTCAGATACGAATCCGGGCTTAACTTGTCGCCCGACTGCAAGGTCCATCGCCACGAAAAATGGTCGTAGACGTCGAGCACGTGGGTAGCGTAGGCCATGGCCAGATTCTTGTTGCCTTTGACCATCACCAGATTTTCATCGTTGTTGTAGGAGGCCTGATAGCCCAGGTTGTGGCTGCCAGTCACGACGACGCAATCGTCGGCGAAGGGATCGATCACGACGATCTTGTCGTGGGTGATCGCAAAACCGGCCTTCAGAAGCTCCGGTACCCAACCTTTTGGCGCATCCGCCTTGGTAAGCGCCTTGGCGGCGATGACGCGAGGATCTTCTTTGACCGGCGTTTTCGGTTTTTGGGGTTGTCCTTTCGGAGTGCGCTGGCGCTTCGGCGGCGAGGTTCCGCGCAATGTGTAGTAGAACTCGCCAGCCGCGTCTGGCGAGGTTACACAGCCACGAACAAAGAGAGCCTTGTTGGCACGCTGCGCTTCAGAGGCGAAGTCTACGACGCTGGGAGTGCCGGGGATGAAGGCCAGAAAAAGAATTGCGTGCTTCGCCGCCTTCATCCGTGTTTCCAGGTCCTTCATATCCGCGGGTTCAAGCTCACCTGATTTGCCCTTGGACCGTGGCTTGGGAGTATTGGGCGAAAAGTAGCTCGTCAACTGGCTGGGTGCGGTGGAATCGCCTTTCGGGGCCTTTTCATCGAGGGTCAACTGCTCACCTTTGCCGTCGAACGAACGCATGGGGGCAGCCTGAAAGGATTTGGCGTCTTTTTCATGCGCCAGTTCATCCGTTTTCAGTTTGTTCCAGTAATCCATGTAGCGCTGGGCGACATCCGGGTCTTCAATGATGAGCACATTGTTGGTCTGGGCGCAGAGACCGGTGGCAGTCCAGTTAGTCGACCCGGTGAGGACAGCCTGAGGTTTCCCCTTGCTGTCGGCATAGATAAGAAATTTGTTGTGGACGATGTGACTACCGGGGGGCTTTCGGTACAGGGCCTCATCGGCAGAAGCTGAGATTTTCTTCCAAGCGTACTGGTTCTCGGGTTGTGCAGCGGACTTGGCCTCCTTACTGGCATTCTTCTTGTTTGCCGACTCCTTGACCTCGGTCTTAGCCGCTTTGCTGGAATTGTCGCTGCCGGTGGGCCGCGCGACAATGTTGGCCATGACAATATCCAGCTTCTTCCCCAGCCCCACTAGCGATGCAATCAACTCGACATCGGTGAGTTCGTAAAGGGCGGCATAAATGTGGCCGGATTTTTTAGCTCGGCTCAGAAAATCCAGCAGGGTGCCCAGAGTCTGCCCGGTCAAGTCTTTTCGAAGCTGGTTGCCGATGGTTCCGATCTTCTTAATGAATTGCTGCTTATTGAGGTTGCCTTTGAGCGCGTTTGAAACATGTTGGGTCGAGATCAATCCGCGGTTGAAGATCGCGGTGAGACTCGGTGAGCAGACTCCGGTCACTGTTACCTCATTGGTGGTAAGGATTGGCAGTGATGTCATCGGTGTCAGGCTGCCGGGTTTTCCCTGGAGCGGAACGATCTTGTAGCGAAAGGTGAAACTTTTTGTTTTCTCGCCGGCCAGCCGCGCGTAGGGATCTTTCCAGTAGAACTTCTGGATGGGGAATTGCGCGGTGGTCTGGCCGGGTTGAATGGTGTTGCCTTTGAAAACAGCGTGGCTGGGAAGAACGGTCTCCTTGCCCTGGGCGTCGATCCGGTACAAAGCGAAGCCCATGCAATTCTCTGGGCGCTTGCCGAAACTCCAGGCAATGGTGACAACATCGTTGTTGGCGAAAGCGACTGCGTTGCGCATCGACGAACCCTCCGATGGGAGATGTGTGACTGGCGAACGAGAGCCCACCCTTGCTGTCTTGAGCCGGTTGAGAGAGACGGTATCGGGCATTACTCTGCCCGCGATCCATGTCTGAAATCTGGAATGTCGATACGGGGAAGACTACGGAGCGGTGGAATGATATAACTTGCGAAATGAAAGTCAAGCCTTAGATTGAAAGCCCAGCTTTGATCGACTACCGTCACGAGTTCTCGTGAATTCCCGGAATTGCGGTAATTTAGTAGGCACCTAAGTCGTGCCTGCTCAGCAAATCGAGCATGGCATGTCACTTGCACCTGTCAATAAAGACCGCCGTTCCGGTGCCACCATGGTGGAGGATAGACTTGAAGCGTAACTTTTGTCTGGCACTCGCCGCGATATGTACTTTAATGCTGGCCGGTTCGCCCTCGCTGGCTGGCGCTCAAACCGCTTACCAACGCGCCTGGAATGTTCTCGAAGACAATCTCACTCAAACGAGCGCTGGGCAAAGGCTGGCGGGCGTGCGCGCTCTGGGGATCATCTACGAGAATTCCCATGCTGCGGAGTTGGCCGAAAAGGCGCTAAAAGACTCTAGCCCCGCGGTCAGGCCGGCGGCGGCCACGGCGTTGGGCCAAATGCATGCGAGAAGCGCTGAGAAGGAGTTGAAGGAGGCGGTGGGCGACAAGCAGTTGCCGGTGGTGATGGCGGCCGCGCACGCATTGCAATTGCTGAATGACCCGGCCTGCTATGAGGTGTACTACGAGATTTTCACCGGGGAACGGCGAAGTAATTCGGGCATGATCTCGCAAGAGATACAGGTGATGCATGACCCCAAGCAGTTGGCCGAGATGGGATTCAACGAAGGCATCGGCTATGTGCCGTTTGCGGGCATGGGGTGGGATGCCTTGCAGACGATCATGAAGGACCGGAAATCAGGGGCCGCGGCGAAGGCTGCCCTCATCGCGGCGCTGGCCACGGATCCCGACAAACGCACCACCCCGGTGCTGGTGAAGGCCACCGAAGATAAGAACTGGGTGTTACGGATGGCGGCGCTGGAGGCGCTCGCCAAGCGGGGGGATGCTTCGGCTCTTCCGAAAATCGAGCCCGCCTTGAACGATCCCAGGAAGGAAGTGCAGAACATCGCTGCCGCCGCCGTGATTCGCCTGAATGACCTAGCGCGAATCCGGAAAGAAAAAGAGAAAGCCGCAGCGGCTGCCCCGATAAACCATAACAAGGCGGAGAAAGGGACGGGACAGCCTTAGAACTTCTGGCATGTCCATCAGAACCAAAGAGCCCAACCTTATGTGGAAATTACTACGCCAACTGATCCGGCCCCACGGCGGCCTGCTCGTCATCATTCTTTCGGCGATGATGGTGGAAACTGCCATGAGCCTGGCGGCCCCGTGGCCGCTCAAGATCATCATTGATAACGTGGCGGGCGGCCACCATCTGCCAGGTTGGTTACGCGATCTGGCCGGGCCCGCGCTGGCCAACGAAAGCAGGATGCAGGTAGCCCTGTTCGCGGCTCTAGCCACCATCTTGATCGCCGTCATCGGAGCCATCGCGGGTTACGTGGACAACTACTTCACCGAAAGTGTCGGACAATACGTGGCTCACGACTTGCGGATGCGCACGTTTCATCATCTGCAACGGCTCTCGCTCGGTTATTACGATACGCACCAGGTGGGGAACCTGCTCAGCACCATCACGACCGACATTCAAACGATTCAGGGGTTCGCGTCATCGTCGACGCTCGACATCCTGGTTGACCTGCTGACCATCGTGAGCATGCTGGCGCTGATGTTCTGGCTGAATTGGGATTTCACCCTCATCGCGCTGGCGGTCACGCCCTTCCTGCTTCTTTTCGTCTTCCGTTTCAAGAAAGCGGTCAAGAAAGCGACCCACTCGGTGCGAAAAGAGCAGGCAGAAATCGTGGGAGTGGTACAGCAAGCGCTGGAATCCATGCAGGTGATCGAGGCCTTCGATGGGCAGAAGATTGAAGAGGATCAACTGAAGGTGGTGAGCCAGGCGACGGTCAACGCGGCCCTGGCAGCGCGACGCGTGAAGTCGCTGCTTTCACCCACGGTCGCGATCACGGTGGCGCTGTGCACGGCTATTGTCCTGTGGCGAGGAGCTCACCTTATTCTTGCCGGCGCCATGACCGTCGGCGCCCTGACCGTTTATCTCGCCTATCTGACCAAATTCTTCAAACCGGTCAAAGATTTGGCGACAAGCACGAATGCCATCGCCCAGGCCGCCGTTGGAGTAGACCGGGTGCGCTCCATTCTCGAGACGGACGAGATCATTCCTGAGCGGGAAGATGCGGTCGAACCGCGCAATATCAAAGGCGAGATTGTCTTCGAACATGTAGCTTTCGCCTACCCAAACAATCCGCCCGTGCTCACCGATGTTTGCCTGCACATCAGGCCCGGGCAGCTGGTAGGCGTGGTCGGACCCACAGGGGGTGGCAAGTCTACCGTGGTCAGCATGATTCCGCGCTTCTACGATGCCATGACCGGCAAGGTTTTTCTCGATGGCCGCGACGTGCGCGAATACAAGCTGCACCCCCTGCGCGATCAGATTGGCTATGTCCTGCAGGACACGGTGTTGTTCCGGGGGACGATTCTCGAGAACATTGCCTTCGGCCGACCCAGCGCTACCCGGGCCGAGATTCTCGAAGCGGCTCGCCTGGCCAATGCGGACGAATTCATCAACCGCATGCCGCGAGGCTACGAGACCATGGTCGGCGAACGCGGCCTCACGCTTTCCGGCGGTCAGCGGCAACGCATCGGTATTGCCCGCGTGATGGTTCGGAACAGCCCGATTCTCTTGCTCGACGAGCCGACGGCGGCACTCGACAGCGAATCCGAAAAGCTGGTCATCGATGCGCTCGAGAAACTAATGAAGGGGCGCACCGTGATTATGATCGCGCATCGGCTGAGCACGATCCGCGATGCCGACCAGATCATCGTAATTTCCGGAGGACGCGTCGCCGAAAACGGGACGCACGCGCAGTTGCTTGCTCTGAACGGCATTTATGCGGGTCTGCATCGTACTCAGTTCGAAGGGGAAGCCTCGCAGCCCGCTTCCCAAGTCGTGAATTCGCCCGGTTTGGCGAGTTAGTTCCTACAGATGAAGGAGATTTTCCGTGTCCCGATACCTGGTGGTTCTGCCCGACGACAGCGCGCGGCCTATTCTCGATGCCATCGACCATGCTGAGAAATCGCTGCGCATCAAGATGTTCGCTTTTTCCGATCCGCATATTCTGAAAGCCGTGATCGGCGCGCATCGCCGCGGCGTCAAGGTACAGATCATGCTGAACCCGACCCGGCGCAGCGGGGAATCGCAGAACGAGGAGAGCCGTAAGCGGCTCAGCGATGCGGGCGTCGAGGTCAGCGATCCGAGTCCCGACTTCGAACTGACCCACGAAAAGTCCATGGTGGTCGACGATAAGTCCGCCTGGGTGATGTCGCTGAACTGGGAGACCAGGAATCTCACCGAAACCCGCGACTATGCGGTGGTCACTTCGCATGCGCACGAGGTAAGCGAAATCATCGAGTGCTTTGAAGCCGATTGGGCGCGGCGTCCGTTTCAACCTGGAGAGCATTCACACATGATCTGGTGCGTGGGCAATGCCCGCCAGAGGATGGGAATATTTATTGATGAGGCCAAGCACTCCCTGTGGGTACAAAACGAGCGCTATCAGGATCCGTTAATCATCGAACATCTGGTGAGAGCCAGCCGCCGCGGAGTCAAGGTTCACATCATGGCGCGCTCGCCGCATACCTTGAAGCACGAAAAGCTGATAGAAGGGGTGGCCGGACTGCGCATTCTCGATGATGTGGGAGTGAAGGTCCATAAGGTACACGGGCTCAAGCTTCACGCCAAGCTCATGTTCGCAGACGGCGCTCGGGCCATTATCGGCTCCATCAACCTGGCACCCGGCAGCTTCAACAGCCGCCGCGAACTCGCCATCGAAGTACGCGATAGCGATGTGGTGGACCGCGTCCACAAGATGGTCCACCATGATTGGGAGAACTCGCGGCCGATGGATTTATCAGATCAGGGGTTACTGGCTGACTTGGGTGAAGACGAAGGCGGCGAAGTCGTCTGCTCGGCATAATTCAGAGGCCTCCAAAAGTCCCGAGAGTTCGGGATATTCTCCCCCGCCTAATGCAGAGGCATGCTCAAGCGCTTTTGTTTTCAGCGTGTCGAGAAATGGCCGCTGACTTGCCTCAGAGATTCTTGCCAAACGATTAAAGAAAGGTTTCTCGTCCCATGTGGAGAATCGGATGCGTGGCTGAAGATGAGTTTACGGTTCTGTCTGTGAGCGGCCACATCAAAAGTGGAGAGCTCAAAGAATTTCAGAATGCCATAGGGGCGGAAGCCGCTAATCGTAGCCTGGTGCTGGATTTAGGAAACCTCAGATTGGTCTCGCACGCAGTCGTGGCTTTTCTCTCTCAATGTGAGGATCAGGGAATACGCCTGCGAAATTGCCCCGCCTACATCCGCTCCTGGATAGTCGCTGATCGGGTTGCCCGCGAATTCGCCATCGAGTAAGCCCCACCGCTCTCCCGAGATCTCGTGAATTCCCGAACCCCTGGGAAACCGGAAATCAAACAAGTTGTGCGTATTCATGGAGTTAGCTTTGGCGTGCGCCTTGCATGATCTATCCGCGAGCGACACAAACCTTAATAAGTCGCGGCGAAATCTTGGAGGATGTTATGAAAAAAGTGAAAGCGACGATGAGCGTAGCCGTCCTGGCTCTATTGTCGCTTCTGTTCTCGCACTGTGCGCTGGCCGACACGCCCGACAACGTCGAAGGCGACTGGACCATTTATGCCACCAACGCGGACAACGGGGAGACAGTCGTAAAGCACGTCCAGATCGCGCAGTATGGCGGGCGTCTCAGCGGGTACTTCGAAGGGCCTTATCAGTCGGGGCCGATTCAGGGCCGGGTGAACAGCCACCACATCGTGTTCAGCACGGTGACCCGCAACGTGCTCACCTTCCGGGGTGAGATCTATGGAAATAACATGTCGGGTGAGTATGGAATTCACGGAAAGCACGCCGGCTGGCAGGCAGTTCGTCCAGAAAATGCGTCGGGCGCTTACAATCCGCCGACGGGTACGGTGTATGCGAGCCAACCCGTACTCACGCCGCAAACTCCGGCGGCTCAGTTGGTCTCAGAGACCACGAGTGTTCCACCTGGGCAAACCAACTATGCGCCGCAGAACAACTACTCCCAGCAGCCGACGGATAACTATTCGCAGCCTGAGGGAAACTCCTCGCAGCCCCCGCAGAACAATTCTGCTTCGGGCGCACAAGACGCTCCGCCCGCGCCCGCGGCGCTGTCTTCCGACCAGATCAACTCTTTAGTGGCGCCGATTGCTCTTTATCCCGATGCCCTGGTGGCGCAGGTGCTGGCAGCGGCAGGAAATCCCGATCAAGTGGCTGACGCGGATGACTGGCTCAACCAGAACAAGAGCCTGACGGGTAGCGCGTTGGGGCAAGCCGTGGATCAGCAGCCGTGGGACCCCAGCGTAAAAGCTCTGACACAGTTCCCCGCGGTGCTCGACAACATGGCGCACAACCTCTCGTGGACCTCGAGCCTCGGGCAAGCATTTGCCAATCAGCAGGCTGACGTGATGGCGGCGGTGCAGGTGATGCGCGCCAAAGCGCAGGCTGCCGGAACGCTGCAATCGAACTCGCAGATCACGGTGAGTATCCCCTCACCGAATACGATCGTGATTCAGCCGGCGAACCCGCAGGTGGTTTACGTTCCGCAGTACAACCCGGCTATTGTGTACGGAGCTCCGGTCGTGGTGCCCTACTACGCGCCGCCGCCGGTGCCGGTTGCCAGCGTGGGTCTCTTTTTCGGAAGCGGAATCGCGGTAGGCGCCGTAGTTGGCGGCGGGGGAGGCTGGGGTGGCGGCTTCGGCTGGGGCTGGCACGCCTGGAACGTAAATTGGGGTTGGGGTGGGGGCGGCAATACCACCATCATCTATAACCACACCACCTATATCAACAATCATACCTGGAACAACTACAACGGTTATCACCCGTGGGGACCGGGCAATAACGGATATCACCCGTGGGCCAATGGAGCTGCGGGCAGTCAAAACCATGCCTGGTACGGCAACAACGGTACCTTCCACCCGGATGGCAACTACCGGCCGGGCGAAGACACTCACTACGGTCCGAACGGCGCCTATCACCCCAACGGATATTTCGGCCCTGACGGCGGCTGGCATCCCGACCGCAATGCCGGTCAGAACCTGCCCAATGGGGGCAACAACGGCAATCATGGCCTGATCGGGGGCAACGGCGGGGTGGAGCATAATCCCGGCTACACCCCGACGAATGAACAACCGAACGGGGGACACAACGGCGACCATGGCCTCATCGGCGGCAATGGCGGAGTGGACCACGGACCGGACGGCGGACGCAATGGGGATCACGGATTGATCGGCGGCAAGGGAGGCGTTCAGAACCCGGACGCCGGTCGCAACGGCCCGGGAGTGGCGCCCAACGGCGGATACAACAATTTCGGCGGTCGTAATCCGAGCACCCTGCAGGCCAGGAACGACAACCGCTCGAATTTCGGTTCCGAAAACCGCTCGCGCTTCGCCGGAGACGGCCATCAGAACCGCGTCGACAGTAATCGTGGACACATGAGCATGGCTCGCAGCCGCCCGCAACGTATGCCTCGCGAACGCGCCTCCATGCCCCATCGGTCGTTCAGCGGTGGCGGACGCCGTCGTTAACGGCCAGTCGCTTTATCGCGGAAGGAACATATTTCGAAGGAGATTGAAGATGCAATCAAACGATATCAAAACCGCACAGTGGAAGAAGTTGGCAGCGGCTGGCGTGCTCGCCATCGCCGCGATCGCAGTCCTGGCCGTGAAACTCCAAACCAAGTCTTCGGCGCTGGCTGAAGAACCCCAGAAGACGTTTCAGTCGTCGCAGGAAGCCGGGGCCGCCCTGGAACAGGCTGCCAGGAATGGTGACGAAGCAGCCATCGCGGGAATTCTGGGCGTCGATGCGAAGGCCCGCCTGACGACCGGCGACAAGCAACGGGACAAGGCCGA
>Ga0335085_10016937_pt1 | contig 10511 bp, 6 predicted proteins | sample Lox_Sample_45_FD_206712 | JGI IMG/M metagenome (GOLD analysis project Ga0335085, IMG submission 206712) | Soil microbial communities from Loxahatchee National Wildlife Refuge, Florida, United States - Lox_Sample_4.5 | ecosystem: Environmental > Terrestrial > Soil > Wetlands | place: USA: Florida...
TATCTGCGCACCGGTCCTCGCGCTTGCCTATGGATTGCAAGGGGCGATGGGCAGACCAGTTGACGGCGCGGTGGAGGTTGCGTCACCCGCGGCATTGGGGAACCTGCCGACCAGCGCCGCCCCGACGACGGTCCACAAGTTCGATACCCTGTTTCACATTGCGGCCTCCGACTTCGCGCCGTCCGGCGTCCTGCTGGTAGAGCGGTCCACGCTCTTGAGGGGGCGGGCGGGCGTGGATGGCGGCGGAACGTTTCTCGTCAACCTGGATGACGCGGCGGACCGGCCCCGGACCTCGATGGCGATAGACGTGTCGGTCAATTGCAGCACCCGCCAGGCGCGCCTCGCGTGGAGGCGCACCTACGACGGCTGGGATGAATCGGGCGAGCTCGAGAAGTCGGAGGCAACGACTGCAGTGATTGCGCCGGGAGAAGCCCGTGATGCGGTCCTGCATACGGTGTGCCGAATCTAGACGAGGCACCGGATGCCCGTTACGCGCTCCAGGCTGCCATCGGCTCTTTCCACAGCAGGCGCACCCCCGCTTCTGCTGGCGATGGCGACCTTTCCTGCGGGGGCCGATCCTTCGTCGCTATAGCGCGATGAAGGCGTGGACCTTGACGGTCGCCCAGTAGAAGTCGCACCAGTGAAGCTGCGCGACGGCCAGGGCGACGCAGCCGTGGCGAGCGAGCTCGAGCATGCGCTGGGCTGGGACCTGCGGCGGGTCGACCCTAGCCGTACCGCGCACGCAGGATCCTAGCCGCCGCCACCATCGCCCGCATCTTGCCCGCCGCCGACTCGCGCGGCAGGAACTTCATGCCGCAGTCGGGCGCGAGGATGACGTTCTCGGCCCGCACGTACTTCAGCGCTCGCTCGATCCGTGCGACGACCGTTTCCGGCGCCTCGACCTCGGGCGTCGAGAGGTCGATGCAGCCGACCAGGATCTTCTTGCCCGCGAGCGGCGCGAGCTGCGAGCAGTCGAGCGCCGGCTGCGCGGTCTCGACCGAGACCTGCGCGCAGCGGCAGGCCGCCAGCTCGGGCAGGAACGAGTAGCCCGAGGGCTTGGACTTCTGGTAGATCGCGTAGCCGAAGCACAGGTGCACCGCGGTCGCGCCCTCGACGCCCTCGAGCGCGCGGTCGAGCGCGGCGAGGCCATAGCGGCGCGCCTCGTCGGGCTGCGCCTGCAGGTAGGGCTCGTCGATCTGCACGACGTCGGCGCCGGCGGCGAAGAGGTCCTTCACCTCCTCGTTGACCGCGGCCGCGTAGTCCATCGCCATCGCGACGATGTCGCCGTAGAAGTCGTCCTGCGACAGGCGCGACATCGTGAAGGGCCCGGGCACCGTGATCTTGGTCATGCGCGTCGTGTGGCGCCTGAGGAATTTCAGGTCCTCGACTTCCACGGGCCGCGCGCGGCGCAGCTTCGCGACGACGCGCGGCACCGCCTGCTTGCGCCCGGATCGGCTGATTCCCTCGCCCGGGCGCTCGGGGTCGATGCCCTCGAGCGCGGTGGCGAAGCGGTTGGAGTAGCTCTCGCGCCGGATCTCGCCGTCGGTGACGATGTCGAGGCCCGCGTCCTCCTGCGCGCGGATGGCGAGCCGCGTCGCGTCGTCCTGTGCCTCGGCGAGGAAGGGCTCCGGCACGCGCCACAGCCGCGCCACGCGCACGCGCGGCGGCACGTCCTTCGCCAGCGCCGTGCGGTCGATCAGCCAGTCGGGCTGCGGCAGACTCCCTACGAGCGTCACGGGAAAGAGCATGCGCGTTTGTTATAGCATGGCCTCATGGCCGCCCCCGATCCCGTAGCGCTCACGCGCGAGCTGCTGCGCTTCGACACCGTCAACCCGCCGGGACGCGAGCGCGACTGCGCGCGCCACGCCGGCGCGCTGCTCGAATCTTGGGGCTATCGCGTCGCGTACCACGACTACGAGGACGGCCGCACGAGCGTGATCGCGCGCGCGGGCGGCTCGGACGCGAAGCCGCCGATCTGCTTCACGGGGCACCTCGACGTCGTGCCGCTCGGCAGCCGCGCGTGGACGAAGGATCCGTTCGCGGGCGAGAGCGACGGCGACCGGCTCTACGGCCGCGGCGCCTCCGACATGAAGGCCGGCGTCGCGGCGATGCTGCTCGCGGCGAGGACCTTCGGCGGGAAGCTCGCGGGCACCCCCGGCGTCGTGCTCGTGCTGACGGCGGGCGAGGAGAACGGCTGCGTCGGCTCGCGCCACCTCGCCGCGCTGCCCAGCCTCATGGGCCGCGCGGGCGCGATCGTGGTCGGCGAGCCCACGTCCAACTACCCGATGGTCGGGCACAAGGGATCGCTCAAGTTCTACGCGGGCTTTCGCGGCGTGTCCGCGCACGGCTCGATGCCGCACCTGGGGGAGAATGCGATCTACAAGGCCGCGCGCGCGGCGGCCGCGCTCGAGGCGTTTCAGTTCGGCGCGCAGGAACACCCGGTGATGGGCGGACCCACGCTCAACGTCGGCACGTTCGAGGGCGGCAGCGGCGTCAACCTCGTGCCCGACGCCGCGCGAATCGGCGTGGACGTGCGCACGCTGCCCGGCATGGACCACGCGGCGCTGCTCGCCCGGTTGCAAAAGATCATGGGCGGCGAAGCCGAGCTCGACGTCTTCTCCGACCTGCCCGCGGTGTGGACCGAGCCCGGTGAGGCGTGGATCCGCCGGGTGTTCGAGATTGTCAGGCCGGCGATCGGCGAGGCGCCGCAGGCGCGCACCGCGCCGTACATGACTGATGCGGCGAATCTTTTGAAGGTCTACCGCGGCGCGCCGACAGTCGTGCTCGGCCCCGGCGAGGCGGGCATGGCCCACCAGACCGACGAATACTGCAGCATGGAGCGCATTCGCCAGGCGCAATCGATCTACGAGTCGATCCTGCGCGACTGGTGCGCCCCCGTGGCATAAGTCACGGCGCGCCCACCCCTTTTCGAGGATATTCAGGGCGTTAGGGGGTGCGTGGTGGGCGTGTTGCGGGTCTTCCAGCGGCCTTTGCTCGGCGTCGCCGTGGCGTTGTGCTTCGCCGCGTCCGCCGCGCGCGCGAACCCGAGTGGGCCGACGGTGGCGAACGGCGCCGCGAGCTTCGCGGCGAGCGGCGGCCAGCTCACCGTCACCAACACGCCCGGCGCGATCATCAACTGGCAGCAGTTCTCGATCCAGGCGAACGAGGTCACGCGCTTCATCCAGCAGAACGCCGCAAGCGCGGTGCTGAACCGCGTGATCGGCGGCAGCCCGTCGGCGATCCTCGGCACGCTGAGCTCCAATGGCCGCGTCTACCTGATCAACGCCTCCGGAATCACGATCGGCGCCGGCGCGCGCATCGACGTCGCGGGCTTCGCGGCCTCGACGCTCGGCCTCTCGGACGCCGACTTCCTCTCCGGCCGCAATCGCTTCGCGGGCGCGGGCGGCGAGGGCGCGATCGACAACGCGGGCCGCATCTCGACGCCCGAGGGCGGCTTCGTCTATCTCGTCGCGCCGAAGGTCGCCAACGCGAAGGACGCCGTGGTCACGAGCCCGGGCGGCGCGGTGGTCATCGCCGCGGGACGCACGGTCGAGCTCGTCAACTCGCGCGAGCCCGACGTGCGCGTCGAGTACACCGCGGGCGGCGAGGCGGTGAACGCGGGCAGCCTCGTCGCTGCCTCGGGCAGTGTCGGCATCTACGGCACGCTGGTGCGCAGCTCCGGGCTCGTCTCGGCCTCGCGCGCGGTCGCGGGCGACGGCGGCCGCATCGTGTTCAAGGCGGCCGGGGACACCCTGCTCGAGGCGGGCTCGCGCACCGAAGCCGTAGGCGACCAGGGCGGCAGCGTGCAGGTGCTGGGCGACCGCGTCGCCGTGCTCGACGGCGCGACGATCGACGCGTCGGGCGGCGCAGCCGGGGGCACGGTGCTCGTCGGCGGCGACCTGCACGGCGCGAACGCCGCGGTGCAGAACGCGTCGCGCACGTACTTCGGCGCCGACGCGACGATCCGTGCCGACGGGGGCGGGAAGGTCGTCGTGTGGTCCGACGACGTGACGCGCGCCTACGGCACGATCAGCGCGAAGGGCGGCTTCGTCGAGGTTTCGGGCGCGAACCTGCTCGACTTCGCGGCGCGCGTGGACGCCGGGACGATCCTGCTCGACCCGCAGGACATCACGATCCAGAACACGGGCGGCGGCAGCAACGGCCAGGTCGGCGGCGCCGACACGTCGATCCTGTTCGCGGACGGCACGCCGCCGGCCGGCACGAACTACACGCTGAACGACGAGGCGATCGAGGCGCTGACCGGCAACGTCGTGCTGCAGGCGCAGCGCGACATCACGATCGGCGCCGGCCTCAGCGGCGGCGGCCTCGTGCTGACGAATGCCGGCCAGGGCATTGCGCTGCAGGCGGGCCGCAACATCACGATCGGCAGCCCGATCGTGACGCAGGGCGGCGCGATCCTGCTCGAGGCCGACTCGCCGTCCTCGCCCACGGGCGGCGCGAACGGCGTCGGTACCCTCGCGATCAACGCCAACCTCGCCTCCAACGGCGGGCACATCACGCTGATCGGCGGCGGCAACAGCATCACCGCCGGGGGCGGCATCACGTTCGGCTCGACCGGGTCGCTGGTGAGCGCCGGCGCCGGCGGGATCAACGTCGCGCTCTCGGGCAACGCCGCGCTCGGCATCGGCAGCCTCGGCATCATCACGCAGATCCTCGGCAACCCGAGCATCGCGGGCGGCGACGGCAGCCTCGCCAACCTGCGCACCACCGGCGCGCTCGTGATCGGCACCGCCACCACCGCGAGCGGGGCGACGCTGACGGCGAGCGCGATCACGAACGAGGTCGCCAACAGCGCGATCTCGCTCTCGGCGGCCTCGGGCAGCTCGGTGTCGCTGGTGGCGGGCGCGGGCGGCATCACGATCGACCAGCCGCTGACGAGCTACCAGAACACGACCATCGACACCACGGGCGTCTTTCGCCTCAGCGCGCCGCTCAACACCAACAACAACACGCTGTCGATCCTGAATGCGTCGTCGGTGAACACGACCGGCGGCTCGATCACCACCGGATCGGCGCCCATCGTGTGCACCGCTGCGGCGGGTTGCCCGAGCGGCTCGATCAGCGGCAACGTCAACGTCTGGTCGCTCGCGGGGAGCGGCAGCTGGATGAGCGGCGCGAACTGGAGCCTCGGGCACGTGCCGACCTCGACCGAGGTCGCGCTCATCGGGCCGAACGCCTCGCCCTACACGATCTCGCTCGGCACCTCGACGCAGGGCTCGCCGCTCTCGCAGTCGATCGGGCTGCTGGTCAACAACCAGGTCCTGAGCCTGACCGGCAGCGCGACGGTGCCGGCCAACTCGACCACGCTCGGCATTTCCTCGGCGATCAACTACAACGGCAGCACCGCGTCGCTCAACACGGGCACGATGAGCCTCAGCAACGCCGTGCTCGCCGGCGCGGGCGTGCTGGAGAACCGGGGCACGCTGAACGTCGCGAACAGCGCGGTCTCCGCCTCGCTCAACCTGACCTCGGGCGGCGTGCTGAACGCGAGCGGCACGAACCTGATCTCGGGCGGCTTCACCTCGGCCGCCGGCACCACGGTCAACGTCGCGAGCGGCGCGACCACCGTGAGCGGCGCGACCGGCAACGGCAACTACTTCGGCAGCGTCGCCGTCGCGGGCGGCGCGCAGCTCGCGCTCACCGGCGGCACGCAGAACCTGATCGGCGGCAGCCTTTTGGGGACAGGCACCTTGCTCATCGACGGCGCGACGGCGGCGATCGACCCGGCCTCGACCTACAACGTCGGGACCACGAACATCGCGAGCGGCAGCCTCGAGGTCGACAATACGTCCACGTTCGGCGCGCTCAACCTGAGCGGCGGCGCGATCGCCGGGATCGGCAGCCTCGTCGTCGCCGACTACCGGCGCACGGGCGGCACGCTCGGCACCCCCGACTGCCTTGCCGGCTGCCTGAAGAGCGTGGACCTCGCGAGCGCGAACTCGATCGCGCTCGACGCGCTCGCGGTGAGCGACACGATCCGCGTGCGGTCGAGCGGAGGCGCGGTCGTGCTGAACGGCGCGCTGATGGCGGGCGGCACGGGCGACGCGATCGTGCTTGCCGGCACTTCGTTCACCAACAACGCAGGCGCAGCGGCGCTCGATCCTCTCTCCGGGCGGTTCCTGGTCTGGTCGGGCGACCCGTCGGCCGACAACCGGGGAGGGCTCGCCTACGACTTCAAGCAGTACGGCGCGAGCTACGGCTCGAGCACGGTGCTCGGCACCGGCAATGGATTCCTCTACGCGGTCGCGCCGTCGGTGACGCCGGGGCTCACGGGAAGCGTGAGCAAGGTGTACGACGCGACGGCCGCGGCCGCGCTGGATGCCGCCAACTACACGGTGATTGGCGCGATCGACGGCGACACCGTCGTGCTCAATAACCCGGCGTCCGGCACGTTCGCCGACAAGAACGCGGGGACGGGGAAGGGCGTTTCGGCAAGCGGGATCGCGATCGCCTCCGCGTCGAACGGAGCGGCGACCGTCTACGGATACCAGCTCGCGTCGAGCACGGCGAGCGCCAATATCGGCGAGATCACGCCCGCGACGCTCACAGGATCGATCACGGCGTCCGACAAGGTCTACGACACGACGACGGCGGCGACCATCGCGGTGTGGTCGATCGCCGGCGTGCAGGGCTCCGATTCCGTCAGCTACACCGGCGGCACGGCGACGTTCGACACGAAGGACGCCGGCAGCGGGAAGACAGTCACCGCGACCGGACTCGGTCTGGCCGGCGCGGACGCCGGGAACTACACGGTGAACACCACGGCGACAACGACCGCGAGCATCACGCCCGCGACGCTCACCTACGTCGCCGATCCCGCCTCGCGCAACTACGGCGAGCCCAATCCCGCGCTCACCGGGCAGGTCACGGGCTTCGTCGGCGGCGAGTCGCTCGCGTCCGCGACGACCGGCGCGCTCGCGTGGACGAGTCCCACCGACACGTCCACCGCGCCGGGCAGCTACGCCGTCGCGGGCGGGGGTCTCGTCGCGATGAACTACGTGTTCGCGCAGGCGCCGTCCAACGCGCTCGCGCTCACCGTGCTCGACGTCGCGCCGATCCCGACCTCGCTCTTCACGCCGCCGCCCCCGCCGCCGCCGCCCGCGGCGTCGCTCCCCACGGTCTCGCTCGGCACGACCCTGCTCAACCTCGACACGGGCCAGAGCGTCGCGCTGCCGCCGAACACGGTGCCCGATCCGGGGATCTACCTGAACCAGGATTCCTCCGCCGTGCTCGTGGTCGGCAACAGCCAGGTCGGCGCCTCGCTCAACGTCGCCTCGACGCTGCTGTTCCCGGCGGCGACCTACGACCCCGGGCTCTACGTCAACTCGCAGACGGGATTCCTCTACAAGGTGACCGACGGCGCCGTGCTCGATCCCGGCGTCTACTACAACCGCGACACGCAAACCGTGCTGGTGGTGTCGTCGAACAGCGACGGCAACGTCACCGTGCAAAGCGCCGACATCAAGGACGCGGTGAAGACCGTAGAGAACGGCGCGGGCACGCGCCGCGTGGCCGGAGTCAGCTGCCGGTAAGCTTGCGCGGCGTACCATAGCGGCATGCCTTCACAACGCCGCACTGCGCTCCTCATCGGCATCGCCGTCGTCGTGCTCGCGATCGCGGGCTATTTCCTGTTCGGCGCGAAGAAGACGCGCGACCTCGAGTCGAGCGCGGGCGCGGGCATCGCCGACGCGACGCAGCGGCTGCGCGGCGCGCTGTCGACGAAGCCCGGGACCGCGGGCGCGGACGGCGCGCTCGCCGCCGACGCCGCGGCGATCGACGAGAGCCTCGCGCGGCTGCGCGCCGAGGACGCCTCGCGCAACAAGGCGCTGGCGGCGGCCGCCGAGCTCTACCTGGTCGACGTGCAGGCGATCCTGAAGAACGAGGCCGCGGCCGCGCGCGCGGCAGGGGCCTGGGAGGCGAGCCGCAAGGCGCTGCTCGCGCACCTCGATCGCGCCCAGGGACGCGGCCCCGGCTGGATCGACCGCGCGCTGGCGCTGAAGGACAAGGCCGAGAAGGACAACTTCGATTACCGCAACGCGCTCGGCACCGTGGCCGATCTGCTGCGCGCGCACCAGGACACCCAGGCGACGCTGCGCGCGGCCTGGCCGGCGGCGCCGATGATCGAGGACGAGGAGCGCAAGGAAGGCCGCAAGCGCGCGCAGCAGGCCGCGGAGCAGGCGAGCGAGGAGCTGCGCAAGCTGCGCCAGCTGCCGCTGTCCTGAGCGGCGGCTACTTGCGCTTGCGCGAGAGGTACTCGCCGATCAGCCGCTGCGGCTCGCCGGTGCGGTAGGACGCCTCGAACGCGTCGATGCTCTGCGCGACGGCCTGCGCGAACGGCAGCTCCTCGTACGCGCGGTTGAGCGCCTTCTGCGCGCGCACCGCCTCGGGCCCGCAGGCGAGGATGCCCTCGAGCGCCTGGTCCACCTCGATGTCGAGCGCGGCGAGCCGCACGACGCGCTCGACGAGCCCCCAGCGCAGCGCCTCGGCGGCGTCGATCATCTCCCCGGTGAGCAGCAGCCAGCGCGCGCGCCCCGCGCCCATCAGGCGCGGCAGCAGCGCGGCCTCGATCACCGAGGGGATGCCGAGGCGCACCTCGGGCATGCCGAAGCGCGCATGGTCGGCCGCGATGCGCAGGTCGCAGGCCGCGGCGAGCTCGAGCGCGCCGCCGATGCAGTAGCCGTTCACGCGCGCGATCACGGGCACCGGGCACTCGCGCACGGCCGTGATCGCGCGGTGCAGCCGCGTGATCGCCGCGCGCGCGGTCGCCGGCGCGGTCGCGCCGAGCTCGTTCACGTCCACGCCCCCCGAGAAGGCTCGGTCGCCCGCGCCGCTGATCACCAGCGCGCGCAGCGCCGGGTCGCGCGAGAGCTCGCGCACCGCGGCCTCGAGCGCGTCGATCGCCCGCGCGTCGAGCGCGTTCAGCTTCGCCGGGTTGTCGAGCGTGACGCGCGCGACGCCGCCGTCGCGCGCGACGCGCACGGCCTCACGCGGCCGCGCGCCGGTCATCGAGCCGCGCCCGCACGTAGTGCTCGAGCTTGCGCGCGTCGGCGTCGAAGCGCCGCACGCCGTCGGCGAGCTTCTCGACCGCCATCGCGTCCTCGTTGTGGCGCCAGCGGTAGGCCTTCTCGTCGAGCCGCACGCGCTCGATCGCGTGGCCCGCGGCCTCGGCCGGCGACAGCCGCCGCTCGACCTCGCCGTCGGCGGCAGCGAGCTTCTCGAGCAGCTCGGGCGCGATCGTGAGCAGGTCGCAGCCCGCCAGCGCGAGGACCTGGCCGGGCTTGCGGAAGCTCGCGCCCATCACCTGCGTGGCGTAGCCGTGCTTCTTGTAGTAGCGGTAGATGCGCGTGACCGAGGCGACCCCGGGGTCTTCCTCGAGCGGGATGTCGTCGACCTTCCTCGCCGCCTTGTGCCAGTCGTAGATGCGCCCGACGAACGGCGAGATCAGCGTCGCGCCGGCGTCGGCGCAGGCCGCGGCCTGCGCGAAGGAAAAGAGCAGCGTCATGTTGCAATGGACGCCGTCGCGCTCGAGGACCTCGGCGGCGCGGATGCCCTCCCAGGTGCTCGCGAGCTTGATCAGGATGCGCTCGCGGCTCACGCCCGCGGCCTCGTAGAGCTCGATGTAGCGGCGCGCCCGGGCGACCGAGCCGTCGCGGTCGAACGACAGGTGCGCATCGACTTCGGTCGAGACGCGCCCGGGAATGTGCTTGAGGATCTCGCGGCCGAACACGACGGCGAGCCACTCGAGGGTCGCGCCCGGCTCGCGCCGTCCGCGCTCGATTGCCTCTTCCAGCAGGGGCCGGTAGCGGGGGTCCTGGGCGGACGTAAGGAGCAGCGACGGGTTGGTCGTGGCGTCCTGGGGCTTCCACCGGGCCACGGCGTCGATGTCGCCGGTGTCGGCCACCACCGTCGAGTGGCGCCGGAGGGACTCGAGCTGGGTCGGCATCGTGCGAGTGTAATCGCAGGGTGGGCCTTCGGCCCACCGTACGGTGGGCCGAAGGCCTACCCTACGATCTTGCAGGGTTTTGATAATTAAGCCTTTCCTGCGGGATTATCCGGGAGTAGACTTCATTTCCACGCCGCCGACCCACAAGACGAACCAGACCGGCGGTGCCAAGGAGACGAGGAGTTGCGCCCGACAGATATCGCGAATCCCGACTACTTCCATAAAGTCGTCGATTGCCAGTGGGCGTGTCCCGCCCACACTCCGGTACCCGAATACATCCGATTGATCGCCGCAGGCCGGTATTCCGATGCCTACATGGTCAACTGGAACTCGAACGTCTTCCCCGGCATCCTCGGGCGCACCTGCGACCGCCCCTGCGAGCCCGCGTGCCGCCGCGGCCGCGTCGAGGAGGAAAACCAGGCCAAGCCCGAGCCCGTCGCGATCTGCCGCCTGAAGCGCGTCGCCGCCGACAACAAGGGCGCGGACGTGAAGCAGCGCATGCCCGCGAAGGCGGGGAAGAAGAACGGCAAGCGCATCGCCTGCATCG
>Ga0335085_10016938_pt1 | contig 10511 bp, 9 predicted proteins | sample Lox_Sample_45_FD_206712 | JGI IMG/M metagenome (GOLD analysis project Ga0335085, IMG submission 206712) | Soil microbial communities from Loxahatchee National Wildlife Refuge, Florida, United States - Lox_Sample_4.5 | ecosystem: Environmental > Terrestrial > Soil > Wetlands | place: USA: Florida...
TCGCGTCCTTTATCAGCACCCCGGCGTATTTTCCGACGGCGGATGTCATCTTCCCGTCCATGTCCACTGCAACGACCTCCTTGAGTCTGAACTCCCTGAACAGCATGACGTCGTTGTAGTCTCCATAGCTGCAGACCATCACCACCCCGCTACCGAACTTCGGGTCGACGCTCATGTGGGCCCTGATGGGCACCTCCCTGTTGTAGATTGGGACGATTGCGGTCTTCCCGACATACTTCTTGTACCGTCCGTCCGCCGGATTCACCACGAGCATCTGGCAGGCGGCGAGCAGCTCAGGCCTCGTGGTGGCCACCGAAAGTTCACCCCGGCTGTCCTTCACCTTGAACGTGTTCGTGACGAGGAAGGTGGGGAGCTCCTCATACTCGATTTCGGCGTCGGCGATGGTGGTGTTGCAGTCGACGCAATAATTGTTTGGCCTGTTGGCGAGGTAGACCAGCCCTTTCTTCCAGAGTTCGATGAACGACCACTGCGTGAGCTTCCTGTATTCCTCCGAGTCTGTCCTGTACTTGTTGTAGTAGTCTCCAGATATCCCGAGGGTCTTCAGGAGGCCAATCATGTACGCCTCCAGGTCGTCGAGAGCGTGCTTGCAGAGGTTGATGAACTCCTCCCGGGGGGTCTTTCTCATCTGAACCCTGTACTTCCGCTCGGCGAAGATTTCGACTGGGAGCCCGTTCCTATCGATACCTATCGGGTACAGGACGTTGAGGCCTCTCATCCTCGCAGCCCTGGCGGTCATATCGATCTGTGTGTATTGAGTGAGGGCGCCCGGGTGCCAGGGCTTCCCTGAAGGATAGGGTGGGGGGGTGTCAATCACGAAATTACGATTCTTGTTGTTAGAAGGCTTAAATTCAAGGATTCTTTCAATCTCCCATATCTGCCGCATCTCAGCCTCGAGTTTGGGGTCCCATGAAGTGGCCTCAAGCTTCGCTGAGAACTGTGGCTGCAAGCGAATACAAGCTGCCCCACTTGAGAGTATATGAACTTAGGAGGGGTTTCGGGGTCTGAAAGCGGCATCATTCATGGTTGCTTTGTCCACTGCTTTCAGGAGGGGGTATCCTATGACGCCTATGGGCACGACCTCGCTTCCCAGGAACTCGGTCCAGCCGACCCAGGCGGGAACTCCGGGTGCCCCTGCCAGGGCCACCACGTATGACCCGACGATTCCTGCGACCACCACTATTTCGAGGCTGACCGCCAGTAACCAGTTACCCCGAAACTTCTTCCTGGTTACCGCCCAGGCCAAGGTCGCAGCGAGGAAGTTCGCCGTCGGCCCCCCCACCACGTCTATCACGCCGAGGTTCGGGCCCAAGAAGTTCCCTATGAAACACCCTATCGTCACCCCTGCGATCGCGGGCGGGCCGAACAGAATCGACAGAGGGAGGAGGGCGTCGACCATTCTGAACTGCAGCACTCCGAAGCTGAAGAAACCGAAGTAAAGGACATAGGCTCCATACAGTGCGGCGAGCAGTGCCGCTAGCGCAACGTTACGAGTGGTCCAGATTCTCTTGTTGTCCAATTCCTCCCACACCGGGATTTGTAAGGCGGATCGGGTGGAGGTCACTCACCCGCCAGCATCGGTCTCAGCCCTTCCCGATTTAAAGTCGTCACCGGAAACTATTGTCCAGGTCCGCCCTTTCTTCTGCCGAAAGCTCCCAATCGCTCCCTCCGACGTTCTCCCTGACGTGGTCCTCGCGAGACGCCCGTGGTATGGGGAAGACGTTGGACTTCCCCGCCAGCCACCGAAGGGCTACCTGCGCCTTCGTCCTGCCACCGGTCGACCCGAGCCGCCGGTCGTTCGGGAGCTTCCCATGGCCCAGAGGATAATACGCCAGGAGCGCTATCTTCTCCCTGTCGCAGTAGGGGAGCAGGTCCTTTTCCACATTCCTGTGGATCAAGCTGTAGTCGACCTGAACCGAGCTCAGCTCTGACTTCGGTAGAGCCGCCTGCGCCTCCTTCAGTTGATCCAAGTTGAAGTTGCTCACCCCGACATGCGTGAGCTTCCCGGCGTTCACCAGCCCCTCCATGGCGGCCATGGTCTCGGCGATGGGCACGGCCGGATTTGGCCAGTGCACCTGATAGAGGTCGATGTACGTGGTGCCCAGGTGTTTCAGGCTCCGCTCAAATGTCCTGACGAGGGCATCCCTCCGGAGATGGTTGGGCCAGACTTTGGTGGCCAAGAAGAGCTCGTCCCTTTTCCTCCCGCTGACCGCCGCTGCAACCAACGGCTCTGACCGATAGATCTCGGCCGTATCCACCAGGGTTACCCCTTCATCGAGCCCAGCCCCGATGGCCCTGACCTTCTCACTAGCACCGCGCCTCCACCCGAAGAACCCCGTGGTTATCCAGAGCGGGTCGTAGTACGTCCCCATCCCGATCTCCGAAACCTTCCGACCCGTCTTCGCGAATTCCTTGTAACGCATCGCTCAGCCAAGGCGGCGTCAGCACCGACCTGTTAAAGAAAGAAACGGGGCTCGGCCGCCTGCCAATCCCACGAGCAGTGCATCCCCCACACCAGCGGCCCTGCGCCTGTCGCAGCCGTCCATCCCCTTCCTGCTCCTGGAAAGAGCTGGAGAGTCCTACAAGGGGGGTTTTCCCTTGGCTGCTTCATCTGCCGTGACCTCCTTCGGGAGGAGCCAGAAGATGTCAGGGTGCTCAGTCTTCAGAGTGGAGAAAGTGGGAGGGAGGAGCCCGTTCCTTCGGGCCCTTCGGACGTTATACTCTATGAAGCGTCTCATGGCGCTGGTCTCACCTGCAGCAGCAACGAAGCGTCGGATTCTCTCAATGGCGTCAGCATCATCCAGCTTCTTGACGTTCACAAGATACGGTGCGAGGATCAGCCAGGTGATCCTGTGCCTCCCGTCCGCGACCGGGTGCTCCAGGAGGGATTCGACGTAGAGGTATCCCCTGTTCGTCTTGGGCTTCGGCGACGGCGCATACTGAACGACGTCTGACTTCACCCCGACGAGTTGCTTTGGCAGCGGCGCCTTCCTGAGGTTCCTGACGCCGTCCGCTATGGCCGCGAAGGCGCAGTCCCCGAACAAATCGTTGAGCATGTTGTCGGTTTCACGGATGACCCCTCTGTCCAACGCCTGCCTTGCCAACTTCCACTTCGGATTCTTCCCGAGCTCGAACCTCGAGAGGAGCGCCAGGTACCCTTCGAAGGGGAGGGAGTAGCTGACCTGCCTGTCATCGTCCCCGGCCTCCTGGAACCTGACCCCGAAGCATTCGGCCATGGCCGTCACCTTGTCCCTCGGCTTTTCCTGTCTGAAGAACTCCTTCGCCCTCTCGGCTTCTTTCTTGGAGAACTTCGATGCCAAGACGGGGTCCTGGCTTGCGACGAGTGCGCCTGCGAAGAAACTCGACACGTCGACCTCGGTAGAGGTGGGCTCGTACTTCGCCCTACCGAGCGAGTTCAGCAGCCGGTCCTGGGTCTGCGCGATGACGTCCCTGCTGACCAGGGCTTCGTCGAGTGAGACCGTCTCGAAGAACCGCCTGGAACGGGGTGCGAACGGGTATCGCAGTTCTAGGTCAGAGAGGGAGGATGTGCCGAAGGTCAACCTGTTCCACCAAGTGGCAAGGGACATTCGGGCTCCATGTCAGCTTTCCTTGGCGGTGGACACGATTGAGAGGACGTCCCTGTCTCTGAGGACGTAGTTGGTGGGAAGGTGCAGCCCGGTCCTGACGTCGATGGCATACAGGAGCCCCTTCACGAGGTCCGTGTGTATGTCCCGGGCCAGGTCTTCTACCGTCGACCCGCTGGGGATGAGATAGACGTCGGGGAGGATCCGGCCGTTCTTGTCAGACAGCTTCTGGGGGTCGTGCACCGGGTACACGGCGTTCTCTTTTAGCAGTTTGAAGATCACGGAGTTGAGGGCGAACTGCACCCCGGTCCTGAGATACTCTCCGAAGACTTTCCGCCTGATGTAAGCCAGAGCACTGCGCTGCGCCTCGTTGAGGTCCTGCGGTTTCAGGATTTCGAACCTCTCCTCACCTGGGATGTACCTGATGAGCCCCTTCCCTTCTGCTCTCCTCAGGGTGAGCTCGGCCTCTCCACTGGTCGGGACTACTATGAGGCCCTTGTACTTCTCCCTGATTTTCTTGAAGTTCTCCGCAGCATATGGAAGGTCCATCTTGTTCGCAACCAACAGCGTCGGCTTCGAATACTCTCGGAGGGACCAGCAGAAGCTCTGGGCATCCTTCTCGTTCCATGAATCGAACGCCTTGTCCTCGAGCATTGTGTCCTTCATCGCCAGGACAACGTGTTCCTTCCTCACCCCGATGCCATGCATCACCTCCTCGACGGCGGTCGGGACGCCGTATCCCGGGGTCTTCGAGAGCTTTGAGATCTTCGGGAGGTTCTGCGTGAAGAGCTTGGTGTACCAGAGGACGAGCTCAAGCTCGACGTCTGCGAAGTCGGCCATCGGGTCCCCGTTCCCCGGTTCGGAGATCTTGCCGTCCTTGTCGACGCTACCGGAGGCGTCGACGACGTGCAGAAGGGCGTCCGACTGGGCTGCCACGCTCAGGAACTGGTTACCGAGCCCCTTCCCCATCCAGGCCCCCTTGATGAGGCCGGGGAGGTCGGTGACCTCCACCGGGATGAACCTCCATCCATCTTCGCACTTTGAATTGATGGGGTTGTCCTGAACTCCGAATTCCTTGTGGACGCACAGGGTCACGACGTTCGCGACCCCTGTCTCCGGGGACTTGGTCGTAAATGGATAGTTCGAGATCTCCCCGGCGAGGAGCGTCATCGAATTGAACAGAGTCGTCTTTCCCGCATTCGTCTTTCCGATTAGTCCGATCCTGATTGTCAACGCGAACCCAAGGCATCAGAACCGTCGACCTGATAAAACAGTTGCGTGCGAACGAACCGTCAGGGAGAAGGGGCCGACCGCCAGGCTCTTACGGCCTCATACCAGAACACCACGGCTGCCACGGTCAGGACTGCCGCGAACCATTCGAGAACCGGGACCAGGCCGAAGTAGGGGTAGCCCACGAATGCGAGGTAGGCGGCAAAGACCGTGAATATCACCGCGTAGAAGATGAACCTGGGGACTATCAATGTCCCCAGCCTAAGGAAGTCCCGCATGACGTCGACCTTGACTTCCCCTGCCACCTCGTACTCCCCGTTGTCCTCTGAAACGAGCCCGAGCTCTCTGAGCTTGTTGAGGTGGTACTGGGCCAGAGACGGGTTCGACATGAGGAGGGCGCGCTGCACCTCTCTCACCCCCACCTTTCGCTTCTTCAGGGCGTAGATGTAGACCCGGAGCGTGTTCCCCTTGAGTTCCGCATCGATCATCCCTTGAGTTCTCTTCTCGGCCCGAGCGGGACCCGTCTGCTCTTGCTTCGCTGGTTCGCTCACAGGTTCCCTGCTCGCCCCACTGTTTGGCTCCTCGTTCAAAAACATTGGTTGATAATAGCGCGCTGGGGGCTGTCTCATATGGGCAGCCTGGCGACCCGTCCTTGAAGCTCAGGACGAAGGCGGTTGCCTATGGTGTCTCAGCGGTGGTCTTGGCGGGCGCGGTTATCGCCTCGGGGTCTGCCCTGGGTCTCCTGACCACGCGGTCTTCAGGACTCCTTTCGGTCCTGCTGACCGACCCCCCTTCGGTCCCGGACGGGGTCACTGCGGTCTACATCAGCTACTCTGGCATCGCAGTCCACGCCCAGGGGTTCGGGGATGGGGGTTGGGTGGATGTTTCAGGTGCCGGGACGGTCGACACGATGAAACTCATCAATCTCAGCCAGACGATTTCGAGCGGGGTCATCCCAAGCCTGACCTATGACGTCATCAGGCTCAACATAACAGGCGCTTCCGTCGAGTTCATGGGGAAAAATTATCGCGCCCAGGTGAGTTCCGACACTGTTTCGGTCCCGCTGGTAGGGGGGCTGAAGGTCAATTCATCGCTTCCGGCAGCGGCTCTAATCGACATCCGGCCCACGGTCTTGAACTTGGGCACCCAACTGGGGCCTGACTTCAACATGGCCGCCGGGGCCAGGGCGCTCCAGGTCCCCTCGGGCGAAGTGGACAACTCTCTGAAGACCGTGGGAAGTACCCTCAACCTGCAAGGAAACGACTGGTTCGACTCTTTCAGATCACACCACTCGGACACGCTCAACACCACTCAGCCGATCCTGACGGCCGATTCGCTCTCGTTCTCCGAGACAAACGGGGGGGACGATTCACTGGTGGTCAGAATGGTGGTGGTCACCCCGGCGACCCAGGGCGGTGAGGGTCACGGGGCTCTCGATTCGGTGGCCAGCGGGATCGTCTTCTCGGTCGGGTCAGACGGCACCCTCAATCTTGTCTCTGGCTCTCTTAACCAGGTTGGCTCCCTCTTGGGAGGCAGGGGCTATACCTTGGCTCCGGGCGACACATTCCGGTTCACCTACTCCGGGCCTCTGACAGGCCTGCTGGATGGCTCTGGAGTCGCGGCGGGAGCGACTTACTACGTGACGGTCATCGGCCCGGAGACTCTCGGCGTCTTGACCGTCGTCTCATCTTAGGCTCTGTATCTGAGCAGGGCCGCGACTCCGCCGAAGGTCTTGAACATGCTCCCCTCCTCGGTGCCAGACGATATTACCTCGACCTTGGACCCCACCTGGTAGGCTAGGTCTTCGAGGACGTCCACCAGGTCCTTCTCCTCCACCTCATAGTCGGCCGCCCCACAGCTCGTGCAGGGGGTTGACATCATCCCCTGGCGCTCCTGGATTTTCTTCTGCGCCGCGACGGTCTCCAACTTCACCGTCCCGCACTTCTTGCAGGTGGCGTCGAGCCTAACCATGTCCACGTCGTCTGACACGAGGACCACGTCAGCGCTCGCCTTCTGCAGCGCCTCTATCACGCGGGGGAGCCCGTAGATGGCGAGTCCTCCCTGCCGGTTGACCTCGAACAGGAACTTCTGGACGAGCTTCTTCTCTTCGACGAGCCTTACATCCTTCAACACATCTCCCGCCTTCTCCACCATCTCCCTGACCCCCTCCCTGCCGGCATATCCCAGGTCAAGGACTGCGACCACCCTCTTCTGCAGCTCGTAGTGCAGATATCCCTCCTTCAGGAACTCGTCCTTGGTGGGCCCTGGTCCCCCGACTATCAGCCCGGTCACCTTGTTGCTTTCCATGAAAACACGGGTCGCGTGCTCGCTTACCCGGTTGAAGAAGTAGGTCAGCTCCATTTCCCTCCCTCTCTCGTAACGCCGAGCGCTCTGACCGCCTTTGCGGGTTTTCCCGGAGATCCCCGAAGTCATCAGGTCCTCGATTTCGAGCCTGTCTCCGCTCAGTATCCCCATGCCGACGTCGTTCGAGTCGATCGCGAGAAGTCCGAACACCTTGTCTTCCTTGAGCATGTCCTTGAGGTACTCCACCCTGAAGTGGTCGTCGCAGGCGTACAGGTATGTCTGGACTGGCTTCGGAGGGACAATCTCCCAGACGTTCACTACCTCGCTCCCTGGCCCGTTCGTCGGCAGCGCTCCGGAGAAGAGGACGAGGCCCGTCTCGGGCGCCGTCCTGTACAGCTTGAGCCTCTGCATGGCTTTCGTCAGGGCGTCCTGCACGTGGTTCCGCGTCGTGTCCGACTTTATGTTTCCCGCGGTCCCCCATTCCTCTCTGAGGTTCGCAATGGCCTCGTGGATGGCCTTCTTGGGAGGGATGTAGAGCGAGACGAGCTCCGTCCCTCTCCCTTCCTTGTTGCTGAGCTCCGAAATCAGCTTTCTTACCTTGTATAGCCTCACTGAGTCTGTCTTCGACAATGCAGAGCTACCTCTACGTCAGGACGAAGAAGCGGACGGGTTGCCGGAGGCAGCGGGCATTGGAACACCGAAAATCTTCCTCACCCATTTATAAAACCTATCACCCTATGAACCGCCTCAGTAAGGGTTTTGCAAGATTGAAGGTAGTGCTCAGAATAGGGGGGTCGGTCCTCGGGTCTCCGCCGTCGGCCAGGGTCGTCAACGCCTACGCTGGAGTGATTTCAGATCTCAACTACGAGGGGCACTCCATAGGCGTGGTGGTGGGGGGCGGCCAAGTCTCTCGCGAGTACATCAAGTCGGCCTCCGAGATGGGGCTCTCTCCCTACCAACAGGACACGGTCGCGATTCACGCATCGAGGCTCAACGCTCGCCTTGTGGCCATGAAGCTGGGAGGGGTGAGCAGCGTCCCCACCTCCATCGACGGGATGCTGCAGCGACTTGCGAGGAACAGGGTGGCGGTGATGGGCGGGCTGAAGCCAGGCATAACCACCGACACTGTCGCAGCAATCGTCGCCCAGCGGTGGAGGGCCGATATCCTGGTGAAGGCCTCGGACCAGAATGGCATCTACACCGAAGACCCGAGGACGAACAAGAAAGCGAGGAAGCTGGACAAGATCACCTACGAGAAGATGAGGGAGATTCTCGGCGGGTCGCACCGCCCGGGCATCCACAGCATAGTGGACCCGGTGGCGGTCGATCAGCTCGTCGAGTCGAGGGTCAGGCTCGTCGTGCTCAACGGCTCCGACGCCAAGGGAGTCATCAAGGCCGTCCACGGCGAGAAGATAGGAACGGTCGTCAGCTGAGCAGAGGAGAGGGAGTGAAGAGAGGCCGGAATTGGTCCCGGTAGAAGTCTACATCGCCCTAGTGGTTGCCGTTTTCTTCTCCTTCTGGTGTTCGCTCGTCGAGGCCACCTACCTTACGGTCCGTCCCTTCTCACTGAACCAGTCAATCGCAAACGGCTCGCGGAAAGCCAAGGCCGCCCTCAGGATCGTCGGTGAGAAGACTAGGCTCGTCAGCGTCACGACCTTCGTCGACACAGTCTCGAACGTGGTCCTAGCCACGACCATCGGGCTGATTCTGTCCGACGCCTTCGGACCCATCGGCTGGGTGTACAGTGCCTTGGGCGGTTCCTTCGTCATAATGACACTGCTCTACCTCCTCCCGAAGGCGATTGGGATTGAAAACGCCCTCAGAATGGCGATCATGTTTGCGCCGTCCACCATGGCCATGATGTCGCTCCTCGCCCCGCTTACGGTCCCCTTGGCGCGCGTCGCCAGGAGCCTTTCGGAGAAGCTCGTGGGGAAGCCCGGGTACAAGGAAGCCGACCTGGCGGCGGAATTCGAAGACGTCGTGACGATGCTGGAGAAGGCGGGGCACATCGAGCCTGACGCTGGCCGGCTGCTCAGGACCGCCCTCGCCTCATCCAAGACCGACGCCATAGACGTGGTCACCCCAATGGAAGAGATAGTCTCGATTGATAGTGACACCACGGTCCTGGACGCGTTGAAGACCATGGGACAGACCAACCATCCAAGGATGCCGGTCTACGATGCCAAGAGGAAGACGTACATCGGTGCGGTGACTTCGAGGACGATTTCGAAGGCCGTCTCGAGGGACCATTTGGACCAGGGAATCCACGATTACATGATCCAACCCGCGAAGGTCTCGAAGGATGATGGCCTCGCGACAGTGATTGACCAGATGCAAGAGGCCGGGACCACCATAGCCTTCGTCTACGACGGCGAGGACATGGTGGGGATGATTACCCTTTCAGACATCCTCGAGCGCCTGCTCGGTGTCAAGGTCTAGGGCCGACTCTTCGGTTAAAGCGCGCCACGTGCCCAGTCGTCTCGCCAAAGGTTCGGCCGTTTCATGCCGAAGAGACCAAATTTCGATTCTCCCGTCACGGCCACACTACACGCATGAACGATACCCTCTCGGTCGCGGGAGGCGGCGAAGAGCCTAGCCGACGCTCTACCGGTGCCCTGCTCTTCCTCTGTCTAGGCCCCTTTCGACCTTCTACTCGGAACGGCCAAGGAATTGAGCTCGTCAAACGATATCGCGCCTTCGGTCAGTGTGTCGTAGGTTCCCTTCTCGCGCACCTCCCTCGAGGCCCGCTTGAGGAGCCCCATGGCCGCGTAGGCGGCGCTGGGACCGAAGCTCACCCTCGCGACCCCGAGCCGCTTCAGTTCGGGGACCGGAGGGAGCCCTTTCCTGACCATGACGTTGGTCGGGAAGTCGAGCGCTTTCACGAACCTCTCTATGGAACCCCGGTCGGTCAACCCCATCGGATAGACGCAGTCCACCCCGACGTCCCTGTAGGCCGACGCCCGGCGTATGGCTTCATCGAGCCTTGCCGCGTCGTCTCCCGGGAAGAACCTCAGCGCATCGGTCCGCGCGTTGATGACGAACGGCACCCTGGTCGCCTTCTGAACCCTCAGGAGCGCCCTTAGCTTCGCTACCTGCCTCTCGACGGAGAGGAGCCTCTTCTCCCGATGCACGAAGTCCTCGATATTGATTCCCACGGCTCCGGCCCGGACCGCCGCCCTCGCGCTCCTGGCGGCCCCCTCGGGGGTGTCCCCGAAGCCTCCGACCAGGTCGGCGCTCAGAGGTATCGAGAGGACCCGAGCCATCCTTCTGATGGCCGCAACGAATTCCTTCACGGGGATTTCCTCTCCGTCCGGATAGCCAAGGGACACCATCATCCCCGCGCTCGACGTGGCCACTGCCGGGAATCCCTCGTCT
>Ga0335085_10016939_pt1 | contig 10511 bp, 13 predicted proteins | sample Lox_Sample_45_FD_206712 | JGI IMG/M metagenome (GOLD analysis project Ga0335085, IMG submission 206712) | Soil microbial communities from Loxahatchee National Wildlife Refuge, Florida, United States - Lox_Sample_4.5 | ecosystem: Environmental > Terrestrial > Soil > Wetlands | place: USA...
CTGCGCACCCCGCTGACGAGCCTGCGGACGAACATCGAGGTGCTCGCCGGCGAGCGGACGCTTCCCCCGGAGGACCGCGAGCGCCTGCTCGGCGACGTCGTCGAGCAGCTCGGCGAGATGACGACGCTCATCTCGGAGCTGATTGAGCTCGCGCGCGCGGAACAGCACCCGGAGCTGCTCGAGGACATCCGGCTCGACCTGCTCACAGCCGACGCCGTCGAGCGTGCGCGACGGAACCGCCCGGAGGTCACGTTCTCGACCGACCTGCAGGAGTCGATGGTGCACGGCGCGCCGTCGACGATCGAGCGCGCGGTGGCGAACCTGCTCGACAACGCGGCCAAGTGGAGCCCCGAGGGAGGCCAGGTCGAGGTCGGCGTCCACGGGGACGAGGTGACGGTGCGCGACCACGGGCCGGGGATCGCAGACGAGGACCTGCCGTACGTCTTCGACCGCTTCTATCGGGCCTCGTCCGCGCGCGGCCTGCCGGGCTCCGGCCTCGGACTCGCGATCGTCAAGCAGGTCGCCGAGGCCCACGGAGGCCACGTCGCCGCCGAGCCCGCCGACGGCGGAGGCACGCTCATGCGCCTGCGGCTGGACGGGCACTCGTCGCCCTCTTAGGGCTTTCTTAGTCGCCTTTCACATGCTTCTCAGGCTCGGGTGGTTCCCTTCGAGTGTCCACCACGAGCCCAAGGAGGCCGACATATGCGAGTGAACAGCGTGAACGATCCCCACCCACAGCCACGGATGCCATTCGGAAGCGCAATTCCGCCCACTCCCGCCGAGCAGGCCGCGTCGGCGGACCGCTGGAAGCGGCGCGGGGTGCTCGGCCGGCTCGTCCGGTGTCCGTAGAACCGAGGACAGGAGAGAGAAATGGACACACCCGTGAGACGAAAGCTCGTCGCGGCGGCTGCAGCCGTGCTGGCGGTCGGCGGCGCAGGAGCCGCCATCGCTGCGACCCAGTTCAAGAATTCGCCAAGCCAGGAGAGCAAGGCCGTCGTCAGCGACGCTGCGAAGCAGCTCGGCGTGCAGCCGAGCGAGCTGTCGGCCGCGCTGAAGAACGCGCTCAAGGATCGCGTGGACGCCGCCGTCGCGGCGGGACGCCTGACGAAGGACCAGGGCAACGCGCTCAAGAAGCGCATCGACTCGGACGAGTTCCCGCTCGTCGGCGCGCCTGGGTTCGGCTTCCGCGGGCACTTCGGCTTCCGTGACCACGGCTTCCGCCACCACGGGCTCCCGGGTCTCTCGACCGCTGCCAAGTACCTCGGCCTCTCCGAGGCCCAGCTGCGCGCGAAGCTCGAGTCGGGCAAGTCGCTCGCCGACGTCGCCAAGGCGCAGGACAAGTCCGTGTCAGGTCTCGTCGCTGCGCTCAAGGGCGACCTCCAGGCCAAGCTGGACAAGGCCGTCTCCGACGGCAAGCTGACCAAGGCCCAGGAGGCGCGGATCCTCGACGGCGCGCAGAAGATGATCACGGCCGCCGTCAACGGCAAGCTCCCCGGCCCGCCGCCGAACGGCAAGGGCTGGTTCCGCGAGCACCGCGGCTTTGGCCCGGGCATGCAGGGAGGGGCACCGCCGGCCGCCCCCGGCATGGATACGTGACCCAGCCGACCAGGATCGAAGCGGCCCGCCACCGGGCCGCGGGGGCGAAGGAGCTCGCCGTCGCCTTGGCCGTCGCGGGCTTCATCGCCGTCCTCCTCCTCGCCCGGGCGGCACATCCGGGCCACGGCACTTCGTCCTCCTCGAGCGGCGGCTCTTCGTCGACCGGCCAGTCTCAGTCGCAGTCCGAGTCCAGCGACGACTTCGACTTCGGCTCGAGCTCGGTCGCTCCCTCGACGGGGGGCGGAGCGCAGGCACAGACGAGTGTCTCCTGAGCGCCGTGTCTTCCGCTCGATGGGTGTCGACGTCCTCGTGTGCGGTGCGACCGACGAGGAGCACGCGGCCGTTCGGCGTCTGTTCGACGAGCACGACCGCGTCTTCTCGCGCTTCCGGCCCGAGAGCGAGCTGAACCGTGTCAACCGCGATCCGTCCGAGGTGGTCGTGCTCTCGCCGCTCTTCGCCTCGGCTCTCCGCTCCGCCCTCGGCGCGGCCGCGGCCACGGACGGCCTCGTCGACCCGACGCTCGGCCGCGCGATCGAGGCAGCCGGATACGACCGCGACTTCGCGCTGCTGGTCGACGACGAGCGGCCGCCGGGTGCGCCCGTGCGCGGACGCTGGCGCACGCTCAGGCTCTCGTCACGCCTGCTCTCGCGGCCGCCCGGGACCGCGCTCGACCTGAACGGGGTCGTCAAGGCGCGCGCCGTCGACGCGGCCCTCGGCCTGACCGCAGGCGACGCCCTAGTTGCAGCAGGCGGTGACGTCGCCACGCGCGGCGGAGCGGTCGTCCGGCTTCCGGGCGAGGGCTCGCTGCGCCTGCTCGCCGGCGGGGTCGCGACGAGCGGGACCACGAAGCGCCGCTGGCGCCGTGACGGCGAGGTGCAGCACCACCTGATCGACCCGCGCACCGGGCGTCCGGCCGCGTCGCGCTGGGACGAGGTCACCGTTGCCGCCGGTTCGTGCGTCGCCGCCGACGTCGCGGCCAAGGCTGCGTTTCTGCTCTCGAAGGACGGGCCCGACTGGCTTGACGAGCGCGGGCTCCCGGGACGCTTCCTCTCGGGTGGCGAGGTCGTCCCGAACCGCGCCTGGACAGAAGCACTGCTCGAGCACGAGCAAGCCGCGTGACTCTGGCGGCGGCGAACTACACCTGGTACGTCGCGCGGGCCGGTGGAATCCTGGCCTTCGCGCTGCTTTCGACGTCGGTCGTCGTCGGGCTCCTGCTCTCGGGCCGCGCGAAGCTCGAGCGGTGGCCGCGGTTCGCGCTCGAGGACGTCCACCGCTTCGTCGGCCTGCTCGCGGGGACGTTCATCGCGATCCACGTGATCGCGCTGCTCTTCGACAGCTACCTGCCGTTCTCGCTGCGAAGCATCCTGGTGCCGGGCGCGGCGCCCTACCGGCCGCTCGCGGTCGCGCTGGGGGTCGTCGCCGCCGAACTGCTGGCCGCGCTTGCGATCACGAACCACTTCCGCAAGCAGCTCCCGCAACGCTTCTGGCGGCGCGCGCACTACCTCAACTTCGCCGTCTGGCTGCTCGCGCTCTTCCACGGGATCGCCTCCGGGACCGACGCGCGGTCGAGCTGGGCGCTCGGCATGTACGTCGTCTCGGCCGGGGTCGTGGCGGGCCTGACGGTCAGGCGGATACTCGTCGCGAGGCCCGCGGTAGGCGACTGGGCGATGGCGCTCTGGCCCGGGACGACCGCGGTCGTGACGGCCGAGCTCGTCGTCGCGCTCTCGCTCGGGCCGCTCGGCCACCACGCGGGCTGACCGCGTACGCTCCGCGGGTTGCAGCCCGCCTTCAGCTTCAGACCGCTCACCCACGCGGACGCCCAGGCCGTTGCAGCCTGGCACTATCCGGAGCCGTACGCGTTCTACGACTGGACCGCCGACGCCGACGATCTCGCCGAGCTCCTTGACCCGACCGAACGGCCCGGCGTGTACCGAATGGCCGTCGACGGCGCCAACCGCGAGCTGATCGGCTTCTTCTCGTTCAAGACGAGAGGGCCAGACACGATCGAGATAGGGCTCGGGCTTCGTCCAGACCAGACCGGGCGTGGGCTCGGGCTGGCGTTCGTCGAGGCCGGGCTCGCCGAGGCTCGGTCACGACTTGCGCCACAGGAGTTCTCGCTTGCGGTTGCAACGTTCAACCAGCGGGCGATCACGGTGTACGAGCGCGCGGGCTTCACCGCCGTGCGGACCTATATGCACTACACCAACGGGGGCGAATGGGAGTTCGTCGAGATGCGTCGGCCGGCCTAGTTTGGCGGCCGTCCTGCTGGCGTGCACGTCGGCTGCGCTTTTCGGCGCACTGGCGGTCGCGGTCCGGTTCGGGCTGCGGAGCGTCGACGATCCCGAGCTCGGTGCGCTCGTCACCGTCGCGGTCGCGCTCGTCCTGACGACCGCGATCGGGCTCGTCTCGAGCGCGGGCGACGGTTTCGACAACGGCGAGCTCGGGCCGTTCCTCGTTGCAGGCGCGCTCGCACCCGGTCTCTCGCAGCTGCTGTTCACGCGCGCGGTCCGCGAAGCGGGGGCCGCGAGAACTGCGGTCGTGATGGGGAGCGCGCCGCTCATCTCGGTCGCGATTGCCCTGACGGTGCTGGACGAGCCGTTCCGCCTCGCCCTGGTCGTTGCCGCTGCGCTGGTCGTCGCCGGCGGGATCGCCCTCGCGGGCGAGCGCGTGCGGCCTGACGACTTCCGCCACCTCGGGATCGTCCTTGCCGTCGGTGCGACGCTGCTCTTCGCCGTGCGCGACAACTTTCTGCGCTGGCTCGCGGGGCACACCGACACCCACGCGCTCCTGACCGCGCCCGTGACGCTCCTGGCCGGTGCGGGGACGATCGCCGTCTACCTCGCCGCCACGCGCGGTCGCGACTGGGCGGCCGGGAGCGGGCAGGCGATTCGCGCCTTCCTGCCGTCGGGCGTGCTCTTCGGCCTTTCGTACTCGGCGCTCTTCGAGGCGTTCTACCGCGGCCGGGTCACGGTCGTCGCGCCGCTGGTCGCGACCGAGTCGCTGTGGGGCGTGCTCTTCGCCGTGCTCCTCCTTCAGCGGACCGAGCTCGTCGGGAGGCGTGTCGTGGTTGGCGCGGCGCTGATCGTCGCGGGCGCCGCGCTGATCGGCGCGTCGCGATAATCCCCGGCATGGGGTGGCTCAAGGAGCTGGTCGACCAGCGCGGCCACGAGGCGTTCGACCTCCACGCTCGCACGATCAATCCGCAGTTCGTCCGCCTCCTGAAGGCGATCGGGTTCGACAAGCAGTGGGCGCGGGCCGACGGCGCCTACCTCTGGGACAGCGACGGGAACAGGTACCTGGACGTGTTGGGCGGGTTCGGGATGTTCAACGTCGGCCGCAACAACCCGCGCATCCGCGAGGCGCTGATCGAGGCGCTGGAGCTCAAGCGCCCGGGCTCGGTGCAGATCGGCGTCGACGTGCTTCCCGCGCTCCTGGCCGAACAGCTCTTGCTCCGCGCCCCTCCGAGCGTCGGCCGCGCGCTGTTCACGAGCTCGGGCGCGGAATCGGTGGAGGCCGCGATCAAGCTCGGCCGCGCCGCGACCGGCCGCTCCCGCGTTCTCTCAGCGGAGCACGGCTTCCACGGACTCACGCTCGGCGCGCTCTCGGCGAACGCGAACTCGGAGTTCACTAACCGCTTCGGGCCGCTCCTGCCGGGGTTCGAGCAGGTTCCCTGGGACGACCTCGACGCACTCGAGCGCGCGCTGATCGCCGAGGACGTCGCGCTCTTCATCGTCGAGCCGGTGCAGGGGAAGGGCGTCAACATCCCGTCGCCCGGCTACCTCGAGGGCGCGCAGGATCTCTGCCGCCGCTACGGGGCGCTGTTCTGCGTCGACGAGGTGCAGACCGGCTTCGGCCGCACGGGCCGCATGCTCGCGCTCGACCACTGGGGCCTCGAGCCCGACCTGATCACACTGGCCAAGTCGCTCTCAGGCGGCTACGTCCCGGTCGGGGCCCTGCTGATGTCGACGGAGGTCTACGAGGCCGTTTTCGACACGCTGCCGAACGCGATCAGCCACGGTTCGACCTTCGCGCCGAACGACCTGGCGATGGCCGCGGGCCTGGCGACGCTCCGCGAGCTCGACGAGCAGGGCCTGGTCGAGCGCTCGGCTCGACTGGGCGAGCTGCTGCTCGAGCGTACCCGTCCGCTGGTCGAGCGAGAGGTGGTCCGCGAGGTGCGCGGTCTCGGCCTCATGTGGGCGATCGAGTTCGAGGAGCCGCCCGCCGGCTCGCGCTCGTGGAGGATGCTCGAGCGGATCCAGCCGGGGCTCTTCTCCCAGCTCGTGGTCGCGCCGCTCTTCCGCGACCACCACATCCTCAGCCAGGTCGCCGGCCACGCGATCAACGTGATCAAGGCGATCCCACCGCTGGTCGTCACCGAGGAGGACGTCGACTGGCTCGTCGGCGGCCTCGAGGACACGATCGCCGGAGCGGAGAAGATGCCGCGCGCGCTCGTCCGGTTCGGGCTCACTGCCGCCCGCGCCGGCCGCACGAAGAGCCCGCGCCTAGCCCGCGCGTAAGGCGCTCGCTTGCGACGCCGACCAGTGGAGGCTGTGCCGGCTTTGCCGGTGCGGCCGTTTAGTGCTCCCGCGGTTCCCAGTGGAACCAGCGCACCGCCACGATCGCGCCGACCGCGCCCCAGGCGAGCAACACCGCAAGGGAGCCCGGATACGCCCAGATCTCGTGGCCGTGCAGCATGATCCCGCGCACGATCTGCAGGAAGTACGTCAGCGGCAGGATGTCCGCGATCCAGCGGAGGACGACCGGGAACGCGTGCGGGGAGAAGAACGCACCGGCGAGGAAGGCCGCCGGAAGGTAGATCGCGTTGACCGCGGCCGAGGCGCCTTCCGCGCTCCGGATCAGCGAGCCAACTGCCACGCCGAGCGCGCAGAAGCAGATCGCGCCGATCAGGAGCGCGAGCACGAGCGACCCGACGTGGTCGGGTGCGCCGATCCCGAACAGGACCCGCCCGAGCACGATCAGCGCGACGACCTCGACCGCGAACGCGGCGAGGAACGCCGTGAGCAGCGCGGCGATGTAGGCGGGCGCGGGGAGGGGAGTCGCGCGAAGGCGCTTGAGGACGCCGTTCTCGCGCCTGATCACGAGCACGATCGCGAGCCCCGCGAACGCAATCGCGATCGCGCCGTAGCCGATCATTCCTGCGAGCAGGAAGTTCACTGCGTGGACGTTGCCCTCGCTCTTGATCCGGTCGTGGCGGTACGTCGAGCCGAGCAGGATGAAGAAGACCATCGGGAGGAGGAACGTGAAGAACGCGAGCTCCCGGCTGCGCACGTAGAGGAGCAGCTCGCCGCGCAACTCGTGGCGGAAGAGCTTCACTCGTCCTCCGTGTCCCGGGTCAGCTGGAGGTAGATGTCCTCGAGCGTCGGCCGCGTGACGACGAGGCCCTCGAGCTCGCGGTTCTCGGCGACGGCCTTCGACGTGAGCTCGTGGAGGACCTCGGTCGGGTTGTCGGTCTCGAGCAGCACCTCGCGGCCGTTCTCGCGGTAGCGGATCTCGGTCGCGGGCGTCTCGCCAATCAGCTCCGAGGGCGGTCCGGCGGCGACGATTTCGCCGCGGCCGAGAACGGCGACCCGGTCGGCCAGGTGCTCGGCCTCGTCGAGGTAGTGCGTCGTGAGCAGGATCGTCTTGCCGAGGTTCCGGAGCGAGCGGAGCGTGTCCCAGGCCTGTCGCCGCGCGTGCGGGTCGAAACCCGTCGTCGGCTCGTCGAGGAAGATCAGCTCGGGATCGCCGACGAGCCCGAGCCCGAGGTCGAGGCGCCGTCGCTGGCCGCCGGAGAGGCGCCGCACGACGACGTCTCGCTTGTCCTTGAGGCCGACGAGCTCGACGACTTCGTCGACCGGCCGGGGGCTCGTGTAGTAGCCGGCGAACAGGCGCAGGCTCTCGGCGACGGTGAGCGTCTCGTACATCGCCGACGACTGGAGGACGACGCCGATGCGCTCGCGCCATTCGCCGCCCGCGTCGGCCGGGTCGACGCCGAGCACCTCGACCTCGCCCGCGTCGCGCTTGCGGTAGCCCTCGAGGATCTCGACCGTCGTCGTCTTGCCCGCGCCATTCGGGCCGAGCAGGCCGAAGACCTCGCCGCGCTGGATCTCGAAGCTGATCCCGCGGACGGCCTCGAGGTCGCCGTACGACTTGCGGAGGTCGCGGACGCTGACAGAGCTCACGGTCGGCGACTGTAGCGACTCCGGTCGTTCGCGAGCGGTGCTGTCGGAGGCGACCTCTAACATATCTGGAAGATAGGTATAACGTATCTACCCGATATGGTCAAACTCACACCCACAGCGCGCGTCATCCTCGGGATGCTCAAGCTCGGAGCCCGCACGGGTTACGACATCAAGCGCGTGACCGAGTTCTCGACGCGGTTCTTCTGGGGTGCGAGCTACGGGCAGATCTACCCCGAGCTGCGCAAGCTCGAGCGGCGCGGGCTGATCGAGGGCGAGCACGACCCGCGCGGCGCGATCGCCCGCCGCGCCTACCATCTGACCGACGCCGGCGAGGCGGCCCTCCACGAGTGGCTGACCGACCGGGAGAACTGGATCTTCGAGTACCGCGACGAGCAGCTGCTCCGGTTGTTCTTCGGCGACCTCATCGCGCACGAGGAGGTGCTTGCGAACGTCCAGGTGACACGCGAGCAGTGGGAGCAGACGGCGGACGAGTTCCGCGGCATCGAGACCGCTGCGCTGGAGGAGGCAGACGAAGGCCAGATCTTCCCGCTCACCGCGCTGCGGTTCGGGATCGGCTTCGCGGACTGGATGGTGGAGTGGTACGGCCAGCTCGAGGAGCGGCTTCGCTCGGGCGAGCCGCCGACGCAGGTCGAGAAGGCTCAGTCCTCGAGCTGAAGCTCGAACGTGCCGCCGGCCGGGAACGGCGGCTCGGGACCGCCGGTGAGCTCGGCGGCGATCCGGCCGCAGTCGGGCTGGTGGCCGACGACGACGACGGTGTCGCCGCGCCCTCTCACGAGTTGTAGCACCGAGTCGGCCGTGGCGCCCGGCGCGAGCCGCTCGTCCGGCTCGACGGGGACCTCCAGCGCGCGTCCCAGCTCGGCTCCGGTCTCGCGCGCGCGTAGGAGCGGGCTCGTCAGCACCGCGTCCGGCCGCACGTCGTCCGCGGCGAGCTGCTGTCCGAGCGCCCGCGCCGCCTCGCGTCCGCCCGGGGTTAGCGGGCGCAGCTCATCCGGGTCGCCGGGAGCGGCCTCCGCGTGGCGGACGAGAACGAGCCTCATGCCGTCGAGGATAGAGGCTGAAAGACGAGATCACTCCTGGAAGTGCGCGATGCCTCGCCACCAAGCGGGGCCTCTATTTGACGGCGCCGCCTAGTCGGCGCCTTTGTAGGCTCTGGACGGATGCCGACGCTCCGGTACGTCATCGCGGACGTCTTCACCGACACGCCGCTCGCCGGCAACGGGCTGGCTGTATTCACCGACGCTCGCGGCCTCGAGACCGAGCAGATGCAGCGCCTCGCGCGCGAGATGAACCTCTCCGAGACGGTGTTCGTGTTCCCGGCCGAAGGCGAGGGGCACGCGCGGATGCGGATCTTCACTCCGGCGACCGAGCTGCCGTTTGCAGGGCATCCGACCCTCGGGACGGCGTTCATCCTCGCTGCCCCGCTCCAGCTCTCCGTGATCAAGCTCGAGACGAACGCGGGAGTCGTCCCGGTCGCGCTCGAGCGCGAGGGCCCGAAGATCGTCTTCGGCCGGATGGAGCAGCCGCTCCCGACGTGGGAGCCGTTCGCCGACGAGGAGGCGCTCTTAGCCGCGTTGCGGCTGGAGGGGAGTGCCCTTCCGATCGAGCTGTACGACAACGGGATGCGGAACGTCTACGTCGCGCTCGGCTCGGAGGAGGAGGTCGCGGCGCTGCGGCCCGACTTCACGGCTCTCTCGGACTTCCCGCCCGTGCTCGGAACCTACTGCTTCGCTGGCTCCGGCTCGCGCTGGAAGGGGCGCATGTTCGCGCCTGCGGGAGGCGTTGCGGAGGACCCCGCAACCGGCTCGGCCGTGGGCCCGCTCGCGGTACACCTTGCCCGCCACGGGAGGATCGCGTTCGGCGAAGAGGTCGAGATTTCGCAGGGTGCCGAGATCGGCCGGCCCTCGACGCTGTACGCGCGCGTGGAGGGCTCGGGCGACACGATCGAGCGCGTCGAGGTCGGCGGCAGCGCGGTGATCGTCGCGCGCGGCGAGTTCAGACTTCCGTAAGCGCGACCGCCTCGATTTCTGGAAGCTCGGGGGCAAGCGAGCGCCAAAAGACTCCGCCGTCGGTCGAGAGGTAGAGGCGGTTGCGAGCGGCGTAGAGCACGTAGTCGGGGTCGTCGTCGGCGATCGCGATCCCACGGCCTGGAGGAAGCCCGCCGCCGGCTTCGCGCCACGTCTGGCCCGCGTCGTTCGAGATCGCGAGAGGTGGACGGCGGTCGACGACGGCGATCACAGTCGAGCCGGTCGAGGTCGCGGCTACGACGAGCGGCAGCGCGAGCGACAGTTCGGACGGCTCGACCTCCACGTCGACCGGGCCGAGCACCACCTCGTCCTCGAGGTCGACCTCGTAGACCGCGTCGGCCGTCCTCACGAGCGCTCTCACCGGAGCTGCCCGCCGAGCACGCCGGCCACGAGCCCGCTCGCCTTGCGGGCGGCTGCGACCGGCGCGTGCCCGGCCGACCGAGCGACGAGGTAGGCCGCCGAGAACGCATCGCCTGCTCCGGTCGGGTCGGCGTCGCCCTCGATCGCGCGCGCCTCGACTCGCTCCAGCCGCCCGTTCGCGAGCACGAGCGAGCCCAGAGAACCGAACGTGACGAGCACCTCGGGCACGTCGAGCGAGCGCAGTGCCTCCTCGGTCGGCTCCCCGCCGAGCAAGGCCTCCGCCTCCTCCTCGGCGAGCTTGAGAATCGTGACGTGACGCAGCACCTCC
>Ga0335085_10016940_pt1 | contig 10510 bp, 10 predicted proteins | sample Lox_Sample_45_FD_206712 | JGI IMG/M metagenome (GOLD analysis project Ga0335085, IMG submission 206712) | Soil microbial communities from Loxahatchee National Wildlife Refuge, Florida, United States - Lox_Sample_4.5 | ecosystem: Environmental > Terrestrial > Soil > Wetlands | place: USA...
ATTCAACTGTCAACATCCTCTCCGCTCGTCGAAGATCCCGCTGATTGAGGGCAGGGGAGGGAGAGGATCACAATTGACTTCACGATCCAGTGTGAGGTAATACTAAGAGGGGCGTCCTACGGGACGCAGGTCCAAACAATTCGCCAAAAAGGAGAGCCTCATGATCGTCATGAACGCCAAGGATGCCAAGAAGAATAAAATTGAGACCTTTCCATACAAGGGGAAGCCTTACGCGGTCAAGAATGTATGGATCCAATGGCTGTCCCAGACGGGTCCTCAGGAGTCGCCGGATTACGGCCTTCGTTTTTTTACGATAGGAGCCGGAGGCGAGATCCCGATCCATAATCATTTTTACGTTCAAACCATGTATATCCTGAGCGGCCGGATTGCCGTTTTTTCCCACGATCCCAAGACGGATGGAAAGATCGAGGAGAAGATTCTGGGGCCGAATGATTTTGTTTTCGTTCCGAGCATGGAGCCCCATAGCATGAGGAATCTGAGCAATACTGAAGATGTCACTTTCCTGTGCTGCATTGCGAATATCTACGAAGAGGAAGGGGTTTAAGCTCAGGAAAAATTCCCGGAGGATATCCGAGGATGGAAAATAGGTCATCGGAGGATTTCAATGAAGCACCTGTTTGAACGTACTTCCATTAATGGAATGAGCTTACCCAATCGCTTTGTGCGGTCGGCAACATGGGAAGGCCTTGCAAACAAGGATGGATCCGTCAGCCAAAAACTGACGGAGAAGATGGTTGAATTGGCGAAAGGCGAGGTCGGGTTAATCATCAGCGGGTATTCCTTCGTAAGCCCCGAGGGACAATCGACCTCCGGCCAGCTGGCTGTCTATGACGACCGTTTCATACCGGGACTCAAGAAGATGGTCCAAGCCGTGCATGCCGCCGGCGGAAAGATCGCCCTGCAGATCGTGCATGGAGGCGCATTTGCGGACGTCAAACTGACCGGTAGGGAGGCGGTTGGGCCTTCTTCCGGCCTGGCGCCCTGCCGGTCTTTGAAGCTGGAAGAGATGGAAGGTATTGTCCTCGCCTTCGCCGACGCCGCCCGTCGGGCGAAAGAGGCTGGTTTTGACGCAATCCAGGTTCATGGAGCTCACGGCTTTCTCCTCGGCCAGTTTCTTTCTAATGCATTCAACAAGAGGGCGGATGAATATGGAGGGGGCCTCAAGAATCGCGCCAGACTCCTGCTTGAGGTCGTGCGAGGCGTCAGGAAAGCGGTAGGATCCGGCTTTCCGCTCCTCATGAAGCTCAACTCCGAGGATTTCCTCGAGGGCGGGATGACGAGGGAAGAATCCGTTCAGGTTTCAAGAATGCTCGAAAAAGAATCCGTCGATGCCATCGAATTTTCCGGGGGGACTCTGGCTTCCCCTGAAACACTTTTTCCGGCCCGGCCGGGCATGCTGAACACCCAGGACCAGGAAGTCTATTACCGGCAAGCAGCGAACCTCTACAAGAAGGAAGTCTCCATCCCGCTCATATTGGTGGGAGGGATCCGCTCTTACGAAGTGGCCGGTGAGCTGGTTGAAAGCGGGACGACCGACTACATTTCCCTGAGCCGGCCGCTTATCGTCGAACCAGGGCTCGTCAAGCGCTGGCGGGAGGGAGACCGTCGCAAAGCCGAATGTATTTCGTGCAACGCATGCTTCGGCCCCGCGCGTGAAGGCAAAGGCCTCTACTGTGTTGTCGCTCAGAAGAAGCGCGACGACGCCGGTTTGCGATGATGGCAGGTCATCTTCCGCCGATTTGCTCGAAGAGGATCCGAATCTTATGGCAACTGGGATTGACTTTGCTATGTCTAATCCCCTTTGTGGTCAAGGACATTTTTGCGGACGTTACGACGAACGGAGGGTCTAACAGGTCACAGATCTTATTCGTAGAAAATACGCAAGGAAACGAAACGATGAAAGATACAAACCTTTACGAGACAATATTCAAACGAAAATCAATCAGACAATACGATCTCACTCCGTTCGATGAGCCTACACTCGCGGAGGTTATGGCGCATACGACCGCCTTAAAGCGCCTGTATGATGATATCAAAATCGAAGTAAAACTCTTGTCGCAAAAGGATGTCAAGGGCTTATTTTTGGCAAAAGCACCCCATTATCTTGCGGTGTTTTCTGAAGCTAAAGATGGATATTTAACGAACGCCGGTTTTATGCTGCAGCAGATGGACTTGTTCTTTTCGGAGAACGGTATCGGCAGCTGTTGGCAAGGAATGCCGAAACCGACAAAGGAAATATTGAAGAAATCAAAACTTGAGTTTGTCATTTTATTGGCTTTTGGCAAGCCAAAAGAAAGATTGCATCGAGAAAGCATTTCGGAATTCAAGAGAAAACCACTCGGGGAAATAACTGACATAAAGGGCGCAGATGAGTTATTGGAGCCTGCTCGCCTTGCCCCGTCTGCAATGAATTGGCAGCAATGGTTTTTTACGGGCGATGCCGGTACTATTCATGCCTATCGGGCTAAACCAAGCTTTCTTACAGCCTTTATGACTGATAAGGTGAACAAGGTGAGCGTGGGGATTGCCATTTGCCACGTGTGGCTAGCTGCAAAACACTTTGGCAAAGAAGTTGAATTCATCAGTGATCAAGAGGCGCAAAATAACCCGCCATCAGGGCATGAATATGTCATCACTATGAAAATAAAATAAATCCTGAACATCTCGATCATCCTCAGCCGATCCCTTAATCTCCTTCACTTCTACTTCACCGATCAGCCATGAATGTCCCTCTTTTTCCTTCCCAAGATACGAAGACGGCCGCATCCTAAAGGTTCGGAGACCCGCCCCTCTGTGTCGATAACGATTCTGTGTACAGAAGAAAACTGGAGGTGGGCAAGCCATTGATGATGCTTGACAGGGTTTCAAAAGTAAGGTATTCGATAAGTCTGACGCCGCGCTTCACATGGAGGATGCGTCCTATCTCAAAAGCAAGGACATGGAATTCCATCTGCTGCTGGCGGAGGTTTCAGGGAACCCCGTCCTTTCCATCCTGACGAGATCGGTCATCGAGATCTTAAGAGATATTGCCTGTGGTTTTTTTGGACCTCTCTTTTGAGAAGAAACTTTTCCAGATTCACCAGAATGTTTTTCGTACTCTGCTCCCAAAAAAGGTGAGCGGAGTAAAAAGGCTCGTTAAGACCGACATTCTGTTTGTAAAAAAGAATTTAGAAACATTTCTAAAGGCGGCAAAGGACAAATCCTGAGAAATAGGCTTTGGATATCTACGAGACCCGATGGAGAGAATAGGATCCGTATCAAAAATATGGAAAGGAAAAAAGTCGCAGTCCAAGAAAAGGGAGGATGGCTTACCCTCCCATGAGGGAGATTAAAGCTAGGAGAGGCGGATAAAAAATCTACGCGTAAAAGGAGGATGTGAGATGGGAAAGAAATGGGTCGGGATGGGCTTGAGCACAATGCTTTTAATCTTTTTAGTCAGTCAGGGCGCTTACGGACAGGAGACTTGGCGCATTGGGACCATTCTTCCTCTGACGGGCCCCCTTGCAAAAAACGGAATTAAGAATTTCGATGGTGTGAAGATTGCAACCGATATGATCAACGACACCGGTGGTGTCCTGGGAAAGAAGGTTGTTCTCGTCAGCGCGGATGCGCCCGATCCGCAGGCGGCCGCAAGCGAGGCGAACCGCCTCATCACGAATGAAAAGATCACGGCGATTATCGGCACACAGGCCAGCACGCTTTCGATGGCTGCCACCGTGGTCGCGGAGAAGAACAAGATTTTTTACCTCGAGAATGAGGGTATTTCCGGCCTGATCACCAGCCGGGGTTTCAAGTACCTCTTCAGGACAACGTTCGATAGTGACATGATGGCCTACCAGATGATTGATTTTGCCGCAGAAGTGATCGCACCGAAAATAGGAAAAAAAGCCAAGGATCTTCGTTTCGCCTTTGTCCAGGAAGATGGAGGATTTGGGACTTCGACAGGGAAAGGATTAACGGACAGGACCAAAGCCCTGGGCCTGAATGTGGTTGCCACCGAAATTTACAGCGCGAAATCGGTCGACCTTTCAGGCATGGTGATGAAACTCAAACAAGCCAAACCGGATATCATCATGGCTGCCCAGTATATCAACGATTCAATCCTCTTTCATCGACAGGCAAAAGAATTACAGCTCAAGACTATCGTGATTGGAACAACGGCTGGCCAGGGCAATCCCGACTTTGTTCAAGCCTTCGGGAAAGAAGCCAATGGGGTCATGGCGGGCGGAATTCCGTCAGAAATTTCAGTGGAAAGGTTGACGGCCCAGCAAAAGCAAGATGCCCTGGAATTTGTGAAACGATACAAGGAGTCCCACGGCGGAGAGTATCCCAACCCAACCTCTTTTGTCGGATTTGCGGGGGCCTGGATCTTATACAAGCACATTCTCCCGAAAGCCAGAAGCCTGGATCCGGAGAAACTTCGTGAAGCTGCCCTCAGTCTGGACATCCCGCGGGGCCAGGGAGTACTTAATTGGGGGCTTAAATTTGCCAAACCCGGCGAAGGAAATGCCGGCCAGAATGTATACGCTTCCGCAGGAATCAATCAGTGGCAGGATGGAAGCCTCAAGCTGATCTATCCAAAAGAGGTTGCCACCGCAGATCCCAAATTTTTTTAAGAATCAAACGATCATGAACTTGGTCCTTTCCAGCAGACAGGATAGACCCGTCCTGCCTGCTGGTTTCCTGTGTATCCCTTCAGTTACATCGGGCGAGGTTGGATCGGGGTAGGCTCCCCTCCGAAATCTTGCGAAGCGGATCTTTGGAGGAGGGGACATTGGCAGATCGTGTTAAACATAGCTTTCTTAAAGGTATCGGGCCGTTCCATTCATTTTTCAAACGTGCCGGTGCAATCTTTCTCCGGAGAGCCCACCCCGATCCCTGGGGGGATCTCCACCTGAGACTGAAAGGTTACGTTTCCTGTCACAATTTCTCTTGACGCGAATAGTCCGATGGATTTGACCTTCTTTTTCCAATTATTGATCGCCGGTGTCTTGTTGGGAGGGATCTATGCTTTGGCCAGCATCGGGCTGACATTAATCTTCGGTGTAATGAAGATCGTCAATTTCGCCCATGGCGAATTCTTGATGATCGCCATGTACCTTTCATTCTGGCTTTTTCATTATCTCCACATCGATCCTTACTTATCTACGCTCCTCTTGATCCCTGTCATTTTTCTTATCGGGATCATTACTTATTATCTTTTCATCAAACCAACCCTGAATGCCTCTGTGCTTTGCCAGATCTTTATTACGGTCGGGCTTTCCACGATCATTCAAAATGCGGTGCTTCTCTTCTGGTCTGCGGATTTCAGGACCATCTCCCTGAGTTATGCGACCGATTCCTTTATCTTTGGACCCTATCCCTCCCTCTCCATCGGAGAAATTATGGTCAATCCAACGCGTCTGATTGCGTTTCTTTTGGCGATCTCCCTTTCCATTGCATTTTATCTGTTTTTGAAATTCTCGTATACGGGGAAGATCATACGGGCAACCTCGCAGGACCGTTCAGCGGCCCTTCTCATGGGGATCAATATCGATAGAATCTATAAGCTGACGTTTGCCATCGGGATCGTGCTCGTCGGATTGGCAGGAGGCCTTCTGTTACCGATCTACACCGTCCACCCTTTTGTTGGATTTGATTTCGTCCTGGTCATGTTCGTCGTCGTTGTTTTAGGGGGGATGGGGAGTGTCGTCGGAGCAATGATCAGCGGACTGATTATCGGCGTTGTAGAGGTTTTTTCAAGCTACTGGATCGGCCAGGAGAGCAAACAAGCGATCTATTTTCTCGTATTTATTGCAGTCTTAGTGGTGCGGCCCTCCGGCCTTTTCGGGCTGAGGGAAGAAGGAGAACTGGAACACATTGAGACCATCGACTAAGGAATCGATAAGTAAAGGAACGAATTTAAGGTTCATCCTGATCGGAATGGCCATTCTTCTCTTGGGGGTCTTCCCCTTGCTGATCAGGAACGACTTTTATCTGGACGGTCTCATTCTGATCTTCATCTGGGGAGCCTTTGCCGGAGCATGGAATATCCTGGCCGGATATGGAGGAATGATGTCTTTGGGTCATAACGCATTTTTCGGTATCGGGGCCTACACCTCCACCCTCCTTCTCCTTCACTTTGGGCTCACCCCCTGGATCGGAATGCTCGTTGGAGGCTTGCTTGCTTCATGCGTGGGTCTCGTTCTGGGTGTCGTGTGTTTCCGCTTGAGAAGCCACTATTTTGCCCTCGCCACGCTGGCGTTTGGCGAGGTGGGGTCCATCCTTGCCGTGAACTGGCGATCGCTCACCGGAGGTTCCGAAGGACTCGCTCTACCGATCCAGCCCAGTGTTGTCCTTTTTTCTTTTTCCAGTAAGCTGCCTTATGTTTATACCGGTCTTTTCTTTTTCCTGGTCGTGATTGCAGTTTCCTACGCGGTCGAGCATTCAAGGCTGGGATATTATCTCACGGCCTTTCGAGAGAATGAGGATGCAGCCCGTGCGCTCGGAGTCAGAACGGGTCGGGTGAGATTGATGGCCATGGCGCTCAGTTCTTTTCTCTCGGCCATCATCGGAACCTTTTATGCGCAGTACGTCGTTTTTATTGATCCCACAAGCGTCATCCGAATTCAGATCTCAGTCCAGGTGGCTCTCTTTGCCATCGTGGGTGGGATCGGCACGGCCCTTGGCCCTGCCATCGGAGCGCTGATCTTCGTCCCTATCACCATTTTGCTTCGTGCAAAAATGGGAACCTCTCTGCCGGGCCTCCATATGATCATCTACGGGATTATTCTTGTCCTTGTCCTTTTATATATGCCCCAGGGGGTTGCCACAAAGCTGAGAGAGAGGATTCCCATCCTGAGAAGGATTTGAAAGGAGAAGATGGTTTGCTCTTAGAAGTTTGCAATATCAGTAAGTGGTTTGGCGGAAACGCGGTTCTCAATGATATTAGCTTGACGATTCACCGGGGAGATGTGGTTGGGCTCATTGGGCCCAACGGGGCTGGCAAGACAACGCTCTTCCACGTCATCAGCGGTTTTTATCGGACAAAAACGGGCTCTATCAAATTTGACAATACGAATATTTCCAGATTGAACCCGGAGACGATCTGTGCCCTGGGGCTTTGCAGGACATTTCAGATCACAAAGCCCTTCGGCAACATCCCGGTCATCAAGAACGTGATGATCGGCGCATTAAACCGTGCAAAGAGTCTAAAAGGAGCAAGAAGAAAAGCTGAAGAGGTCCTGGAGTTCGTCGGGTTGCATGACAAGAAGGATCTCCTGGCACGAAATCTCACCATCGCGGATCGGAAGCGGCTCGAGATCGCCAGAGGCTTGGCTACCTCCCCCAGGCTCCTCCTGCTGGACGAGGCCATGGCGGGCCTCAACCCCGCGGAGCTTCAAGAGATGATTAAGTTGATAAGAAACTTGGTCGATTCCGGGATCACGCTCTTCATTATTGAACACATCATGGGGGTCATCATGAAGCTCTCTCACAGGGTGATGGTATTGAATCACGGTGAAAAAATCGCCGAGGGAGAACCTTCGCAGATTGCCGCAGATCGGGAAGTCATCAAGGCGTATTTAGGAGAGGAGTACCTGATTGCTCAAGGTTAGCGAGTTGGCCGTGTCTTACGGGGATATCCAGGTCCTTTTTAACATCGCCCTCCAGATGAGTGAAAGGGAATTTGTTTCGGTGGTCGGGGCCAACGCATCCGGGAAAAGCACGCTCCTGAGATCCATCTCAGGCCTCCTGAGAAAAACCTCGGGATCGATCCAGTTTCAAGGGAAACAGCTCATTGGGAAACCGCCTTATGAGATCGTGGAAAGGGGCATCGTCCACATCCCCGAGGGCCGGCGTGTCTTTCCGCTCATGAGCGTTCAGGAAAATCTGGAGGTTGGAGCCTACGCACGGAAGTCACGAATCAATATGAACCAATCTTTGAAAGAGGTCTATGACTTCTTTCCACAGCTCCACGAACACAGGAATCAAATCGCGGGGTCCCTGAGCGGTGGGGAGCAACAGATGTTAGCGATCGCTCGGGGGCTGATGGCTCGCCCCATCCTGCTTACGGTGGATGAACCCTCCCTGGGGCTGGCTCCGCTCCTGGTCGGAAAAACCTTCGAAATCCTTCAAAAGATAAACAGGGAGAATGTGACCATCCTTCTGGTGGAGCAGAATGTATTTAACGCCCTGAACCTGTCTCACCGGGCCTACGTGATAGAGAATGGTCGAATCGTCTTGAACGGTTCCGGGGCTGACCTGCTTAAGGATGAGCATCTGAAGAAAGCCTATTTAGGGATTTAAATGTCGGCTGAAAAACACGCACCTGCTCCGTTTCCCTTATCCTTCCCCGTGGATTTTTTGGAATTTCTCAATGAGACGGATTAAAATAAGAAGAAAAGGAGTTTTGAGCAATGAAAATTGTAGATGAACCTACTTACAAAAAATATATCAAAGGCCCGATGGAGCGCTTCGATGACCGCCTGACGGGATTCAGTCGGGGGAGGACCGATCCAGCTGGAAGTAAGTACGACCGGATGCACGAAAAAAGCGTGGAGAATATCAAGAAAAAGGTCCAGGGAAAGACAATTCTTGATCACGGACTCTGGGTTTCCGGGCGAACGGTCGAATATGTGATGCGGCGAACCCAATATGGGAGAGAAAGCGAGGCGCAATTTAACCGTGAATATAAAATGGAAGAATCAACGCCCCTTGAAATGACGCGAACCATCAAGCGGGTGGCTCGCTGGTTGGGGGCAGATCTTGTGGGTATTGCCGGATTGAATCGTTCTTGGGTCTACAGCCACTGGGGACACCAGAATGCTCATTATTGCGGGGCGGGTCAAGCTGGAGATCCCATCGAGATTCCGGAAGAGTACCAGAACGTCATCGTGCTGGTGCAAGAAATGGACTATGAAATCACAAACCGGACACCCGCGGTTGAACCGGAGACCGACCTCGTCTATTCGAAGATAGGGTTTACCGCTTGTTCTCTGGCCACTTTCATCAGGGAGGTTGGTTACAAGGCGATTCCGTCGGTCAACGAGCTGGGGATCGACATCGCTTTTGCCGCGGACGCAGGGCTGGGAGAGATGGGGCGAATGGGACTGCTCATGACACGAGAATTTGGGCCCCGGTGCAGAATTGGCAAGGTCTTTACGAGCCTTCCCTTAGAAGTGGATAAGCCGATTGATATCGGAGTCCAAGCCTTCTGTGAAAAATGTGAGCGATGCTCTCGCCATTGCCCCAGTGGGGCGATCAAGAAAGGGGAGCGGACCGAAGAACCCTGGGACCAATCCAACAATCGGGGGATGTTGAAATGGCCTGTTCATGCCATGAAATGTCTTGATTGGTGGGTGAAGAACGGGTCGCATTGTTCCATCTGCATCCGTGTCTGTCCATGGAATAAGCCGAATACGTGGTTTCACCGAGGGGTTCGGGTTTTCGCCGAACGGGATATTTTCACGAAGTTCATGGTTTACATGGATGAACGAATGGGATACGGAAAACAGGTCATCGATTTTTTTGGTTGAGAACGGGGCGAGTTGAAGAGTTTAGAAAACCAATCATCGGTCTCCACCTGAATCTTTCAACGATTCGGAGTCTGGGAAATGGAATCTTCTAGGAAAAAAAGGACCATACAGCTGACGAGAAAGATAAAAGAATCTGCCCGGCTTTTCGGGGCGGATATTGCGGGCATTGCCTCCGTGGAAAGATTTGAGCATGCTCCCAAAGGGTTTCATCCGAGGGATTTGATGCCCAACGCCAGATCGGTCCTGGTGATGGGAAAATATTTTCCTCTCGGGGTATTGAGGGGGAACTCGAAAGCTGCGGTGACGAAGGTTTATGAAACCCTGTTTATTGCCCTCGACCAATGCGCGTACCGGTTATCCGCACTGATTGAGAATCAGGGCGGACAGGCATTGCCTATTCCTGCGGACGTGCCCTACTATGCTTGGGATAAAAGAAAGCAATATGGCAGGGGGGATCTCTCACACAGGCATGCTGCGGTCCTTGCAGGCTTAGGTTCTTTGGGAAAGAATTCCCTGCTTCTTACACCCGAGTTTGGAAACCGCGTGAATCTCACCTCTGTCTTAACAAACCTTCCATTGGTGGAAAACCCACCTTTTGGACGAGATCTTTGCATCGCCGGATGTGACCGATGTCTCAGGTCCTGTCCAGCAAATGCTTTAAGAGGAGACGGAACCGTTATACAAAAAGAGTGTCGGAAACTCCATTCAATGACGACGGGAAGAGGATTTAAACTGTTCGCATGCTGGGAATGTAGAAAGGTATGCCCCGTTCAAGGGAATCTCCTCCCGGCGGGTAATGCCAAAATATAACCCCAGAGCTTTTCTTTCTCAGGGATGCAAAAAAGATCGCTTTGTAGCGAAGGTCACGTTAGACACAAAAGCCTATCTCGTGGAAAGGTTCTATTCAGGAGGTCCTTAGTTCGTCATGCCGGACTTGATCCGGCATCCAGAGCCCCCCTTTTTTTAGAATTAGA
>Ga0335085_10016941_pt1 | contig 10509 bp, 10 predicted proteins | sample Lox_Sample_45_FD_206712 | JGI IMG/M metagenome (GOLD analysis project Ga0335085, IMG submission 206712) | Soil microbial communities from Loxahatchee National Wildlife Refuge, Florida, United States - Lox_Sample_4.5 | ecosystem: Environmental > Terrestrial > Soil > Wetlands | place: USA...
CGCGATCCACCGAGTCGGCGGAGAGCGCCGCGACCTCGCGCGCGATGCGCGCGACCGTCTCGACCGGAGTGGTCCGGGGTGCGTCGCTCATTGCGCCGCTCCCGCGACCGAGGTGAGCTCGTCGAGCGCGGCGCGGATCGACGCGATGCTCCCGAACACGCCGCGACGCAGCATGCGATCGGGGAATTCGACGTCGAACTCTCCCTCGAGCGCGAGCATCACGTTGACGCTCGCGTGCGACGTCATCCCGGCTTCGTACAAATCGCTCTCGTCGGAGAGCTGCGCGACGTCCACTGCGAGGCGCGCGTGCTCTCCGAGGATCGCTCGAATCTTGTCGTTCATGGTTTCACCCGTGTGCAGATCACGACAGCGACGGCGAGCTTGCCTTCGTGCGACACGCTCAAGCTGAGCGATGCCGCGCTCGTTTCACGAGCTGCAGCAAGAGCCGCGCCGGAGAGCTCGAGCGCGATCGAGCCGTCGTCGCTTCGTACGACCTCGATCGCACGCGGTGGAATGCCACGCTCGCGCGCGCACAGCGCCTTGAGGGCGGCCTCCTTGGCGGCGAAGCGCGCCGCGAGACGTCGCGCGCGCGTCGCGGGATCGTTCGCGGCGAGCGCGTAGGCGATCTCGCGCGGCGTGTAGACGCGATCCAAGTAACGTCCGCCGAAGCGCTCGAGCGACTCTTCGATCGTGCCCACGTCGACGACGTCGAGACCGATGGTGAGACCGGAAAACATGCACCGTCCGCGCGCATGGACCGTGCCTGCGCCGTTTCGGCGATGGCATGCGCGTTGATAGTCGGCACCGCATGCCCGACGAGGACGAAGAAGAAGGCCTCGATCTCGGAGCCGTCGCCGGTTACGCGGGCTACGTGCTCCGCGCGCCGAAGCGGCAGCCGTGGCGCTTCGCGGCGCTGCTCGGCGGCTCGATCGCGCTCGCGACCGCCGTGTACGTGCTGTACCCGCGCACGTACTCGACCGAGGTGAAAATCCTCGCGCAGCGAAATTTGATCCTGCCCGCGCTCGGAAATCCGAACCGCACCGTGCCGCGCGACGCCGACAATCCCACGAAGAACGTCGCCGACATGATCATGAAGCACGACAACCTCGTCGGGCTGATCAAACAGGTGAACCTGCTCGATCGCTGGGAGTCGTCGCGCCCGCCGCTCTTGCGCCTCAAGGACAGGATCACACGCAGGCTCTCGCACTCGATGTCGGAGCAGGACCGCATGCGCGCGATCGAGGGCGTGCTCGAGAAGCGCCTCAACGTCACGAACGACGACTCGACGATCACGATCGTGGCCGATTGGACCGACGCGCGCATGGCGTACGATCTCGCGTCCGCGCTCGAGAAGAACTTCGTCGACGCGCGCTACGACGCCGAGATCAGCGTCATCGACGACGCAATCGACATCCTGCAGCAGCACGCGAGCGAGGAGAAGGCGCGCTTCGACCAGGCGCGCGTCGACTTCGAGTCGATCGACGTCAAGAAGCCGCAGCCGAAGCTGCCCGCTCTGCAGCGACTCGCGAGCGAGGCGCCGAGCCGTCCGCGCTACGAACCGCCGCCGCAAGCGCACGACGCCGTCGACCCGGCGCTCCTGCAGGCGCTCGCGGACAAGCGCAACGCCATCCAGCAAATCGAGTCGCAGCGCGCCGCACGCGTGGCGGACCTCGACAAGCAGCTCTCCGACGCGCTCGTCATCTACCGACCCGAGCACCCGACCATCGTCGCGCTCAAGCAGCAGCTCGCGCAGGCGCAGGCCGACTCGCCCGACCTCGTCCGTTTGAAGGGCGAGGAGCGCGCGCTGATCGACCGAGTCGCCGCGAGCGCGCCGCAGACGGTCGGCGCCGTGACGGTCGCCGCCGCGCTCCCGCGCCACGCGTCCGCGCGCACGATCGCCGCGATCGCGAGCCCGAATGGCTCGCCGTTCATCGTCGAAGAAGATCCCGCGGTCACCGTCGCGCGCATGCGCCTCCAGCAATCGGCGCAAAAATACGCCGACCTCGAGACGCGCATCGACGGCGCGAAGATCGAGCTCGATATCGCCAAGACCGCGCACAAATACCGCTACAGCATCGTCCGGCCCGCCGAGGTCTCGACGCACGCGCACAAGCCGAACCCGCTCGTGCTCGCCGCGGGGCTCATGATGCTCGTGTTCTTCCTCTCGTTCGGCGGCGTCGCCCTCTACGAGCGGCACCGCGGGATCGTCGTCGAGCCTTCGCAGCTCGCGCGCAAGTTGAAGGTGCCCCTGCTCGGAGAGCTCGAGACGTGAGCGCGATGGAGCTGATCGACCTCGGCGTCGCGTCCGCGTCCGCGCCGGTGCTCGTCGCGTCTGTCTACCTCGCGTTGCTCGCCGTCGTCGCGAAGCGCGGCGTCGCGCCGCGTGGCAGCGACGCGGTGCGCTTCGACGTGATCGTGCCGGCGCACGACGAGGAGGCGAGCGTCGGCGCGACCGTGGAGAGCCTGCTCGCGCAAGACTACCCGCGCGACGCGTTTCGCGTCGTCGTCGTCGCCGACAACTGCACCGACGCGACGGCCGCCCGCGCGCACGCGTCCGGGGCGCAGGTCCTCGAGCGAACCGACGCGTCACGCCGCGGAAAGGGATTCGCGCTCGCGATGGCCTTCGAACGCTCGCTCGATCGCGGCGACGTGGACGCGGTGGTCGTCGTCGACGCCGACACGCGCGCCTCGCACAACCTCCTGCGTGCGCTCGCGGCGCGCCTCGCGGCGGGCGAGCGCGCCGTGCAGGCCGAGTACGGCGTGCGCAACCCGGACGCGTCGTGGCGCACGCGCCTCATGGTGCTCGCGATGGCGCTCTTCCATACGCTTCGCTCGCGCGCCCGCGAGCGGCTCGGCCTCTCGTGCGGCCTGCGCGGCAACGGGATGGCGATCGCATGCTCCGCGCTGCGCGAGGTTCCTTACGACGCGTTCTCGATCGTCGAGGACGTCGAGTACGGCGTCCGGCTCGGGCTCGCGGGTCATCGCGTCGCGTACGCGGGCGAGGCGACCGTGCTCGGCGAGATGCCGTCGACGGCGCGCGGGGCGACGTCGCAGCGCGCGCGCTGGGAATCCGGTCGAAGAGCGCTCCGACAAGCGTTCGCACTTCCGCTCGTTCGGCGCGGCCTCGCCGAGCAAGACGCCGTGCTGCTCGATCTGGGCACCGACCTCCTCGTCCCGCCGCTCGCGCGCCTCGTCGCGTGGATCGTGGCGGGGCTCGCGATCTCGGCGGCTCTCGCGCTCCCACACGCGCTCGCGACGTGGTCGATCGCCGCCGCGTGCGTCGCGTTCTACGTCGCGCGCGGCGCGCAGATCTCCGGGCTCGGCCTGCGCGCCCTCGGCGATCTCGCGTGGGCGCCCGTCTACGCCGCGTGGAAGCTCGCCGTCCCGAGCCGGCTCTCCGCGACATGGGAACGAACTGCACGGGAGAAATCGAAGTGAAGGACGACGTCGCGATTCAACGGCTCTGGGTCTCGCTCCAGAAGAGCGGGTGGCGCGTGCTCGCCGTTCTCGGAACGTCGAACGACGACTCCTCGCTCGAAGTCGCCAACGCGCTCGCCGACGTCGCTTGGCAGTTCCGCGGCGAGCCGACGATCATGGTCGATCTCACCGCGCTCGGTCTTCGCCTCGTCGATTACCAGAAGCAGCGCATCGAAGAGCGCCGCGCGAAGCAGGAGCTCGTCGTCGTCGCGCTCGCGTCGATCGACCGAAACCCCGCGAGCATCGGCCTCGCGCGCGCCGCGGACGCAGCGGTGCTCGTGGTGCGGCCCGGCGTGACCTGCGTCGCGACCGTCGAGCGCGCGATCGAAGAGGTCGGTCGAGGCAAGGTCGCGGGCATCATCGTCGCGAAGCCGAAGCCGCGGCCGGTCTTTGCGCAGCTCGTGCCCGCCGCGGCGACCGCGCCCGCGGGGGCCAAGACGTGACCGCGCGCGCGTCGGTCGTCGTGCCCACGTACAACCGCGCCGAGTCGCTCGAGCGCTTGATGCGCCAGCTCGCCGCGCAGACCGTCGCGGGCGACATCGAGGTCGTCGTCGTCGACGACGGCTCGCGTCAGGACCCGACGCCGCGCCTCCGCGCGCTCGAGGTGCCGTTCGAGCTCGTCATCGAGCGCCAGCCGAACGCGGGCGCCGCGTCCGCGCGTCACCGCGGCGCCCTCCGCGCAACGGCGCCCGTCATCATCTTCCTCGACGACGACATGCAGGTCCCCGCGTCGCTGGTCGCCGCGCACCTCGACGTCCACGCGCGCGACGGCCGCGCCGTCGTGGTCGGCGTCATCCGGCCCGACTGCACCGGCGACGACGTGCTCTTCGAGCGCTTCCGCTCGGAGGAGATGCTCCGCTTCGCCGAAGACGTCCGCGAAGGCCGCGCCAGCTTCCGCGGCTGGAACGTCTGCACCGGGAACCTCTCGATGCGCCGCGACGCGTACCTGCGCGTCGGCGGGTTCGACGCGTCGCTCGAGCGCTCGGAGGACGCCGAGCTCGGCGCGCGCCTCGAGAAGGACGGCGCGCGCTTCTACGTGAGCGAGGAGGCAACGAGCGTGCACGCGTCCGACCGCGACAGCGTCGAGGGATTCCGCCGCCGCGCGAAGGCGTACGGCCTCTTCGACGCGCGCGTCGCGAAAAAGCACCGGGACTTGCCGCGCGCGAGCCCGCGACCTTTCCACGAGCTCCCTCGCGGCGCGTCGCCTCTGCTCGCGCTGACGCTTGCTTCGCCACGCGCCGGAGAGCGCGTCGCAGGCGTCGCGCTGCGCGCCGCGCGCCGGATGAACCAGATGGGGCTCGAGCGTGCGGCGCTCGAATTCACGTCGCTCGCGTTCGGGCTCGACTACGCGCGCGGCGTGCGCGAAGACGCGGGCGCCGCCGCCGCCGCGTTCGCCTCCTTCGTCGACTCCGCCGATTTCGCCGCGCTGCACGGCGCGCTGCCTCGCACCTTCGTCGCGGCGCGCCGCGCCGCTGCCGCGATCGCCGACGACCTCGCGATGCTACGTCACTACGACGAAAAGTACCGAAGCCCCGACGACCGCGCGCTCACGCGCGTCGGCCCGCAGATCCTCGTGGCGGTGCGCGTGATGCACTTCTTCCGCGACGCCGGCGCGCCGCTCGGTGCGCGCATCACATCGCGCCTCGTACGTCACGTCTACGGCTCGGACATCCACTGGGACGCGCGCATCGAGCCGGGCGTCACGATCGTGCACGGCATGGGCCTCGCGATCAGCTCGAAGGCCAGCATCGGTCGCGGCTGCATCCTCTTCCAGAACGTGACGCTCGGCGAGTCCGTCGGCGGCTCGCCTTCGCTCGGGCGCGACGTGCACGTCGGACCTGGCGCGACGCTGCTCGGTCCGATCACGGTCGGCGACGGATCGAAAGTGATGGCGGGCTGCGTCGTGCGCGAAGACGTGCCGCCCGCCTCGCTCGTGTCGGCGCCGGCGCCGACGGTGGGGCCGCGCAGGGGCCGCGCGTGAGCCGTCGCGTGCGCATCGGCCGCGTGCCGATCGACCGCGTGACCTTCGGCGAAGCGCTCGCCGCGGTCGAGCGGCTCGTCGACGCCAAGCGCGGCGGCACCGTCTTCACGCCCAACGTGGACCACGTCGTCCTCGCCGAGCATGACGAGGCGCTCCGCGCGGCGTACGCCGAGGCGAGCCTGTCGATCGCCGACGGCATGCCGGTCGTCTGGGCGTCGCGCTTGCTCGGCGACCCGCTCCCCGAAAAAGTGTCCGGCTCCGACCTCGCGCTCCCGCTCGTCGATCTCGCGTCGCGTCGTCGCTTCCGCGTGTACCTCCTCGGCGGCGCGGCGGGGAGCGCGGAGCGCGCGGCGCGCGTGGTGGAAGCTCGCGGCGCGCGCGTCGTCGGCTTCGCGTCGCCGTCGATCGAGGCGGACCCGAGCGACGCGAGCTGCGCGTCGGCGGCCGACGCGATCGCGCGCGCCTCGCCCGAGCTCGTCCTCGTCGGTCTCGGCGCGCCCAAACAAGAGAAGCTCGCGCACGCGATCGCTCCGCGCGTGCGGCCCGCCGTGCTGCTCGGCGTCGGCGCGACGATCGACTTCCTCGCGGGCGCGACGCCGCGCGCGCCCGCGCTCGTCTCGCGCGTCGGCCTCGAGTGGCTCTACCGCCTCGCGCACGAGCCTCGCCGCCTCTGGCGTCGCTACCTGCTTCGCGACCCCGAGTTCGCGCGCGTGGTCTACGCGCAGCTCCGAGCCGCGCGCGTCACCCGTCGACGCGACGAAGCGTATGGATGCTCGGCCGGCTCGGTTGCGTCCCGTCGAGGATCCACTCGACGTACTTGAGGAGCATCGGCCGCGCGAACGGCTTCTTCAGGAACGCGTTCGCGCCCACGCGTTCCGCCTCGGCCATGTCCTCGGGCGAGTGGTGATCGCTCATGACGATGATCGGCAGCATCGCGTGGCGCGCGTGCTTACGGATGGCCTCGACGAGATCGAGCCCGGACTCGCGTGGCAAGGTGAGATCGACGCACGCGATCGCCGGCGCGCACGCGTCGATCTGCTCCAGCGCCGTCGCGTACTCGGACGCGCAGCGCACGTCGAACTTCTCCGACTCGAGCCAGATCTTCACGCGCTGCCGGAGCAGCGGATCGTCTTCGACCAAGAGAACGACGCGGCGAGACATCGCACCCTTCGTGGAGCAAACCAAGTGCCCGTCCGCGGATCAGCTCGCGCCCTTTCCGAACAAGACGACGGGCACGGTCCTGAAAATCAGCTGGAAGTCCTGACCGAGGCTCCAGTTGTCGATGTACTGCATGTCCAAATACATCCACTGCTCGAAGCCGATTCGATTGCGACCACTCACCTGCCACACGCAGGTGATGCCCGGTCGTACAGAAAGGCGCCGCCGTTGCCACGCCTCGTACTGCGCGACCTCGCCCGGGATGGGCGGGCGCGGCCCCACGATCGTCATTTCGCCGCGCAGCACGTTGAGGAATTGAGGCAGCTCATCGATGCTGTATTTGCGGATGAAGCGGCCGATCGCCGTGATGCGCGGGTCGCGCTCCATCTTGAAGACCGGCCCGGTCTGCTCGTTCTTCGCGAGGAGCTTCGCCTTGAGCGCCTCCGCGTTCTGCACCATCGAGCGAAACTTCAGCATGTGGAACGTGCGCCCGTAACGGCCGACGCGCACTTGACGAAAGAGCACCGGGCCCTTCGACGTGAGCTTGATCGCGACGGCCACGGAGATCATGAGCGGAGCGAGCGCGACGAGCGCCGCGCTCGACGCCACGATGTCGAAGGCGCGCTTGAGCACGAGCTGGAGCGGTTTCGCGCGGAACGAGACGTAGTGGACGTAGCCGTCGTCGAGCGCCGCGCGCTCGCGCGGCTCCGCGCGCGCGATGCGAAAGCGGCTCGCGGGCAGCGCGAACGGAATGCCGAATCGCTCGCAGACGCGAATCGCCTCCTGGACCTCGGCGTGGTGCGCTTCGTCGCCGTTCGCGAGGTACACCTCGTGGACCACGTGCGCTTTGAGCACGGTCTCGAGCGCGTCAACCATGCCGAGAATGCGCGCCGGCAAGCGCGCGTCGCGCTCCTCGCCGCGGAGCGCGAGGTAGCCGGTCACGCGGCGATCGCGTCGGCTCGCCGCGATTTCGAGTCCCGTGTGCCGCCCGAGCGGGCCGACGCCGATGACGAGCACGTCTTCCGGCGGCTCCGGCGGCCGCGTGCGGATCCAGCTCGTCAAGAGGCGCAGCCACACCACGGCGAGCACGAACACGACGACGAAGCTCTGCATGTTCGCCGTCGCCGCGTAGCGCGGCACGAACAAACGCAGCGCGAACATCGGAAACAGCGTCGCGAAGAGCAAGACGAGCGTGAGCGCGACGTCGCCCGCGATGCCGCGCCCGTTCGCGATGTCGTAATGACGCAGCACGCGCCCGCCGATCATCCAGATCGCCATCGCGCAAAACGCCATCGCAAGACCGACGAGGTAGTGGATGCCTCCAGGAAAGACCGTGGCGGAAGCCGCGGCGAGGAGGAGCACGGTGCAATCACCGACGAGGTTGATTTTCTGCCAGGTGCGAGGCTGCAGGGCCATGGTGTTCGGCGGCTGCGATTGCAAGGCGCGTGCGACGGGCCCAACGCTCGAGCTTGCGGCGCGAGTCGCGTTTCGGATTACGATCGGGTCGTGCGTTGCCTCGCGGTCGGAGACTGGATCGTCGCGCGTTGCGAAGACGGCTCGCTCGAGGCGGAGTACGCGCTCTTCGACGCGTCCGACGTGCTCTTGTCGTCGGTCGCGCACGGATTCGGGACGCGGGAGCAAGGTTACCTCACGTCCGCGGGCGTCGCGCTCGAGCGCTTGATCGAAGCGGGCGTGACGCCGTCGCTCGCGTCCGACGCGTTCGACGCGCTTCGCCCGCTCGAAGGGCTCGCGCTCGCTCCGAGCGTCGCGCACGTCGCGGATCAGCTCGAGGCGTGCGAGGCTCTGCAAGGTGGCCTCTACCGCGCGTCGAGCCGCTCGTACGCGGGCGCGTGGCTCGATCTCGACGCGGTCGCGCGCGCGTGCCCGATGAAGGACGCGGCGACCGCGATGCAACTCCTCCACCTCGCGCTCGTGCTCGGCGAGGTGGCGACGAGCGCGCCGGTGCGCCTCCTGAACGACGGTGAGGCCGAGAGCGACGAGCCGCGCCCGGGTCAGCGCACGTGGCGCCGCGTGTCCGTCGCGAACGTCGGGGACCTGCCGCGCGCCCTCCGCGCCACGCCTCGCCCGATCGCCGTGACGCCCACGACGAACGAGCTCGCGCTATGCGACGCGCGCATCCGCGAGCTCAAGACGCGCGCCGCGCTCGTCGACGACTACCGCCCGCGCCTCCACGCGCTCGCCTCGGCGCTCGCGCGCGCCGCGAGCGTCGCACCCGACGTTGCGGTCGTCGAAGAAGACGCGTTCGAGCCCACGCCGCTCGTCGACGAGCTCCGCACCCACGCGGACATGCTGACGGGCGAGCTCCACGTGCGCGAGGTCGCGCAGTTCCTCGGGGCGATGGCGACCGCCGGCGTCTCGACGAGCGATCTCGCGGTGCTCGCGTCTCGCGCGTGGCTCGCGAGCGGCGAGGTCGCGTACGCGCGCTATTTCGCGCGCCGCGTGGTCGAGGACGCGGCGGCGTCGTCCGCGGCGCGCTTCGCGGCGAACGAGATCCTCGGGTGGACCGAGCCGACGAACGAGTCGATGCGCGCGCCGATGCTGCGCTCCGACCCGCCGCGACCGGTCGTCGTCGGCGAGCCTCACCCCCGCGCGCCGGCGGGCGCGTCGCTCCCGCCGACCGAGCGCGTGTCGTCGCCTCCCGCGCCTCCCGCGCGCGCCACCGTCGAAGTCGTGATCCCGCCCGCGCGGCCGCGCGTGGAGATCGTCGAGACGATGACCGCGCCTCGCGCGGACGGCGCGCGCATCCGCATGACCGAGCTCGCCCGCGAGCTCGCCCGCGACTACCGCCTCGCGTACGGCGTGACGCTCAAGACCGACGTCGAGTCGATCGACGTGATGCAGCGCCACATGCAGCGTCGCTTCGCCGACGCGCACGCCGACGAGCGTCTCGCGCGCAAGCTCGAGGCCGAGCTCGCGCGCCACGGCGCGCTCTTGAGCGAAATCCTCGCCCGCTCGCTCGGCGCGTACTGGATCGACACGTCGAGCGCCGAGCTCGGCCGCTGGGCGATGGTGGTCCCGCCGCGGACGCGCGTCTGGCCCATCGGCCGCGTCTACCGCTTCTTCCAGCGCGGTCGGCTCGAAGGCGATTTGATTGCATTCTACACGGAGCTCGAACGCTCCGCCCGCGCGAAATAAATCGCATGCGCGTCCGAAAACGGCCAGACGCGCGGCGCGCGCCGCGATAACACGCGTGTCGATGGACGACGACGCCCGCTACCGAGCCCTCGTCGCGCGCGACGCGCGGTTCGACGGCCTCTTCTTCGTCGGCGTGACGACGACGGGGATCTACTGCCGGCCCGTCTGCCGCGCGCGCACGGCGGCGCGGGCGCGGTGTGTCTTCTTCCGCCGCGCGGCCGAGGCGGAGCGCGCGGGCTTTCGCGCCTGCTTCCGCTGCCGGCCGGAGCTCGCACCGGGGGCGGCGCCGATCGACGCGCTCTCGAGCCTGGCGCGGGCCGCGACCGCGCGCATCGAGGCGGGAGCGCTCGACGACGGATCGCTGGACGACCTCGCGCGCGATCTCCGCGTGTCGTCGCGTCACCTCCGGCGCGCGGTGGGCGTCGAGATCGGCGTCTCGCCCGTCGAGCTCGCGCAGACCGCGCGGCTCGCGCTCGCCAAGCAGCTCCTCCAGGACGGCGGCGCGTCGATGACCGAGATCGCGCACGCGAGCGGCTTCTCGAGCGTGCGCCGCTTCAACGCCGTCTTCCGCGAGCGCTTCGGCCGCGCGCCCTCCGCGCTGGCCAAGCGCACCGCGCCGCGCGCCGGCTCGGGCTCGATCACGATCGCGCTCGGCTACCGCGCGCCCTTCGCGTGGCGCGAGCTCCTCGAGTTCCTCGCGTCGCGCGCGACGCCCGGCGTCGAAACCGTCGATGTCG
>Ga0335085_10016942_pt1 | contig 10509 bp, 8 predicted proteins | sample Lox_Sample_45_FD_206712 | JGI IMG/M metagenome (GOLD analysis project Ga0335085, IMG submission 206712) | Soil microbial communities from Loxahatchee National Wildlife Refuge, Florida, United States - Lox_Sample_4.5 | ecosystem: Environmental > Terrestrial > Soil > Wetlands | place: USA: Florida...
CACCCGACCAAGGAGTGGGTGGACAAGATAGCCGCGATGCACCTCTTCGACGACGGCTACGAGAAGCTGCGCGAGCGGATCTTCGAGAACCAGAAGCGGCTCGGCGTGATTCCCAAGGACACGAAACTCGCGCCGTGGCCGAAGGAGATCCTCAAGCCGTGGGACCAGCTGACCGCCGAGGAGAAGAAGCTCTTCATCCGCCAGGTCGAGGTCTTCGCCGCCTACGCCGCCTACAGCGACTACGAGATCGGCCGCGTCATCCAGCACTTCCGGGATCTCGGCAAGCTCGACAACACGCTCGTGATCTACATCAACGGCGACAACGGCACCAGCGCCGAGGGCGGGCCGCTCGGCACGCCGAACGAAGTGGCGTTCTTCAACGGCGTCACCGTGCCGGTCGACGTGCAGATGAAGTTCTACGACGTCTGGGGCACCCAGCAGACCTACAACCACATGTCGGCGGGCTGGTCGTGGGCCTTCGACACGCCGTTCGACTGGTTCAAGCAGAACGCCTCCCGGCTCGGCGGCATCAACCAGAACATGGTCGTGTCGTGGCCGGCGCGCATCAAGGACAAGGGGGGGATGCGCGAGCAGTTCATCCACGTGATCGATGTCGTGCCGACGATCCTCGAAGCCGCCGGCATTCGCGCGCCCGACATGGTCGACGGCATCAAGCAGGCGCCGATCGAGGGCACGAGCTTCCTCTACACCTTCGACGCAAGGAACGCGAAGGCGCCGTCGCGGCACAAGACCCAGTACTTCGAGATGATGGGGCAGTGGGCGATGTATCACGACGGCTGGCTCATGAGCACGAAGGTCGACCGCGCGCCGTGGCAGGCGTTCGAGGCGGCCAACCCGGACCCGCTGAACAACCAGGTGTTCCAGCTCTACGACCTGACCAAGGACTTCAGCCAGGCCGACGACATCGCCGCGAAGCACCCGCAGAAGGTGAAGGAGATGCGGCAGATGTTCGTCGCGGAGGCGAGGAAGTACCAGGTGTTCCCGATGGACGCATCGGTGGCGGCCCGCATCGTCGCGCCGCGGCCGAACATCACCGCCGGGCGCACCGAGTTCGTCTACACGCGACCGATGGTCGGGTTGCCGCAGGGCGATTCGCCGCTGCTGCTCAACGCGTCCTATACGATCACCGCGGACATCGAGGTGCCGCAGGGCGGCGCCGAGGGCATGATCCTGACCTCGGGCGGGCGGTTCGCCGGCTACGGCTTCTACCTGCTGAAGGGCAAGCCGGTGTTCCTGTGGAACCTCGTCGACCTCGAGCGCATCAAGTGGGAGGGCGCCGAGGCGCTCGCGCCCGGCCGGCATACCGTCGAGTTCGAGTTCAAGTACGACGGGCTCGGTGCCGGCACGCTCGCGTTCAACAACTTCAGCGGCGTTGGCCGGCCGGGCGTGGGTACGCTCAAGGTGGACGGCAAGGCGGTCGACACCAAGGAGATGAAGCGCACGCTCCCGATGATCCTGCAGTGGGACGAGAGCTTCGACGTCGGCTCCGACACGCTGACCGGCGTCAACGACGCGGACTACCGCCCGCCGTTCCCGCTGACCGCGAAGCTCAACAAGCTGACGATCAGAGTGGACCGGCCACAGCTCTCGCCGGCGGACATCAAGAAGCTCGAGGCGGCGATGGTGGAGAAGGCGAAGCGCGACTGATCGCGCTTCGACCACGAGGGCGGACGACGCGTCGCGCCGTCCGCGCCGTCACGGCCACGGCGCGTACACGAAGGTCGCCCGCGGCGGCGACACGAACGTCTGCACCCGCAGCTGTCCCGGCGTGAACTCGCGCGTGTGCGCGAGCCGCATGCCGACCGAGCGTAGCAGCGCCTGCGTGCTCTCCTGCGGGTCGTAGGAGTTGTTCCGCCGGGTCACGACAACCACCATGCTGCGGCCGCGCACCGCGCGCGCGAGCGGCCGCAGGTCCTGGCCGACGATCGACGGCGTGCACTTTCCCGACGGGTAGCGGGCGGCGCGCCCCGGCGCCGGAAAGTCGACCGGCACGCCGCGCATCGCGACCTTCGCCTCCTCGGTGGCGAGTGCATGCCCCAAGGGCAGCGCGAGCTCGTTCGGAACGAGCAGCACGAGCGCGTCGCGGCCGGCCTCGCGTACGACGTAGCGCGCGATGTCGTCCCACTGCTCCTTCCGGTCCACCTCCGTGTAGAGCGGGAACACCGCCGCCACCCGCAGGGCGGCCAGCCCGCCCACCGCGCCGCGCCGCAGCCACGGGCCTTCGACCGCGGCCAGCGCAGCGGCGAGCGCGACCACGAACGGTGGCCCGATCCCGATCAGCGCCCGCGCGAGCAGGATCGGCTTGACCGTCACGCTGACCAGGAAGTTGAGCGCCACCGGCAGCACCACCAGGCCGGCGAGCAGGAGCGCCTCGCGCTGCCGCCCGCGGCGCCAGAGCGCGACGAGCCCCGCCGCCCACAGGAGCGCGAGCGCGCACAGGAACGGGTACGAGCCCAGCCCGACCACGAACCGCAGCTCGTTCCAGACGCGCCACAGGTCCGCCCGTGGAATCCAGAAGTCGGACGTAACGCCCGCGGCCTGCTCCAGGTAGATCGGCAGGTAGGGCAGCCAGAGGACGGCGACGACGGCCGCCGCGATCGCGATCCCCCGCTTGAGCGATCGGCTCTCCGGATCGAGGCGGAGCAGGCCGAGCGCCATCAGGCCGAGCGCGGTGACGAGCAGGACGGAAGTGTTGTTCGACCACAGCGCGATTGCGGCACCCCCGACCAGGGCGACCCACCCGGGGCGTCCGTCGACCGGTTCGCGCAGCGTGCGCAGCACCCGCAACGTCCCGAACACCACCAGGCTCGAGCCGAGCGCGACCAGGGCATACGGCCGCGCCTCGTGGGCGAACTCGATCTGGAAGGGTGCGATCGCCGCTAGGACGCCGGCGATCCAGCCGGCCCGGGGCGAGATCTCGCGGCCGGCGAGCAGGACCACGGCGGTCGTCGCGACGCCCATCAGCGCGCCGAGCGCACGCACGGCCGCCGGGCTCTCGCCCGCGACCCCCATCCAGATCTTGAGGATCGCCGCATAAAGCGGCGGATGGGGATCGCACTGGGGGACGAGACTCCAGAGGTCGTCGAGCGTCTGCCGGGCGTCCCACCAGGAATACGCCTCGTCGAGCCAGAGCGGCTCCGACCCGATCCCGTACAGGCGCAAGGCTGCCGCGAGCGCGAGGATCGCCACCCACCCCAGCCACTCGCCGCCCGCCGTGGACCGGGCGGCGACGCTTCCACCGGTCATCCCTCTCTCCAGGTCCACCGCTCTTCGTTTCCGTCGGTGGTAGATTCGCTAGATACCCGAAACCGCCTTGCTACTCAAGGGGTTCGCGGAAGGCGGCGCCAACTTCTGACCTGGAGAAGCATCGACGCAATGAACCATCGCCGGAACGCGCTCAGGCTGGCCGCGGGACTCGCCGCCGCGTGCGCCGCGCCGCGGCTCCTCGCCCAGGCGGTCGACCCGAAGAACAAGCTCGGCCTCGAGGTCGACTTCGTTCCCACGCCGCACGAGATCGTCGACGCGATGCTGAAGCTCGCGAACGTGAAGTCGACCGACGTCGTCTACGATCTCGGCTGCGGCGACGGCCGCATCGTGATCGCCGCGGCGCGGGCGTTCGGCGCGCGCGGCGTCGGCATCGACATCGACCCCGACCGGATCCGCGAAGCGACCGAGAACGCGCGGGCTGCCGGCGTCGCCGACCGCGTGCGGTTCGTCCAGGGCGACCTCTTCGAGGCGGATTTCCGCGACGCCACCGTCGTCGCCCTGTTCCTGAAGTGGAACTACAACCGCAAGCTGCGCCCCCGCCTGTGGGACCAGCTCAGGCCCGGCACGCCGGTCGTCTCGCACGAGCACGACTTCGGCCCGGACTGGCCGCCGGCGAGGCGGATCGAGACGAACGGCAAGACGGTGTATCTCTACGTCGTGCCGGAGAGGAAGTGAGCGGCGGCCGCCCGGCCGCCCCGCTCAGGTCTTGACGAAGAGCGTCACCAGCGGGTTCCCGCCCCGCTGCGCGCTCCAGTGGCCGTGCACTTTCGCGTCGAAGGTGGCGCCATCGGGCAGCGTGTCCGCCGAATAGAAGTGCTCGCCGGCCTTGAACACGCGGGAGCTCCCGTCCTGCAGCCCGATCTCCATCTCCCCGTCGAGGATGAAGACCCACTGCGGCTTCGGCGTGCAGTGCCACTGGCTGCGGAAGCCGACCGGGCTGTGGCGGAGCTGGTAGCCGGAGGAGGCGAACACCTGCGAGAGCATCGACTGCGGGGTCCCCTCGGGCAGCGGCACGTCTTCCTCGCGGAATTTCGCGCGGCCGTCGCGATCGGTATACAGCACGACCTTCCGGAACGTGGCCATGGGCCGGAAGTCTAGAGCGTCTTCAGCTTCGGGTCGAGCGCGTCGCGCAGCGAATCGCCGAACAGGTTGAACGCGAACACCGCGAGGCTGATCGCGAGGCCCGGGAAGATCGCCATCCACGGCGCGGTCTCCGCGAAGTCGACCGCGGCGCCCCTCAGCATCAGCCCCCACGCGGCGGTGGGTTCCTGGACGCCGAGGCCGAGGAAGGAGAGCGACGCCTCGAGCAGGATCGCCTGGCCGAGGAAGGCCGTCAGCATGATCAGGTAGGGCGCCATCACGTTCGGGAGCATGTGCCGCAGGATGATCCGCTTGTGGCTGAAGCCGGCGGCGCGCGCGGCGTCGATGTAGGGGAGCTCGCGGATCGAGAGCGCGCTCGAGCGCGTCACGCGCGCGCACCGCGGGATCATCGGTACGGCGATCGCGAGGATGACGTTCGTCGGCCCGGTGCCGAGGATGGCGACCACCGCGAGCGCGAGCACGATCAGCGGGAACGAGAGCAGGATGTCCATGAACCACTGCACGACGAAATCGATGCGACCGCCGAAGTACGCGCTCGCGACGCCGATCACCGCGCCGATGGTGGCGCCGAGGACCGAGGCGCCGAAGCCGACCAGCAGCGCGGTGCGCGACCCGTAGATGATCCGCGAGAGGACGTCGCGGCCGAACGCGTCGGTGCCGAGCCAGTGCGCCGCGCCGGGCGGGGTGAGCATCGCCGCGAAGTCGGTGTTGAGCGGGTCGTAGGGCGCGAGCAGCGGCGCCGCCGCGGCGGTCACGATCATCAGCAGGATGACGGCCGCGCCGATGGCACCCAGCGTCCGTCGCCGGATGAACTCGCGGACGAACGACCGGCGTCGCTCGATCGCCGCGTCGTCGAATACCCCGGGCTGCTGCGGTACGGCGCTCATGGCTACCGGTACCGGATCCGCGGATCGAGCCACGCGTAGGCGACGTCGGTCAGGAAGTTCACGAAGATGAACACCGACGCCACGAGCAGCACCAGCGCCTGCGTGAGCGTGTAGTCGCGGTGCGAGATCGCTTCCACGAACAGGAGCCCCAGGCCGTTCAGGTTGAACACCTGCTCGGTGACCACCAGCCCGCCGAGCAGGAACGCGAACTCGAGCCCGATGACGGTCACCACCGGCAGCATCGCGTTCTTGAGGGCGTGGCGCACCAGGATCAGCTTGAGCCACAGCCCCTTGGCGCGCGCGGTCCGGATGTAGTCCTCCCGCAGCACCTCCAGCATCGCCGAGCGCGTCATCCGCGTCGCCACCGCCGAGTAGCGGTAGCCGACCGCGAGCGCCGGCCAGACGAGCTGCGCGAGGTTCTCCCACGGATTGACCCAGAACGGCGTGAACACCATCGGGGGCAGCCAGTGGAAGACGATCAGCAGCACGAGGATCATGACGATGCCGAGCCAGAACGACGGCATGGCGAGCCCGGCGATCGAGAACACGCGCACCGCGTAGTCGACCCAGGTGTCCTGCTTGAGCGCCGCGATGACCCCGAGCGGAATGGCGAGCAGCGTCGCTACTACCGTGGCCATGACGGCGAGCTGGAGCGAGAGCGCGAACCGGAGCCTGATCTCCTCGGTGATCGGCGACCCGGTCCACATCGACACCCCGAGGTCGAAGCGCGCGAGACCCCACATCCAGCTCGTGAACTGCTGCCACACCGGCTTGTCGAGCCCGAGCTTCGCGCGCTCGAGCTGCAGCACGTCCTGCGGGGCGAACTGGCCCTGCGAGACGAAGCGGACGTCGACGATGTCGCCCGGGACGACGCGCAGCAGCAGGAAGATCAGCACCGCGACCCCGAGGAGGGTCGGGATCATCAGCAGGAAGCGCTTGACGATGTACTTGGTCATCGACGCCAATCCCCGCGCGCCGGCGGCGGCCGGCGCCGGCGCGCGAGACGCGACGCTAACCGGCGTCCGAGAGCCAGACGGTGTCGAGCTGGTTGTTCAGGTAGTGGCTCGGTGTGATCTGCCAGCCGTGGACCTTCGCGCTCTGCGGGATGATGCGGTGCCACTGCAGCGTCATGATGTAGTGCGCCTCCTCGTCGAGCACGCGCCGCTCGAACTCGCGCAGGAACTTCTTGCGCTCCTCCACGTTCGTCGCGCGCGACTGCTTCTCGTACAGCTCGTCGAGCACCCGGTCGGTGTAGTAGCCGTAGTTGTCCGGGTTCTTGTCGTTGGAGATGAACTTGTAGATGTCGAGGTCCGGCTCGACGATGTAGCCGCACTGGAAGTCCATCGCGACCTCGAACGCGTCGGGCTTGCGCAGCACCCCGTAGTAGGCGGCCGGCTCGACCACCTCCTGCTTCACGTTCAGGCCGATCTTGCGCCACTGGTCGATCAGCCAGATCGCCATCGGCTCGTACGGCATCGGCGTCCCGCGGTTCTTGAACGTGAAGGAGAACCCCTCGGGCACCCCGGCCTCCTTGAGCAGCCGCCGCGCCTCGGCGCGCGAGCGCTCGATGTCGGGCCAGTAGCCGGCGAGCTTCTGCAGCTCCTCGGGCGGAGTCGCGAACGGCGTCCCGGGTACCTGGATGCCGGCGACGTCCTTGACGATGGCGATCTTCGACAGCGTCTTCGACGCCTCGTAGCGGTCGAGCGCGAGCGACAGCGCGCGGCGCACGCGCTTGTCGTCGAACGGCTTCTTCTGGTGGTTCATCGTGACCAACAGGACGCAGTCCCAGGCGCACTCCTGGAACTTGATCTTGTCGCCGAGCGCGGTGGTCAGCGCCTCCTTGTCGGCCGGGGTGAAGCTGCGGAACTGGATGTGCGCCCGCTCGCCCCGGACCGCGGCGACCTGGGCGGCGTGCGCGCGGATGAAGAGCGCGCGGTAGCCGTCGAGATACGGCTTGCCCTTGTCCCAGTAATTGGGATTCCTCTTGCCGACCCAGTGCGAGCCCTTGACGTGCTCGACGAACACGAACGGGCCGGTGCCCATGACGTTCTTCTCGTACCAGTGCATGTCCTTCGCCAGGATGTCGGCCTTGTAGATGAAGTTCCAGGGCGAGGCGAGCGACTGGAGGAATGCCCCCGACGGCCACTTGAGCTTGAAGACGACCGTATAGGGATCGGGCGCCGACACCGACTCGACCACCACGTAGGTGGCCTTGCGGACGCTCGCGACGTCGGGCGGCGGGAAGATGATCTTGTCGTAGGACGCCTTGATGTCCCGCGACGTCATGTCGCTCCCGTCGTGGAACTTGACCCCCTTGCGGATCTGGAAGGTGTAGGTCAGCCCGTCGGGCGAGACGGTCCAGCTCTCGGCGAGGTCGCCGACCGGCTTGGTCCCGGTCGGGTCGTTCGGATCGACGCGGAGCAGCGTGTTGTAGTGCGGGGCGATCGGGTGGATCAGCCCGAAGGTCTGCTCCCGGTGCCCGTCGTAGGACGGCATCTCCGAGGGCACGGTGAACACGAGCTCGCCGCCATAGCGTGGCTTTTCCTGGGCGGCAACAGGGGCAACTGCGAAGATCGTGCAAAGCAACACGATCGCCAGGCGAAGCTGGTCGAAGCGCATTTCACTTCCTCCTCGGTAGATCGGTCACCCCGGACCGGGTCGGCGCCCGGCCTCTCGGTCTTGCTCCAGAGCGGGTCAAGGTTGGGCTCGATGATCCGGCGTGTCAAGCCTGCGCGGGAACGGACGGCGGCCGTGCGAATCCGCAACACGACCGGCCGAGGGGAGACACGGTGCGAGGGCAGGGTCTTCCCGACCCCGCAGCGGCCACGCGGGCAGCGGCCCCGGCTCGAGCCGGCTACAGGCGGATGCACGCCGCCCGGTGACCGGGGCGCACCTCGCGCAGGTCGGGGACGGCGCGCCTGCACTCGTCGATCGCGATCGGGCAGCGCGGGTGGAAGGCGCAGCCCGAAGGCGGCCGCAACGGGCTCGGAACCTCGCCGCCGAGCACCGGCCGCTCGCGCCGCGCCTCGAGCGCGGGGTCGGGGATCGGCACCGCGGAGAGGAGGGCCCTGGTGTACGGATGCTGCGGTGCCGCGTACAGCGAATCGCGATCGGTGATTTCGACGATCCGGCCGAGATACATGACGGCGACCCGGTCGGAGATGTGCCGCACGACCGACAGGTCGTGGGCGACGAAGAGATAGGTGAGGCCGAGCTGCTCCTGGAGCTCTTCGAGCAGGTTGATGATCTGCGCCTGGATCGACACGTCAAGCGCCGAGACCGGCTCGTCGCAGACGATCAGGGCCGGTTCCGACGCGAGCGCGCGCGCGATGCCGACACGCTGCCGCTGGCCGCCCGAGAGCTGGTGCGCGTAGCGCTGCGCCATGCCGGCCGCGAGGCCGACCTGCGACAGGAGCTCCCGTACCCGTGCGGCGCGCGCCTTCGGCTCGGGCACGATGCCGTGCACCGCCAGCGGCTCCTCGATCATCTCGCCCACCGTCATCCGCGGGTTCAGCGAGCTGTAGGGGTCCTGGAAGATCACCTGGATGCGCCGCCGCGCCTGCCGCAGCTCGGTTTCCGACAGCGCGGTGAGGTCCCGGCCCTCGAACACGATCGCGCCGGAGGTCGGGCGATCGAGGTGGAGGATGCATCGGCCGGTCGTCGTCTTGCCGCATCCCGACTCGCCGACGAGCCCGAGGGTTTCGCCGCGCCGGATGTCGAAGCTCACGCCGTCGACCGCCTTGACGAGCGCCGGCGGCCCGCCGAGGAGCCCGCCTCCCACCTCAAAATGCTTGACGAGGTTGCGCACCGACAGCACGACGTCGCCCGGCTGCGCGGCGAGCCCACGATCCGGCGCATCGAGCTCGGCGAGTGGCGCGCTCATCGGACTCACGCCGGCGTCCGGTCCTGCAACGTCGCCGCGACCCAGCACGCGGACCGGTGCGCGGGGCCGACGTCGTCGAGCGGCGGCACCGCGGTGCGGCCACGCTCGACGACGTGATCGCAGCGCGGCGCGAACGCGCACCCGGGCGGCAGGCGGCCGAGGTCGGGCGGCTGGCCGGGAATCGGCACCAGCCTCTCGCGGCGCGGCGCGTCGAGGCGCGGGACCGACCGCAGCAGCCCGATCGTGTACGGATGGCGCGGATGGGCGTAGAGGTCCGCCGCCCGCCCGCGCTCGATGATCCGCCCGGCGTACATCACGTTGACGCGGTCGGCGTACCGCGCCACGACGCCGAGATTGTGGGTGATGATGAGCATCGCCACCCCGAGCTTCCGGGCGAGGCCCTTCATCAGCTCGAGGATCTGCGCCTGGATCGTGACGTCGAGCGCGGTGGTGGGCTCGTCGGCGAGGATCAGCGCCGGCTCGCAGGCGAGCGCCATGGCGATCATCATGCGCTGCCTCATGCCGCCGCTGAACTGGTGCGGGTACTGGGCGAGCCGGCGCTCGGGATCGGAAATCCCGACCATGTCGAGGAGCTCGACCGCGCGCGCCCGCGACCCGGCGGCGTTCATGCCGAGGTGGATCTCCATCGGCTCGGTGAGCTGGCGGCCGATCGTGAGGACCGGGTTGAGCGAGGTCATCGGCTCCTGGAAGACCATGCCGATCTCGCGTCCGCGCACCTGCCGCATCTCCTCCTCGGAGAGCGCGAGGAGGTTGCGGCCCTTGAACAGGATCCGCCCGCCGACGATCCGGCCGGCCGGCTCGGCGACGAGGCGCATCACCGAGAGCGCGCTCACCGACTTGCCGCAGCCGGATTCGCCGACGAGGGCGACCGTCTCGCCCGGCAGCACGTCCCAGGACACGCCGTCCACGGCGCGGATGACGCCCCGGCTGGTAGCGAACTGGGTGCGCAGATCCACGACCTCGAGCAAGGGCGCCATCCGCGAGATGGTGCGGGACGCGGGTGCGGGCGGTCAATGCGGCGGTGCGGGACCGCCGTGCGTCCGCGCGGTCCGCGACGCCTCCCGCCACGCCTGCCGGAGCTTTCCCAGGAGCCGCTCGCGATCCCCGAACACCTCGTCGTTGGTGAGCCGGAGGAGCGAGACGCCCGCCGCCTCCAGCTCGGCCGCCTTGAAGAGATCCCAGCTCTGCTGGAACGCCGAGCGGTGATAGCCGCCGTCGACCTCGATCGCGAGGCGCAGCTCCGGCACGTAGAAGTCGACGATCCAGCGGCCACCGCACACCCATTCGCGGTGGAACCGTCCATCCAGCGCGCCCTCGTCGAGCTCGCCC
>Ga0335085_10016943_pt1 | contig 10508 bp, 10 predicted proteins | sample Lox_Sample_45_FD_206712 | JGI IMG/M metagenome (GOLD analysis project Ga0335085, IMG submission 206712) | Soil microbial communities from Loxahatchee National Wildlife Refuge, Florida, United States - Lox_Sample_4.5 | ecosystem: Environmental > Terrestrial > Soil > Wetlands | place: USA...
TCTTCAAGGTCCCGACGATGGCGGCTTCGCTGTGCGCCTCGCTCTTCCAGGGCCTGGCCAGCTTCGCGGTGCTGTTCCTGGTGCTGATGTACCTGCAGGGGCCGCGCGGCCTGTCGCCGATCAACGCATCGCTGCTGCTGCTTCCCGGGTACCTGATCTCCGCCGGCATCAGCATCTACGCGGGCCGCCTGGCCGACTCCCGCGGTGCGGTGCTCCCCGCGACCGTGGGGCTCGCCATCCAGGTCGTCGCCCTGCTGCTGTACGCGCAGCTCAGCAACACGACGCCGCTATGGTGGATCGTCTGCGTCGGCTCGCTAAGCGCGGTCGGCGCGTGCCTGTTCTTCCCCGCCAACAGCTCGGCGATCATGAAGGCGGCGCCGCCTGACATGTTCGGCATCGCGTCGGGCATGCTGCGGACGTTCTCGAACATCGGGATGGTGTTCTCGTTCTCCGTCGCCATCCTGGTGGCGTCCCGGTCGATTCCCCGTGCGGAAGCGTTCGCCATCTTCGTCGGCACCACGACACTGCACGGCCAGGCCGCGTCCGACTTCACCACGGGGCTGCACGCCGCGTTCTACGAGTCGGTCGCCTTCATGGTGATCGCCGCCGTGCTGTCCGCGCTCCGCGGGCGCGGACGCGGACCTGAGCGTTCTACAACCACCCGTTCCGTATGCTGTCGACCGCATCGCCGGCCGGGGCGGTGCCGAGCTCGCCGGCGCGGACCTTGTCCAGCATCATGCTCGCCACGCTCACGATGGCGGGCGCCATCGCCTTGAGGCTGCCCGCGTCGGCGGGGTCGGCGATGTCCTGCGGCACCTCGGCCCGGTCGAGGATGCCGGGCAGGTCGGCGAGCTGGCCCGCCAGCCAGCCGAGCGGGTCCTGCGACAGCTCGCGGAGGAACACCCGCGAGGTCGGGTCCCACTTCTCGGTGAACTTCGGGTGGTGATGCGTGCGGTTGAAGCTGCCGGGCTTGCCGTCGACGGACTCAAGCAGGTCGACGCGCCAGATGGGCTTGCCCGCCGCGATCGGAACCGCAGAGTAGATGGAGCTCTTCAGCTCGCCCCGGTCGAACACCCGCAGTTCGAGCCGGACGCCATGCTCCGGCCCCTCCTGTCCCGGGTGCGGATTGGGGTCGAGAAAGTACAGGTCGCCGACGACGACGCCGACCTTCTCGAAGACGAACGCCTGGAGCATGTCCTGAACCACCCATCGGTGTGCAGGCCCAGGCCAGCGGTCGCTGGCCGGGCACGTGGGACGCGGTAAGCGCCGACTCCCACTATCACCCGGCCAGCGACCAGACGTCTACCCGTGACGGGCGACGGTCAGACTGCTTACTTCTGCCACTGTTCTACTTCTGCCACTGGGGCTTGCCGTAGACGTGCACCTGAGTGCCCGGGGTCTTGACCATCTTGTGGAAGAAGTTCGCGACGTCCATCGGGATCCGGACGCAGCCGTGCGAGGCCGGGCCCTGCGGCACGTAGGTGTCACCATGGATGGCGAAGACCGTGCTGATGAAGAACACCGGGTTGTACATCGCGCCGAGCGGCACCTTGACCCAGCCGTCCATGTAGACGGTGGTGTTGTACGTGCCGTTGGGGGTGACCGCCTGCGCGCAGCCACTGCTGCCGCAGTTGTAGTAGTAGCCGCCGCCGCTCGACACGTGGCTGATCAGCCAGATCTTGTTGTTCTTGTACAGCACGAGCACTTCGAGGGCCTGGCTCACCTCGATGCGGTTGGCACGCTTGCCCTTGTAGGACGCCGACTTGTACGTCCTCGGGTGCACCAGCGCCTTCTTGGTGGCCGTGTCGATAACGCCGGTCACCTTGATGCCGTTGATCTCCTGGAACGCCCACACGGCGGCAAGGGTGTCGGTGCCAAACTGCCCGTCGATCGGGCCCGGCCAGTACTTCAGCGCCGCAAGCCGCCGCTGCACCGACTTGACGTCCGCGCCCGTCATGCCCTCGGCAAGGGTGCGCTTGGGCGCCACGTACGTGGCTGGTGTCACCTTGGCGACCTCCGTCGCCGTGGCGGACGGCGCTGCCTTGGCCGCGGATGCCGTCACCGCTGCAGGCCTGGCCGCCGTCGACGGCGCGGCAAGGGCGGTTCCCGCCGTGCATCCGCAGAGCGCGATCGCGGCCACCGCCGCCGCTGTCACGCCAAATTTCGCCAGCCTGCTGCCGTGCGTTAGCGCACCCATGTCAGTCACGTCCTTCATCGTCGGTTTTAATCCCGATCTAAAGACGTTCCAAGCGGGCCGGTTGTTGCCGGGGAACGATAACGAAACCGGCAAATATTAGCTACTGAAGCCGCTACTGGGGTCTGCTACTGGAGTCCGGCGCGCACCGACGTGATGCGCTGCGTGTTGAAGCCGAGCCAGTGCATGCGCCCCACGTACCGCGCGTGCTCCACCTTGATGCAGCGATCCATGATCACCGTCACGCCCCCGCCGGAGGCGATCCGGGCGCCCTCTTCGTTGATCACGCCGAACTGGCACCACAGGGTGCCGGCGCCGATCGCGACCGCGTCGCGCGCGATCTGCGGCAGCGCGTCCGGCGCACGGAAAACGTTCACCACGTCCACCGGCTCGGGGACGTCGAGCAGGCTCGGATATGACTTCTCGCCGAGTATCTCGGTCTCGCGCGGATTCACCGGGATCACCCGGTAGCCGTGCCGCTTGAGGTAGTAGCCGACGAAGTAGCTTGCCCGCAGCTCGTTGCCTGACAGGCCGACCACCGCGATCGTCTTCGCACCGTGCAGCACGCGCTGGACGGTCAGCGGGTCCTGGTACCGCGCGAGATCGGTCATGCCGTCGCCGCCTTCCCTGCCTCGTGAGCGGTTGCCGCCACTAGCGCGAAACCCTGCTCCAGGTCCCAGATCAGGTCGTCGGCCGATTCGGTGCCGACCGACAGCCGCACCGTGCCGGGCCCGACGCCAGCCGCGCTCAGCTCGTCGTCGCTCAGCTGCCGGTGGGTGGTACTCGCCGGGTGGATGACCAGGCTCTTGGCGTCCCCGACGTTCGCCAGGTGCGACCAGAGCGACAGGCCGCGGATGAGGTCCTGCCCGCCGGCCCGGCCGCCTGCGCAGTCGAACGAGAACACCGCGCCCGCGCCGCGCGGCAGGTACTTGTCCACGAGGGGCCGGTACTTGCTGTCCGGCAGTCCGCCGTAGGTCACGTTGGCTGCCAGGTCGTGCGACTGGAGGAACGACGCGACCGCGAGCGCGTTCTGCACGTGGCGCTCCATCCGCAGCGACAGCGTCTCGAGCCCCTGCAGGAAGAGGAAGGCGTTGAACGGCGACATCGCCGCGCCGAGGTCGCGCAGCGTCTCGGCGCGCAGCTTCATCAGGTACCCGTAGGTGCCGAACGTCTCGTGGAACTTGAGCCCGTGATAGGCGGGCGACGGGTCGGCCACCACCGGGAACCGCCCGTTGGACCAGTCGAACTCGCCAGACTCGACGACCACGCCGCCGATGCTCGTGCCGTGGCCGCCGAGGAACTTGGTCGCCGAGTGAATCACGATGTCCGCGCCCCACTCGATCGGGCGGCACAGATAAGGAGTGGCGAAGGTGTTGTCCACGATGAGCGGGATCCCGCGGGAGTGCGCGATGGCGGCGACCGTCTCGATGTCGAGCACGTTCCCCGCCGGGTTGCCGATCGTCTCGCCGAAGAACGCCTTCGTGTTATCACGGACCGCGTCCCGCCATGCGCTCGGGTCGTCGGGATCGACCCAGGTCAGCTCCACGTTCATCTTCCGCAGCAGGTGCTTGAGCTGGTTGACCGTCCCGCCGTACAGCGCAGCGGAGGAGACCACGTGATCGCCCGGCTCGAGCAGCGTGAACAGCGCGCCCGCCTGGGCGGCGATGCCGCTGGCGAACGCCACCGCGCCGGCGCCGCCCTCCAGGTTCCCCACCCGCTCCTCGAACACCGCGACCGTCGGGTTCATGATCCGCGAGTAGGTGTTGCCGTACTCCTGCAGATTGAAGTAGGCCGCGGCCGACTCGGGGTCCTCGAACACGTAGCTGGTCGTCTGGAAGATCGGCACCGCGCGCGCGCCCGTGTTGGGGTCGGGCCGCTGCCCGGCGTGCAGCTGCCGGGTCTCGAAGCCGAAGGCGCGGGCTTCCTCGGCACGGATCTCGTCGGTCATGTCTCCATCTTCCTCGATGTCACTCCCCGGCCGGGCCCTCGGCCAGGAAGCTCCGGATGATGGGGATCTGCCGGGCCTCCTCAAGCAGGAAGCAGTCGTGCCCGTAGGGCGCCTCGATCACCTGGCACTCGACGGGCTTGCCGAGCGCGTCGAGCGCGGCGGCGATGTCCCGCGACGCCGACGGCGGGTACAGCCAGTCGGAACTGAAGGCGATGAGCAGGGTGCGCGCGGAGACATCGCGCACCGCCTGGGCCAGCGAACCGCCGCCGTGCTCCCGCGCGAGGTCGAAGTACGTCAGCGCGCGCGAGGTATAGAGGTATGTGTTGGCGTCGAAGCGCTTGACGAACGAGTCGGCCTGGTGCCGCAGGTAGCTTTCTACCTCAAACTCGGGCTCCGCGATGGTGTAGCGGAGGTCGTCGGCGAACTGAAGGCGCCTGCCGAACTTTCCCTCGAGCGCCTGGGCGGACAGGTACGTGATGTGGCCGACCATCCGGCCCACGCCCATGCCGGCGTCCGGTGACCGGCCGCTGCCGTAGTAGTGGCCGCCCTGCCAGTCCGGGTCGCGCAGGATGGACTCGCGCGCGATCGCGTTCCACGCGACGCCCTGCGGGTGCAGCGCGTGCGTGCTCGCGATCGGGATGATGGCGTCGACCTGGCCGGGGTAGGAGACCGCCCACTCGAGCGCCTGCATGCCGCCGAGCGAGCCGCCGGCCACCGCCGCGAGCCGTTCGATGCCGAGCACGTCGAGGAAGGCTCGCTCGGTCCGCACCATGTCGGCGACGGTGATCACGGGAAAGTCGGAGCCGTACGGCCTGCCGGTCGCCGGGTCCGTGGATGACGGACCCGTGGTGCCGCGGCAGCCGCCGAGCAGGTTCGTGGAGACCACGTAGAACCGGTCGGTGTCGAACGCCTTGCCCGGGCCGATCATGCCGTCCCACCAGCCGAGCCCCTTGCGGGCCGTGCCGTCGCGGTCCTCGGCGCCGAACCCGTCCCGCGTGCTCTCCTCGGGCGGCGTCTGCGCGAATCCCGCCGCGTGGGCGTCGCCGCTGAGCGCGTGGCAGACCAGGATCACGTTGTCGCGCCGCGGCGACAAAGTGCCGTAGGTTTCGTATGCGACGCGTACCGGATGCAGCTTCCGCCCGCAGTCGAGCCGGACCGGCTCCGGCAGGTCGAGATACTGAGTTTCGACAGTGCCTACCGAACCGGGGCCTACCGAACCGGGGCCTACCGACCCGGCCGCGAGCGACGATGCTGGCTCCGACATGGGGCTATGGTAGCTCGCCCGGCCAGGTGTATTGTCAATCAGATCCATAGGGAATCGAATCGGAGGGGAACACTCGTTATGACTACGGTTGCCGACAACGGCGTCAACGTGCAGGCGCTGCTCGACGCGCGCGAAGTGCTCAAGGGCGCGCCCGAGGCCGCGCAGTTCACCTGGCGGGCGTCCGCCAAGTGGCAGACCGGCGTGCACAGCGAGATCAAGGTGCAGAGCTTCTACGGCCTCGGCGAGGAGCGGGCGCACAAGGCGGAGTCGGTGTTCCAGGCCGACCACCCGGCGGAGTTCGCCGCGACCGACAACGGCATCACGCCGATCGAGTACCTCCTGGTCGGCCTGGCGAGCTGCCTCAGCGCCGGCGTGGCGTCGGTGGCGCAGAACCGCGGCATCCAGCTGCGCTCGGTCGAGGCGACCGTGGAGGGCAACCACGACATCCGCGGCATCCTCGGCGCCGACAGCGACGTGCGCAACGGCTTCAACGACGTCAAGGTGACCTTCCACATCGACGCGGACGCGTCGCGCGAGGACATCGAGGCGCTCGTCGCCCAGTCGCAGAAGCGCTCGGCCGTCTTCGACGCGCTCACCAACCCGACGGACGTCACCGTCGAAGTCGCCTGAGGGGTCCTGTCATCGAGCGCATTACCACGGTCGTCATCGGCGCCGGGCACGCCGGCCTCGCCGCCAGCCACTTCCTCACCGGCCGGTCGATCGATCATGTCGTGCTCGAGCGCGGTGAGGTGGCGAACTCCTGGCGGCGCGAGCGCTGGGACTCGCTGCGGCTGCTCACCCCCAACTGGCAGAGCCGCCTGCCCGGCCTGCGCTACGACGGCGCGGACCCGGACGGCTACCTGACGATGGGCGAGGTGACCGAGTTCATCGAGCGCTTCGCCCAGGTCTCGGGTGCTCCGGTCCGTACCGGCGTCACCGTGACGTCGGTACGGACCGCCGGCGACGGCTACGGCGTGACGACAAGTCACGGCGAGTTCCAGTGCCGTTCGGTGGTCATCGCGAGCGGCGCCTGCAACCGCCCGACCGTGCCGGCGTTCAGCGGCGCGCTGCCCGCCGGGGTCGAGCAGCTGACGCCGTTCGACTACCGCGATCCGGCCAAGCTGCCCGAGGGCGGCGTGCTCATCGTCGGGGCGTCGGCGACCGGCGTCCAGCTGGCGGCGGAGATCGCGCGCTCCGGCCGCCCGGTGACGCTCGCGGTGGGGGAGCACGTGCGGCTGCCGCGTGTCTACCGCGGCAGGGACGTGCTGTGGTGGATGGACGCCTCCGGGGTGTGGGACCAGCGTCACGACGAGATTGACGACCTGACCAGGGCCCGCAAGCTGCCGTCGCCGCAGCTGGTAGGCACGCCTGACCGGTCCACGCTCGACCTGAACGCGCTCGCCGCGCTCGGCGTGGAGTTCGTCGGCCGCTGGGCGGCGGTCCGCGACGGCCGCGCCCTGTTCTCCGGCGGCATGCGCAACGTGTTCTCACTCGCGGACCTCAAGATGAACCGCCTGCTCGACACGTTTGACGAGTGGGCGCTGACCAGCGGGCGCGACGGGGAGTTCACGCCGCCCGAGCGTTTCGAGCCGACCGCGGTGCCGCGAGCGTCGCGCCTGCAGCTCGACCTGACGAGCGGCGAGATCAAGACGGTCATCTGGGCGACGGGCTTCCGTCCCGAGTACGGCTGGCTTGACGTGCCGGTCGTCGATGAGAAGGGCCGGCTGCGCCACGATGGCGGTGTGACCAGCAGTCCCGGCCTGTACGCGCTCGGCCTTCCCGTGCTGCGGCGGCGCAAGTCCACCTTCATCTACGGCATCGAGGACGACGCCCGCGAGGTGACCGGCCACCTGGCGGATCACCTGGCGGTACCGAGGTGATATTCCGGCTTCGCCGGAATACTGATCGGACTCTGAGGGACGGCGGATATGCAGAGTCACGGCAGAGCGCGGTCTCCGTATGCCCCCAAATGCCGCGGGCAGTCTAGGCAGTGTGACAACGAAAGACCTGCGATAGGGAGGCGGGTCGAAGGAGGTAACAATGTCTGCTGTCCTGTGGATGAATGTCCCGCTGATGGTGCTCGCGTTCGGCCTCATGGCCGGCATCCCGCTGTGGATGGTGCTGCGCCGCCAGGACTGGCACGGCAAGCAGGAGACCCGCACCGTTCCCGCTTACGCCGGCCGGCAGCGCCGCGAGGCGACGGTCCAGCGCCAGGCGCGCGGCCGCCGTCCGGTCCGCCCGGTGACCGGTGGCGCGAACTGGTAAACCGCGGGTCCGTGCGCTGCCCGGGATGTGCCAAGCTTCTGAAATGCTCGGACTCGCGATCGCTTGCGTCATCAGCGCCGTCGCCTGGCTCTACCTGGTGGCGGCGCACGGCGGTTTCTGGCTGACTGACCAGCGGCTGCCCCTGGCAGAGGAACCGCGGCGCTGGCCGTCGGTCGCCGCCGTGGTACCGGCGCGGAACGAGGCGGACGCGATTCCCGGCACGCTCCCCGCGCTGCTCGCCCAGGAGTATCCGGGCGAGTTCCGTGTCTTCCTCGTCGACGACAACAGCGAGGACGGGACCGGCGCGCTGGCGGCCGAGCTCGGCGAGAAGGCGGCGCGGGACGGCGGCGCCCCGCTGACTGTCGTGCCCGGCAAGCCGCGTCCCGACGGCTGGGCGGGCAAGGTCTGGGCGATGGCGCAGGGTTTCGCGGCGGCGATCGTGACAACCCGGGTGGGCGAGGAGCCGGACTACGTGCTGTTCACCGACGCCGACATCGCGTGGTCCGCACAGGCGCTGCGCGACCTGGTGGCGAGCGCGGAAGCCGGCGACCGCGCCATGGTCTCGCAGATGGCACTGCTGCGCGCGCAGACCCGCTGGGAGCGCGTCATCGTGCCCGCCTTCGTCTACTTCTTCGCCCAGCTCTACCCGTTCCGCAAGGTCAACGACCAGAAGAGCCGGGTCGCCGCGGCGGCCGGCGGCTGCATGCTGATCAGGCGCGCCGCGCTGGAGGCGGCGGGCGGGCTCGAGCCGATCAGGGGCGCGCTCATCGACGACGTGGCGCTCGGCACCCTGCTCAAGCGGCACGGCAACCGCATCTGGCTCGGCCTCGCCACCGACGTCCGCTCCGCGCGCCCGTACCCGAGCCTGGGCAGCCTCTGGCAGATGATCGCCAGGTCCGCCTACGTGCAGTTGCGGTACAACCCGCTGCTGCTGGCCGGCACCATCGTCGGCCTGCTGCTGCTCTACGTGGCGCCGCCCGCCGGGCTGATCGGCGCGGTGATCGCCAGCGCCGCCGGGCACGGCGGGCCGGCCACCGGGATCGCCGGGGTCGCCGGGCTCGACGGCTGGGTCTTCATGACGCTGAGCTACATCCCGATGCTGCACTTCTACCGGCTGTCCGCGCTGCGCGCCCCAGGGCTGCCGCTGATCGCTGTGCTCTACGCCGCGATGACCGCCGACTCCGCGCGCCGCCACTACTCCGGCCGCGCCGTGTCCTGGCGCGGCCGCGCCGCCACGCTGTAGAAAGAACTTCGGAGTCGCACAGGAGAGGAACCCCGGATGACGATCAGCGTGCAGGGCGTGGTGTCCCGCGGCAAGGGCCAGCCGGTCGAGGTGACCGAGGTGCTGGTGCCGGACCCAGGCCCGGGGGAGGCACTCGTCAGGATTCAGGCGTGCGGCGTCTGCCACACCGACCTGCATTACAAGATGGGCGGCATCGGCGACGACTTCCCGTACCTGCTCGGCCATGAGGCGTCAGGAATCGTCGAGGCGGTCGGCGACAACGTGACCGACGTGGCGCCAGGGGACTTCGTCATCCTCAACTGGCGTGCGGTGTGCGGTCAGTGCCGCGCCTGCAAGCGGGGACGCCCCTGGTACTGCTTCGCGACGCACAACGCGACGCAGAAGATGACCCTGGCGGACGGCACGCCGCTCTCGCCCGCGCTCGGCATCGGCGCGTTCGCGGAGAAGACGCTGGTCGCCGCCGGGCAGTGCACGAAGGTCAACCCCGCGATCGCGCCGGCGACCGCGGGCCTGCTCGGCTGCGGCGTGATGGCCGGCCTCGGCGCCGCGATCAACACCGGGGGGGTCGGCCGCGGTGACACGGTCGCGGTGATCGGCTGCGGCGGAGTCGGCGACGCCGCCGTGCTCGGCGCCCGGCTGGCCGGCGCGAAGACGATCATCGCGGTCGACGTGGACGACAGGAAGCTCGGCTGGGCGCGTGACTTCGGCGCCACGCACATCGTCAACTCCAGGTCCGCCGACCCGGTGGAGGCCATCAGGGCACTCACCGGGGGATTCGGCGCGGACGTGGTGATCGAGGCGGTCGGCCGTCCGGAGACCTACAAGCAGGCGTTCTTCGCCCGCGACCTGGCCGGCACCGTGGTGCTCGTCGGCGTGCCGACGCCGGAGATGGAACTGCAGCTCCCGCTGCTCGAGGTGTTCGGCAGGGGCGGCTCGCTCAAGTCTTCCTGGTATGGCGACTGCCTGCCGAGCCGGGACTTCCCGATGCTCGTCGACCTGCACCTGGACGGGCGGCTGCCGCTGGAGAAGTTCGTCTCTGAGACGATCGGGCTCGGCGACGTGGAGGCCGCGTTCGAGAAGATGGAGCACGGCGACGTGCTGCGCAGCGTGGTGGTCTTCTGACCGCTGAGGTGGCGCGGATCGCGATGTGGTCGGGTCCGCGCACGATGTCCACGGCGCTGATGCGCTCGTGGGAGAACCGGCCGGACACGGTCGTCACCGACGAGCCGCTTTACTCTTTCTACCTGTCGTCTCTGCCCGGGCTTGACCACCCGGGCAGGGACGAGGTGATCGCCAGCCAGTCCCCCGCATGGGAAGTGGTGCTGCGCGGCCTGGCAACAGACCCGCTGCCCGGCGGCGTGACGATCAGCTACGCCAAGCACATGACGCACCACGTGCTGCCCGGGGTGGACCTGGCGGCGTTCGCCCCGTTCCGGCATGCGTTCCTGATCAGGGACCCGCGTTCGCTGCTCGCCTCCTACGCGAAAGTCCGCTCCGCGCCCACGCTCGATGACCTGGGGCTGCGTCAGCAGGCCTGGCTGTTCGAGGAGTTCGGCGGTCCGGTCATCGACTCCGCTGACCTGCTCGCCGCACC
>Ga0335085_10016944_pt1 | contig 10508 bp, 11 predicted proteins | sample Lox_Sample_45_FD_206712 | JGI IMG/M metagenome (GOLD analysis project Ga0335085, IMG submission 206712) | Soil microbial communities from Loxahatchee National Wildlife Refuge, Florida, United States - Lox_Sample_4.5 | ecosystem: Environmental > Terrestrial > Soil > Wetlands | place: USA...
AAATTTCTCCGCGCGCCGGCGACCGAGCTGGGGAAAATCCAGGAAATCGTCACGGAGCACGCCCTGGTCCACCCGTCCATCGCGTTTCGCCTGGTCCATCAGCAGCGGGAGCTGTTGCGGGTGCCGGCGGCCGCCACGCTGCGGGAACGGGCCGCGCAACTGTTCGGCCTGGAATGGGCGGGCGGTCTGCTCGGGATCGACGGCGCGATGGAGGGGGTGGCGCTCCGGGGGCTGATCTCGGCGCCGCCGGCCAGTTGGCCGCATCGGCGCTTTCAATACTGGAGCGTGAACCGGCGGCCGATCCGCAGCCAGTTGCTCAACCACGCCCTCTATGAAGGCTATCTGTCGCTGCTGCGGCGCGGGCAGCATCCCGCCGTCATCCTGCAGTTGACGCTTGATCCCGCGCAGGTGGATGTCAACGTCCATCCGGCCAAACTGGAGATCCGCTTTGCCCGGCCCCAACAGGTGCATGCGATCGTGCGCGACGCGGTCGTCGACCGCCTGTCCGCCCTGCCCGACCGACAGGCCGCCGCGCCGTCGGACGGCCGTGAGACGGCCGGGCCGTTCCCAGCCGTCATGACCGGTCCGGCCGCGACGGGAGCCTCGCTGCTCCGCGAACCGGCGGCCGGGTATGCGCGCGGCGCGTCGGACGGGGGGACGGAGCCGGCGATCGCCCCCCTCTTCTCCGCGCCGATCATCGAGCCGCTGGGCCAGCTCTATCGGACCTACATCGTGGCCGTTGTGGAGGGGACGCTTGAAATCATCGACCAGCACGCGGCCCATGAACGGTGGCTGTTCGAGGCGCTGATGGCGGAGTGGACGGCGGCGCTGAGCGCGGGTCTCTCCGGCACATCCGACTTGGCCGGCGCATCGGATCGAGCCGGAGAATCGGCGCGCGCGGGGGCGCTGGCCGCGCAGCCCCGCCTCGTGCCGCAGACGATCCCGTTGCCGGCCGAGGTGGTGACGCGACTGGCCGACCGGCTGCCGCTCCTCGCCCAGATGGGGCTGGACTGCGAGCCGTTCGGCCGGGACGCCGTGATCGTGCGCGCGGCGCCCGCCATCCTGGCCGACGTGGAGCTGGCGCCGTTTCTGGCCGATCTGGCCGAGGAGTGGCTCGAGCAGGATCGGGAATCATCCGGCCCGGACACCCGACGGCTTGTCCACGCCACCGCGGCCACGATGGCCTGCCACGGCGCGATCAAGGCGAACCAGCCGCTCAGCCGCGAGGAGATGGGCGCCCTGGTGGCCCGCCTGCAGGAACGACCGCTGGCGCCCACCTGCCCGCACGGCCGTCCCTTGCGCGTGAGCTTCGACCGCGCGCATCTGGAAAAACTCTTCCATCGGCGATGAGAAAGAATCAGCCGGAAGTGTATGGCGATGGGGGTTCGGGGGAGTGTGAGGATCACTCCCCCGAACTGAGCGCGTGCGTCAGCACGAGCGGAACGGCCCCGTTAAAACCGCTCTTCTGCCTCGTGGGTCCGACGGCGTCGGGCAAAAGCGCGGCGGCCTACGCCCTGGCCCGCCGCTGGCGGAGCGAGATTCTCGCGGCCGATTCCCGGCAGCTCTATCGCGGCATGGCGATCGGCACCGATCAGCCGCCGCTCGACTGGCGGCGCGAGGTGGTCCACCACCTGACGGGCGTCGCGCCGCCGGACGAGTCGTGGAACGCGGGACGCTTCTGCCGCGCCGCGGAGCCGGTCGTCGCGCGCCTGCATCGGGCCGGCCGGATCCCCATCGTCGTCGGCGGCACCGGTCTCTACCTTCGGGCTCTGCTCTACGGGTTGATGGCTGCGCCGCCGTCGGACCCGGCGCTCCGCCGGGCGCTGGCCGAACAGTCGGCGCGGGAGGGCCCCGCCTCGTTGCACGCGCGGTTGCGTGCCGTCGATCCGGCGTCGGCCGACGCGATTGCGCCGAACGACGGCCAGAAGCTGATCCGGGCGCTGGAGATTTGCCTGCTCACCGGCCGTTCGCGGTCGGCGTGGCAGGCCGAACACGGCTTTCGCGCGCCCCGGTATGATCATGCCATGGTCGGTCTGCGGCTACCCCGTCCCGTCCTCTATCGCCGGATTGAAGAACGGGTGGAGCAGATGGTCCGGCGGGGGTTGGTGGAGGAGGCGAGATGCTTGTGGGCAGCCGGCTGTGATGAACGGCACAACGCGATGCGCGGCCTCGGCTATCGGCAGCTGCTGCGGGCGTTTCGGGGCGAGTGGTCGATCGACGACGCCATCGAGGCGACGATCCGGGAGACGAAACACTACGCCAAGCGGCAGATGACCTGGTTCCGCCGTCAGCCCGGACTGCGCTGGCTCGACCTTGACGGCGGCGAATCCGCCGAGGCGGTGGCGGAACGGCTGCATCGGATGGCCGCGCAACAGTGGGGGGCGGAGCCCCCGTGTGCTATAATGGCCGGGTTTTTCACGCAGGGGTTGCCGGAGGAATCACAGGATGCCCCCATCACGTCGTCGCTCTGAACACCGGCGCGCCGCCGCGGCCCGCCCGAAGGGATCGAGAGGGGACCGCCCGCCGACCGCCGCGATCGGCGTCATCGGCGGCAGCGGGCTCTACCAGATCGAGGCCATCCGGCAGCTTCGGGAGGTCCGGGTGCGCACGCCGTTCGGGCCGCCGTCGGACGCCTATCTGGTCGGCGAGTTGAGCGGCGTCAGGATCGCCTTCCTCTCCCGGCACGGCCGGGGCCACCGGTTGATGCCCTCGGAGATCAACTACCGCGCCAATCTGTTCGGTCTGAAGCTGCTGGGCGTCCGACAGGTGATCTCCGTGAGCGCGGTCGGCAGCATGAAGGAATCGCGCCATCCCGGCGAGATCGTGATTCCCGACCAGTTCATTGATCTGACCAAACAGCGCGTCAGCACGTTTCTCGGGCGGGGCGTCGTCGGCCACGTCGGGTTCGGCGATCCGGTCTGCGCCGAGCTCGCGGAGCGGCTGGAGGAGGCCGGCGGGCGGATCGGCGCCACGGTCCACCGCGGCGGCACCTACGTCTGCATTGAGGGGCCGCAATTTTCGACCCGCGCCGAATCGGATCTCTACCGCTCCTGGGGCGTCGACGTGATCGGGATGACCAACGCCACGGAGGCCAAATTGGCGCGCGAGGCGCAGCTCTGCTACGCCACCGTCGCGCTGATCACCGACTATGACTGCTGGCACCAGACGGCCGAGCCGGTCACGGTGGAGGCGATTCTCCATCTGCTGCATCTGAACGCCGAGCTGGCCAAGCGGCTGATCGCGGAGGCGGTCCCCAAGATTCCCGAAGTGCGCGCCTGCCCGTGCGGGTCGGCCCTGCGCGACGCCATCGTGACCCCGTCGGACGCGATGACGGCGGCGGCCGGCCGCCGCCTGGCCGTGCTTCGACGGTAGTCGCGGATGGGCATCCGGTGGCGAATGGGGACGGTGGCGGCGATCTCGGCGCTTGCGTGGGGCTGTCCAGCGGTGTTGCCGCCGGAGGTGACCATCGAGCATCAATTGCGGTTCGTCGTGCCGTCGTTTTATCGGGAGGCGGTGGGGATCGGAGGAGTGGCGGTGCTGCCCTTTCTGGGCGGCGTGGGTCCCGAGGGGATCCGCACGGACGCCGCGTTTGAATTGGCCCAGGCCTACCACCGCGCTTTTCCGCGCGGGACGGTGATCACGAAGGATGATCTGCTCCGGACGCTCCGGCCGAAGGGATTGGACCAGATCGCCGTACAACTGGTGCGCGGGTATGAGTCGACGCAGAAGCTCGATCCGGCGTTGCTGCTGCGGCTGCAACAGGGTGTTTCGGTCCGCTATCTGGCCTACGGGCGGCTGGAGCGCTTTTCGGAACGGGACGTCGCCGGCATGCGGCAAAAAGAGGTGGGGTTGTACACCGAGCTGTGGGACATGACGTGCAAACAGGTCGTCTGGGCCGGCAGCAGCGGCCGCCGTGTTTCGGATCCGCTGCAACAGGCGCCGACGCCGATGGGGGAGGTGTTCGTGGAGGTGGCCACGGATGCGGTGGCCGAGGTCGGCCCGTCGATCGGGAAAAAGGCGGCGGATGCGCCGGCCTGTTAAAGAGAGAGGGGAGCCGGCATGGGGGTGCTGATCGTCGGATCGGTGGCGCTGGATTCCGTCCGCACGCCGTTCGGCGAGGCGGAGGAGGTGCTGGGGGGATCGGCCACGTACGGATCGATCGCGGCGAGTTATTTCACCGACGTCGATCTGGTCGCGGTCGTGGGGGAGGATTTTCCCGAACCGCACCGCGACTTTCTGCGCCGTCGGGGCATCAACGTGGACGGGCTGGCGACCCAACCGGGCCGGACCTTCCGCTGGAAGGGTGAATACGGCTTCCAATTGAACGAGGCCAAGACACTCCGCACCGAACTCAACGTGCTCGAAACCTTCCAGCCCACGCTGCCGGTCCGTTACCGGCAGGCGGAGATCGTCTTTCTGGCCAATATCGATCCCGAGCTGCAGTTGCACGTGCTCGGCCAGGTCGAACGGCCGCGGCTGGTCGCCGCCGATACGATGAATTTCTGGATCGACGGCAAACGGGAGGCCCTCCTGCGCGTGCTGAAAGAGATCGATTTGTTGATGATCAACGACGGCGAGGCGCGCTCCCTGGCCAAGGAGGCCAACCTCGTCAAGGCGGCCCAGTGGATTCTGGGATGCGGCCCCAAGGGGCTCATCATCAAGCGGGGGGAGTACGGCGCCATGATGTTCAACTCCCACCGGGTCTTCATCGCGCCGGCCTACCCGCTGGAAAGCGTCTTCGACCCCACGGGGGCGGGCGACAGCTTCGCCGGCGGCCTGCTGGGCTATCTGGCGCAAAGTGACGACCTGTCCGACGGCAACCTGCGCAGGGCCGTCATCTACGGCAGCGCCATGGCGTCGTTTGCCGTCGAGGCGTTCAGCGTCGAACGGCTCAAGAACGTGACCGAAGAGGAATTGCGGACGAGGGTCAGGGAATTCAAGGCGATGACCGCCTTCGAGGAGAGCGTGCGATGATCGATCACGGTGTGCCGGGTCGGCGGGCGGGACGACTGGCGTGGGCGGTGATGGCGGTCATCATTGGCATCAGCGGGTGCGTCAGCGTGAGCCCCGCGCAGAAAAAACAATCGCTGGCCCACCAGCAGCTCGGCCTGTCGCATCTGGGCGACAACCGTCTGCAGGAGGCCTTTGTCGAATTTCAGGAGGCGATCAAACTGGACCCGACCAACCGGGACGCCCAGTACGCCCTCGGCCACATCTATTTCCAGCAGGGACGGTACGACGAGGCGATCAAGCAGTTTCAAATCGTCCTCGAGCTGAAGCATGATGATTCGGAGGCCTATAACTACCTGGGCAAGGTCTACGAGCAGCAGGGCAAACTGGACGAGGCGATTCACGCCTATCAGCAGGCGTTGAAAAACCCGCTCTATATCACGCCTGAAATTCCGCATACCAATCTCGGCCTGATCTATGTCAGACAGAAGCGGATGACCGACGCGATCCGAGAATTTCGCGAAGCCATGCGCATCAACCCCCGCTATCCGATCTCCTTCTTCCAGTTGGGCAAGCTCTATCTGGACCTCGGCATGACGGAAGAGGCGGTCATCGTCTACAAAGAGCTGACCGAGCACTTTCCCGACCTGCCGGAGGCCAACTATCAGCTGGCGCTGGCCTACGTCAAGAGCGGCGCCAAGCAGTCCGCGAAGACCTATTTCGAAAAGGTCATTCAACAGGCGCCGGACAGTGCCCTGGCGGTCGAGGCCAAACAGCAGGTCGGCAACCTGAACTGACCCGGCCGGCCGGGCTGCGGTGTTGACAAGATCATCTGGTTTGGTAAGATTAGCCCAATCTTGGGGATGTGTCGTCAGTCATGGGTGAGTTTGGTCAACTTCTTCGCCAGCTTCGGGAGGCGCAGGGTCAGAGTCTCGACTCCGTCACGCAGGCCACCCGAATTCCGTTCCGCCATCTTCTTGCCTTAGAAGCCGAGCAGTTTCAATCGCTTCCAAGCGATGCCTCCGCCAGAGGATTTGTCCGTCTGCTGGCAAAGCATTACCGGACGGATATGCAGGAGCTGTTACGCCGCTATGAACGCGCGGCGGCCCCGCATGGGGGAGGCGCCCAGCCGCTGCCGTTGGCGCAGACCAATGCGACCATCTTCAAGGTGCAATCCGGACGCCGTCATGCCGGACTGGGGATGGGCGTCGGCCTGATTGTGACGATCCTGCTCCTGTTCGGCTGGATGAGGGGCATGCAGGAACCGGTGAACCAGGCGCCGGCCGCTCATGGTCCGGCGAAAGGGGAAAAGGGAACGGCACTCCGCCTGACAACCCCGCCGGCCGTCGCGCAGGAGAAGCCGCCGCATCCCGCCGAAGGACAAAAGGCACTGGTCTCGTCGGCCGCGCCAAGCGCGCCGGTGAAGAGCGAACCGGTTGTTGCCGCCGCGGCGCCGGCACAGGCGGACGATGCGTCCAAGGCCGCCGCGCCCGGCCCGCCGCCCCTTCGGTTGGAAATCGAAGCGCATGAACAGAGCTGGGTGCAGGCGGCCCTGGATGGAGGGGCGGTCAAGGAGGCGTTGCTCCACGCCGGCGAACGGCTCACCTGGACGGCGACCGAACAGATGGAACTGACGCTTGGCAATGCCGGAGGGCTCGCCCTTTCGTTCAACGGCCAGGCGCTGGACGCGCTCGGCGGGCCGGGCCAGGTGGTTCGGCTGCACCTGACCAAGGACGGCCTGGACCGCGTGAAGCGCTCCGCGCCGCCCAAACCGCCGCCCTCTCCCCTCTCCACGCCGGAGCCTCCGGCGCCCTCGACCTTCGCGTTTTAATCTATTGTAAGGGGCTCGCGTCGCCGTCATTGAATGTGGGGGGCCGTGCGGTGATGGAATTCCCGGAAAGCTCTGCTTTCCGGTTGGCGATGCCCCCACGCCCCAAGCCTCCCCCTCACGCTCGCTTTGCTCGCTGGGAGATATTGGATCAAGTTGTGCATCTATGATTAGTTGACATTGCATGGCCGAATCCCTTTTAATGATCGTCGCGCCGGCGTAGCTCAGTGGTAGAGCAGCTGATTCGTAATCAGCAGGTCGTCGGTTCAATCCCGACCGCCGGCTCGTTGAGTTGTTGCCCGACCAGTCGTGTGATCCCGTGCGGAAGTCTTTGCTCAAACCAAGGGTCGGGCTTGCCACGAGAGGAGAGCCTTCGGCAGTTTAATTGATCCGCTCGCCGAAGAGGCGAGCGTTATGCGTGGTCAATCCCGACCGCCGGCTCCAGAGTGCAAAGAGTCCGGGGTCAAGGGTCCAGGGTCAAGGAAAGCTGACACACTTCTTTGTCTTGTCCGTTGCTTCTTCCCTTGCTACATGACCCCTGCCCCTTGACCCTTTCTCAATAATACGGTTTAACAGATTCTTGAGCTCGCATTGAGGCGCTGGTAGTCTGGGTTGGCTATGATGGTCGCCATTCACGACTCTTCAACCAACAGAGGAGATCAGCCCATGAATGCGCGACAGGTCAGGATTTCTCTCACCAGCATCCTGTGTTTCTTCGGCGCCGTTCTGCCGGTGCTTGCCGGCAGCGACACCATCAAATCGTCAAGCGGTCTTCCGGGCGGCTTTCCGGGCGCCCAGACCGCCACGCCCATTAAGCACGTGGTGGTGATCTTCCAGGAGAACGTCTCGTTCGATCATTACTTCGCCACCTATCCCCGCGCGGCGAACACGGACGGCTCGCGGTTCGTCCCCCGGCCAGGCACCCCGACGGTGAACGGCCTGAACGAGTCGTTGCTCCAGCCGAACAACCCAAACTCGGTTCAGCCCTTCCGCTTGTCGCACGACCAGGCCGAGACCTGCGATCAGGATCACGGTTATACGGACGAGCAGAAGGCCTTCGACCACGGCCTGATGGACCAGTTCGTTGAGACGGTCGGCCGTGGCGCCGGCAGCTGTGTCGACTACGGCTATGGGAAAGGGCTGGTCATGGGCTATTATGACGGCAACACCGTCACCGCATTGTGGAATTACGCCCAGCACTTTGCCATGAGCGACAACTCCTACGGTACCGGCTTCGGGCCATCTGCGCCGGGCGCACTCAACCTGATCTCGGGTCAGACGCACGGCTTCGCGATCACGAGCAGCGCGGTGACCGCCAACAACACCGTGATCGGCGATCCGCAACCAACCGGCGACATTTGCGACACCCGCGACACCACCACCTCGATCGATCCGAACAACAGGAACATCGGTGATTTATTGAACGTGAAGCATGTGACCTGGGGCTGGTTTGAGGGCGGTTTTGCCGATTGCAGCGCCTCGCACACGAACGTCGGCGGTCAGACCAGCAAGGATTACATCCCGCACCACCAGCCGTTCCAGTTCTTTGCGTCGACGGCGAACCCACAGCATCTGCCGCCGAGCTCTGTGGCGATGATCGGCAGAACCGACCAGGCGAAGCACCAGTATGACCTGACGGAATTCTGGAACGCGGTCAACGCGCACAACATGCCCGCCGTCAGCTTCTTGAAGGCGGCCGCCTACCAGGACGGCCATGCGGGCTATTCCGATCCGCTCGACGAGCAGGAATTTCTCGTGGACACCATCAATCGGCTCGAGAAAACGGATGACTGGCCCAGCACGGCCGTGATCATCCTCTATGACGACTCGGACGGCTGGTACGACCACCAGATGGGGCCGATCGTCAACCAGTCGAACGACGGCGCGCACGACGCGCTTCGCGGGACCGATTGCGGCACGCACGAGGACCTGATCGCGGGCGGCTATCAGGACCGCTGCGGCTACGGCCCTCGCCAGCCGCTGCTGGTGCTCTCATCCTACGCGAAGCCGAACTTTGTCGACCACACCGTGACCGACCAGACGTCGATCCTGCGATTCATTGAGGACAATTGGAGTCTGGGGCAGCTCGGAAACGGGTCGCTTGATGCGAAGGCCGGCTCACTGCTCAATCTGTTTGATTTCTCGTCCCGCTCCGGGGTGGCCGGCCGCCTTTTTCTCGACCCGGCCACCGGCTTGAAGTCAGAGTAAGCGATGGGCGGCCGACCAATTCGGCGGCCGGCTGATGTCCCGGAGGAGCGTGCATCGCGTGAGGCTCGGTTCCTGGGCCTCCCGCGCGCCGTTCCTGCGGTCGACCCGCATGACGGCGAACTGGGCGAACGCTGCGAGATCTGCCACAGCGAGGCGGGGTTCAAGGTGATCAAGCCGCACTGGCAGGCCGTTGAAAAAGTCCATCTGCATCGTTTACCTCGAATCGGAGATGAGAGGAACGTCCGATTCTCGGTACAAGCCCGGCCCCTGGGAAATCCTCACGCAGCACCCCCGTACGCTCCGGTTCCATCGGAGCCTGCGGCCTTGCACCTGCCTGCCGGCAGGCAGGGCTGGAGCTTTTTGACCGGCCTGCCTGGAGGAGGTGCTTTCAACACCCTGTTGCACGCCTATGACCCTGTAGAGGCCGAGGCGTGCGTCGCAGTGGATTATGTCGACAGGATGGTGCTGATGATCGCCGTGCGGGTGGAAACGCCGAGTTTCCGGCGGATGGCTTTCAGATAATCGCGGACGGTTTCGAAGCCGATGCCCAGGCTGGAGGCGATCTCCTTGTCGCTCATGCCGTTGCGCAACGCCTCGACGACATCCATCTCTCTGGGCGACAGGCCGAAGCTGCGCTGCGCTTTTCCAAGCCCGATCAGCCCGGCGCGCATCGGGGCGATCCGTTCGATGAGCACGGCCACCAGTGGCTGACGACCCCCGGCCCGGTGGTTGATCCAGAAGGTCTGCACGCCGAGTGTGCGCGTGCCGGATCGGAGCACGGTCTGGTGCAGGGGGCCGACCGGGGCGTCCGTCGCCGCCGCCGCCCATGGGGCGTTGGCGACCTTGGTGCGCAGCACCTGCCGCACGGCCTGCTGGATCGGGCGCCGATGGTGGGCCGGCACCAGTGCGTCGGCCACCGGGGTGGCTGAGAGCAGGTGTCCGTGATCATTAAAAAGCAGCAGCCCGGGCAGGGCGCGCTTCCGGGGGGGCCTCCGGCCGGCGGCGCGGATCGGCGGCATCGCGGTCATCGAGTAGCCCGACGCGCGGAGGGCCGCCGTCCGGAAGAAACCGACCCGTGGATGGAGAAGGGTGCCACGTGAAGAAAGGCATTGCCAATCATAGGCGAAAGGAGTATAGTAGCACTCCATGCGGAATGTCAAGAACCGGCGGACGCAAACCCGGTATCCCTGGCAGGGCGAAGTCACCTATCGGCGGTCCGTGCCATCCCGGGGGCAGTCGCTTCGATCGATCAGCGGCCAGGGACAGCTGCACAATGTGAGCGAGGGCGGGTTCTGTCTGGTGACCGACGAACGGCTGGCTCCGAAACAATTGCTGGCCATTGCGCTGCCGCTGGCCGAGCCGGACGTCTCGGTGCCGACGCTGGCCTATGTGCAATGGACGCGCCCCGTGCGCGGGACAGGCCGGTACGCCGCGGGCCTGTCGTTTGTGGTCTGAAACAGGCGGCGGGGCAAGACGGTGGCCGGGTCGCCGGCCGGCGCGGAGCCTCGCGAAGCCCGAAGTT
>Ga0335085_10016945_pt1 | contig 10508 bp, 10 predicted proteins | sample Lox_Sample_45_FD_206712 | JGI IMG/M metagenome (GOLD analysis project Ga0335085, IMG submission 206712) | Soil microbial communities from Loxahatchee National Wildlife Refuge, Florida, United States - Lox_Sample_4.5 | ecosystem: Environmental > Terrestrial > Soil > Wetlands | place: USA...
ATCCGCCGGCGAGATAGGCTTGATGGCCACGCTCCCGCAACGTGCGGATGATCGAGATGGCGTGGGACTTGGGCACCTGTTGTTCATTCTAAGATGAGAGGCACGGGCTGCGCGTGGGAAGGCATGCTGCTCACTTCTGCCCGCAGGGACACAGTTCCAGGAACGCCGGTTGCGGGTGAAATCACCTCGCTACATAAACTATCATTGCCGCATGACTTTGGAAGAAGCCCGGCTCGTCATTGTCGAAGGAATCAACTACGCCGCTTACAAAGAGACGGACTCCTCACTTCACGATTCTGACAAGAACCGCCTCTTCGGTTCTGAGCACTACAGGTCAGACCGCCATGCCGTCATACCCAGTCCATGGGCGGAGGGCGATTTCGAGGAAAAGATGGCGAGGCTACTGCGCTGGGCGAACGCGCTGAACCGTTCTGACCCCGCTTTCGCGCAAGCTCAGAACCTTTTGGAGAACGAGGACTCGATTATCGGGCGCGTCATTCGGCGCACCAAGACCAGTGTGGATCAATGAGCGTAAAGGCGGGTTTACACCGGCTTATATCTCAGATGCTGTCGCCACGACATTCAGAAGCGCTAGTTTCTTACCAACTAGCGTCGTACAGCACCAGACATTCCGCATCCCTTCGACTGCGACTGGGTAACCGTCATCGTTGTCTGCTAATAAACTTACTGCGAGACGTTCCCTGACTGACTGTGTCAGGACATCTTTATTGCCAACCATGTGAGATGCATACTGGGCAACGGCTTTTCGGGCCGACGCAGCACGAAATTGCGAAATGTATGTACCGCCGTCGAACTCCAGTACAATAGTGTAAAGTGCCATGACGCGATTGTAGCTGCTCGAATGACGTAACATCCCAATAGGGGGCTGGCCCACCCGTGGTTTAGTTTCCTCGCCCTGAGTTTATCTGAGGTTGCCCCACCCTTTGCGGTTTTCAAAGGGTGGGGATCGATGCTGCCGGCCCCACGAAGGTTTGGCGCCGGGCTCGCTTCATCTCCGTCCGCCGCGCCTCACTAACCAACACCGGTCCTGATTCACCATTGGCATACCAGCGATAGCTGCTCCACTTCCACTGCTCCGGTTCCAGCACCAACCCACGTGCCACCGGATTGCGATGCATGTATTTCAACTTCTCAACCTTCTTCTTCTCCGTCCGCACGACAAAATCGTAGAAACGCTTCTGCCACAGGTGTCCCTCTGCGAGCGCTTCTTGCCATAATCGTCCTTGCCAGGGCTTATTGCGTCGCCGCCATTCTCCCAGCACGCGCCGTGCGAAACGTTGTTTTAACACCTGAATTACTGTTGAAGGCGTGCCTCGGTCCGGCTCGCTGATTAGCAGGTGGACGTGTTCGGGCATCACTACGAACCCGGCGACGATGAAGCCGTACCGCTTTCGCGTTTGCTCCAGGATTTTGAGAAAGAGGTCGCGACGGCGGGGGCTGAGCAAAGGCCTGCGGTAATAGCAACTGGTGGTGATGAAGTGGAAATGTCCGCTGCCATAGTAGCGATGCAGGCGCGTTGGCATGGTCCCAGTCTAGCGGTAATGAGGAAGTGGGTCTGTGACGGATGAACATGGTTCGGCGCGCTTCCGGTGGGATTTGTCGTTCGAAGTACGAGAAGCGCTGGGCCGGCAGCATCGATCCCCACCCTTTGAAAACCGCAAAGGGTGGGGCAACCACGGTTTGAGGTGAAGAAAGAACAAAAGCTAAGGATGGGCCAGCCCCCGCCGGACTGTACATCCAAGCTTGCTTACCAGGTTGCTCTTTCAATCCGCTCTCAGCAGCATCCAAATCCAGCCGACAAACGTAAGCACGAGGAACGGATAGGCGAAGAAGGGCAGCGGATGGGAGGTCGGCAGCACTGGCTCTCCCCAGAAGATTCTTGCCGAGGTGATGGCAAAAAGAATGGCGCCAACCACGCCTGCCAGACGCGCCCAAACGGCAAATGCCCGGGGAACGCTGGTGAGCAGGAGGGCGGCAGACCATAGTGCCGTGCCCGCAGCAAACGAAGGGACGCTTGCGGCCAGGGTGGTGGCCGTCCCGGCGAGCATCACGCCCTCGCCAATCGCGAATACCATAAACCCGGCAGCGACCACATCGTTGCCCTTTCGGGAAAACTTCAGGGCGAGCAGGGCGGTAGCGACCACCAGCCCTACCCCATCAATGGCCCACGAAGCCGCCTGCAGATTTCGTTGGGTGACGAAGGTTCCAGCCATGCCAAAAACCGCGCCCAGAGCCAGACCCACAACAGCTACGATGTTCAAAGAGGTTTTCATCTCGGTCGCCTGATCGTTACTTAATCCCAATCACCATCGAGTCCGGGCCGATCAAATGCTGGACGCGAGTTTCCCTGAAGCCGGCTTCTTTCATCCATCCGGCGCAGTCGGCCCCGGTATAGTCGAATCCGCCGGGAGTCTCGACCAGCATATTCAAGCTCATGAGCAGCCCGAAGGCGTTGCTTGAGCGGTCGTCGTCAATGATGCTTTCATACGCGACGAAGGCGCCGCCCTGGGGCAGCGCTTCGTAAGCTTTGCGGACCAGCATTTGTTTCACTTCGAGGTTCCAGTCGTGCAGAATGTGGCCCATCAGGACGACATCGGCCTTGGGCAACGGCTGATCGAAGAAACTGCCGGCCTGGAATTTCACCCGGCCTGAAAGTCCATTGTGTTCTACATACTCTTCGAAAATGGGTCCCACCTCGGCGAGGTCGAAACCGATGCCCTGAATATGGGGATTGGCCAGCGCTACCTGCGTAATCAGATCGCCCTGCGCGGTGCCGACATCCACCGCAGTAGTGTATTTGCTCCAGGGGAGCTGCCGCGCAATGGCCAGGTTGGAGCCATGGCTGATGCCGGTCATGGCCTGAAGAAACTGCTCCAACCGCGCCGGGTCGGCATAAAGCGCCACGAACGGGTTGGGGCCGCCGTCTTTGCTTTCATTTTGTGGGAGTCCGGTGCGCAGCGCCGTGGTGAGGTGCCCCCAGAAGGGATAGAGGCGCTGGTTGGCCATTTCGAGAATGCCGCCGACATAGGACGGCTTGCGCTTGTCGAGGAAGAAATCCGTGGATGGCGTGTTGAAATACCGGCCGTCACGGCGCTCCAGAAATTTTAGCGCGACCAGGGCATCGAAGAAATCGCGGGCCGAGCGCGGATGCAGGCCGAGGCGCCCTTGCAGGGTTTCGAGGTCTTCGGGATGTCTAGCCAGTTCGGTGAACAACTCCATCTCCACGGCGCTCAATAGCGTTTTCGAAGCCCAGAAGCCCAGGCCTACCTGCAGAATATGATCCGGTTTGGGTTCGCTCATGCGTGTTTCTGCCTTTCGATAGCGGGCAGTATATAACAGGCTGGGTTCGGCAGAGTTGAGGGGGAATTCGATCGCCGTCAGCGAACCTAAGTCCGATCACCGCGAAAATAGCGGGTGGCGCCGGGATGAAAGAGGGCCCAGGCAATCAGGATGCAAAGCGCACTATGGATGGCTAGCTCGCGGATGTTGTGAAAGGCGCTGAGGACCACGTGAAAAGCGATCCAAGCCAAGGCCAGCCAGCGCGCCCAGTTGTCGCCGCGAAGCAGGAATGCTCCGCAAACAATTGCGAGCAACTCGGTAAGTTCGATCCAGACGGCATCGGAGTGATGGGCGAGCAATTCGCGAAAGTGGAAAATACAGCCGAGGACGCCTACCGCAAGATAGAGGCAAGCGATCACTACAACGGAGATCGGGCGCTTGACGGAATTCATGAGAGCTTCTTCAGTTTAACTCTGCACGCAGCCTGGCTTTTTCCGCTTCCCCTAACGCGAACCACGACTCGGCAATGTCGCGGACGCGCTCCAGGGCTTTCTGCATTTCGGCATGCTTGCGTTCCATTTCTTCCGCGTCTGCATCCGGCGGCACATAAATGAGGGGATGGCCGACCATGATAATACGGGAGAAAAGATGCGGAATCTGCATCAGGTCCCAGGCTCTTTCGAGAGTGTAAGCGCGCTCGACGCCGACATGGAAGACGCAAATGGGCTTGCCCGAGCGCCGCGCCAGCATCACCGGTCCGGGCTTGGCGACGTACCTCGGTCCGCGTGGGCCGTCAATGGTGAAGGCGCAATCGAAACCTTGCTTCAGGCGCTCGGCCATCACCGCCAGGCCGCGCAATCCTCCACGGGTGGAGCTGCCCTGCGCCGTCTGGTAGCCGAAATGCTCGATCACCCGCCGGGTCCACTGCCCGTCGAAGTTGGTGGTATTCATCACGACGACCTGGCGATTACGCCACTGCCACAGCGCAGAAATAATGCAGCGATGCCAGAAGGCCACAATCACCGGCTCCCCATGAGAATGGACTTCTTCGTAGTAATGACGCCCCAGGCACTCCACGCGGAGCGTCGGACCGATGCATCGTAAGATCGCAGTGACGAAGCTGGCGATTACGGGAATCTGCATTCGGCGCCAGAGCGAGTATTGCGGCAGGCGCGTGTCATAGTGCTTACTGACAGGAGCTGCAGCTTCCAGTTCGGGAGAAGGTTCCGGCATCAGGATTATTTTAGGGGAAGGCCGAAATTGTTGCCTGAGCGTTTGTGGTTTCTTGCGCCGGCGTTGGGCCCGTTCAAGTATACGAAGTGCTAGATCGAGCCGGTCGAATCGGCCAATGCGCTTGACAATCCGAGCACGATACCGCCAAATGATCAGTCGAGGAAGGAGCGAGTGTGAGCCGGTTATCGGAAATATTGAGCTTGCCGGATTCGGAAAAAGTTGCCCGCGGTCTGCAACATACCCCTAAGGAAATTGCACAGCAGCCTGAGACCTGGGGCTCGACGTTCGCGCGGGTGCAGAAAAACCGGGCTGATATTCAGACTTTTCTTCGGTCTGCCGGGGTCTTCGGCGACTCGGATCAGCGTCCCACGGTTTTTCTGGTCGGCGCGGGCACTTCCGACTACATCGGCCGCTCGCTGGTACACCTGCTGCGCCGGTTGTGGAAGTGCGAAGTGACGGCTGTCCCCAGCACCGATATTCTGACCGATTTTGGCGACTACGTGCAGCCGGAGCGCAAGTACTTATGGATTTCCATTTCCCGCTCCGGGGAAAGTACGGAAGGCGTCGTCGTACTCAAGAAAGCCTTGGCGGACTGCCCGAATGTCAGCCATCTGGTAATTACCTGCAATTCCGAAGGGAAGATGTTTCGCGAGCTGCAGGGCAATCCGAACGGTCTAGTCGTTCTGCTGGACGAAGCCGTGAATGACCGCGGTCTGGCGATGACGAGTTCGTTCACCAATCAGGTGATCGCGGGGCAATGTCTGGCGCACATTAACAGCCTGGATCAATACGAAAAGGTGTTGTCCCGCATGGTTGAGGCAGGCAGACAGTTCCTTCCTCTCGCGGCGGATCGCGCCTATGAATTGACCCGTGAGGATTTCACCAGCGCCTGCTTTGTCGGTTCGGGCCCGTTGAAGGGAGCGGCTACAGAGTGCGGGCTGAAGCTGCTGGAGCTTACCGCGGGACGGATTCGCACGATTGCGGAATCGGACATGGGACTGCGCCACGGGCCTATGTCAGTGCTGGATGAAAAAACTCTATTCGTGAGTTTCGTGTCGGGCGATGCGTGTAAGCGCAAATATGAATCGGACCTTCTGCGCGAGATCGGAGACAAAAAACTTGTCAGGACGCGGGTTGCTGTAAGTGCGGACGACAAAAACCTTACGGGCCTTGCCGAGTTCGTGTTACCCCTGAATCTGGCGCAGCCGCTTCCCGACTACTACCGGGTTCCGGTGGACGTGATCTTCGGTCAGTTGCTCGGGCTTTTCTTTTCCCTGAAGTGTGGTCTCAAGCCCGACACACCCAGCCCGAGCGGGGCCATCAATCGGGTGGTGCAAGTTGGCCGCATTTATGACACCTGCTCGCCCGCTTCTACACTATGAAGAATCCCGCGCCTTCTAAGGTGATCCATGGCCGCAACTGAAAGCGTGAGTGTGAACGCGCCGCATCTGCGCCGCGCCCTTACGCTTTGGGATCTTATTCTCTATGGCGTGGTGGTGATTCAGCCTACGGCGCCAATGTCGGTGTTTGGTGCGCTGAGCAACCGCGGCCATGGCCATGTGGTCACGACCATCCTGATTGCCATGGTGGCCATGCTGTTCACGGCTTTCAGTTATGGCCGCATGGCGCGCGCCTATCCCAGCGCCGGTTCCGCTTTTACCTATGTGGGGCAGGAGATCAACCCAGCTCTGGGCTATGTTACGGGCTGGAGCATGGTGATGGATTACCTGCTCAATCCGATGATTTGCACCATCTGGTGCAGCCAGCAGGCCCATGAATTCGCCCCGGCAATTCCGTACATGGGGTGGGTCCTCTTCTTTGTGGTGGTTTTCACCGGATTGAACATTCAGGGCATCAAGACTTCGGCGCGGGTCAACTCCGGACTGGCCGCCACCATGGGCGTGGTGATCGTCATCTTCTTTGTCACCGCGGCGCGCTACATTTTTGGACACCCTCATGCCGAGGCGGGATTCTTCACTCACCCCTTCTACGACCCGCACATGTGGAACTCTCGTGACGTGCTGGGCGGGACCTCGGTTGCGGTTCTTACATATATTGGTTTCGACGGGATCTCAACTCTTTCCGAAGAAGCCGAGAATCCCCGGCGCAACATTTTGCTGGCGACCGTACTCACTTGCCTGGTGATTGGGATTCTTTCAGCCATGGAGGTTTACGCTGCTCAGCTCCTGTGGCCCGCCTCTGAACCTTTTCCCAATGTCGATACGGCTTTCACCTACATTGCCGGGCGAGCCTGGCTGCCACTGTTGGGCATTGTGGGAGTCACTCTGCTGGTGGCCAACTTTGGTTCTGCGTTAGGCGCTCAAATTGGGGCTGCGCGTTTATTATTCGGAATGGGGCGAAGTGAGGCGCTGCCAAAATCGTTCTTCGGCGTCGTCGAGCCGAAGCGCAGGATTCCCCGCAACAATGTGTTGTTCGTCGGCGTTCTGGCGCTGGCGGGGTCTTATATTCTTCCCAGGATTTCTGGTGAGGGGGTTACGGGCTTTGAACTCGGCGTCAATCTGCTCAACTTCGGCGCGCTCATTGCTTTTATGGGGGTAAATTTAGCGGCATTCGTTCGCTATGACCTGCGAGAGGGCGGCGGAGCGCTGGCGAAGTATGTTGCTCCTATGTTGGCAGGTTTGGTCATCGGGGTGTTTCTTTTTTCCGGCCACTTGGGCGCGGCGGCTTATTGGGTGGGCGGAGTAGGCCTGCTTTTGCTCATGACCATCGCCCCACCCCTGGCCGGCTTCGGCATTTGCTTCTTCCTTTGGTATAGCTTAAGTTCCAAAGCCATGATTTTTGGCGCGATCTGGATGGCCATTGGCATTGCGGTCGGTGCCTGGAAGACGCGCGGCTTCCGCAGCAACCTGATCGATTTCGAATTACCTCCGGATGAAGCCTAGCTAATTGAAGTCCTGAAAGAGATCCAAACATGCCACGTTTCGATGTGACGGTCGCCGGAGAGCTGAATCTTGACCTCATTCTCTACGGATTACCCGAGCAGTTGCCGCCCGAGCGCGAGTTGCTGGCCGAGAATATGATGCTCACGCTGGGCGCCTCTTCTGGAATTTTCGTTCATAATCTTTCGGTGCTGGGCAGCCGGGTCGGGTTTCAGTCGCGCATCGGCGAAGATCAGCTTGGGCAAATGGCGCTGGCGCGGTTAGAGGAAGGCGGAGTGGATGTCTCCTGCTTGCGCCAGGTTGCCGGGTCCACGCAGACAGGCCTTAGCGTAATCTTGCAGCACGAAGGCTGGCGCAACATTCTTACCTACCCGGGAACGATTGCCGAACTGAACTGGGACGATCTCGATCTCGGCTATCTCGCCGACTCGCGTCACTTTCACTTTTCGTCTTTCTATCTGCAGACCGGACTGCGGCCGCGCGTGCCGGAGCTGTTCCGCAAGATGAAAGCCGCCGGACTTAGTACGTCGCTGGATACAAATGACGATCCGGAAGCGAAGTGGGCCGAGGATTTGTTCGAGGTGCTTCCTTACGTAGATGTCTTTTTGCCCAACGAGCGTGAGGCGCAGAAGATTGCCGGCACAAAGGATCTGGAGACGGCGGTGCAGAAGCTCGCGGCACGCGTGCCGCTGCTTGTCGTCAAGCTGGGCAAGCAAGGGGCCATGGCAATTCGGGATTCGGAGCGGGTTACCTGCGCATCGCTGAAGGTGAATGCCATTGACGCCGTTGGCGCCGGCGATAGCTTTGACGCAGGCTTCCTGCATCAGTATGTCCGCGGCGCGGATCTATACACATGTCTTAGGAGCGGTAATTTGGCGGGAGCGCTGTCTACCACCCGGCCGGGAGGGACGGAAGCTTTTCGCGACCGGATCCACCGGGAGGGTTTCTTCCGCGAACAGGGAGAGTGAAGGTAGGCCCCGGGGTGCACTGCGATTTCGCGAATAATCACTGCAGCTCGATCAGGACCAAGCCGTGCGATGGAATTTCCAGCGTCAGGCTTCCATTCTTCACATCTTCCGCTTGCGGCGTAATCGCTTCTGACGAGCGAAGCGCCTGGATTTGTGCCTGCGTGGGATAGCGGGGCTCGCCCAGCTTTGTATATTCGCGATGAACATTGCCATGGTCTTCATCCAGGCGCCAGATCGTGGCGTGTTGGACGTTGGCGTTCTGAAATCGCAGCGTCACGTCTTTCGACGGACCGGCCTCGCCGGGCGGAGCATAATTCCAAACCGCCAGCGCAAGCGTGCCATCGCTCCTGCGGGTGAGCACAGCCGAGTCGGAAGCAAGAGCGATGCGCAGATCTCCCAGCAGGTGAAGGATCTTGAACGCCTGATAAGACGGTTTCGGAATCCCGCCTGCCGTAATCAAGCCAAAGCCGCCATAGAACGGCGTTTCGACCACTCCCTGCTCTTCAAAAACATCGGAGAAGGTCCAGTAGGACATTATGTCTACCAAGCCGTCGCACTGGCGGATGGTGTCGGCGAGCCAGGGCCCCATGTAGACGGAGTCGGTGACGTCCGGCTCATTCTTGTAGCTGGCATTGAACTCGCTCCAGATCAATGGCAGAGCGGGCATTTTGGAGGAGCGAATTTGATTGTGAACCTTGCCCACGGCCCGGCAAACCATTTGGTCGCGGGGAATGGTCTCTGTTGTGCCGAAGACATCCAACGCCGTGTCATTGGCGTAGACGTGAGTCGACACAAAATCGAGTGGAATATGGTTGGCAGCACAATGCTGGATAAATACATCCACCCATGCGGCCTGAGCGGTCGCCGGTCCCCCGACGCGAAGACGCGAGTCTACCTTCTTGATGGCTTGAGCTGTGTGATCGTAGAGATCAAAGTAAGTAGCCTGTTTCGGGTCGCCGGCCCAGAAGTCAATGTTGGGCTCGTTCCAGACCTCGAAGTACCAGCTTGCTACTTCGTCAATGCCATAGCGAGCCACCAGATGTTGGACAAAAGCGGCGATTAAAGCGTCCCAGGCTTGCCAGTCCCTGGGAGGCGAAACATTGGGCTTATACCAAAAGGCTTGAAAAAGTGGTTTGGCCGCCAATTGCGTAGGCATGAAACTCAGCTCGACAAAGGGCTTCACACCGTTGGCCAGCAAGCCATCGTAAATCTGGTCTACGTACGAAAAGTTGTAGCGCGGCCGTCCGTCGCTACCCTGGCGATAAACACCAATGTCATCGTCAAAGATGGCGTGAAAGCGCACGTACTGGAAACCTGTGATCTGCTTAACGTCACGCAGATCCTGCCGGTAGCTGTCGCGCAGCGAGAGAACGGCCCGCCCGGAGCCAAACATCTCTTCCCAAAAATGGGGGAAGGGATGCGAAGGGGCGGCAGCATTCACGTTGATGACTTCTGGGGCGGTTGTGGACTGCGCGAAATCCGCTGGGGTGCTGAGCGCGATGAGCAGGCAGAGAATTAGATAGCGGGCTTTATGGAGCGTTACCATGCCGAAACTCTGATTCTAGTTCAAGACAACAAGTTGGCGGGAAATAGCTGCAGCGAGCCTTCAGTACGTCTGAAACCCTGCCCGCTGCATGCCGCGCTGGGCCTCCGGGTTCTTCATGAAAGTGTTCCAGACAAAGCCGGTGCGGGCGTTCTCTGCCATGACCATGGTGATGCCGGTGTCTATGCCGATCACGTCGCTGTCGTACCAGTTCCGGAGCGGATTGAAGGCGTTCACGAAGCCGTACTTGCTCCATGCGCTGCTGTAGTGGGTGTTGACGTAGCGCAGTACCCGCATGGTCGCCTCGGGCAGAAACGGCAGCGAGCCTCCCGGGGCGCTGGGAACGACCGTGCCATCTATAGGGCCCATTTCCGGAGGTCCACCCCAGACCACATAGCCATTCTGCGAATCCGAAGCGGTGATGCCCCACAAGTCTTCGCTGTAATCCGGAAATTGCTTGGCCAACTCCAAACAAAAGCGGCGGTGAGCGTCCGTGGCAATGGCTGAGTTGTGAAAGTAGTCTGCGTACTTGTCACGCTTGCCACGAAAATCGAACCAGGCCTG
>Ga0335085_10016946_pt1 | contig 10508 bp, 10 predicted proteins | sample Lox_Sample_45_FD_206712 | JGI IMG/M metagenome (GOLD analysis project Ga0335085, IMG submission 206712) | Soil microbial communities from Loxahatchee National Wildlife Refuge, Florida, United States - Lox_Sample_4.5 | ecosystem: Environmental > Terrestrial > Soil > Wetlands | place: USA...
AATTGCCGCGACCGGAAGTCGGGGCTACAATGTTCACGATGCCTTTCCAGCTCGTCAGCAAATACAAGCCACGCGGGGATCAGCCGCAGGCGATCAAGGCGCTGACCGAATCGCTGTCGGCCGGCAACCGGTACCAGACGCTCCTCGGCGTGACGGGCAGCGGTAAGACGTTCACCATGGCCAATGTCATTCAGGCGATTGATCGTCCGACGCTGGTCATCTCCCACAACAAAACGTTGGCAGCCCAGCTTTTCAGCGAGTTCAAGCAGTTTTTCCCGCGGAATGCTGTCGAGTACTTCGTCAGCTATTACGATTACTACCAGCCCGAAGCCTACATCCCGCAGACCGACACCTACATCGAGAAGGACGCGAGCATCAACGAGCAGATTGAAAAACTGCGGTTGTCGGCGACGAGTTCGCTGTTGTCGCGCCGGGACGTAATTGTCGTCGCCAGCGTGTCCTGCATCTACGGACTCGGTTCGCCCGAAGACTATTTCGAAATGATGGCGATGCTCAACGTCGGGGCCGCGATGTCGCGCGACGATCTGCTGCGTAAACTGGTGGACATGCAGTACAACCGCAACGACGTCGAATTCACCCGCGGCAACATTCGCGTCCGCGGCGACACGGTCGAGGTTTGCCCCAGCTACACTGAGGAGGCGGTGCGCATCGAGTTCTTCGGCGACCGGGTCGAGCAGATCACCCGGTTCGACCCGCTCACGGGACATACGATCGAGTCGGTGACCACGTTCTCGATTTATCCCGCCAAACACTGGGTCATGCCCTACGCGAAAATCGTGGGCGCGGTCGATGCGATCAAGGCCGAGATGCAGGAGCGCGTCGCGTGGTTCGAGTCGCAGAACAAGCTTGTCGAGGCCCAACGGATTCACTCGCGGACGACGTACGACCTGGAGATGTTGAAAGAAATGGGGTTCTGCTCGGGGATTGAGAATTACTCGCGGCATCTGAGCGGCCGCGCTCCGGGCGAGCGTCCGTTTTGCCTGTTCGATTTCTTCCCCAAGGATTACCTGCTGGTCGTGGACGAATCGCACGTGACCGTTCCCCAGGTTGGCGGCATGTATGCCGGCGATCGCTCGCGCAAGACCACGCTGGTCGAACACGGCTTCCGGCTGCCGTCGGCGCTCGATAACCGGCCGCTCAACTTTCAGGAGTTCGAAAGCTTGATCAACCAGTGCATTTTCATGTCCGCCACGCCGGGGCCGTACGAATTGCAACACAGCGCCGTCGTCGCCGAGCAAATCATTCGGCCGACCGGCCTGGTCGATCCGCCGGTGATCGTGAAGCCGTTGACCGGGCAAATCGACGACTTGATCGAACAATGCCGGGCTCACGCCGAGAAACACGAGCGCGTGCTGGTGACCACGTTGACCAAGCGCACCTCCGAAGACCTCGCCGATTATCTCCGGGAAGTCGGCATCCGCGTGAAGTATTTGCACAGTGAGATCGACGCGATCGAACGGGTCGAAGTGCTGCGCGGCTTGCGCGCGGCCGATTTCGACGTGCTGGTCGGCATCAATCTCCTGCGCGAAGGACTCGACCTGCCCGAGGTTTCGTTGGTGGCGATCCTCGATGCCGACAAGGAAGGGTTTCTGCGCAGCGCCACGTCGCTCATCCAAACGGCGGGCCGGGCCGCGCGCCACATCAACGCGAAAGTGATTCTGTACGCCGACGTGATGACGGATTCGATCAAGAAATTCATCGAGACGACCGAATACCGGCGCACCAAGCAACTGGCTTACAACAAGGAGCACAACATCACGCCCAAAACCGTGAAGCGCGAATTGCAACTCAGTCTGGCCGAGTTGACCAAGGCCCGCGAGGTCGAGGCCAGCGTCGTTCGCGAGACACCCGGCGGTTACCGGACCGCGGAACTATTGCGCGAACTCGAAGCGGAGATGTTGGAGGCCGCCGAGAATTTGCAGTTCGAGAAGGCGGCGATTCTCCGCGACCAGATCGCCGAATTGAAGAAGGGGAACGGTTCGGCTCACAAGAGCCCTGACGCTTCTGTCCGTGTCGCCGGTCCGGCCAAGCGCCAGGTCAAATACGACCGCAAATTGAAGACACATGTGGTAAAACGGAGCCGTGGTTCCAGGAAGATGTCACCCTGAGCGGAGCGAAGGGTCTCGCAACCTGAGAGGGATGCTTCGCTGCGCTCAGCATGACAACTCTCGACCCAGAATTCGTCCACAGCATCGTCCGGGCGGCGCTGGCCGAGGACATCGGCGCGGGCGATATCACGACGGAGTCGGCCATTCCGGCTGACGCCCGTGCCGAGGCGTATTTCGTTGCCCGGGAGCCGTGCATCGTGGCCGGCCTGCCGCTGGCTGAAGCCGTATTCATCGAACTCGACCGCGACGTCAGTGTGAATCTGTTGATCGACGAAGGAGACAAAGTCGAGCATGGCGAACGCGTTTGTCGACTGGCTGGCCCGGCCCGCGCCATCTTGACCGGTGAACGGACCGCATTGAATTTTCTCCAGCGACTGAGCGGCATCGCCACGCTCACCCACCGGTTTGTTGATGCGGTGGCACAGGCGCCCCTGCCTGTGAAACCAATCATCCTCGATACCCGCAAGACCACGCCGACGCTCCGCTTGCTGGAGAAATACGCCGTCGAAATCGGCGGCGGCGAAAACCATCGGATGGGCTTGTTCGATGCGGTGATGATCAAAGACAATCACCGCGCGATTCTGGCGCGACTTGGTCCGAAAGCGCTCGGCGATGCCGTGGCGACCGCCCGCAAGAACCATCCGCACGCCCCGATCGTCATTGAGGCCGACGCGCTCGACCATGTCGACGAAGCGTTGGCGGTCGGGGCCGATCACATCCTGCTCGACAACATGACGCCCGACGAGTTGCGCGAAGCCGTCAGATTGGTCGCTGGCCGTGCAAAAACCGAGGCCAGCGGTGGCATCACCCTTGGCGACGTCGCCGAGATCGCCACGACCGGCGTGGATTACATCTCCATCGGCGCCCTCACCCACTCGGCCCGGGCCGTGGATTTTTCGTTGGAGGTCCAAAAAGAGGAAGTTGGATGACCACCAACGGACAGGCAACGTCACCAGCAACGGCAAACGTTCATTCAAGCGTGCACCGACTCCGATTGTTGTTTATCCGGGCGACGATCATTATCCTGACGCTCGCCGTCGCGCTCTTGCTCTGGCGCCCATGGGGAAAGTGGGATGCCAACCTGGAGCGCGCGTCGTGCAACGGCCATTTGTTGGTGGTGCGATTCTACCTGTGGCGGGGCGAGAACGTGAACAGGCGCGGGGAGCGGGGAGCCACCCCGTTGATGGTCGCCGCATGGAACGGTCACTTGAAAGTGGTGGAGCTACTCGTCCGTCGCGGGGCCGCGATCGACGCGGTCGACGATTCCGGGAATACAGCGCTCAGTTGGGCTGCGAGTCGGGGCCAGAAAGACGTGGTGGCGTATCTGATCAGCAAAGGCGCCGCATTGGACCGTCAAGACGTGGAAGGAAACACCGCGATTCTCTACGCCATGGGGAACCGGCAGCCCTCGACAGCCCGGCTCCTGTTAAACGCGGGGGCGGACGTCAACCTGGAGAACAAAAAAGGCGAGACGGTTCTGCAAGCCGCAGAACAGGGAGGCTACGACGGCATGGTGGCGCTGCTGAAGCGACATGGGGCCATCAACAGGAACGTCTCCATCGGCCCCAGTCAGTACCCGTCTGCGAAATTGTCGCCCCAACATTTGTGGGCGCTGGCCACGACAGCGTTGCTCGTTCAATACAACGGCGACAGTCACGAGTTGCTTGGTTCGAGGCCGGCCTCGGATCATGCTTGGGCACAGATCGGACTGAGGAAGTGGTGGGGCATTACCAGTCGTGAGCAGGCGGTTGAGACGCTGGATTGGTTGGAGAAGATCGGCCACCGCCACAGCTACCAAACTGAAGACCGATCCCGAAAGCGAGAACATCAGCCGCCCATTCCGTATCTGGCTTGGGATTACTGTCGACTTGTCTGGGTCGCCGGCGTGTCCTACGTGGCGGGATACCTCTCCGAAGAGGAAGCCTGGCAAAGAATCATGCCCGCGGCGCGGGCGATCCAAGCCAATTACTCGTCGTGGCGGGAAATGGGCGAGGACTATCTGCGGGGACGGCAGCGATGGAACGGTCGACACGATCCACAATTCGATCACATCTTCCAATTGCTGACAAACCCGGACGATCCCACCAGTCCGTGGAACAAGAACGCTTGGAACACAAATCTGTCGGGGAAAGATCGGATGAACCGAGATCGGTGAAGCACCCAGTATGTCGACACGAGTCAGGATCGTTCGGGCGAATTTGGAACAACTCGCGTTGATAGCCCCGCTGTTCGACGCGTATCGGCAGTTTTACGAACAGCGGCCGAATGCAGCCGGCGCGTGGAGGTTCTTGCGGCAACGATTGCACCGCAAGGAGTCGGTGATCTTTTTGGCGATGGATGGGAAGAAAGCGGTCGGGTTTACCCAACTCTATCCGTCGTTTGATTCGGTGACGATGCGGCCAGTGTGGATTCTATACGATCTGTTCGTCGTGCCAACGGCGCGAAGACGGGGCGCGGCCAAATTGCTGATGGAACACGCGCGCCGGTTCGCGATGAAGACGAAAGCGAAAGGTCTCATCCTGGAAACCGCCATCGACAATCGCCCCGCGCAGAAGCTCTACGAACAGTTGGGCTGGAAACGCGATACGGCGTTCCATCGCTATTATCTGGACGTTTGACGCGCCCCGTCGCTAGAGTCGTGCGTGGATGAAGGCGGGCACGGCGATTCTGGAAGCGTTCTATCAGTCGGCGGGACAGTTTGTGCCGTTGACTGAGCTGAAGCGGCTCTTGAAGCAATCCAACGGCAACGTCACGGCCGAAATCGCCGACCTGGAGAAGCTTGGGTACACCATCGAGTCGCACCCGCATTTTGGGTATCGGTTGCTCGGCACCCCCGACCGATTGACTGCCGACGACATCAAGGCGCACTTCGAATCCTATGAGGCCAGCCTGAAAACCCGCACCATCGGCTCGGAGATTCTGGTGTTCGACGAGACGGCGTCGACGAACGACGTGGTCGAACATCTGGCCAAGTCGGGAGCCCCCGAAGGTCTGGTTGTCTTCGCCGAATCGCAGACGAAAGGACGCGGCCGGCGTGGACGCGCCTGGGCGTCACCGCGGGGCAAGGGGTTGTGGTTCTCGGTGTTGCTGCGGCCGGCATTGCCGCCAGCCGCGGCGAGCCGCATCACCGTGGCGGCAAGTGTCGCGGTGGCGCGCGCCATCCGCCAGACCTGCCGGGTGGACGCCCGCATCAAGTGGCCGAACGACGTGATTCTGGACGGCAGGAAAGTGGCGGGAATCCTGACTGAACTGCGAGCCGAAGCGGACGAGATTCTGCTGGCGATCCTCGGCATTGGGATTGATGTGAATTGCGCGGCAGAGGATTTTCCACCCGAGGTGGCGAAAATTGCGACATCGCTGCAGATCGAGACCGGACATGCCCAGGACCGGGTTGCCCTGGCCGCCCGGATTCTGGGGGCGTTGGACGAATCCTATCGCGCCGCGCTGGAGGATTTCGAGACAGTAGCTGACGAATGGGCGCAACTATGCTCGACGCTGGGCCGGCAAATCGTCGTGACCATGGCGCAGCGCCGCATCGAAGGGTTTGCGCACGCACTGGACGGCGACGGAGCGCTGCTGGTCCGCAAGGACGACGGCCAGATCGAACGGGTCCTCGGCGGCGACCTCGCGGTGGAGAAATGAACCGAATGGAGTCAGCGAAACGGCGCGGTGGCAAATTGGCGATGGTGCTGTTGATCAACGCCAACAACACGAACACGAGTTTCGCGTTGGCCAACAAGAAACGGATCGTGCGCATCGTGAAGTTTCCGACCGCGAAGGTCCGCAAGATTCCATTTCCAGCGAATCGATACCAGACCGTCGTGCTGGCGTCGGTCGTGCCCGCTGCCACCAAGAAGCTGGTTCGGTTGCTTCCCCTGCGACCACTGATTGTAAACGCTTTCATCGATCTGGGAATCGGCGTGCGTTATCCGCGGAAGACCCAGATTGGCGCGGATCGACTGGCCAATGCGGTGGGCGTGGCGAGGCTTTACGGTACGCCGGCCATCGTCGTGGATTTCGGGACGGCGCTGACCTTCGACATTGTCAAACCTTCGGCTTCACTCAGGTCAGGTGCGCGGCGAGGCGAATACGTCGGCGGAGTGATTGCCCCGGGGCTGGCATCCGTGACCGATTATCTGTATCAGCGCACGGCCTTGCTGCCGCACATTTCGTTGCGCGAACCGCGGTCGGTCATCGGCAAGAGCACGGTGGAAGCCATGCGCGCCGGCGCGGTCCTGGGTTATCGCGGATTGGTAAGGGAAATTCTTGCGGCGCTGCGGCGCGAGCGCGGACTGAAGAAGGCGGTGGTCGTGGCGACGGGCGGCTACGGCGAACTGATGGCGAAGGGGATTCCCGAGATCGAACACGTAAATCCATTGTTGACCCTCGAAGGGTTGCGCCTGATTGCTGCGAGAAATATCCGGTAACCACCGAGGCCCGGAGCGCTCCGAGAAAAAAACTCTGTGCACTCTGCGTCTCTGCGGTTAGATTCGGCACTCAATGAACCGTATTGACCAACGATTTCGCGCCCTCCGCGCCACGCGCCGGAAAGGTTTCATCGCCTACATTTGCGCTGGCGACCCGAACCTGAACGCGACGGCGGCACTGGCACTCGCGTTCGAGCGCGCGGGCGTGGACGTGTTGGAACTCGGCGTGCCGTTCAGCGATCCACTGGCCGACGGCGTTGTGAACCAACTCGCTGCCGAACGCGCCTTGCGCAGCGGAACAACGCTTCACAAGGTGCTGAAAACAGCGGCAGCCCTGCGCCGACGCCACTGCCAGGTTCCCATCGTCCTGTACATCTACTTCAATCTCGTTCATCGACACGGAGTGAAACGGTTCGCCCGCGACGCGGCGGCTGCCGGAGTAGACGGCGTGCTCGCCCTCGATTTGCCGCCCGAAGAAGCGGGTCCTTACGAGGAGGCCATGCGCCGCTCGGGCGTGCATCCGATCTATTTGGTCGCGCCGACAACGCCGGAGAAACGTGTCCGCGAAATTGCCCGGCACGCGTCCGGTTTCATCTACTACGTCTCCCGTGAAGGTGTGACCGGTATGCAGAAATCCGTCGCTCGATCGATTCAGCCGATGGTGGCCACGATCCGCAGGCACTCGAAGTTACCGGTCGCGGTCGGCTTCGGCATCTCGACCCCACAGCAGGCCCGGACCGTCGTGCATGCGGCCGATGCCGTGGTCGTCGGGAGCGCGATTGTAAACCAAATTGCGAAACTTGGGAAGAACCGGCAATTGGCCGAAAAAGTTTCGCGGTACGTCGGCGCGATGGTGAAAGCGGTGAAACGATGAATTGGGCTGTGATCATGGCGGGTGGGTTTGGCGAACGGTTCTGGCCGATGAGCCGGCGTTCGCGGCCGAAACAATTGCTCGCGATTGTGGGCCAACGGACGATGATTCAGGACGCGGCGGAACGGCTGCGTCCGCTCGTGCCGGCGTCCCGCATCGTGGTCGTGACGAATACCGTGCAGGCGCGGGAAGTGCGCAAACAACTGCCGCGCGTCCCGCACGTGATCGCTGAGCCCGTGGGCCGCAACACCGCGCCGTGCATCGCGCTGGCGACAGCGATGATCCGCCAGCTCGATCCGGAAGCCGTGATCGCCGTCGTCCCCGCGGATTCGTGGATTGGCGACGTGGAACGGTACCGGCGCGTCGTCCGCGATTCGCTCGCGCTGGCGGCACAGCGCGACGTGCTCATCACCATCGGAATCCAGCCGACCTCGGCCCACACAGGCTACGGATACATCAAGGTCGGGGACGCGCTCAGCCCGCAGTCCGCGACATTGAGCACGCAGTTCTGGAGGGCGACCAGCTTTGTGGAGAAACCCGATCGCGGGACCGCCGAGCAGTTTCTCGCCAGCGGCCGGTATCGGTGGAACGCGGGCATGTTCGTGTGGTCGGCCCGGGCCATCGGGCGGGCGTTTGAAAAATTCCAGCCGGCGATGGCCGAGAGCTGCGCGCGACTGGTGGCCGCGAAACTGAAGAACTTCGCAAGCGAATACGAACGGCTGGAAAAGATCTCCGTGGACTTCGCGATTATGGAGAAGGCCGATAACGTCGTCGTGGCCAACGGCGATTTTCCATGGGATGACGTGGGCGACTGGCCGGCCATCGCCCGCCACAACCCGAAGGATGCCGGCGGCAACGTGGCCCGGGCGGAGTTCGCCGGTCTGGGTGCCACCAACTGCGTCGTGGTGGGCGACAAGAAACATCTCATCGCGGCGGTGGGCGTGCGCGATCTGGTGATCGTCCACACGCCCGACGCGACATTGGTCTGCCACAGGAACGAAGCGCAGAAGGTGCGCGACTTGGTGAAGAAACTGGGCGAGCAAAAGAAGTACAAGAAACTGTTGTAGTGGAGCGGGCGTCTCGCCCGTTCGTAAATACCGCGGATGAACGGCCGGGACGGCCGTTCCGCTAGATATGCGTATCCTCGCCGTCGATTACGGCAGCAAACGGATCGGACTCGCCATCAGCGACGAGACGGCTACGGTCGCCCAGCCGGTCGGCTACGTCACCGGCGGCGTGACCGATGTGGTGCGCGTCGCGACCGAACGCGGCGCGGGCAAGATCGTGGTCGGATTGCCACGGCGATTGGATGGCACCGCCAGCGACCAGACCAACCGCACGCAAGAATTCATCGATGCGTTGAAAGGCGCGACGCGGCTGACCGTTGAACGCTGGGACGAGCGGCTGACGAGCGCGCAAGCCGAGCGCGTGTTGCTCGAAGGCGATGTGCGCCGGGCCGAGCGCAAACAGAAGCGCGATCAACTCGCGGCGACGATCCTGTTGCAAAGTTACTTGGACGCCCAACAGGAAATCCGAGATCCGAATCCCGAAATCCGAGACAAATCCGAATGACGGAAGCCTCGAAGCTGAAGATGAACTCCGTCACGGGAGCTTGCCGCTTTTTATATTCGATATTGTTTCGTGCTTCGGATTTCGAGTTTCGAGTTTCAGCGTGATTCATGAAGCGTTCTTCCCAGCAGCATTTCAAATTGACCCTCGCCTACGACGGAACGAAGTATGGCGGCTGGCAATTGCAGCCAAATGGAGTCACGATTCAGGGGTTGCTTGAAGCGGCCCTGAAGAAAATCGCTGGCAGACGCGTGGTCGTTCATGGCTCGGGTCGCACGGATGCGGGCGTGCACGCCCGAGCGCAGGCGGCCAACTGTTCGCTGATCACCAATCACTCATCACCTGTCCTCCGTCGCGCCCTCAACGCCAATCTACCTGAAGACGTTCGTGTCCTGCGCGTGCAGGAAGTGGACGCGAACTTTCACGCCCGGTTTTCCGCAAAGGCGAAGGAGTACCGATATCAAATCGATTGCGGCGCCGTAGCCGACCCGTTTCTGCGAGCCTATGCATGGCATCATCCGCGGTCGCTGAACCTGGCCGCGATACGGCGCGCGGGCCGATTGCTGGCTGGCCGGCATGACTTCACGGCCTTGTCGGCGAAGTCGGAACGCAAACCGGTGAGGACGATCAAGCGACTCACGGTCACGAAGGGCGGCGATTTGCTGACGATTGTCGTTGTGGCGGACGGGTTTCTTTACAAGATGGCACGCTCCATCGTCGGCGCACTGGTCAAAGTGGGCGAAGGCAAGCTGACGGCTGAAGAGTTACGTGAGCTACTGAAGACCAAGAAGCGCACGGCGCTGGTCGAGACCGCGCCGGCGAAGGGATTGTTCCTGTGGCGAGTCGAATACTGAGGGCGCTAATCCGCCGAACGTGAAAGCTCACCTAAGGATGGCCGCGTCAGCGGACAGCGGTTAGGTGAAGCGCATGGTTCGACACTTCGACATCTCATGACGCAGCCTCCACCAGAAGATAATGGCTCCGAAACAGAATCCCCACAATAGACTGTTTGCGGTGAGAAGCAGCGTGGACGAAATGGGAGGCAGCGACCAAAACCAAGATGAAGCGAGCAGAAAATTCGCAGGCGTGGTAAGCACCCCTAATGCAGGAGAGCCCGCCGCGAAGGAGTGGGGCCACAATAACTGTGTCAATGGAATACCTCCCGCCGAAAGATAAGTGAGCAGCACCATATGACCCAGGGAGAAGACGGTTCCGTACGGAACGAAAAACACAGCGCGATTCCTAATGATCCGCGTCTTCATTCCATAATGTCCGTCGAATATAGTGAAGCGGACAAAGTTGTCGGCAAAAGACCAAGTCGCATACTGGCTTCGTCGCCAGTTTATCGTAAAACTCGATCGCGTGCGGGTCAACCGGATTCCCGGTAGTGGTACAGTTTGACGTGCGCCGGTGTAGGACGAGCTTCCAGCTTGTCCAGTTTCTGTGAGACAACCAAGATGGTTGTCCTACGAACAACGCCAAGATGTACCATCACCGGATTCCCAAAAGGTT
>Ga0335085_10016947_pt1 | contig 10508 bp, 11 predicted proteins | sample Lox_Sample_45_FD_206712 | JGI IMG/M metagenome (GOLD analysis project Ga0335085, IMG submission 206712) | Soil microbial communities from Loxahatchee National Wildlife Refuge, Florida, United States - Lox_Sample_4.5 | ecosystem: Environmental > Terrestrial > Soil > Wetlands | place: USA...
GGAGGTCGAGGCGGTGCTGCGGCGACTCACGCCGGGGTTGGGAGCGCTTGCATGACGCTCACAGCGCCGATCGAGTACTCGTCGGTGGGCGCGATCAGGGGCGCCCTGCTCGTCGTGGAGGGCGTGGAGGGCGTCGGCTGGGACGAGGTCGCCGCCGTGCGACTCCCCGACGGCGAGCTCCGACACGGGATCGTGCTGGACGTTCATCGCGACCTGGCCGTCGTCGAGGTGTTCGAGGGGACCGACGGGCTGGGACTGGACCTCCGGGTCGCCTTCACGGGCTCGCCCCTGCGCGTGCCGGTCGGGGAGGTCTGGCTCGGCCGCGTCTGCAATGGACGCGGCGAGCCGCTCGACGGCGGCCCGCCGGTCGTGGGCGACGAGCGGCGCGACGTCGCAGGCTCGCCGGTGAACCCGCACGCGCGAGCGACGCCGCGCGACCCCATCCTCACGGGCATCTCGGCGATCGACGGCCTCGCAACGCTCGTGCGCGGGCAGAAGCTGCCCGTCTTCTCGGTCGGCGGGCTCCCGCATCTCGAGCTCGCGGCGCAGATCGCAGCCCAGGCGCATGCCGCCGACGGGCAGTTCGCGGTCGTCTTCGCCGCGGTCGGTGTGACGACGGCCGATGCCATGACGGTCCGCGACGTCCTGGACGAGCGAGCGGCGGGCGGCGACCTCGTCCTTCTCCTCAACACCGCCGACGACCCGCTCGTAGAGCGGATCGTGACACCCCGGATCGCGCTGACCGTCGCCGAGCACTTGGCCTTCGAGCTCGACCGCCACGTGCTCGTCGTGATCGCGGACATGACCAGCTACGCCGAGGCCGTGCGGGAGATCTCGGCCGCGCGCGGCGAGGTCCCGAGCCGCCGCGGCTACCCCGGCTACCTCTACAGCGACCTCGCCTCCCTCTACGAGCGCGCCGGCAGGATCAAGGGACGGAAAGGCTCGCTGACCCAGGTGCCCGTGCTGACCATGCCCGGCGGCGACGTCACGCATCCCGTCCCCGATCTCACCGGCTACATCACCGAGGGTCAGCTCGTGCTCTCGCAGGAGCTGCACGTACGCGGGGTCTATCCGCCGTTCGACGCGCTCGGATCGCTGTCCCGGCTGATGCGGCTCGGCGCCGGCCCGGGACACACCCGTGACGACCATCTCGCGATCGCCGCCCAGGTCTACGCGTTCGTCGCCCAGGCGGCGCAGATCGCCGATCTCGCAGATGTCGTGGGCGAGGCCGGCCTCACTCCACGCGACCGGCGCTTCCTCACCTTCGCAGACGCGTACCTGAAGGAACTCGTGGCGCAAGGGCGTGACGAGGCGCGCAGCCTGGACGACACGCTCGATCGCGCATGGCGCGCAGCCTCACTGCTGCCGCGCAACGAGCTCGGAATGGTCAGCGCGCCGCTCGTTGCCGAGTACTACGTGGAGCGGGGATGAGCCTCCGCACGCCGCCGGGCAGGGCAGGCCGCATGTGGCTCCTGCGCCGGATCGCCGTCGGCCGGCGTGGTCGAGACGTCCTCGAGCAGAAGCGGCGTGCGCTACTGCTCGAGGCGGAGCGGCTTCGGGGCCGGCGCGACGAGGCCCGGGTCGCATGGGAGGAGTCAGCGCGGGAGGCCGAGCAGTGGTGGCGACGCGCCTCCGTCCTCGCCGGGCAGCGTCCGCTCCGGATCACGGTGGCTCTCGTGCCCGAGCCGGCCGAGCTGACGGTGCGGCGGCGCTCCTCGCTGGGCGTCACCCTGCCCGCCGACCCCGAGCTCCGGCTGCCGCCGCCTGCGAGCTCGGCTCGGGGCAGCTCTGCGCTCGCGTTCGCCGCGACAGCCCACCGTCGCGCGCTCGACGCAGCGGCGACGCTCGCCGTGGCCGAGCGAGCCTATGCCGCCACGGTTGCCGAGGCCGCGGCCACCGGCCAGCGCCTGCGTGCGATCGACTGCCGCTGGCTCCCCGAGCACGAGCAGGCGCTCGAGCGGCTCGAGCTCGAACTGGACGAGGTCGACCGCGAGGACGCCGCCCGCGTGCGCTGGGTGATCCGGCGACACGAGAGCCGACGCTGACCTTGCCCGACTCGGTGCTACCCTGGCGCTCGCGGGGGGGTGTCGCAGGCTCTGGCTCGAGCAGGGCGAGGGTGCAGCTCCGCGGACCGCACGAACCGCCAGGCCGAGGAGGACGTCATCGCCGAGAAGGAAGAGAAGGTCGAGTTCGAGGGCGAGATCATCGAGGCGCTCAGGAACCGCATGTTCCGGATCCGCCTCGACAACGGGCACGAGACGCTCGGGTACACGTCCGGCCGAATGAAGCGACACCGCATCCGCATGCTCGCGGGCGACCGGGTCCGGATCGAGCTGTCCCCGTACGACCTCGACCGCGGCCGCATCGTCTACCGCCTCAGCTGAGGGCGGCAGGACTTCGGGGCATCTGCCCCGTGAGCACGCCGGAGAGAAGAGGCCGAAGCTGCGCAGGCGACCGAGGCCCGGGCCGCAGCCCGGCTTGTCAGCGCTTCCAGTGCCAGTCCTGGATGTTCCAGAAGAGCGTCGACTGACCGGGGTTCGGGACGAGGCCGACCAGCGCCGACTTGCTGATGGTCACATTCGGCTTCTGGAAGAGCGGAATCTCCGGCAGCTCGGCCGCCATCGCTGCGTCCGCGCGCTCGTAGAGCCCGGCGCGCCTCGCCGGATCGAGCTCGCCGTTCGCTCCCCGCAGGAGCGTCTCGACCGTGTGGCTGCAGTAGCCGGTCAAGTTCTGGGTGCCGTCGCAGCGGTACTCGTCGTACCAGTCCCCGGGGTCACCCGTCGTGAACTCGGCCCACTGCGCGAGGTCGAAGCCGCCGCTGAGCACTCCGTCCGTTCCGAACATGGTCGCCGTGGGGAGCGGACTGTCGACGATCGCGATTCCGACCGCCTTCAGGTTCGCCTTCGCAATCTGCTCGATCGTCGTCCGCGGCGCCGACTCCGTCGGCCAGACGTAGCGGAACGACGCCGGCAGCCCGGCGCAGAGCCAGACCCTCGTCGTCTGCGGAGTCGGTACCGCCGGCCCCCCGGTGCAGTGCTTGCGCAGAATCGCGATCGCCTTCGCCGGGTCGTGGTTCCAGCGTGCTAAGTCCGGCCGGTATCCGGCCTCGCCCGGGAAGTAGAGGAGGTCGTCGACCGGCTTCAGCCCTGTCCCCGGGCCGTAGACCTGGTCGATCATCGACTGGCGGTCGAGGGCGAGCATGATCGCCTGCCGCATCCACGGGGCGCGCAAGAGGACGTTCGAACCGCCCTTCGTGACGGTGGGAGCGGCCCGTGCATCTCCCTCGCGCAGCTCGAGCTTCTCGAGGGAGTCGAAGGGCGAGATCGAATATCGCAGACCCTGTTGCGAGCGGAGCGTGAGCAGGTCCTGGACGAACGGCACGTCGATGACGTCGACCTGGCCGCTCCGGATCGCCTCGGCCTCCTGCGCCGGGTCGGTGATGATCCTGATGTCGACCTCGGCGAGCTTCGGGCGGTCGTGGGAGTAGGGGTTGGCCTTGAGGACGGAGCCCTGGCCCGGCGTGTAGCGCGCGAGGTAGAACGGGCCGTCCGCGACCGGCTTCCCGTCGGAGCCGCAGATGCACGTGGTCCACATCGTGTTGAAGTCGACCCCGTGCAGCGCGAACCCGGGGTAGAGCTGGTCGAAGAGGATCTGCCACTCGGCAAACGGACCGCACGGGAAGTCGGCGGAGCAGTCGTGCGTCCGCCAGAAGAACGTGACCTGCCGGCTGCCGCGATGCGTGAACCGGGTCGGGTCGAGGTTGGCGTAACCGTCGCGTCCGGCGACCTCGGTGGCCGGGTCGTCGATCTGGCGCAACGTGTAGACGAAATCGCGGTAGGTGACGGGCACCTTCCGGCCGCCCCAGTACCAGAACGCGTCGGGGCGGATCGTGTAGGAGATGCCGCGGCGGTCGGCACTCGCATCTGAGACGAGGTCCCTGATCCACTCGCCCTTGCCGTCCTGGATGAACGCGCCGCGGAGCGACTCGGCGGTTCCCAGCGCGGCGCTCGGGCCGGCGTTGCAGCAGGCGAGAGCGAGGTTGAAGCCGCCGACGATGTCCGAGCTCTGTGCGACGACGACCTTCGAGGCAGGACGCGCCTCGACGCCGCCGCTCGCGCCAGCGACGAGGGCGGCCACTGCCACCACCGCCAGCAGCGCCCTCAACTCGTCGCCCCCGTCACCGCTTCCAGTGCCAGTCCTGGATGTTCCAGAACGGGCCGTCGGTTCCCGGGTTCGGGACGACGCCGAGCAGGCTCGACTTGTGGACGACCACACCCGGCTTCTGGAACAGGGGGATGACCGGGACCTCGGTCGCCATGCCAGCGTCCGCGCGTTCGACGAGCGCGCGGCGCTTCGTCGGGTCGAGCTCACCGTTCGCGTCCCGAAGCAACGTGTCGACGATGTGACTGCAGTAGCCGGTGATGTTCTGGTCGCCGAAGCACCTGTACTGGTCGAACCAGTCGCCGGGATCGCCGCTCGTGAAGTCGGCGAACTCCGTGAGGTCGAAGCCGCCGCCAAAGGGGCCGTCAGGCCCGAACAGGACGCTCCCCGGCACCGGCCGGTCGACGATCGCTATCCCGACCGCCTTCAGGTCTGCCTTCGCCACCTGCTCGATGATCGTCCGCGCCGGGATGGACGGCCACGTGTACTGGAACGACGCCGGCAGCCCGTCGCAGCGCCAGACCCTCGTGGTCTGCGGGGCCGGCGCCGTCGGACCGCCGGTGCAGTGCTTGCGCAGGATCGCGATCGCCTTCGCCGGGTCGTGGTTCCAGCGCCCGAGGTCCGGCCGGTATCCGGCCTCGCCCGGGAAATAGAGGAGGTCGTCGACCGGCTTCAACCCTGTCCCCGGGCCGTAGACCTGGTCGATCATCGACTGGCGGTCGAGGGCGAGCATGATCGCCTGCCGCATCCACGGAGCGCGCAAGAGGACGTTCGAGCCGCCCTTCGTGACGCTCGGCCCGCCTCGCGCCGACCCCTCGCGGATCTCGAGTTGCTCGAGGGCGTAGCTCGGTGCGACCTGATAGGCGAGACCCGCGACCGAGCGGAGCGGCAGTACGTCCGGCGTGAACGACGGGTCGATGAGGTCGACCTGTCCGTCGCTGATCGCCTCCGTCTGGACCGCCGGATCGCTGCCGATGATCTCGAAGTCGACCTCTGCGAGTCTCGCCTTCTCGTAGAAGTACGGATTCGCCTTCAGCACGACCGCCTGCCCGGGGGTGTAGCGGGTGAGATAGAACGGCCCGTCGGAGACGGGCTTCCCGTCGGAGCCGCAGATGCAGCTCGTCCAGAGCTTGTTGAAGTCGAGGTCGTGGAGCGCGAACGAGGGGTAGAGCTGGCTGAACAGGGCCTGCCAATCGGCAAACGGGCCACACGGGAAGTCCGTTGAGCAGTTCGTCGTGCGCCAGAAGAACGTGACCCGTCGGTCGCCGTCGTGCGTGAACCTCGTCGGGTCGAGGTTCGCGTACCCCTCGCGGTCGGCGACGTCGCTCTGAGGGTCGTCGATCTGCCGAAGCGTGTAGACGAAGTCGCGGTAGGTGACCGGGATCCTCCGGCCGCCCCAGTACCAGAAGGCGTCCTTCCGGATCGTGTAGGTGACGCCTCTCGTCGTCGCCGCCGCGCTGCTGACGAGGTCCTTGACCCACACGCTCCGGCTGTTCTGCACGAACGCCCCGCGCAGAACGCCGGCCTCGAAGTAGGCGTTCTGCTCGCCGTTGCAGCAGGCGAGCGCGAGGTTGAAGCCGCCCTGGATGTCGGCGTACGCGCCGACGACGGCGATCCGTCCGGCCTGCCGCTCTGCAGGCGCTCGCGCCGTCGCCGCACGAGCGCCGAGTCCGGCGGTCGCTGACAGCAGGGAGAGCAGCGCGAGCCCGATGACGGCAGCGGCTCTCACGCCGCCACCCGTTGCACGTCCACCACGGCGAACGCCTCGACCGGGCGCCCGAAGCCCTTCAGCGTGAGCGCGCCGACCGGCTGCACCTCGACCCGATCCTCGACTTCCGCCAGCACGCGCCTGCTGACGACGATCTGGCCGGGCAGAGCCTCGTCGCAGAGGCGCGAGGCGAGGTTCAGGACGCTGCCGACGGCACCGTAGTCGTAGCGGCCCTCGAAGCCGATGCGACCGAGCGACGCGTATCCGAGCGCGATCCCGACGGAGAAGTCGAGCTCGTGGCCCCGCCGTCGCCAGGCCGCCCGGAGGTCGGACATCTTCTTGCGCATCTCGATTGCCGTCTCGACGGCGCGCTCGGAGGGGTTGTCGCAGGGGATCGGATCGTTGAACCAGACCATCAACCCGTCGCCGGCGAACCAGCCCACGGTTGCGTCGGAGGCCGTGATGACGTCACCCATCGCAGCGTGGAACGACGCGATCACCGACATCACCTCCTCGGGCTCCGTCGTCGCAGTGAAGTCGGTCCACCCGCGCAGGTCCGCGAAGAGCACGGCGATCTCGCGGCGGTGCGACTCGAGGATGGCCTCCCCCTGGGTCAGGATCAGCTCGGCGAGCGTCGGCGAGAGGAATCGGCGCAGTCGGTTCACCTTCTCGAGCTCCTCGACCTGCGCGGCGACGCGGGCTTCGAGCGTCCGCGCCCAGTTCGCGAGCTCGGCCGACTGCGCCTCGATCGTGTCGTGGTACCGCTTGATCCGGAGCAGCGAGCGCAACCGCGCGAGCAGCTCGTGCCGGTCGAACGGCTTGGTGACGAAGTCGTCGGCGCCGGCCTCGAGCGCATCGGCGCGCACCTCGTCCCGATGCGACGTCACCATCACGACCGGAAGGAACGCCGTCCGCTCGTCGGCACGCAGCCGGCGGCAGACCTCGTAGCCGTCCATACCGGGCATCTCGACGTCGAGCAGGACCAGATCGGGGTCGCGCGTCCACGCGAGCTCGAGCGCTTCCGCGCCCGACCCCGCATGGAGGACGTCGTACCCGTTCGGCGTGAGGACGGCCTCGAGCAGGCGGGCGTTCTGCGGCTGGTCGTCGACGACGAGAATCGCGCTCACGGACGGAGGTGGCTCCGCACCTGATCGGGGAACTCCCGGACGCTGATCGGCTTCTCCAGGTAGCCGTCGAAGCCCTCGGAGAGGAACTGCTCACGGTCGCCCTTCATCGTCGACGACGTGAGCGCGACGATCGGAATCGCCGACGTCCGCTTGTTGTTCTTCAGGAGCCGGAGCGCTTCGGTGCCGTTCATGTCGGGCATCCGGATGTCCATCAGCACGAGATCCGGACGATGCTCGACCGCGAGGGAGACGCCTTCGCCTCCTCCCTCCGCCTCGAGCGTCCGGAAGCCGGCGAACTGCAGGACGTCTCGCGCGAGCTTCCGGTTCTGCCCGTTGTCGTCCACGATCAGGATCAGCTCGTCGGGCATTCGGCCTCCTCGTCCTCGACCGGCAGCGTGAACCGGAACGTGCTGCCGGCTCCGAGCGAGCTCTCGACCCACAGCCGGCCGCCGTGCAGCTCGACGAACTTGCGTGAGAGCGGCAGACCCAGGCCGGTGCCGTCGACGTGATTCGCCGGGTCGCCGCCGCCCTGGTCAAACTCCTCGAAGATCCGCTCGAGGTCGCCCGGAGCGATCCCCGGGCCTGTGTCTCTGACGGCAACCTCGACCATGCCGTCCCGCATCTCCGCCGACACGTCGATCCGCCCGTCGCGCGGTGTGAACTTGATCGCGTTGGACAGCAGGTTGTAGACGACCTGCCGCACCCGTCGCTCGTCGGCGATGACGACGATCTCCTCCGGCTCCACGCGAAGGCCCAGCGCGACGCCGGCGCGGCTTGCGCGCTCGCCGTGCATGGTCATCCCGCCCTGGAGCACGTCCGCGAGCGACACCGGTGCGAGGTCGAGATCCATGCGGCCGGCCTCGATCTTCGCCAGGTCGAGCACGTCGTTGATCAGCGCGAGCAGGTGCCGTCCCGCGGCCAGGACGTCGTCGACGTACGCGAGCTGCCGCTCGTTCAGCTCGCCGAACATCTGCTGCTGAAGCACCTCGGAGAAGCCGATGATCGCGTTCAGCGGGGTCCGCAGCTCGTGCGACATCGTGGCGAGGAAGTCGGACTTGTGCCGGCTGGCGGTCTCGACCTCCCGGTACAGGCGCCCGAGCTCGTCGTTCATCCGGTTCACGTTCGCGGCGAGCACTCCGACCTCGTCGCGGTTGGGAACCTCGACGTGGCCGCCGAAGTCGCCTTCCGCGATCTGCGCGAGCCGCGCCTCCGTCTTCCGCAGCGGCTCGATCAGCGACCACGAGAGCACGAAGCCGAGCAGCAGCGCGAGAGCGACGCTGCCGCCCGCGGCGGCGATGAAGACGTCCCGCGAGCTCGGCCGCCTGACGCTGTGTCCGCGCCGCCTGCGTGTCGACGAGCGGCGCGAGCGTCGCTGCAAGCGCACGTTCCCGCTCGATGAGGGGACCCACGCGATCGCCCGCGCCCGTGCCGTCACGGAGGAGCGCCGCGTGCGTCATCGCGTACAGGCGGCCGTAGATGCCGTACACGCGCTGGAAGAAGGCGGGCGACCGTGTCTCGAGCGTCGTCGCGTCGTTGAGGAACGACGTCAGCGCCTGGCTGATCGTCGCGTCGAGGACGAAGAAGCTCGTCGGCGCGAGGTGCGTCCCGCGGCCGAGGGGCACGCCGGCGTTCGGAGTCACGTTCGCCCGCTCGAGCAGCATCCCCCGGACCTGGGCGACGTCGCTCTGCAGGCCGTGGAAGGTCGCCGCCCGCGACTGCAGGTCGCTCAGCCGTTGCACGCGGGCGTTCGACTGGCCGAGCGCGACGAGGCCGAGCGCGGCTACCACGACGAGCAGAGCGGCGATGACGAAGAAACCGACGAGCAGCTTCGTGCGCACGCTGACGGGCGCCTGGGCGACAGCCCGGACAATCGGATCGACTGCGCGGCCGAAGACGGAGCGCCGCTTGGCGACGGGAGACTCCGTCATCGCGCCCGACCCGATCGTCATGACCGCCTCCATGTTCACGCCCTCCGCCACCGGTGTCCATGGCACGGTAGGAGCGCGCCGGGCAGACGGGAACCAGGCCGCCGGGGCAATCGGAGCCCAGGCTGGCAGGGCGCCCCCGAGGGTGCTGGCCTCCCTTGACGCGAGCTGCTGCCGTCCTCCGTAATTCGAGCGTGTTCACCGACTTCGACCGAGAGCGAAGGCGGATCGAGGGCGAGCTGCACGACGGCGTCCAGCAAGATCTGGCCGCGATCTCCGGCACGTTGCAGCTGGCGCTCCAGCTGCTCGACCGGGATCAGGGTGCTGCGCGTGCACTGCTCGAGGAGCTGGACGGGCAGGCCCGGTCTGCACTGGAGCGCGTGCGCATGCTCGCCCGCGAGATCTATCCGTCGATTCTCGTCTCGCGCGGCCTCGCCGCCGCCCTCGCCGGTCGGGCGGAGGTTGGCCCACTCGACCGCTACCCGCTGCACGTCGAGGAGGCGATCTACTTCGCGTGCGCCGCTCTGCTCGACCGCGCGACCGCCGCGCGCGTGTGGGCCGCCGACGGCGCGCTTCACGTCGAGGTCGACGGCTCGTTCGACGCTGCCGCGGTCGCGCACGTGCGCGACCGCATCGCCTCGGTCGGAGGTCAGGTGCGGGTGTCGCGGGACTGGGTGAGCGCGGCGGTTCCCGTCTCGGGATCCGCGAGGTAGAGGATCACCGCCTTCACCCGTTTGTGCACCGAGGCCTCCCAGCCGAGCCCGAGCTTGCGGAAGATCGAGTGGATCACCTTCTCCACCGAGCGCTCGGTCAGGAACAGCGATTGGGCGATCGACGCGTTGTTCTTCCCCTCGGCCATCTCGCGGAGGACGTCGCGCTCGCGTGGCGTCAGCTCGCGCAGCGGCGAGTGCTCGCGCCCCGCCTTCGACCCGACGAGCGCTTCGACGACCTTCGGGTCGACCGCGGAGCCGCCCGCGGCAACCGAGCGGATCGCGCCGGCGAGCTGCTCGATGTCGTTCACCCGTTCCTTGAGCAGGTAGGCGCGACGCTCCGTGCCGTCCTCGAAGAGGGCGTGGGCATAGCCGGGCTCGAGGTACTGGCTGAGCACGACCACGCCGACGTGCGGGTGCGTCGCTCGCAACTGCTCGGCCGCCCGTATTCCCTCGTCGAGGTTCGTGGGCGGCATCCGGATGTCCGTCACGACCACGTCGGGCCGGTCGGCCGCCACGGCGTCCAGCAAGGAGTCGAGGCCGTCGCAGACCGCCACGACCTTCAGGTCGCGCTCGGCCTCGAGCAGCCGCCGCAGCCCTTCACGCAGGAGGTAGTGGTCCTCCGCGACCACGATACGGATCGGCATCCCCATGTTCTACTCCGTCTCGCCGCCTTCGGCGATCAGCGACGGAGGTCCGGTGGCGAGGTCTTCGCGCCGGCGCATACGGGCGAGGACGCGGAAGCAGCGCGCCCGCGCGCGGCGCGGGCGCGCCGAACTCAGTCGAGGTGGCAGGTCTTGTGGAAGTACACCTTGAGTCGGTTGAACGACGGTTCGGCCTTGTTGCCAGCCGCTATCAGACGCTGTACCAGTGCGGG
>Ga0335085_10016948_pt1 | contig 10507 bp, 10 predicted proteins | sample Lox_Sample_45_FD_206712 | JGI IMG/M metagenome (GOLD analysis project Ga0335085, IMG submission 206712) | Soil microbial communities from Loxahatchee National Wildlife Refuge, Florida, United States - Lox_Sample_4.5 | ecosystem: Environmental > Terrestrial > Soil > Wetlands | place: USA...
CACGGCTGAGGGTGGTGAATCCCATCAGGTTGTTGACGATGACATGAATCGTGCCCCCGACGGTGTAGCCGGGCAGGTCGGCGTAATTGAGTGTTTCGGCAAAGATGCCCTGGCCGGCAAAAGCCCCGTCGCCGTGCAGGATCAACGGCAGGTATCTGGTTCGGCCGCCTTCCCCCGTCCGATCCTGCTTAGCGCGGGTTCGTCCGACGGTGACGGGATCAACGGCCTCAAGGTGACTGGGATTGGAGACGAGGTGGATATGGATCTTAGCGCCGCTGCGGGTAATGTACTCCCCGGTGGCGCCCAGATGGTATTTGACGTCGCCGCCGCCGAGCACACTGCGGGGATCGACATCTTCGAAGGCGGCGAAGATTTCCTCCGCGGGGCGCTTGGCAATTTGAGCGATGACATTGAGCCGCCCGCGATGGCTCATGCCCATGACCAACTCGACGGCCCCCTGCTCGCCGGCGGCGTCGAGAATTTCATCCAGCAGGGGGATCAGCGCCGTCACGCCTTCGAGCGAGAACCGTTTGCTTCCGAGATAACGTTGTTGCAGGACCTGCTCGAAAAGGTCGGCGCGAATTAGAAGGTCGAGGATTCGCGCCTGGTCGACGTCGGAGGATTCGCCTTCCATGCGCTCCTGAATCCAGCGGCGGCGCTCCGGATCAGCGAGGTGGGCGAACTCGACTCCGATGGTGCCGCTATAGAAGTTCCGGGCCTCACGCGCGGCGTCGCCGGGGATCTGTAATTCGGGGTAACGGACGGGCCGGAGGAAACCGAGCGGATCGAGGTCGGCTTCCAGATAACCCCACCGGCGGAATGCTTCCAATGCACGCTCACGCCCGCCGTTTACCGATTCTAAAATTCCAGCGGAGCCCGACAATGCTTTCGATTTCGTGGCCATAGATTCGTTACTAGGATAAAGGATGACGGCGATTGTGTCCCGGATTCGCTAGCCTAGGCAGCGCGGTCGGGGGCGGGGCGCGGCATTTTGCGCAAAAGTAGCCCGTTCAACACGATGGTGACGACCGAGGCGGCGAGGGTGGCGTTGTAGACGTCATTGCCAACCAGTTGGGCGTCGCGGGCGACGCGGACCAGTACGTAGGAAAACTCTCCGATCTGGGTAAGTCCGACGGCGACGAGAAGCGCGGTGCGGAAGGGGTAGCGGAAGATCCAAACCACCAGGGTCCAGATGACGAACTTACCAACCACGGTCAGGACAACAATTGAGATCCAGAGACCGGGATGAGAAAACAGGACGCGAGGATCAACAAGGGCACCGATGGTGACAAAGAAGAGGGCAACGAACGCGTCCCGCAGGGGAAGCAGTTGATGAAGCATGCGGTGGGTCATTTCCGCTTCGCTGACGATCATGCCGGCGAGGAAGGCCCCCAGCGCGAGAGAGAGGCCGACGGCCTGGGTGATGGCGGCGGTAGCGAAGCCGAGTGCGAGGACGACCAGCAGGTAGAGTTCTTCGTTTCCTTCGGCAGCAACGCGGCGCATCAGCCTGGGAACCAGTTTGGCGGCCACCAAGATCACGGGGGCGAGGATGAGGAGGGCCTTGACGACGGCGAAGAGGACGGCGCGGACTTTGTCACGAGAGATGTCGGTAAAGGACGGCAAAAGCACGGTGAGCATGACGACGGCGAGGTCTTCGACCAGAGTGATGCCGATCATGACCTGGCCCTGGAGCGATCGTAGCGCGCCCATCTCCGTAAGAAATTTGGAGAGCACCATGGTGCTGGCGACAGCGATGATGGCGCCGATGGTGATGCCCTGAACGGCACTCCAGCCGAGAAGTCTTCCGACCCCGAATCCGAGGGCAATGGAAAGCAGAATGCCAAGCGGCGCACCGAGCAAAGAAATCCATTTGACCTGAAGCAGTTCGCTGAAAGAGAACTCGAGGCCGATGGAGTACATAAGCAAGATGACGCCGACCTCGGCCAGCAGTTCGAACTCATGCAACTGATGCACCTGAACGCCGGGGGTGAACGGGCCGATGAGGATGCCGCCGAGGACGTAGCCAAGGATAAGGGGCTGGCGGAGCGCCTTGGCGATGCTGCCGCCAGCCACGGCCGCTCCAAAGACATAGGCCAGATCACGATAGAAAGTGGTGTCGAGGGACATCGGCTTATTTTGACATTTTCACGCGCACGATGGAGGCAAAGCAATCTTGCCATTCCGCGCTGCGAATCCACTACAATCTACTTCGGTTCCCACAGGGTCACCCATGATGTCAATGACGGCAGCCGAAAGCAAGGGCGTTCCGGTTTTATTGGGCATTCCATTCGACGCGAATTCCTCATTCATGCGGGGAACGGCCGAAGCGCCGGCGCTGATCCGCCAGGGATTTCGCAGTGATTCCTCCAACATGTGCACCGAGGCTGGCACCGACCTTGACCGTCAGCCGTTTCTGGATGCAGGCGATCTGAAGCTGACGGAGCAGAATGCGTTCGGGGAGATCGAGAAGGCGGTGGGAGAGCTGCTGGCGCAGGACCGGCGGGTGATTTCGCTGGGCGGTGATCACTCGATCACCTATCCCATCCTCAAGGCTTTTCATAAGAAATACAACGCGATCAGCCTGATTCACTTTGACGCGCACCCCGACCTTTACGACGAGTTCCAGGGGAACCGCTTCTCGCATGCTTGCCCGTTTGCGAGGATCATGGAAGAAGGGCTGGCGAAGCAGTTGATTCAGATTGGCATTCGCACCATGAACCGGCATCAGAAGAAGCAGGCGGAACGTTTTGGGGTGCAAGTCATCGAGATGGAGACGCTGCCAAGCTTCGAGAGGCTGAAGCGCGCGGGTGCGGTTTACATTTCTTTTGATCTCGATGTGCTCGATCCGGCATTTGCGCCCGGCGTTTCGCATCGCGAGCCGGGTGGCATGACGGTGCGCGAGGCCATGCGCCACCTGCACCAGATCACGGGCAACATCGTGGGTGCGGACCTGGTGGAATATAATCCCAAGCGCGATGTCTCGGATTTGACCTCGGCGGTGTGCGGGAAAATTCTGAAAGAGCTGCTGGGCAAGATGTTGGGGTGCTGACGGGGCCTGGGCGGTTCAAGAACGTGAGGTAATGGATGCCCACCGACAACGGCCTGGTAAACATTCCCAGTCGCTATTCCGTTCCCGAAACCATTCAGAAACTGCGGGCAGCGATTGAGTCGCACGATCTGACGATTTTTGCCTTTGTGGATCACAGCGGTGAGGCGGAGAAAGTCGGACTGAAGATGCTGCCCACGCAGCTTCTGATTTTCGGCAATCCCAAGGGCGGAACACCCCTGATGAATGCGGCGCCGACGCTGGCGATTGATCTTCCGCTGAAGGCGCTGGCATGGCAGGACGCTACGGGGAAGGTCTGGGTCACGTACAACGACCCGGAATATCTGCAGCAGCGCCACAAGGTTCCTGCGGACCTTGTGAAAAATATCGCGGGCGCTGGTAAGCTGCTGGAAGGCGCGCTGAAGTAGCGGCCGAACCCTGTGATGGCGAACGAAGGCGAAAAACAAACTGCCGCGCGCGCGAGCCTCTCCTATATCCAGGACGGACAGGTGGTGGGCCTGGGAACAGGCTCCACGGCGGCGTACTTCATCCAGTTTCTGGGAGAGCGGGTGCGGGCGGGAATGAAGATTCGCGGAGTGCCGACGTCGATGCACTCGCAGCAACTCGCCGAAAAGTGCGGTATCCCGCTAGTGACACTGGATGAAGTTGAGCACATTGACGTGGATGTGGACGGCGCGGATGAATTTGACCCGCAACTGAACCTGATCAAAGGTGGAGGCGGGGCGCTGCTACGCGAAAAAATTGTCGCGTCGGTGTCGAAGAAATTTGTGGTGGTGACCGACGCCAGCAAGCAGGTTCCGGTGCTGGGGCGCTTCCCTCTTCCGGTAGAAGTGATTCCCTTCGCGCAAAGTCCAGTGAGCCGGGAGATCACCGCGCTGGGGGCGAAGGTGACGCTGCGCAGGGCGGCGGATGGTTCCGCGTACCGCACCGATGAAGGACATCATATTCTGGACTGCGCGTTCGGAAACATTGCCGACCCTTCGGCTCTGGCACGGACACTGAGCGCCATGCCGGGGGTGGTGGAGCATGGGCTCTTCATCCACATGGCGAGTGTGGTGGTGCTGGCAAAAGGCAGTGAAGTCATCGAACTTAAGCGGTGAGGCAGGTCCTTCCTACCAGATATCCCCGAACGCGCGATAGAAATTCTTTCCCATCACTTTTTCGATGACGTCGTCGGAATAACCCTTCTTTTCCAGGCCGGCAGCGATGATTCTCATACGGTCGGGAGTATTGAGGTCGGGAGAAAACGGCGGGCGGTCTTCTTCGGGTGCGGCGATTCCCAGCTTCTTGCGGTTGGCCATGTCCTGGGCGAAGGCTCTGCGCTGCTCGGCGGTGTCAGGAAAGATGTCCAGCACGCCATCGGTGCCGATGCCAACATGATCCGCGCCGCAGACTTTGAGAGCGTGGTCGAGATGTTCGATCACGTGCTGCCGGGTGGGATAAGTCGGGCTGGCGACCAGATAAGGCATGAAGTAAATTCCGACGACGCCGCCCCGGTCGGCCAAGGCGCGCAACTCGCGATCGTCCTTGTTGCGAGGGTGGCGGTGGATGGCGCTGCAGCCGGCGTGAGTAATGAGCACAGGCTTGGAAGAGAACTCGATGGCCTCGGCGGTGGTCTTCTGCCCGCAGTGAGAGAGATCAACGGCGACGCCGAGTTCATTCATGCGGGCAACCGCAGCGCGACCCTGCTTGGTGAGGCCGCCATTGGCGGGCTCGAGACATCCATCGCCGAACAGGCCGCGCTTGTTATAGGTGAGCTGCATGATGCGGACACCCAGCCGGCGGAACATGGCAATGTGCTTGAGGTCGGACTCGAGCGGTTGCGGGTGCTGGAAACCGAGGATGATGCCGATCTTCTGGCTTTGCTTGGCGCGATCGAGATCTTCCTGCGCACGGACCATGAGGAAGTGCGTGGGCTCGCTTTCGATGAGTCCCTCGACAAAAGAAATGGCGTCAACCGTAGATTCAAATTCGGGATTGGAGACGGTCCAGTTGATGCCGGTGACGCCCGAGGCGAGCGCCTGCTGCAAGGTCTGCTGCTTGATGGGAAGATCGTCGACGTTGATTCCGGCGAGGGCGTCGATAACCATCCATTTGCGGTAGCTTTCGAGCAAGGCCGGGGGAATGGTTTCGGCCTGGGTGGCAAAAAGCATCGAAGGCGCCATCTTCAGTGCGATGGCAGACTGAGCAACACCTTGCAGGAATGTTCGTCGGTCCATGTCTTTCTTCTATCGGACGATCTCTCGTAATGCGACCAGCAAGCGGTCCACTTCTTCCGCAGTGTTGTAATGTACCAGCCCGATGCGCAAGAAACCGCCATGTTTTTCTACATCCAGGTGTTCGCTCAAGTTGAGGGCATAGTAATTCCCGTCCCAGGCGAAGAAGCCGCGCTCACCAAGCTTGGAGGCCAACTCGAGCGGCGGGTGCCCGGCGATGCGGATGGCGACGGTAGGACAGCGGCGATCAAACTGCGAGAAATCGCGGATGCCGTAGAAGGTAAGTCCCGGAATGGCCAGCAGACCTTTGACCAGCTGCTCGCATAATTGGCGTTCGTAGTGACATATGGCGCCGTAGGCGGCCATCAGCGCGGCCCGGCGCGAGGGGACGCTGGAATCGACATGCCGCCCGAGGTCGGCAAGGTATTCCACACAAGCAGTGACACCGGCGATGCACTCGTGATTCAGTGTTCCCCACTCCCAACGGAAAGGACTTTCGTCGGTGTTGGCGCGCAACTTGTAGGCGCGAAGACGCTGCAGGTGCTCGCGCTTGCCATAGAGCACGCCCATGTGCGGACCAAAGAACTTATAGGTCGAGCACACCAGGAAGTCGCAATCAAGGGCCCGGACGTCGATGGATCCATGTGGAGCGTAGTGCACGGCGTCGATGTAGGCGAGCGCTCCGGCCTTGTGCGCTAAGCGGACGATTTGTTTCACGTCGTTGATCGTACCCACGGCGTTGGAAGCGTAGCCGGCGGCGACCAAGCGCGCGTGACCAGTAATTTTCGAGGCCAAGTCCTGCATGTCGAGGGAGCAGTCCTGGTCGCGAATTTCCGCGATCCTCACCATGGCTCCGGTTTCTTCGAGCGCCTGCCAGGGCGAGAAGTTGGCATCGTGGTCGAGGCGGGTGACTACGAGCTCGTCCCCGGATTTCAATTCGCGGCCGATGGCGCGGCTGAGAGCGAAGGTCAAGGAGGTCATATTCGCGCCAAAGACCACTTCGTCAGGGTCGCAGCCGAGGAAGTCAGCCATGGCGGATCGCGCCTCGGTAAGCATGGCGTCGGTGCGCCGGCTGGTGGCGTAGGCACCGTGAGTATTGGCGTTGGACAGGCGGAGGTAGTCGCCAATGGCCTGGATCACGCGATCGGGCACTTGCGTGCCGCCGGGCCCGTCGAGAAAGACTGCGGGACTTCCGTTGACCGTCTGGGCGAGGGCGGAAAATTGACGACGAATCAAAGCCAGGTCGAGTTTGGCGGATGGTTCGGCAGGTGTCGTGGGCATCTTCTCTATCCTTCCACAGCCTGGACAAAATCGGAAAGCATTCCGTAGGCGGTGGCTTCCACTCCGGGATCGGTCTCAGTGATGGTCAGACAGGGGAAAATATCGGTATGAAGTGTCACGATCGATGACGTGCCCTCAACCCACGCCATGGGATCGCTCAGGGGCACTTGCTCGGGGCGGACACTGGCCCTGACGCCGTGACCGCTTCGTTGGGCGCGACAAACCAGTTTGAAGGGCTTGCCCTCCTGGCGTGCGGCGCGGACCTGGGCTGGCGTGAGATGGGCAATGCCTTCCCGCTGAATTTCGCGGGGCAAGAGCGAAACTCCCATCAGCACGCGAACCAGGGCCGCGACTTTCACGGCAGCATCCCAGCCTTCAATATCGTGAGTGGCGTCGGTTTCGGCCACGCCGATCTCCTGCGCTTTCTTCAGCGCCGCGGCAAACGACAAGCCCTGTTCCATGCTGCTCAGGATAACGTTGGTGGTGGAATTGAGGATGCCGTGAAGACCGCGGAGTTCGATGAGCGGGAGGCCATCGCGAAACAGCGAGAAGATGGGGATGCCATCCATGACTGTGGACTCGAAGTAGAACTTCTTTCCGCCGGCGTGCGCAAGATCGCGAAGTTCTTCGTAGGCGTAGACAACGGGCCCCTTGTTGGCCGTGATGGCGTGGGCGCCGTGCTCAAGGGCGGCGCGAATGTGAGCAATTGCCGGCTGCCCGTCCTCGGGGTTGAGCGAGGTGGCTTCGAACACCACATCGGCGCGTGAGGCCTGAAGCCAATCCATGACATCCCGCTGATGCGGTGAAGCGGGGATTTCGCCGGCGAGGAGGGCGGAGCTCTCCAGGCCGCTTTCGCTTGCGATCCAACCGAGGCGGCGAGAAGCGATGCCGGTGATGCGCCAGGCTATGCCGCGTTGATTCAATTCCTGCTTTTTGCCTTCGAGCAGGCGAACCAGCGCACGATTCACATTGCCGAAGCCGAGCAAAGCCAGGTTGTAGATGCGCATGGGTGAAGCCCCGGGGAGTCGTTTCACCCCATCATGGTGGCGTGTTCGGGGCGGATCTTGTACATGACGCGAATTTCGCCGGGCTGACCGTAGGGATACTTATCGGCACCAAGGTACTTCTTGGCCATCTTGTCGATGTGGGCGGCGGCGCCCTGCTCGGTGATTTCGACGACTTTGCCGCGAATCTCGAGATAGCGGTAAGGATTGTCCGGATCGATAATCGCGAGCGCGACACGCGGGTCGCGACGGAGATTGCGGTCCTTTTGCCGTCCCTTGGCCGAATTGATGATCACCAAATCGCCTTCCAGATCGCACCACACCGGCGTCACCTGAGGATCGCCGCTCGGCATGAGAGTGGCCAGGCTGGCAAAGGCACGCTTGCTGAACAGATCGCGATACTTCTCCGGAATCGCTTGCGACATACTGTCTCCTCCCTTAGAAGTACATAGGAATTCCCCTGGATTATAGACGGATATTGTCAGCGAGGCGGGGGCGGTGTTTGGGAGGGGAATCAGGAGGCTTGCATCCTTGTCCCCGGGAGGGGGAGATTGGCATTGCGTGCTTGCGAAGGTCCAGTAAAATTGCCGGGTTCTAGCATCCCCGAGGAAATTCCTATGAAGCTTACCCGCCGCTTATTTGTCGTCGTCGCGATCCTGTTTGTGGGCCTGGCAGGCTATTCGCGGGCCGCGGAAGGCGCTGCCCCGCCGCCCACTGTTGTGTTCATGACCGACTTCGGCGTGGTGGACGATTCGGTGGCTCTCTGCAAAGGAGTGATGTACTCCATCGAGCCGCAGCTAAGGATTGTGGATTTGACGCACGAGGTTACCCCGTTCTCGATTCTTGACGGCGCGCGATTCTTATACGGGGCGACGCCTTATTTCCCGTCGGGAACGGTATTCGTTGTGGTGATTGATCCGACGGTGGGCAGTGCGCGCAAAGCGGTAGTGGTGAAGTCGAAGCGCGGGCAGTATTTCGTCTTACCCGACAACGGCTTGCTGACGCTGGTGCAGGATCGCGACGGACTGGAAGCGGCGCGTGAGATCACCAATCCCCACTGGATGATCGGCGCAGCATTGTCTTCGACTTTCCACGGGCGCGACATTTTCTCGCCCGCCGGAGCGCACCTGGCTCACGGCGAGGATTGGACGCAGGTTGGACCGGAAGTAGACGTGAACAAACTGGTGCGCCTCAGCCTGACAGCATCCAAGCTCGATGATCGCGGCCTGCAGGGCGAGGTCATCGCGACCGACGGGCCATTCGGCAACCTGGTCACCAACATCAGCGGAGAGGACTTTCTGAAGCTGGGCTACGGGCGAGGACAAAACGTTCACGTCATCATCGGAAAGAACGAATTGAACATCCCGTTCGTGCGGACGTTCAGCGATGTGCCCTTGAAAAAACCGCTGATGTATATCGACTCGCGCGGGCGGCTGGGGCTGGCAGTGAATCAGGGCAGTTTCGCCAACACCTACAACATCAGACCGCCCATGGCGATCTGGATTGACCGGCAAAAACCGTAGTTCGCCAGACACCGGTTGTTCAGCCTGGGTCTTGCGCCATCCTGGCGATGGTAGCGCGCACCAGGGCGGCAAATTCGCCGCGCACCCGCTCGCCGGTCTCGAGGACTTCCTCGTGGCTGAGGAGCTGGTCGAGCACTCCCGCAGCCATGTTGGTCACGCAGGAGATGGCCAAAATCTTCAAGCCCATGTGGCGCGCGGCAATGACTTCAGCAATGGTTGACATGCCGACCAGGTCTGCGCCGATGGCGCGCAACGAGCGGATCTCAGCAGGGGTCTCGAAGCTGGGACCGAGCAGGCCAGCATAAACGCCTTCGTGCAGAGTCATGCCCAACCTGCGCGCCTCTTGTTTGGCCATCTCGCGGTAGGGCTTCGAGTAAGCCTGGGTCATATCGGGGAAGCGCGGGCCCAGGCGATCATCATGCATGCCAACCAGCGGGTTCTGCCCCTGTAAGTTGATGTGATCGGCAATCACAACCAGGGCGCCTTGCTTGTAATTGAGGTTGATGCCGCCCGCAGCGTTAGTGAGCAGGACGGAACGAATTCCCATACGCGCGAAGACCCGGATGGGAAAGGCGACTTGCTGGGCGGTGTAGCCTTCGTAAAGGTGCACTCGTCCTTGCATGGCTGCAACGGGAATTCCGCCGGTTTTGCCAATGACCAGGCGTCCAGCGTGACCGATAGCGGTAGAACGGGGGAACGCGGGAATCTGGGTATAAGGAATGCCCAGGGCGTGGCTGAGTTCGTCGGCGAAGCCGCCGAGCCCGGAGCCCAGCACCAACCCGATGCGGGGACGCAGCGGTGTCTGCGACAGCAGAAATGTGGCGGCGGATTCCGCGTTGGTGAAATCGTCAGGCATAAAAGCTGCCAGCTTTCAGCCATCAGCTTTCAGAAAAAAGCACTGATAGCCGGGGCTGACACCGGAAACCTCTTCATAACAACATTCCTGCGATGCTGGCTGCCATAAGATTGGCCATGGTTCCGGCCAGCATGGCACGGATGCCCAGCTTTGCGAGTTCAATTTTCTTGTTGGGCGCCAGCGATCCGATTCCGCCGATCTCGATGCCGATATTGCCGAGATTGGCGAAGCCGCAGAGCGCAAACGTCGCAATCGTGTAGCTGCGCGGATCGAGCGCGGCTTTCTCGGTGGCCAGCTTGGAGAAAGCGACGAATTCGTTCAGGATCATCCGCGTGCCCAGAAGGTCGCCGATGGCGGCGCAGTCTTTCCAGGGGACTCCGATCACCCATGCGACCGGGGAAAAGATCACGCCAAAGATTTGTTCGAAGCTGGAAGGAAAATGCGTCCATCCCCAGTGGGCGAGGCCGTTATGAATGCCGCCCAGAATGCCGTCGCCCAGTGCGATCAGAGCCAGAAACGAGATCAGCATGGCAGCGACGTTCAGCGAGAGGTAGAGGCCG
>Ga0335085_10016949_pt1 | contig 10507 bp, 5 predicted proteins | sample Lox_Sample_45_FD_206712 | JGI IMG/M metagenome (GOLD analysis project Ga0335085, IMG submission 206712) | Soil microbial communities from Loxahatchee National Wildlife Refuge, Florida, United States - Lox_Sample_4.5 | ecosystem: Environmental > Terrestrial > Soil > Wetlands | place: USA: Florida...
CGGAGCTGGTTCGGATCATCGACAAGTGCCTGGAAAAGGATCGCAATCTGCGCTACCAGCACGCCGCGGAGATACGCGCGGACCTGGAGCGGCTGAGGCGGGACGCGACCGGGAGCGAGTCCAGACGGGCCAGGAGGCCTGCCTTACTGCTGGTCGCGGCGGCGGTGCTCTGCGGCGCGGGCTACTGGTACTTTCACCGCGCGCCCAGGCTCACCGATAAAGACACGATTGTGCTCGCCGATTTCGTCAATAAGACCGGCGATCCGGTGTTTGACGGTACGCTGCGCCAGGGACTGGCGGTACAACTGGGACAGTCGCCGTTCCTGAAGCTGCTTTCCGACGAGCGGATTCAAAAATCTCTAGGTTTCATGGGCCGGCCGGCGAATACGCCGCTCACGGCGGAGATAGGCCGGGAAGTCTGCGAGCGAACCGGCAGCGCCGCCGTTCTGGACGGCTCCATCGCCACGCTGGGCAGCCAGTACGTGGTTTGGTTGCGCGCCAGGAATTGCCATTCGGGAGATGTGCTGGACGAAGAGCAGGTGCAGGCGGCAAAGAAGGAAGACGTGCTGGGCGCGCTGACTCAGATCGCCAGCACATTCCGGACACGGGTGGGCGAATCGCTCGCCACCATTGAGCAACACGATACGCCGCTTGCCGAAGCGACCACGCCGTCACTTGACGCACTGAAGGCGTATACCGCGGGTTTGCAGGCTCGCGGCACGACCGGCCCGGCGGCGCTGTCATTATTCCGGCGCGCCATCGAAAGCGACCCTCAATTCGCCATGGCCTATTCGTTCCTGGGGCACGCCTACGGCGAAATTGGAGAGTCTGACCTGGCCGCGGAGAGCACCAGGAAAGCCTACGAATTGCGGGATCGCACCAGCGACGCGGAAAAATTCTTTCTCACCACCTCCTACCATCTGCGGGTGACGGGCGACATGGAAAAGATGCGGGAGACTTGCGAGACCTGGGCGCGAACCTACCCTCGTGAGCAAATGCCGCACGCGTTCCTGTCCACTGCTTACATGGTGACGGGCAAGTTCGAAAGGTCCATCGAAGAAGCGCAGAAGGCGATTGCACTCGATCCGGATTCCGGCATTCTGTATTCCAACCTTGCCTTCGATTATGTCTACGAAAACCGTCTGCTAGAGGCCGAGAGCGTGCTGCGCCGTGCCGCCGTCCGCAAGCTGGAATTCCCGGACCTGATGGTTCTGCCTTATGACATTGCATTTCTGCGGGGGGACGTGCAGGCGATGGAACGGGCCGCGGCGCTGGCCGGAAAATCGGGAGAAGAAGACGTCATGGCCGACAAAGAGGCGTTTGTCGCGGCATACTCCGGCCACCTGCAGCAGGCAAGGCCGATGTCGCGTCGCGCGGTGGATCTGGCCCGGCAGGCGTCTGAGCGGGAGACCGCGGCGCTCTACCAGGTACCGGCCGCGCTGCGCGAAGCGTTTTTCGGAAACGTGGCGGAAGGCAGGCAGGGTGCGCTGGCCGCGCTGGCACTTTCCAGGGACCGGGAAACTGAATATGGGGCTGCCTTGGCCCTGGCTTTTTCGGCAGAAAACTCCCAAGCGCAAACGCTCGCGGAGGATCTGGAAAAGCGCTTCGCCGAGGACACGTCTGTCAGATTCAGTTACGGGCCGGCGCTGCGCGCGGTGCTGGCATTGAATCATGGCGAGCCTGCCCGGGCGATCGATCTGCTGCAAAGCGCAGTTCCCTATGACCTCAGCGAGCCGCGCAGCAGCCTCCATGGCTTCTATGGCGCCCTGTATCCGATCTACGTGCGGGGCCAGGCTTACCTGGCCGCGGGACAGGGCACGGAAGCCGCCGCGGAGTTCCAGAAGATTCTGGATCACCGCGGCGCCGTGCTCAGCGATCCCATAGGTGCGCTGGCACACTTACAACTGGGGAGAGCGCTCCACTTATCAGGAGCTATCGCCAAGGCTAAAGCGGCTTACCAGGATTTTCTCACCCTCTGGAAAGACGCCGACCCGGACATCCCTCTCTTGAAGCAGGCGCGGACGGAATACGCCAGCTTGCAGTAAGTGGATTGCTCAATGCCCTGCGGCGGGCCGGACTCCCAGTCCAGAGGGCAACCGCTGCCTCACGAGTTTAAGAACATCGGCGGGCAGAGTCATGGGACGGACCAGTTCCTGCGAGTCGTCTGGCTTGCCGTTCTTCGGGGTCGCCAGATAGGCATGGATGTCGCCGGTACTGGTGGCGCCAAAGCCGGCGATCTGCCCACTGGAATTGATCGCCAACGCGAACAACAGATACAAGGGCGAATCGGGAGCGAGAGCGTTGAGGTCGCTCATTGCGCCGTTCTGCCAGAGGAACGCGCGCGGATTGCCGTCCGGATCGAACGACGGGCCGACCACCTGGCCCCGGTCGTTGATGGACTCGCCTCCGCTCACTACGTCGCCGGGCAGGGTTCCCAGGTCGCGCATGCCGGTCCCCTTGGACCATAGGAAGGCGTGAGTTCCGTTGAAAGGGGTACTCTGCGGAGTCAGGGAGGAAAAGCCGACCGCCTGGCCCTGATTATTGAGCGACAGACTCAGATTCACGACAGCCGCACCCAGATTGCCGAGATCGACAGGCGTGCCGTCACTTTCCCAGAGCACGGCATGCGGGCCGAAGGCGAGCGGAGGGATCACGGTGTTGGCGCACGAGCCCGAGAACCCGACAGCCTGGCCGTCGTCATTGACCCAGAGCGCGGCGCCGACGGTGTCGCCGGCCAGCGGACGGAGTTTGCGCACCTGGCCAAGTCCAGGCCCCCAGAGGACAGGTTCGAAATCGAGAACCTGGGGACCGGTGCCGGCGAGGGAGACTCCGGGCGGGCACTCGGGGTCGCGCGTGCTGTTCTCGGCATATCCGGCCATCAGGCCGCGATTGTTGATATTGCCCACCGAACCGTTGTTGCCTCCCAGGGTGGGCAGCGGAATCAGCGAGCCGTACACCCAGACGAACGGCAGACATTTCAAGCCGCTGCCGTAGGCACAGAAGTTTTCATTGTTTGGGTCCTTGGCGGCGACTTCGGATTGCACCGAGGCTTGCCCCCACTGGTTGACGCTGAAAGCTTCGCTGTTCTGGCCTTTCGCCCTGGGAGTGATGTCGATGATCCGTCCACCCATCCAGAAAACCGAATGCTGCGTACCGTCAGCGGCGGTGGCCACGCCGGTCACCAGGCCACTGTTGTTGACGAAGCTGGCCTGGCTGAAAGAGCCGCCGGGCAGCGTGCCGAGGTCGGTGACGGTATAGTGAGGCTGCGCTAGGGCGACAGCAGACAGCAGGCTTGCGGCGGCAATGGAAATAACGATGGATTTCATGTGGTGTTTCCTCCACCGGAAGTAGGCGCAGAATGCGCGCGGAAGCGATCACGAGCCTGCGCTATAATTCAGCGCATGGGTGAGACCGGGAGCGCCGCCGGCGATGTCAGTGCCCTTTTGCGCGCCTGGAGCGCGGGCGACCGGGGTGCGTTCGAACAGATGACTCCCATCGTGTACGAGGAACTGCACCGCCTGGCGCGCCGCTATATGAGGCGGGAGCGTCCCGGCCACAGCCTGCAGGCGACGGCGCTGGTGAACGAAGCGTACGTGCGGCTGGTGGATTACAAGCGCATGCAGTGGCAGGACCGGGCGCATTTCTTCGCGGTTTCGGCGCAATTGATGCGGCGCATCCTGGTGGAACATGCGCGGCGGCGCAACTTGAAACGCGGGGGCGGCGTGGCGCACATAACTCTGGAGGACGCAGTGGTGGCCAACGGACAGCCTGGCGCGGACCTGGTGGCGCTGGATGACGCCATGAACGCGCTGGCGCGGTTCGATCCTCGCAAAGCGCAAGTGGTAGAGATGCGCTACTTTGGCGGGCTGAGCCTGGAGGAGTCGGCGGAAGTGCTGCAAGTTTCGCCAATGACCGTGCGGCGGGACCTCCGCACGGCGAAGGCGTGGCTCTATCGCGAACTGACTGGCGGGGTACCCGATGGACGCGGAACGCTGGAAACGAATCGATAGCCTGCTGCACGCCGCCTGGGAGCGCCCCGCGGGCGAACGCGAGGCCTTCCTGCGGCAGGCGTGCGCGGGCGATGAGGCGCTGGAGCGGGAAGTGTTGTCGCTGATGGCGTCGGAGCAGCGCGCGGGGAGTTTTCTGGGTGGTCCGATGGCGGCCGCGAAGTTTCTGGAGTTGTCCGACTCCACCGTGACGCAACTCGCCGGGCAGACCGTATCCCATTACCGGATCCTGGAGATTTTGGGCGCGGGCGGCATGGGAGTGGTGTACAAGGCCTTCGACACGAAGCTGAACCGGATGGTGGCGCTGAAATTCCTGCCGCCGCATTTGCGGCATGACGAGGAATTGAAGGGCCGGCTGAAGGCGGAGGCGCGCGCGGCATCCACGCTGGATCACCCCAATATCGTGGTGATCCACGATATTGACGAAGCCCCCAGCGGCGACCTGTTCATCGCCATGGCGTTCCATGAGGGCGCGACCCTGCGGGAACGCATCGCCGCGGCAGGGAACACCGGGATGCCGGTTGCCGAGGCGGTGGAGATCGCCCGGCAGATTGCGGCGGGGTTGGCCAAGGCCCACGAACGCGGCATTCTGCATCGCGATATCAAACCGGGCAATGTGATTGTGGCCAGCGATGGCGTGACCCGTATCATCGATTTCGGACTGGCCAAGTCGAGCGACGCGGCGGCGACCGGGGATGGGTCCACCAAAGGGACTCCTTTGTATATGTCTCCGGAGCAGGCGTCGGGCAAGGCTCTCGACTGCCGGACCGACCTGTGGAGCCTGGGAGCGGTGCTGTACGAGATGCTGGCGGGCCGGCCTCCGTTCGAAGGAGAAGGGCATCTGGCCGTGATGAACGCCATCGTGCACGCCGAGCCGGTCCGGCTGCGGACGCTACGGCCGGACGTTCCTCCGGAAGTGGACGTTCTGGTTGCAAAGGCGCTGGAAAAGGATCCGGCCAGGCGGTATCAGTCGGCCGGCGAGATGGCACGAGACCTGGCCACGGCACTCGCACCGGCTGGGACGGCCCGTCCGCGCGCGTCATGGCGCACCGTGATTCCTGCTGCCGCGGCGGTGCTGGCGCTGGCCGCGGCGGGCTATTTCTATCTTCACCGCACGCCAAAACTGACGGACAAAGATACCATCGTCCTGGCGGATTTCCTCAATAAGACCGGCGATCCGGTATTCGACGGGACGCTGCGCCAGGGCCTGGCGGTGCAACTGGAACAATCGCCGTTTCTCAGCCTGCTCTCCGACGAGCGGATCCAGAAGACGCTGCCGCTGATGGGCAGGACGGCGGATGCGGCGCTGACTCCGGCGGTGGCGCGGGACGTTTGCGAGCGCGCTGGCGGCGCCGCCGTGCTGGATGGCTCGATTGCGCGAATCGGAAGCCAGTACGTGCTGGGTTTGCGCGCCAGGAACTGCCGCACGGGAGACACACTCGATGAAGAGCAGGCGCAAGCGGCCCGGGCGGAGGATGTGCTGAATGCCCTGAGTCAGATCGCCAGCAAGTTTCGTGTGCGTGTCGGCGAATCGCTGGCTACCGTCCGAACGCACGACAAGCCGCTTGACGAGGTCACCACCACGTCGCTCGAAGCCTTGAAGGCCTACACCACGTCGCTGCGGGTGGGCTATACCAGCGGTCAGATCGCCAGCGTGCCTCTGCTCCAGCGCGCCCTGGAAATCGACCCCAACTTCGCCCTGGCCTATTCGCACCTGGCCTTCTCGTACGGCACGATGGGAGAGTTCGCGCTGGCCGCGGAGAGCATGAAGAAGGCTTATGCGCTGCGCGATCGCGCCAGTGAAAAGGAGCAGTACTTCATCGCGGCGAATTACGATACGCAGGTAACCGGGAACCTGGAAAAGGCGCAGCAGACTTGCGAGTTGTGGGCGCAAACGTATCCGCGCGATAAGGAGCCGCACGGGCTACTGTCATCGTTCATCTACCAGCAACTCGGCAAGTTTGAGAAATCGATTCAGGAAGGCAGGACGGCGGTCGAGATCGACCCGGACTTCACGCCGGGGTATAACAACCAGATCTGGAGCAACCTGTATCTGGATCGCGTGGAGGAGGCCGGGAATGTGCTACGGCAAGCCACGGCGCGCAAGCTGGAAATGGAAGATTTTTTCGTTCTGCGCTATTACATCGCTTTTTTGAAGCGCGACCGCGCCGCAATGGAACAGGCCGTGGCCGTCACCCTGGGCAAGCCCGATGTGGAAGATTGGGTCCTGGACGAACAGGCCATGGCCTCGGCTTATGCGGGCCGCCGGCAGCATGCACGCAGCCTCTCCCGGCGTGCCATCGATATGGCCAAACAGGGTTCGCACCAGGAGAAGGCGGCGATCTTTGAAGCGGGGGGAGCGGTGACGGACGCCCTTTTCGGCTATGCTCCCGAAGCCCGGCAGGGCGCGAAGGCGGCGTTAGCACTTTCGGACGGGCGGGACGTGGCGTACGGCGCGGCCTTTGCTCTGGCGCTTGCGGGAGAGGCTTCGCGCGCGCAGGCCATCGCGGACAGTCTCGAAAAGCAGTTCGGCGAGGATACCATTGTCAGGTTCACGTACGCGCCGGCGCTGCGCGGCCTGGCGGCACTGAAGAACGGCAAGCCTCAAGAGGCCGTCGATCTGCTCCAATCCGCTCGCTACGAGTTGGCGATTCCGGGAAGCTGGTTGGGTTTCTTCGGCTTTCTGTATCCGGCCTACGTACGAGGCGAGGCGTACATGGCCCTGCGCCGGTACGGGGAAGCGGCTGCGGAGTTCCGGAAGATTACCGGTCATCGCGGCTTGGTATTCTGCGACCCGGTGGGCGCAGTGGCCTGGTGGCGGCTGGGCAATGCGCTGTCGTTGTCGGGAGACGCACCCAACGCAAAAGCGGCGTACCAGGAGTTCTTCACTCTATGGAAAGACGCCGACCAGGATATCCCGATCCTCCGCCAGGCCCGGGCGGAGTTCGGCAAGCTATAGTGGTAGGCAGATTCGATGCTGCGCGACCCCAGCCTGATTCCACTCTCGCATCAGCACCAGCACGGCCTGGCGCTGTGCGTGATGCTGCGCCGCTCGCTGGCCGCCGACTCCACGCCCGGAAATGTAGCGCATTGGGCGCGGCGCGTGGTGGACCGGTACGAGGTCGAACTGGTCAATCATTTCGAAATTGAAGAGCAGGTGCTGTTCCCGGCCTGTGGCGCGATGCCGCTGATCGCCGAACTGATCGAGGAACATCGGCGCATCGAAGCCCTGGTGGAACAACTGCGCTTGGCGCCTTCGGCCGCGCTGCTCGAAGAGTTCTGCGCGCTGCTGGCGGGGCACATCCGTCGCGAGGAGAGCGGCCTTTTCGAGCAGGCCCAGCGCGAGTTGCCGCGCGAAGTGCTGGACCGGGCCGGCGCCGAAATCGACCGCCGCGCGGTGCGCGTCTGCCTGTGATCATTTGGCCGTCACGATCAGCAGCGCGGTCGCGGGCGAGGAGACGCCGCCCAGCGTCACAATGACCGGCCAGGTACCGGCCGCGAGGCCCGGGGGAACGGTCACGTTGATCTGATATAACCCGGCGCCGACGAGCCCGCAATAGGACACGTCGGCGCCGGTTCCTCCGATACTCACCTGCGGCGTTTCGGTGGTGGGGTAAGCGCCGGAAAACACCAGCCCCGCGCCGACCGTTGTGGAAGTGGCGCCGAGGCCGGTCGCGTACAGTTCGAGAATGTCGCCCGGCCGCGCCACCGCGCCGGTGCCGTCGATCACGGCCGAATCCGCGGGTCGCACGGCCAGCACATAGTTGGACGCAGTGAACAGGCCCGGCATGACGTTCTGGACGGCGACGCTGAAACTGGCATTTCCAGCCGCGGTGGCGACCACCACGCTGGCATTGCCCGCCGCGATTCCGCCCGGCGCCTGCGCGTTGATCTGGGTGGGGCTGGCATAGGAGAGGTAGGCGGGTTTTCCGTCGATGGTCACGTTGGCGCCGGCGAAGGTGGAGGGCAGGTATCCGTTCACCAGGTCGGATGCGGTCACGCTTCCCGTGGAAGTTGCCAGGTTCGAGCCGAAAATGGAAATCCAGGCGCCGGGCGCGGCTCCGGCGACAAAACTGGCGCCATTGGTCACGGCAACAATGGCCGGCACGGCGGTAGACACGCTACCCACCGGCAGCAGCGACCCGCCCGCTTGCAGCGCATAAGTCTTGCCGCCCAGGTAGCTGTTGGCGGACAGGGTGGCATCGTAATAGACGCTGTGGCCGTTGCCGGCAATATTAACCACGGCGGCGCCGGAAATGCCGTCGGCGTCAGAGAGCGTGGAGAGATAGGAATCGCCGGTGAGGATCCACTGGCTGCCGGCGTCCAGGGCCAGGCCGGCGGTCTTGGCGCTCGCGGCGTGATTGATGGCTCCGGTGAGCGATGACCCGTTCTTGAGGGTGACGGCCAGCACGCTGGAAGCATCCGCCACGATGTCGCCGGTCATGGTCTGAGCGTCGGCGGTGAGGTTCGCCGTGCCGCCGTTGGAACCGGAGTTGCCCCATTGACCCGCGGCAGCCTGCAGGAAGACTCCGGACCCGGTGGTGGCAGTGACGCCTTTCAGGGTGATGACCGCGGTGGAATTGGTGACGTAAAACAGGGGGCCGGATGAGGGGGTATAGGCAATCGAGCCTCCGGTCATGGTGAAGACGCCTCGGGTGCCGGTCGCATCTCCGGACATACTCTGGTAGATCATGACGCCCCACTTGGGAAAGGTGGAAGTGAGCGTGACATCGGTCAAGGCGATGGAGTTGGCGCCTTCGATGACGGCGGTCTCGGCGCCGGTGGTCTTGAAAACGGCGCCGGAAACGGAGATCGTGCCGGTGGAATAGATCCCCGCCGAGTTACTTCCGGTGGTGGCGATCGCGCCGCCGGTGACCTTGATGGTGCCGCCGCCCCGGTCCGTGGCGATGGCGCTGGCGCCGCCGCCGGTCGTGTTCATAGCGACGTTGGTCAGGGTCAGGGAGGCGCCTTGCGTGGCCATAACGGCGTGGGCTCCCCCGCCAGTGGCGTTGATGGCGACGCCGTTGAGGGTCAGCGAAGAGCCGGCGCCGGTGGCGAAGGCGCCATTCGCGCCGCTACCGGTGGTGGCGATGCTTCCGCCGTTGACCGTGGCGCTTCCGGCAGCGGTAGCCAGGAGGCCGGCATTCAGTCCGTAGAAGCTGCTGTTATCGCTGGACGATGTGTTCCCGCTGGTGCGAATCACCGCGTTGCTCAAAGTCAGCGCGCCGGAATTGGTCACCCACACGCCGGAAGTGTCCGTCGCGGTGGCGGTATATGTTTGGTTAGACTGGCTGGCCGTGCCGCCATCCAGTTTGTATGTGGCATTGTACGTGACGGTGGTGCCGGAGCCGGACGGCGGAGATTGTTGCGCCCAGGCCGCGGCAAGGAGCACGCACGGAAAGGTCAGTCGGTGCGATCTCATATTCGGATCTTGACATCCTCAATCGGTGTAGATGCAGGATGCGGCGGACAGGTTTACGGGCAATGCGGGGTTTAACAGTTCTTTACTCGCGGTGATTCCCGGAGCGGTCCAACTCCGCCGCGCTATACTGTACCGGAACCGGCATGGCTAACCCCGAACACTTGAATGTCCTGAGGAAGGGCGTCGATGCCTGGAACCGGTGGCGGGCAGAGAACCTCGATACCCGGCCCGATCTCAGCTCAGCTCCCCTGAGCCGCCAGGATCTGCGAGGGGTGGATTTCAGCCGCTGCAGTCTCGCCGAGGCGCATCTTAACAAGAGCGATCTGAGCGGTGCGGACCTGACGCGTGCCAACCTCGGTGGCGCATCGATGAACGCCGCCCGGCTGGGCTCCGGCATCCTTGTGGAAGCGAGCCTGGAAGGCGCAAACCTCGCCGAGGCGGATTTGAGTGGGGCGAACATCTCGTACGCCAAACTAAGCGGCTCGCATTTGACTGATGCGAACCTCGAGTCCTCGAACCTTACCGCGGCGGACCTGAGCAAATCGAACCTCTTCCAGGCGAACCTGTGTGACGCGGTGCTAAGGGCGGCCAACCTCCGATGGGCCAATCTGACCAGCACCAACTTGCAGGGAGTGAATCTGAGAGGCAGCGACCTGACCGGAGCCAGCTTCATCGATGCCGACTTGACCCGGGCGGACCTGGGCGGCGCCAATTTGCGTTACTCCCGCATTATCGAATCGAAAGTGGACCATGCCAATTTCTCAAATTGCCGCGTGTATGGGATGTCGGCATGGGACCTTTCGTCTTCGGGCGCGATCGAATCCGATCTTATAATCACCCAGGCGGACGAGCCGACAATTACCGTCGACAGCCTGCAAGTGGCTCAGTTCGTATACCTGCTTCTCAATAGCGCAAGAGTGCGACAAACGCTGGATACGATCACGGCGAAAGTCGTGCTCATCATAGGCCGGTTCACCCCGGAACGCATCTCGATCCTCGAAAGCATCCGCAGAGCGCTCAGAAATCGCGACTACCTGCCGATGCTCTTCGATTTTGCGGGGCCCACCAGCCGGGACTT
>Ga0335085_10016950_pt1 | contig 10506 bp, 9 predicted proteins | sample Lox_Sample_45_FD_206712 | JGI IMG/M metagenome (GOLD analysis project Ga0335085, IMG submission 206712) | Soil microbial communities from Loxahatchee National Wildlife Refuge, Florida, United States - Lox_Sample_4.5 | ecosystem: Environmental > Terrestrial > Soil > Wetlands | place: USA: Florida...
CAACGTACGCCGCGTCGCACGCTGTTGCGCCTCGCCGCCACTTTGCAACTGCACTTTTGCAAGCTCGACGTACCAGTCGCAATATTCATCCCATACAAATTCATAAATTGCGTGCGCGGCGTTGTCAAAGCGGTATTCGGCGAATGCCTTTTCGACCTCGGCCTCGGCATGCTGCAGCCGGCTGATGATCCAGCGGTCGACGAAGCTGTATTCGAGGGGCAATGAATCATCGAGTCCAACATCCTTACCTTCACAGTTCATTAAAACGAAACGCGCCGCATTCCAAAGCTTGTTGCAGAAGTTGCGATAACCCTCACAGCGGTTGAGATCAAAATTCAGAGTTCGCGCATAAGTTGCGAGTGACGCAAAGGTAAAACGCAGGGCATCGGTGCCAAACCCTGGAATACCGCCCGGATAATGGGCGCGGACATATTTCTCGACTTTTTCCTTGTGGTTTGCCAGTAGCAGGCCCTGTGTGGATTTTGTGAGCAGTGCATCGAGCGTGATGCCGTCAATCAGATCAATTGGGTCGAGCGTGTTGCCCTTGGATTTCGACATCTTCTGGCCTTCCGCATCGCGCACCAAGGCATTGATATAAACGTGCTCGAACGGAACCTTGTCGGTGAAATGCAGTGTCATCATGATCATCCGCGCAACCCAGAAGAAAATGATGTCGAAGCCGGTTACCAGCACGGACGAAGGCAGCCAGGTTTCCAAGTCGGGTGTATCGTCGGGCCAGCCGAGCGAAGTGAAGGGAATCAGCGCCGACGAAAACCAGGTGTCGAGCACATCCTCGTCGCGTTTGAGGTCGCCCGTATAACTTTTTGCTTGGGCTTGTTTGCGCGCTTCTCCTTCGCTGCGTCCGACGTAGAAATTACCCCGATCGTCATACCATGCTGGAATCTGGTGGCCCCACCATAGTTGGCGCGAAATGCACCAGTCCTGGATGTTTTCCAGCCACTGGTTGTAGGTCGTTGTCCAGTGTTCAGGGTAGAACTTGATTTTGCCATTGGCGACTGACTTAAGTCCGCGTTCGGCAAGGCCATCCATTCTGACGAACCACTGATCGGTCAGCAGCGGTTCGACGATGACGCCGGTGCGGCCGGAGCGTGGCACGCGCAGCTTATAGGGTTTTTCAGAAATCAGCAGTCCCTGCGTTTGCAGGTCGGCGAGGATTTTCTTGCGCGCTTCAAATCGGTCAAGTCCGCGATAGTTCTCCGGGATTAGTTGATAGGTTGATTGACCAATTTGTTCCTCATTTGCCAGGAACGATCGTTCTCTGGCGGATGCACGATGACCCCAGTCAAAATCATCGATGTCCTGCGCTTTGATTTTTGCCTGTTTCGTGAAAATTGCAATTGCGCGCAATCCATGACGTTGAGCGACTGCCCAGTCGTTAAAATCGTGCCCCGGCGTGATCTTGACGCAGCCGGTACCGAATTGGGGGTCCACGTAATCGTCGGCAATAATCGGAATGGTTCTGCCGGTCAGCGGCAGCCGTGCCTGCTTGCCGATGAAATTTTTATATCGGGCGTCCTTGGGATTGACTGCGACCGCGACGTCGCCGAGCATCGTTTCGGGACGCGTGGTGGCGACGACCAGCGCGCCTGACCCGTCAGCCAGCGGATATTTGATTTCCCAGATTTTGCCGTCTTCTTCTTCGCTTTCGACCTCGAGATCGGACACCGCGGTCATCAGTACCGGGTCCCAGTTGACGAGGCGTTTGCCGCGATAAATCAGGCCTTCTTCATGCAACCGCACGAACACTTCGGTGACTGCGCGCGACATGCGCTCGTCCATCGTGAAGTAGCCCGCATGCTGACCGTCGCTGCTCGCGTAATCCCAGTTGGCGGAGACGCCGAGCCGGCGCATCTGGCGCGTGATGGCCGAGCCGGAGTGCTGTTTCCACCCCCGGACGCGTTCGATAAAAGCCTTGCGGCCAAGGTCATGACGCGTCTTGCCTTCGGCTTCGAGTTGGCGTTCGACGACGATCTGGGTGGCGATGCCGGCATGGTCGGTACCGACGATCCAGTTCACGTTGTAACCGCGCATGCGGTGGTAACGGATCAGCGCGTCCATCAGGGTCTGCTGGAACGCATGGCCCATGTGCAGCGTGCCGGTCACATTCGGCGGCGGCAGTTGGATGCAGTAGGCGCTGCCGGAACCGCCACTAGGCTTGAAATAGCCGCGTCTTTCCCATTCGGGATACCAGCGCGCTTCAATGGCGCGGGGCTCGAAACTTTTGGCGAGACTCATTTATCGGGATGTCGGCGGATCTTGGGTGCGCGACCGCAAAATTTTCTCGGCCGCCGCACTCGCCATCGCATCGACGTCCTCTTTCAGTTCGCCGCTGACTTTTCTTAACGCCTGATCGAGTGCGACAACGGCCGCAGACGGCAGAGGCTGCGGGAGCCCCGCGATTTCCCGGTCGAACCGGCGTTTGAGTTTATGATAAATGGCCGGTTCAGGATTTTGTTCCGCCGACGGCGGAGCATCGTTCGCCGAGGGCGGGGCGACGATGTCGGTCAATGTCGGGACGGTTGAGATCGCTGAGGGAATAGCCGGGCCGACCGCCGCGGTCAACACTGGAATTTCCGGCGCGGGGCCAACGGCGGTCTTGCGTCGGGCGAGCAGCATGTCGGCGCGCATCAGCAGCGCGTCGCTTTCCTGCGCGGAGCGGTCGATGTCGTCGGACATGATTTATTGTGCCTGCTGGCTCAGGTCGTGCGTACGGATCTCATAACCGCGGTCGCGGTAGAACTTGTAACGCTCGCGCGCCGTCCGGCGGTCTTCTTCGTCGATGCTCACGATTTCAATCAGCCGCTGGAAGCGGCTGAAAAATTCCGGCAGTTCCGGCCGCAGGTTGAGCAGCACCTGGTCGTGCACGAGGTTGCTGCCTGCGTCGTCCACGATCATCGGCGTGACGGCGGCCAGTTCATGATCCGGACTGCAGTGCGGGATGAAGCCGATCGCCGGCGTCGTCCACAGCATGCGGTCGAGTTGGCGGCGGATTTCCCCGTCAGGACAGAATGCGAATACCCGCAACCCGCTTGCCACGGCCTTGGCGCTCAATTTGCACGCGGTTTGCAGTTTGTTTTCGACATGAAAGTAAAAATCGATCTGCGTCATTGCGGCAGGTTCAGCGGCCGGCGCGGTCAAGCAGAAACTGCGTGAGCAGCGCGACCGGCCGGCCGGTCGCGCCTTTTTCCTTGCCTGATTTCCAGGCCGTGCCGGCGATGTCGAGGTGTGCCCATTTGAATTTCCTGGTAAAGCGCGCGAGAAAGCAGGCCGCGGTGACGGCGCCGGCGGCGCGGCCGCCGATGTTCGCGAAATCGGCGAAATTGCTGCGCAGCTGCTCCTGGTAATCGTCCCACAGCGGCAGACGCCACGCGCGGTCGTGGCTTGCCTGACCGGCGGCGAGCAGTTCGTCGGCGAGCGCATCATCGTTCGCAAACAGTCCGCTTACGACGTGCCCGAGCGCGATGACGCAGGCGCCGGTCAGCGTTGCAATGTCGATCACCGTTTGCGGCTCGAAGCGCTCGGCGTAGGTCAGCGCGTCGCACAGGATCAGCCGTCCCTCGGCGTCGGTGTTGAGGATTTCGATCGTCCGTCCCGACAGGCTGGTCACGATATCGCCGGGCTTGGTCGCGGCCCCACCCGGCATGTTTTCGGTGGCCGGAATAACGCCGATCAAGTTGAGCGCCAGCTTCATCTCGGCTGCCGCCTTGAGTGTGCCCAGCACGCTGGCCGCGCCGCACATGTCGAATTTCATTTCGTCCATTTCGGCGGCGGGCTTGATCGAAATGCCCCCGGTGTCGAAAGTAACGCCTTTGCCGACCAGCACGATTGGTTTGCGTTTGCGGTCGGCGCCCTGGTACTGAAGCACGATAAGCTTTGGCGGTTCGACGCTGCCGCGTGCGACTGACAGCAGCGCGCCCATGCCGAGCCGTTCCATGTCGCGTTTTTCCAGCACCTGCACCTTCAGTCTGTGCGATCGCCCCAGCGCTCTGGCCTGGGCCGCCAGATAGGCCGGCGTGCATATATTGCCCGGTAGATTGCCGAGATCCTTGGTCAAACTCATGCCATGCGCAATCGCAACGCCGCGCTTGAGCGCCGCTGCGGCGCGTGCAGATTCGGTGCGTTCGACCAGCAGGGAAAATTCGCGCAAATCCCGCCGCGTTTCCGGTTTGCTCTTCATGCGATCGAAGTGATAAGTCGCGTCGGCTGCGACGAGCACCGCCTGCGTTACGCGCCATCCAATATCGCGTCCCTTGCTGGCGGCGCTCAGGCATAAAACCGCATTCGCGATGCCGGCGTGGTCGAGCGCGCGCACTGCGCTGCGCACCGCTTCGCGGAAGCAGCGGTCGTCAAAATCCTGTTCGCGGCCAAGCCCGACCAGCAGTACGCGCTGGGCGGCAAGCTGCGGCACGCGCGGCAGCAGCAGCGTGGTGCCGGGTTTCCCTTCAAGGTCGCCGCGTTTGAGGAGAGTCGACAGAAAACCGCGCGACGCGCGGTCGAGCGCCGCGCCGGCCGGCGTCAATTTGCGCGGTTCGAACACGCCGGCCACGATGCAACCGGTGCGAATGCGCGCCGGAGCGCCGCTTTTTATGCTAAATTGCATGAGCTTTTCCAAAGGTACCGGATGTCGTCAGAAGCCCCTGATTATCTTCGCAGTCCGCCCAAAAATCAAAGCGTGTTCCGGCCATGATATTCCGCACTTCACTGTTGCGCGAATTCGCGACATCGGCCGCCGCGACCTTCATCGTGCTGCTGGCGATCGCGATCGCGACCCAGTTCGTGCGTTTCCTCGGCCTGGCTGCGAACGGCTCGATCCCGCTCGAAAGCGTGTTTGCGCTGCTGGCGTTCACGCTGTTCAATTACCTGCCGATATTGCTGTCGCTGACGCTGTTCATCGCGGTGCTGATGACGCTGACACGCAGCTACCGCGATTCGGAGATGGTGGTCTGGTTCTGTTCCGGTCTGGGCCTGACCGCATGGCTCCGGCCGGTACTGCTGTTTGCGTTGCCGCTGACGGTGACCATTGCATTGATGAGCTTGGTGCTCTCGCCGTGGGCGATCATGAAAAGCGAGGAATTCCGGCAGCATCTCGATGCCCGCAACGACGTGTCGCGCATGACGCCCGGCGCATTCCGGGAATCGAAACAGGCGGACCGGGTATTTTTCGTCGAGAACGCCAGCGAACACGACGGCGTGGTCGCCAATGTTTTTGTCAGCTCTGTGGAACACCAGAAAATCGGCGTGATGGTTGCGCGGCGCGGCCTGCTGCAGACCGCCGAAAACGGCGACCGCTTCCTGGTGCTGCTGGACGGCCGCCGTTACGAAGGGGCGCCCGGCACGCCTGAATACAAGATCGGCGAATTCAGCCGCTATGCGATGCGTATCGAGTCTTATGAGGCCAAACTGTCCGCGCCGTCGGCCAAGGCACTGCCGACCGTGAATCTGCTCGACAACCCGACCCCCGCCAATCTTGCCGAACTGTCGTGGCGCGTCAGTCTGCCGTTGTCGGCGCTGGTGCTGGCGATGCTGGCAGTCCCCCTGTCTTTCGTCAACCCGAGTGCCGGGCGTTCGCTCAATCTGGTGCTGGCCATTCTGATTTACATGATTTACAGCAATTGCGTGAGCATCGTCCAGGCTTGGGTCGCGCAGGAAAAGATCAGTTTTGCCGTCGGCTTGTTGGGAATCCACGCGGCGATGCTGACGTTGCTTGCCGCCCTGTTTTTCCGGCGGACGTTGTTGTTTTCGCTGTCGCGTTTTCTCAAATGAGGACGCTCAAGCGCTATTTGTCGACCGAAATCACCATGGCGGTTTTGCTGGTGTTCGCCGGCCTGCTGATGCTGTTTGCGCTGCTTGACCTGATCCACGAGCTTGAAGATCTCGGCAAGGGCGGATACCGCCTGCTCCGGGTGCTGGCGTTCGTGCTGCTCAGCGTGCCCAACCATGTTTACGAATTGTTCCCGATCGCAGTGCTGATCGGCACGTTGTTTGCCCTCGCGCAACTGGTCGCAAATTCCGAATATAACGTAATGCGCGTATCAGGCGTTTCGCTGTGGCGGATGGCCGGCGCGCTGCTTCAGGTCGGGCTGCTGTTCGCGGCCTTCACCTTCGTCTGTGGCGAGTATGTCGCGCCGCCGGCCGAGCGCGCCGCGCAACAATTACGCGTGCAGGCGCTTACCGGAGTGATCGCCCAGGAATTCCGTTCCGGCTTGTGGGTCAAGGACGACAACAGTTTCGTCAACGTCGCGCAGGTGCTGCCGGATTCGGTGTTGCTCGGCATCAAAATATACGAATTCGACGCCGAACACCGGTTGCGCGCGATCAGCCTTGCCCAGCGCGGCGAATACGAAGGTGATCATCAGTGGAAACTGCACGACGTGGAACAGACGAATTTCGAAAACCTGAAGACCACGGTGCAACACATTGCCGAAGCGCAATGGCGTTCGGTGATCGATCCGGGATTGCTCAGCGTATTGCTGGTGTCGCCCGATCAGATGTCGGCACATGACCTCCGTGCCTATGTGCAGCATTTGCGTGAAAACAACGAGCAGACAAAACGTTATGACATCGCGTTGTGGAGCAAGGTGGTTTACCCGTTTGCGGTGTTGACGATGATGGTGCTGGCATTGCCGTTTGCGCATTTCCGGCAGCGCATCGGCAATATCGGCGCAAAAGTTTTTGCCGGCATCATGCTCGGCATTGGATTCCACATGCTGGGACGGCTGTTCGCCTATTTCGGATTGCTGCGCGACTGGCCGCCGTTCTGGAGCGCGGTGTTCCCGACCCTGGCGTTTCTGGGGCTCGCGCTCGGCATGATATGGTGGGAAGAAAAAAGGTGATTGGCCGTTCCAGCCAGCAAATTACTGGATGGGCACTGCGTTTGACGGCGACGGGGTGTTTGCGGTGGTGCCAACGCCGCGCGACTGCTGATATTTTTTCCACTGCGCTTTGGCGCGTTCGCGCTGCTCCTTCGTCATGTCTTTGTACTTCTCGCGCGCGGCGCGGCGCTGTTCCGGTGTGAGTTTGACCCATTCCTGCATGCGCGAGGTGAGCCGTTGCTGTTGCTCTGGTTTCATTTTCGGATAACGGTCGGCGATGCCGACCCACTTTTTGCGCCGTGTCGCATCCAGTTTGCCCCATTCTTCCTTGAGCGGCGCCAGCACCTGCTGCTGGGCCGGCGTCAGTTCCGACCACTCAGGCTTGACGGGCGGCGACCGGGGCGCGGCGGATACGGCAGTAATCAGGCACAGGCATAAACCTATTGCGATGAGCGTTTTAGCCATGCCTCGAATTCGCTGTCAAGATAGGCGTTGATCGGCAATTCGCCGGTCAGCAAGTTGATTTCGACATCTGCATCCTCGTCGCCGGCCATATGCCAATAGGTAATACCGGCACCGCCCGCCGCCAGTAGAACGGCGGCAATTACGTAGTGCGCGACCGTAAGGCGGCCACCGTACAGGTGATCTTTTACCGCACCCGCCCACGCCAAGCCGAATGCCGGCTGCGGCGCGTCGTGGCGCGCCAGAGCAGTGCGCCGCGCCGCCAGCAGGCGGTGGCACGTGTCCGGCCGAATCTCGTCCAGACCGTAGTCAAGGTGGCGGGCGATTTTGCGCGCCAGATCCTGTTCATTCATAGCGTAACGCCCCTTTTTTTCAAAATCGCCGCCAGCGCCCGCACTGCGCGTGAACAATGGGTCTTCACGCTGCCTTCCGAACAGCCCATTGCGGAGGCTGTTGCCGCGACGTCCATCTCTTCCCAATAACGCAGCACGAAAGCCTGACGTTGACGCAGCGGCAGTTCCTGCAGTGCCTGCTCAATGATTCCAAGGATCTGTGATTGTTGCAACTGCTGGTCGGGGGCGTTTTCCGGTTTCTGACCGTCAGCCGGCTCCAGGGCTTCCAGCGGGTCTTGTTCGGCGTCCGCTTCGGATGACAGCGAAGAGATTTGAACTGTCCATAACGCGCGTACTTTCTGACGCCGGAAATGGTCGCGAATGGTGTTTTGCAGGATACGCTGGAACAGCAGCGGCAATTCGTTGCTCGGCCGTACCCGATATTTTTCGACGAGCCTGGTCATCGCTTCCTGGACCAACTCCAGTGCGGCCTGTTCGTCGCGCACCATGAACAAAGCCTGCTTGTAAGCACGGCGTTCAGTCGCGGCAAAGAAATCCGAAAATTCCTTGTGGGTGGCCAGAAAATTCGCTTTGTGATTGCGTGGACTTGCGCGGTCACATGCCGGTCGAGGCGCCGCGAAAGGTGTCCCATATCTTACACGGGGGGTTGCCGGTACCGCCGGAGGTGCGACAATTTCAACGGTATCATGTTGTTTAATAGAAGATTTGGCTTGACCAAACCCGATGTGAAATGTATCGTTGGCGGTTCCCTGTTTCCCGTGAAAATCGGCAAGCGTCGATATGGAATTGAACGGTGCTGAAATTGTGGTGCGCTGTCTGCAAGAAGAAGGGGTCGAATATATATTCGGCTATCCCGGCGGCGCGGTGCTGTACCTGTATGACGAGTTGTTCAAACAGGACAAGGTCAAGCATATTCTGGTGCGCCACGAGCAGGGGGCGGTGCACGCCGCCGACGGTTATGCGCGTTCGACCGACAGGGTCGGCGTTGCGCTCGTGACCTCGGGCCCCGGCGTCACCAACGCGGTGACCGGGATCGCGACCGCTTACATGGACTCGATCCCGCTGGTGGTGATCTCGGGCCAAGTGCCGACCTATGCAATCGGCGAAGACGCATTTCAGGAATGCGACGCCGTGGGTATCACGCGGCCGTGCGTAAAGCATAATTTTCTGGTCAAGGACGTGCGAGATATTGCGTTGACCATCAAGAAGGCGTTCTATATCGCCGCGACCGGGCGGCCCGGCCCGGTGGTGGTCGATATCCCGAAAGACATCACCGCGCCCGTGCAGAAGGCCGAATTCGACTACCCGAAGTCGATCACGATGCGTTCCTATAACCCTGTCGTGAAGGGGCACATCGGCCAGATCAAGAAAGCGGCGCAGTTGCTGCTCAAGGCCAGACGCCCGATGATTTACGCCGGCGGCGGCGTGGTGCAGGGGCGCGCGGCGGCCGAACTGGCCGAGTTGGTGCGGCTGCTCGGATTTCCATGCACCAACACGCTGATGGGGCTCGGCGGCTATCCGGCGACTGACCGGCAGTTCGTTGGCATGCTCGGCATGCACGGCACCTATGAAGCGAACATGGCAATGCAGCACTGCGATGTGCTGCTGGCGATCGGCGCGCGCTTCGACGACCGTGTGATCGGCAACCCCAAGCATTTTTTTCAGGAGCCGCGCACTATCATTCACATCGATATCGACCCGTCGTCGATCGCGAAACGTGTCAAGGCCGACGTGCCGATCGTCGGCGACGTGCGCGAAGTGTTGCGCGACCTGATCGGTCAACTGCAATCGGCGAAGACGAAGTCCGACGCCGCCGCGCTCAAGCAGTGGTGGACGCAAATCGAAGAGTGGCGCGGCCGCGACTGCCTCAAGTACGACCGCGCGAGCAAGCTGATCAAGCCGCAGCATGTGGTGGAAGCACTTTATGAGGTTACCCGGGGCGATGCCTTCGTGACTTCCGATGTCGGCCAGCACCAGATGTGGGCCGCGCAATATTACAAATTCGATAAGCCGCGGCGCTGGATCAATTCCGGTGGGCTCGGTACCATGGGCTTCGGTCTGCCGGCGGCGATGGGCGTGCGGTTGGCCAATCCGACCGCCGATGTCGCCTGTATTACCGGCGAAGGCAGCATTCAGATGTGCATCCAGGAACTGTCGACCTGCAAACAGTATCATCTGCCGATCAAGATCGTGAATCTCAACAATCGTTATCTCGGCATGGTGCGGCAATGGCAGCAGATCGATTATTCGAGCCGTTATTCCGAATCGTACATGGATGCGCTGCCGGATTTCATCAAACTCGCCGAGGCCTACGGCCACGTCGGCATGCGCATCGAGCAGCCGGCCGACGTCGAGCCGGCGCTCAAGGAAGCATTCAAACTCAAGGATCGGCTGGTGTTCATGGATTTCATCACCGACCAGACCGAAAACGTATGGCCGATGGTGAAAGCAGGCAAGGGTCTGACCGAAATGCTGCTGGGGTCGGAGGATTTGTGAGGCATATCATCTCGATCCTGCTTGAGAACGAAGCTGGCGCGCTGTCTCGCGTTGCCGGGCTGTTTTCGGCGCGCGGCTACAATATCGAGTCGCTGACGGTGGCGCCGACCGAGGACGCCTCGATGTCGCGCATGACGGTGGTGACTTCGGGTTCTGACGACGTCATCGAGCAGATCACCAAGCAGCTCAACAAGCTGATCGACGTGGTCAAAATAATCGATCTGTCGGAGGGCGACCATATCGAGCGCGAGTTGATGCTGGTGAAAGTGCGCGCGGTCGACCGGGGACGCGAAGAAATGAAACGCATGGCCGATATTTTTCGCGGCCGCATCATCGACGTGACCGACAAGGACTACACGATC